>WNGO01003026.1_pt1 | contig 10796 bp, 9 predicted proteins | sample 5400511 | NCBI WGS metagenome assembly WNGO01 (sample SAMN13153380, study PRJNA577476) | soil metagenome | isolation source: 20 cm soil or saprolite under Garry oak tree replicate 2 | place: USA:California | collected 2016-06-15
TGGAGGCATTCAGCCAGTCTCTGGTCGATCGATCGCCGAGGCTGCAGGAGAAGAGTCGTTACAATCTGGGCAGGACCCTGGAAGACCGCGCCGATTTCAGCAAAACGAACGAGGAGGCGTTGAAGGATTTGGAAAATGCCGCGCAACATTACGAGCAGGCATTGAAGCTGGATCCGGAAGATAAGGCCGCGGCGGAACGGCTGGAGATCGTTAGGAAGAAGATCGAGAAACTGAAGGAGCACCCGAAGCAACCACCGCCACAGTCGCAGAAAAACCAGCAAAACAAGAAGGATCAAAAGAAAGACCAGCAACAGGATCAGCAGCAGCAGCAACAGCAATCACAAAACGACCAGCAACAAAACCAGGATCAACAGAAGCAAGATCAACAGCGGGCGAAGAATAATCAGCAGCAACCGAATCAGCAAAACCAGGAACAAAATCCCGAGAATCAGAAGGATCAGCAGAACTCGGAGAAGCGCGATAAACAGCAGCAGCAGGCGCAGCCCTCCCCATCACCGAGTCCCGGCGGCGAGCAGAAACAGCCTGATCAGAAAAAGAACGAGCGGGGCGCCGGGGAATCGCCAACGCCGACTCCCGATGGGAGTTCAAATCCTTCGCCGAGCCCGGGAGAATCCGGAGAAAATCCATCACCATCACCGGGGGATAATTCCGGCAAGGATGAGAATGCGTCACCGGGCGCAACGCCATCCGCCTCGCCCACCAAACCGCGCTCGGGTGAGATCAAAAGCGCAGGCGAGCCGAGCGACGAGCAGCGCAAAGAGCAAGCGGCCGAAGCCGAAGCGATGGAGCGGGGGGAGATGAGCCCCCAGCAGGCTGCACGATTATTGCAGGCAATGAAGGACGAGGAAGCGCGGGTGCAACTGGATGAACGCAAGCCGGTGCATCGTGTCTATAACGACTGGTGAGGCGCATGTTTGATGTTTGAGGTTTGATTGTTTGATTGAAAATGTTGATGGACCGACGAGTTCTCATCCTGGCGTTAGTCGCCACTGTCCAAATCCAATCGGCGCTCGCGGATTCGCCGAAAATTACGGCGGTGCTGACGAGCTCGGACGTCGTTGTGGGTGAAACGGTGCAGTTGCAAATTCAGATCGATAACGCTGGAACATCGGTGAAACCGCCAAGCAACATCGACATCCCGGGTCTCCAGATTCATTATACCGGCGAATCGACCTCGATGACGATGCGAAATTTATCAGTCACTTCTTCGATCACCTACAATTACACGATTTTGCCGGAGAAATCGGGCACTTATAAGATTCCGCCGCAAAGTATTCGCGTTGGTAAGAATAATTTGCAGACGCCCGAGCTAACGCTGCGAGTAGCGGATTCTCCCAACCCGACGGCGCGCGCCGGAAGCAATCGCGCGCCATCCGGCAATACACAGACTGGCGAAGATAAGATCGCTTTCGCCGAGCTGCTGGTACCGAAAAAGACAGCCTATGTCGGCGAAATGATTCCAGTGGTAGTGCGGATCGGATTTAATTCGCGGACACGCGTTGCTGAGATGGCGCCACCGCAAGTGAACGGACAGGGATTCACTGTGCAAAAGTTGGGCGAAGGCGAACGCAATCTGGAGAATATCGACGGGCGCAGTTATGTCGTTTTCAATTATAAGACGGCGATTTCCGCAGCCCGGGTTGGCAATTTTCAAATTGGGCCGGTCGAACAAAAAGCGAATATTCTCGTTCCGCGGCGGAGCTCGGGGACGCGGCGCAAACCGTTTGACCCTTTCAGCGAAGATCCCTTCTCCGATCCTTTCTTTGCGCTGCCCTTTGGAGGGCTGATGGAGCAACACGAGATCAACGTCAAGAGCGACCCGGTTTCATTGGAAGTAAAGGCATTGCCTGCGGGAGCGCCGCCGACTTTTTCCGGAGCGGTAGGGAGTTTCTCGATGACCGCGGAAGCGAACCCGAAGCGAGTTCAGATAGGCGACCCGATCACGATCAAGGCGGCGATCTCTGGACGTGGGAATTTCGACCGAATGAATGCGCCAGAGCTAAGTGATGAGCGCGGCTGGCACAAATATCCGCCATCATCGAATTTCAAGCAGGATGATGACGTTGGAATCAGCGGAACGAAAACATTCGAACTGGTAGTTTCACCTAACGAGAAGTTGACGAGGGTTCCGCCACTGGCCTTCACTTATTTCGATCCGGTAAAAGAGAAATATGTAACACTGCAAAGCGAGACGGTGCCATTAATCGTGGAGGGAAATGCCCCAGCTAGCTCCGCGATCGCTGGAACTACGCCGGGAGCGTCAGCCACGCCCACCTCAGGTGGACAGCAAAAAGCGCAGGACATTTTGCATCAAATTAACGAGCGCGGAAAAATCGTGTCCAGCTTTGCGACGTTTTATGCACGAAAGGAATTTTGGCTGGCGCAACTTCTTCCTCTCACTTTTGCCCTGGGGCTAATGGGTTGGAAAGTTCAAAATGTGCGCGCGTCCAATCGCGCAGCTCTGCGGGCCGCACAACTGCAGCACGAGAGGGATGAGCTGCTGCGCAAATTGCGCCGCGACCAGCTGGCGCCGCGAGAATATTTCTCCGATGCCTCGCGCGTGGTGCAACTGAAGGCCGCGCTTAAGCAAATGAACATCGAACCGGCGACGGTCGATGCGGAAACCGCCGCGCGAGTGTTTGACCTGAATGCGGAACAAAGCGAGCGGATGCGGCGCTTGTTTGCGACTAGCGATGAGTTCCGCTACAGCGGCGCGAGCAACGGCGAGGGCAGGCTATCCGGTGATGGACAGCGCGAAACCCTGGACTTGATCGAAAGTCTTCGATGAAACTAAGCGTGCTATTTCAAATCCTGGTTTTGCTCGTATTCGCTCTGCCCAGCGCCGAGGCAGCGTCAAACGATGGTCCGAGCCGGACTGGCGATGATTTGTTCGCGAAAGCAAACACTGAATTTGCCGCAGGAAACTTCAAAGCGGCCATCGCAGATTACGAAGCGGTCGTCGGTTCGGGCGCGTGGAGCGCGAATTTATTCTATGATCTCGGCAACGCTTACTTTCGTGACGGCGATTTCGGGCGGGCCATTTTGAATTATGACCGCGCCTTACGATTGGATCGCCATCATCCGGAAGCCGATGCCAATCTGCGGATTGCGCGCGATCAAACGCGTTCGCTGGAGCTGGCGCCGTCAGCCTTGGAGAGATATCTGAATTTTGGCACGGCTAATTTTTTCGCGGTTGCGGCCGCGATTTCTTTCTGGCTCACGATTATTCTTTTGATTCTGCGGCCGGCTAGAGTGCTGCGGGCGGTAGCAGGGATATTTCTGACCGCGATTTGCGGGTTCGCTGCGTACAAATCGGAAAACGGAACCCACGGACAGGGCGTGGCAATTGTGATTGCGGAGAACACCGAAGCCAGAGTTGCGACCGTCGACAGTGCGCGGAGCGTTCTGGCTCTTCCAGCTGGAAGCGAAGTTTTGATTTTACAGGAACGCGGTGACTGGAATTACGCGGCGCTGCCGAATGATCAACGCGGGTGGATTGCGGCCAACGCGGTGGAAAAGGTGCGATTGTAATTCAGGCCTCCTGCTTGCGTCGATCACTGAAATCGCAAGCAGACAGAGTCACCATTTCTTTTGCGGTTGTCTCGCTGCCGAAATCAACGGGCAGGATGCCCGTTGGCCCCACAGCCAAGATGGCTGTGCTACCACCGGTCGGGGTGACGGAGTTCTTTTCGGCATTGCCAACTCGGCGGTTGAGAAGCCCATAAATGCCGACATCTTGGAAATTGTGAAAGCCGAGATGGATGTCGGGACGAATAAGAAAGCGTTCCAAATTAATCTCGACGCCAAACGTTACGGGACCTTCGCGGAAATTGGCGCCGGCCAGGAAGTCGCACGCCGGTTCTTTTTTGTCGGCGGCGCCTCGGGCACAATCGCAAAGACGATGTCGGCTTACGACATGACGTTCAGCGACGCGATTTATGGACCGACCGACCGTTATGTCAGCCGCATCCGTCTCGGGACGATGCTTGATCATGAATACAATTTGTTGATCGAGCGGCTGGATCAAAAGCTTGGCGCGCAGCGCTGTTTTTTTGTCTTTGCCGACACCGTGGCGGCGCGCAGTTTTAAGCAACACAACGAAGCGCACGGCTGGCTCGGAGTCCGTTTTCAAACGGAATTCCGTGGGGAACCGAGCCAGATCATTATTCATTTGCGAATGCTGGACGAAGCGAACGTCGATCAACAGGAAGTGCTGGGGGTAATTGGAGTGAACCTGATTTACGGCGCGTTTTATCATGCGAAGCCAGAAGAGTTGATTTCCTCGCTGCAGGAAAATCTCGCCCCCGGCCGGATTGAGGTGGACATGATCAAATTCTCCGGACCGGCCTTTTCACAAGTCGACAACCGGTTGATGAGTCTACAACTCGTTAGCCAGGGATTGACTGACGCGGTTATGTTCCGGGCCGATGGTGAAACAGTGCAACCGGCCGAAGTATTTTATAAGAAGGCGATTCTGGTCGAGCGCGGCAGTTTTCGGCCGGTCACCTATGCCACCAATGACATGCTCGACGGCGCGCGCCGGAAGTTTCTTCAGGAATCTGGCTGCGCCGAGTCCGAGCTGATCGTGCTGATGGAAATGACGTTGGAGAATCTGCTGGCGGAAGGCCAACTGAACCACGCCGATTTTCTGGCGCGGGTCGATATTCTGGGCGCACTGGGGCGCACGGTCTTGATCTCGAAGTTTGGCGAATACTACCGGCTCTCCAGTTACCTGACCCGTTATACGAGCAAGATGGTTGGGCTAGTCATGGGCGTACCCAGCCTGTTGGAAATCTTCGATGAGAAATATTATTTGAATCTGGAAGGCGGAATTCTGGAAGCCCTGGGGCGGATGTTCAAGGGTGCGCTCAAACTCTACGTTTATCCAATGATCGACGAACGAAGCGACAAAATCATTACTGCCAGCCAAATCGAGGTAGCTCCCAACCTAAAGGCGCTTTTCCAATTCATCATGGATAACAATTTCATCACCGAAATTACCGATTATCATCCGGAGTACCTTAAGATTTTCCCGCCGGACGCGCTCGCCAAATTGCAAACTGGTGACAGCGGTTGGGAGAAAATGGTGCCTCCGGAAGTGACGCAGATCATCAAGGAGCGCGGTTTCTTTGGTTACCGCCCATCCTCGGCCGCGGCGGCCTGATTGTTCTTTGGCTCGACGGAGTCTCGCCCTACCGAAGCGGACGGAACACAGGCATGCTTGCCTGTGCGCCCAGCGGGCTTTCAGCCTGCTGTATTGCTATATGAACAAAACAGGCAGGAATGCCTGTTTGGCGCACAGACTTGGAAGTCCGTGTTCCGTTGCGCATAAACCTCGACAGAGTCTCGCCCACCCCTTCCACGCTCCATAATCTTTGGAAGGGGCGACGCTCCGCGAAGCCGGCCAAGATTGCCATCCTTGTTTGCGACCGAACGCAGAGGGATACGCGCGGCAATTTGCAAGGTCGCAGGCACGTTTCCCGCTACAAGCACCTGAATCATCCATGGCGAAACGCGGAAATTCTGTCATTGGCATCGATCTTGGCAAGCGCGCCTATAAAGCGGTGCTGTTGAACAAGAAGAGCGAGACGCGCTATGCTCTGACCAGCTTCGCATCCCACGAAGTGCCCGAGGAAGTGACGACAGCCGATGAGGTGGCACAGCATGTCAAACAGCTGTTAAAGGATCTCGGCGGCTCGACTAAGAGCTGTGCCCTGGCCGTGTCTGAGCCGGGCTCGCTTCTGCGCATTATTGAGCAGCCGAGCACTCCGCCGGAGCTTTTACGCAATGCTCTACGCTATAACGGGCTGAGCATGCTCAACCAGGATTGCAAAGATTTCGTGCTCGACGTGGCAAGCATTTCCAATAACGGAACGGCGGGTGCGAGAGCCGCATCTGGCGAAGGAGCTGTTGCAGTCCAAGTCCAGGCGCCGGCGACAACGCAGACGCGTTATCTTGTCGGCGGCCTGCTGCGTTCAAGGGTAAAAGAAATTTCTGAAGCGATGGCGAAAACGCGGTTGTCCGTAGAGCTAATGCAACTAGCGCAGGTTTGTTCTTTCAACGCGTTCGAAGTTGCTTATCCGGAAGTTCACCAGAAAGAAGCTTTCCTCTTGCTCGATCTCGGTCATTTGCAAAGCACGGTTCTGATCGGTTGTAACGGCGAACTCACCCTGACTCGCGCCTTCGATTACGGCGGCAAACATTTTACCCAGGCACTCACCGCCGACGGCGCGCTCGACGCTAACGCCGCGCATCTCATGATCCAGGAAGGCGACCCCGGAATGGCCGATATTTGTCGCAATACCCTTTCACGCCTCTGCACGGAAGTGCGCAATTCCATGGGCTTCTTTGAGGGGCAACATGAAACGTCCATTCACCGGCTCTACGTCTCGGGCGGATTATCGCGCGCGGAAATGATTCTCCAGACTCTGAGTGATGAGCTCGGCTTGCCCTGCGAGATTTGGGACCCGCTCGAAAACTGCGAGGTGGCATTGCCGGCGGCGAAACGCAAAAACCTCCAGCAGGAATTTGTCTCGCTCAACGTCGCCTGCGGGGCAGCCTTCGAATACCTTCGAACCTAACGCGCCATGCCCTTGCAATTAAATCTTCTCCACGAAGAAATTCTCGAGCAGCGACAGCGACAGCGCGATCCGCTCAAGCTGAGCATTTACGCCGGCATTGGCCTCGCGGTATTGCTGGTCCTGAACTATCTCTGGACCGGCTATAGGGTTTTGGAGAGCAAGAGTCGCCTCAACGCGGTGCAGAGTGAATGGGCCAAAATCGAGCCAAAGGTCACCGCCGCGCAAAAGCGTGCCGAGGAACTGAACGGCATCATTAGCACAACCAAAACGCTCGACGGATTCATTGATAGGCGTTTCTACTGGGCTCCCTTGCTCGAGAAGGTGGCGCATTGTGTAACGCCAAATATCCAGATCACGGCCCTGGAAGGGGCAGTCGAAGAAGAAAAAGGCATCTCCATCACTCTTGATGGCGTGGCCGGTGGACGAGAGCCGCGCGAAGTGGCGGAAGACTTCCGCCAAATGTTGCTCGAACAGATTGGCAAGGAGCAACCGAGCGTAAAAGTTGAATTCAAGACTCTCGAAGATCTCGATACTACGGTTTCCGTGGGCGGCAATAACGTAACCACCGCTCATTTCGTGGTCATAGTCGGATTTGACCCGTTCCCCAAACCGCCGGAACCGGCGCCGTCCGAGCGAAAAAGCAAGCCCAAGAAGGAGGAATCCTAACTTGAACAAGGAACAAACCAAGAGACTGATACTGGGCGGATTTTGCCTGATCGGGCTACTTTATGTCTATTTCACATTCTTCCTCGGGCCGCTGAACAAGAGCCGGAATTCGATCCAGGCGAAAGTCAAGGAACTCCAGGACAAAGTTGCAACCTCCAAGGCTGAGATATCCAACGCGTCAAAGCTGGAGGAGACTGCTCATGCCGCTACCGTCCGCTACGATTCCCTGCGCGCGCTTAGCCCCGACGGTGCACCGATCGCATGGTTTCCCCCACGAATGAAAACATTTCTCGCCGGCCAGCAAATCGACAAAGTGACGACCCGGCTCGAAAGCAGTAACGCATTTAAAGAAAAGGAACTCGCCGCCTGGAATCGCTATCTCTGGATCATCGATCTGCCCCAAGCGGACTTTGAGAGTTTGGGCAAAGCAATTGCCCTACTGGAAAACTCAAATCCACTACTCTCGATCCGGAAACTACGCATTTACGCGGCCGCGGATGACCCTGAGATGCAACAGATCGTCTTTACCGCCGCCACCATGATCGACAGAAAATGAAGAAGCTGCTTTACTTTTGCCTAATGACCTGCAGCAGCATTTTGCTGGCAGACGAGACCGCGCCGATAGAATTGAAACATAAGTCTTCCTTCAACGTCGAAGTGAACGAGCGCAATCCGTTTTGGCCGATCGGATGGAAACCAACTCCGAAAATCGCCAAGACCGGAGCGGAAAACGCGGGACGGGCTATTCCACCATCATCTTTTGTCGTTTCATCCATCACGCTCGATCCAAAAGCACATTACGCGATCATTAACGGCCGCACGATGGGCGAAGGGCAGCAATTTGGCTTGCAGTTGGGAACCCAAGTCTATCAGATCACCGTCAAAGCGATCAACGACGGTCATGTGGTTCTTCTTCGCCAAGATCAGGAAATCATCGTCCCATTGCGTCGAAAATAGTTTTTTCGAAGGGCCGTTTTTTTGGTTGAGTTTTCGGTAGAGCACGGCTAGGTCTCGCCCGTCAGCCTTTACCCAATAATCTTAACCCTTCTCGTTTTCCCATGAAATTCTCATGTCTATTGCTATTCGCCATTTCTTCCACTGTTTTCGCTCGCGGTCCTGCCGGCACTTTTCGCGAGGTTTATGGTCCAGAGTACCATCGCCAAGTTCCGGCGCCGACTAGCAAACCCTCCAAGGTCGCGAGTGATGTGGTCCACCGCTGGAATCAGATCGCCATCGATGCAACAGGCTTGGATCACACGCCCGTAGCTCCAGGCGAAAACCGCGTATTCGGCGAACAACTAGGCCCCGGCCGTGCCAGTCGCGCCATGGCCATTGTTCACATCGCGATCTTCGACACAATCAATGCTGTCACGGGTCAATATCATAGCTACACCGGAATCGACTCAGTCCCGCATCCAATTTCGATCAGGGCAGCCTTGGCGCAGGCAGCGCACGACACCCTCGTCGCTCTTTTTCGGTCGCAAAAACCGATCTTCGATCAAGCGCTGGCGGAAGATCTGTTGCGCGTCACAAGCACCCGTCTAAAGGACGATGGCGTCGCGTTTGGTAAGCAAGTTGCCGCCGCTATCCTGGCTTCGCGTGTTGGTGACGGCGCCGAAATACCAGAACTTCATCTTGGCGTCGACTATTCGACGAGCAACCTTCCCGGACACTGGCGCCAGGATCCAATCAGCCGGATTCCCGTCGTGCTAGGAGCGCATTGGGGCGCATGCACACCATTCGTTATCAAGTCGGGCATCCAATTTCAAGCACCGCCGCCGCCGCCCCTTACTAGCGACGCTTATACCACTGCCTACAACGAAGTAAAAAAATTTGGTGGCGATGGCAGTACCACGGCAACGCAACGCACGCCCGAACAAACCCTCATTGGGACCTTCTGGGCGTATGACGGAACACCAAGCCTCTGTGCTCCGCCCCGCTTGTACAACCAGATCACTGTTCACATCGCTGACCAAACCAAACTGAGCGCGCTGGAGCTGGCTCGGTTGCTCGCATTGGTCAATGTCGCTATGGCCGATACTGCTATCGCGGTGTGGGAATCCAAATACCACTATGATTTTTGGCGACCGATTACCGGTATCCGCGAATCGGACCGTGGCACTGGTCCGACCGGCGCGGGGGACGGTAACCCTGGGACAATTGGTGATGTAAGCTTCACGCCGTTGGGCGCACCGGCCAGCAACTTGAACGGACCGAACTTCACTCCGCCGTTCCCTGCCTATCCGTCGGGGCACGCCGGATTCGGCGGCGCGATTTTCGAAACGATCCGTCGCTTCTACGGAACCGACCACATCGGATTTACTTTTGTTTCCGATGAATTCAACGGCGTGACCAAAGATCATGACGGCAATATTCGTCCTTACATGCCACGGAGCTTTTCTACCTTATCGCAAGCGGAAGAAGAAAATGGTCAAAGCCGCATTTATCTCGGCATCCATTGGCACTTCGATAAGACTGCAGGCATTGCCCAGGGCAGGCGGATAGCAGATTATATCTTCAACCACGCCTTTCGTCCGATGACTGGGCAATAACTGCTCTTCCGCATAATCCCGTTCCTCTCGAGACTCTGGTTCCCAAACTCCGTTTGGGAATCGCTCTTTTTCGAAACTCTGTTTCGATACCTTTTACTCAACTAGCCGCTACTTCGGCCAGAGGGACAAATTTACTCTCGTGTAGTTCGACTCGTTTGCGACCAGCTAACAGTCGATACCATTCAACGGCGGAACCGATTACGATCAGCAGCACGAGCAGGAGAAAGCTTGCCGCGACGAAAACATCGACCTGATACATTGTCGCCTGGCGAGCCAGCACCGCCGCTGCGCTTGGGTCCGTAGCCTGGACGCTTTTCTGAATCGCCGATTGTGCACCTGCCAGAAGACCCAGATTCGGGTCAGGCGAGAAAATCTTCATGTAACCGGCCGAAAAAGTGACCACAGCCATAAAGAGCAGCGGGATAATTGTGATAAAGAGATAACGCGCTTTCCCCATCTTGATCAGCAATGTGGTGCCGAGACAGAGCGCAATCACCGAAAGCAACTGGTTCGCCAGACCGAAGAGCGGCCAGAGCGTGTTGATTCCGCCCAGTGGATCGATCACACCTTGATACAAGAACCAGCCCCAGGCCGCGACCAGCAACATGCTGGCGAATGAATTCGCAACCCATGAGCGCGTGTTGCCCAACGGCCGCCACAAATTTCCGAGCAAATCTTGGAGCAGGAATCTTCCCACCCGCGTTCCCGCGTCAATTGTCGTTAGAATAAACAACGCCTCAAACATGATGGCGAAGTGATACCACAAAGCCAGCGCCGTCGGACTGGCCGAAACGCGCGCAAACATGTGCGCCATGCCGACAGCAAAGGTCGGTGCGCCGCCGGCGCGATTAAACATTGTTTGTTCGCCGAGATTTCGCGCCAGATCGGCCATCTACGGCTCGGTTACCGGAAAGCCGGCGGCCGAGACTTTCGCCACTACTTCAGTCGGCGTCCCCTTAGTATTGATGGCGAAATA
>WNGO01003027.1_pt1 | contig 10795 bp, 11 predicted proteins | sample 5400511 | NCBI WGS metagenome assembly WNGO01 (sample SAMN13153380, study PRJNA577476) | soil metagenome | isolation source: 20 cm soil or saprolite under Garry oak tree replicate 2 | place: USA:California | collected 2016-06-15
CGAGGGCAAGAGCCTAACGCGCCTCATCGATTCGATTCGCGAAGCTGTGTCGAAAGGCGGCGAGCCGTTTGAACAACTGCACGCGTTGATCGACAGGCATAGAACTTCTTCTTAGCCTGGAGTTATTACGGCGTTTGGCGCAACGCAGAATGTGGATAACTCGGAGTACCTGGCGGATATTGTAGCCGATACGGATTTGATTTGAGAGTTAGACTATAGGCTGGTGACAGCGCCCCCACTGTTGTGCAACCTCATAGGAGAAACTCAGGGGAAAAAAAGAGACGGGTCTTAGTGATAGGCTTGGAGCCAATATTAGTTGGTTACAGCCTCATTCCGGATATGAACGCAGAGAAGGTAATGGCGGCACTGAAAGCTGACCAAGCAAAGTTAAATGCTTTGGGTTGCTTGACTGATCTTGGCGGGACGGCTGAAGCTGTAGTTTTGCAGAAGCTTTCAGAGAGCACGTTCGATTGTACCTTGATTGGCGCTGGCGTCCGTACCGTGCCAACACACTTTCTCTTGTTCGAAAAATTAATCAATGTGGTGCATCAAAAACGCACCTAAAGCCAAACTCGGCTTCAATACAAAGCCGAGTGATACAGCGGAAACTGTGCAGCGCTGGGTCTATCACAGTGGGCCCCTCAGGAAGGGAGCCTTCAATGCTTTGCAGGAACAACCTACACAAACGAGTAACGCAGCTGGTTGTTCCGAGAGAATTAAATCTCTGCTCACGTTCTAGTGTTCTGTAAAGGCCGCCGATCATTTCAACACATTGTGCCTGGATTCGGCAGTTTATCGCGCAAAGAAGAAAACCCCATTAGAGAGAAATAGATAGACCGTTTTTGGTGCTGAGAGCTTCGGCTCGACCGTAAATGATGGGACTCAACTGGGATGGGATTGGATTGAAGCGTCGATCAATTCAATCTCGGGCCGAATTTAGCATTTTTCCACTCGACGAATCTGGTTCCTCTTCTGCTGTAAACAATATGTTTTGCAACTGCCGCGTGCGTGATAAGTAGCCTCAAGAACGAGGTGGGCAATGAAGAAATCGGTTCTCTTATCAACTCTGGTCGTCGCGCTCACGGTGTGCGGGGCGAGGGCAGAGGCGCAGCAGCCAGCAAAGGTAGCTAAGATTGGGTTGCTCGGAGCCCGTCCCGCAGCTTCGTCCACCGGGCTTGAATTATTCCGGCAAGAGTTTCGTAAGTTCGGTTATATTGAGGGCAAGAACATAGCTTTTGAGTATCGATCCGCTGATAACAAATTCGACCGGCTCCCGGCCCTGGCTGATGAGTTGGTCCGTCTCAAAGTTGATGTAATCGTCACCCCCGGGACGGCCGAAGCCCTGGCTGCCAAGAATGCTACCAGAACGATCCCCATCGTTTTTTTCGGTGGGGGTGATCCTGTTGCGGCTGGGCTGGTTGACAGCCTTGCGCGGCCCGGGGGAAACATCACGGGGTTCACCAGCATTGGAGCGGTGCTGGCTGGCAAACGATTGGAGTTACTCAAGGAGACTGTTCCCAATCTCTCCCGCGTTGCGCTGCTGTGGGATCCACAGGATCCAAGCGCTGCGCAACAATGGAAAGAAAGCCAACTGCCGGCACGAGAACTGGGTCTGCAACTTCATTCCATGGAGATACGCAGTGCCAACGATTTCGAGAGCGCGTTCACAGAGGCGATTAAGGCGCGTAGCGCCGGTCTCGCCGTGACGTCAGGCGCGTTGGCCCTTTCTAATCAAAAACGGGTCGCGGACCTGGCGACAAAAAGTCGACTACCGGCGATTTACTCTCGGGGAGACTTTGTCGCCAGCGGCGGCCTGATGTCCTACGGAGACGACCGGGCTGAACCCTACAAGCGTGCGGCGTCTATGGTAGACAGAATTCTAAAGGGTGCCAACCCAGCTGACCTGCCAGTGGAGCAACCGACGAAGTTTCAGCTGATGATCAACCTCAAAACCGCCAAGGCTCTTGGCCTGACGATTCCATCGATCGTTCTCATGCGGGCGGATAAGGTGATCAAGTAACCAAGAGACGATGCCAGGATTGAATTGATTCTCCTACGACTAAATCCTGTGAGATTTGACCGTGGCGTTGTTCACTTCAATCTCACGGCGAATTTTGCATTTTTCCCCTCGGTGAATCTGGTTCTCCTTCTGCCATAAATACGTTTCGCAATTACCGCATGCGTGATAGCCTCCAACACGAGGTGGGCGATGAAGGGCCACAATCCGACATCGCATCGTTGGTTTGAAATAAGACAGGCCGCCAACTGAGGCAGCCTCGTGAATCGGGGAAACGTGATCGCTATTGCGGCGCGGCTTCCCGTTTCAGAGTGTCGAAGCGCATATGAAATGCGAGAAATTATCAGCGAGCGAACGAAGTAGGCGTGCTAATCGCTGTGGCTCGTCTATTGGAATGTGATCATATCCGTGCGGCTCAAGGTTGAGGCTTTCGCCTTCAGCGGTTCGTTCGTGGCGTTCGCGCTGTTCTGGTTCAATATTTGGAAAAGGCCGATAGCCACTTCGTAGTCCGGCGCGGCTAAGCTGGCATCTACGGGTACAACAACGGTGTAATCCCGCAGTGTTGCTCCAACTGATGTATAGAGCACGGAGCCGCTGATCTTCCAGCCGGTAAGAATCAAAGTCGTAATCCCCTTGGCCTTCAGCGTCTTGTCGAGGTCGGTATTGTAAAATCTGTCCTGAGCGTATGACACAATCATAGGATCGCCCGGAGCAGGAGCAGACTCTGGCAGCCACTTTGAGATGGTCGGGGCGCGAGTAGAGTACACGACCACCACGCCAGCCTTTCTTGCTTGCGCCAGCAGCGAAGCGAGGGCCGGCACCATTACCCCAGTGCATTTTGGCTGGCTTTTGCAAATGGGATCAACCATGTCGAACACCAACAACGCCGTTGTCGCGGGTTTAAGAACAACTCGGACCGGGTCTGGAAGCGCCGGCATTTGCAGTGTCAGCAAAGGCTTGCTGGCGGCGGCACTGCTCGATGCCCCTGGCGCGGCAGATTGCGCTACAGCAGCTCCAACACAGACCGTGAATACGAGACTGCTAGATAGCAGCACGGTTCGAATCAGTATCATCTTGGATTCTCCTTGTGCCAGTTCGACGAACAGGCAGTCACAACACCGCGGAGAATGCTGCGCCTATAACCACCGATCTCCGTATCGAATTGTAAACACCCTTTTTCTCTGACGGGAGCTATATCGCCCAACCGGCGAGTCGTCAATCGCACGATCGTTTGGTGAACTCGCCGGGGTCGCGCTCGACGCCAGGATTGAATTGTATTCTCCTACAACTCAATCTTACGTGCGATCAAACTGACGCGTCGTCGTCAGTTCAATCCTGCGTCGTCCGGTTCGAACTCAATCGAAGCGCGTGAAAAAAAGAGGCGGCCCCCAGGTGAGACTGGAGGTCGCCGCATGGAATTTATTTAGGCAGGGCGATCTAGGATTTGGACAAGTAGTTATCGATAGTCGTGATAACCTCGATGATCTCGATCATGCCAACGGTCATGGAACCGATAATCCCATCGATGTTCTGGGCGATTGTCGGAGTATTCATGGCGGTCGTCGACATAATACCGTCCGAATACACGCCTAGGATGTTCAGCGATCTCCTGTTTGGCAGCGGGATGCTGTTTTAGGAATTTTTTTACCTCTTCGTGTTTGTCGAGATATTTACGGTCGTTAACCAATTGAGGATTGTTTTGCAAGTCAGTGGAAACACCGGGGTGTTTAATCATGAAACTGTGGAACTGAGCGACTTCGTCGCGCATTTGGGCATAATCATCACTCCAAGCTCGGCTGGAGAAGCTGAGGAGCGATATTGTCAGGATTAGCGCGAAAAACGCGCTTCTGGAAAAGATATGTAGGTTCTCTATATCCATGTTAATTCCTTCCTTTTGCTTTTTAGCCGTTTGTCGAATCGAAACAATTAACCCATCAGCCAAATTCGGATATCAGCCGGTTTACCTATTTGTTACGGCCGTTGCCATTTGCGGCGCCGTTGCCGTTAGAACCGCCAGCAGAGACAATGCCTCCATTGGAGCCGGCCGAACTGCCGGATCCGGTCGCGATGCCGCTTCGGTCAAGGCCATAAGCGTTGCCGTTCCCTTTGCCGGAGGCGTTTACGATGCCGTCACCTGAGCTTTTGCCGCTCACAACGCTTTGCCCCGAGTTCCCTTGCGACTTCCCACTGCCTGACACTATACCGCTGTGGGAGCCGCCCTTTTGTCCATTGGCGGTTGCCACGCCACTCCCGTTAGACGACCCGTTTGTGGTGCTCGCCAAGTTGTGGTTTGCGCTCTTCATTCCCGCGATCACCGGCCCGAGCTTATATCCTAGCTTCTGAGCAATTTGCCCCCATCCCATGTTCTGACTGCGCATGGTGAGGATACCCTGTAAATTAGTTGTCGTCGTCGTTGCAGTGGCGCCTGTGCCGGTCGTCTGTGTGATCGTGCCGCCGGTAAGTGCCGCCTGCAACTGCTCCGGTGTCGGCTGGGTGATTCCTAACGTACTCAGCTGTTGTTTTGCCAGCGCCAACGAAATATAGACGTTGCCAAAACCCATCTGCCCGGTGGGCGGAGCGATCACGGTTGACGTGGTTGTGGTAACCGGCAAACCGCCCGGTGTGCTACTCGAGGTTGTGCTTGTCGACGTCAGCGTTATCGGCGTACCATTCCTGAGGCCAGTCACGACTGCGGTGGAGTCGGAACCGAGAAATGAATTAAAATCATTGCTGATCTTGTTGATGACGTTCGTTTGCCCCTGGTTTGCGGTTGCATTATTCATTGTGGTTACCTGGCTGTTCAGATCCGAAGCGGTCTGAGCCAAGGCCAAAACCGGCGCGACTGTAGTCAGGCTCACGGTCAAAATCGCTGCTGAAAGCTTCATAGTTTCCTCCTCCGTTTCTACTTAGCTAATCCCCAACGCCTTTTCAGTTTGAATGATAATCTCTGTCGCGGTCGCACGATCTTTGAAGAAAATGCCTTGTTTCGCCACCGTGCGAATACGAGTGGTCTTATTGCTGACCATCTCCAGCTCGATCTCGATATCGCGGTCGTTGGACACCGCCTTGATTGCTTTGCCTTGATCTATCTTTGAGGTCGCTTCGACTTTGATGCCCATGCGATCAAGCGCGGTTCGAGTTGCGTTTTCGACTTGCGGTAGGGACGCTGTAAATGTCCTGTAAGCGATCCCGTCAAGCGTGTAGGAGACCGAGGTACCCGTGGTCACGCCCGCGCCGACACCGAACAGGGTGAGGCCGACCCCCGCGCAGCCGTGCAGCATAAGAAACGATACTAGAACAATAAGGTGAAGGATCGCGCGGTTTTTGTTCGCCATATGGCCGCTAGCCATAGGCAATTAGCGAGCCACAGCTTGGACGACGATAACCTGAGGAAAGTTAGGCACTCTTTTGTCCGCGGGGACGGTTACGAACCCGCTACCCGCAGACAAAAATGTTAAGATACCAGTATTTTTTACTCGGCAATCGGGCGCGCCACAATGACGGCGCTTTCAATGATTGCCGATACCGGTGATTCTAATGCTGCCGTGCTTGGATTTGTACTTGCGGTTGAGGGCGATGATGACGCCGGTTAATCCTTCGATCACGTAGGCATTGCTCGCGGGACCGGCATCGTAAGCAGTAGCGCCGATGCGCTGAATAATCTCCATCACACGCTGCTTCGCGGCAGCATCGTCACCGCATACCAGGACATCGCCGAGCGGCGCATCGACGTCGCCTAAATCGACGGCGGATATATTGTGCAGCGCGCCCACGACCGGCGCCTCGCCGTTGAGAATCTGCTGCGCTTCCTGCAACGCCGAGCCCGCAGGCGGAACAAACGGCTTCACTTTGTTAAGCGGCACCACCGTATCGATCACGATCTTGCCCGCGAGCTGTCCTTTGAGATCGGAAACCATTTGCGCGTGTCCTTCGTAGGGGACGGCAATGACCACGAAGTCTGCGTCTTTCACGGCTTCCCGGTTGGTCGTACCGACCAATTCACCCGCGCGCAATTTAGGCTTCAACGTAGCGACTGCGTTTTTGGCTTTCTCCGCGTCGCGCGAACCGATAATAATTTTTACTCCGGGCGCTCCTAGGCGCAGTGCCAAAGCGCTGCCTAAATTGCCCGTACCGCCGACGATTGCCACGTTCAGTTGATCCATAGTTTCACCAAGGACTAGCGAAAGAGATCCTCAGCCCGCGGGCGAAGAAGCTCCTGCGCAGATCCATCCTCCCCTTTTTCCGTCTCAAAGCCGCGCACGAGAACGACGGGCACCTCGTCACGCTTGCCCATCACCAATTCCGCCGCGGCGGCGATTTCATCCGCCACTGCGGCCACGGCTGCTTTGAGTTGATAGCCATAGCGATCATTCTTTCCTCGTTCATCTTTGATCGCCTTCATCCCGGCGATACCGATCGCTACGTCAACCGTACCCAGGCGCCATGCCCGACCGAAACTGTCGCTGATAATGACGGCTGGGCTCTTACCGGTGCGCTTGTGAATTTCCTCCCGCAATGCGCGCGCCGAGCGATCCGGGTCTTTCGGCAATAGACTAACTTGCTTCAAGCCGACATTCGATTGATCGACGCCCGCGTTGGCGCAAATAAAACCGTGCTGGGTTTCAACGATCAATGCTCTGCCGCCGGTGCGAATCACACTGCGGCTCTCGCCGAGAATCACCTCGACGAGTGCCGCTTCTTTGTCCAGTTCGCGCGCCAATTCTTTAGCTCGCTCCGACGGTTGAATGTCTTTTAAGTCAATTATGCGCCCTTCAGCCTTCGAGACGATTTTCTGCGCGATGACGAGCACGTCGTTATCGCTGAGCTCGATGCCCTGACGTGAACAAGCATCAACAATCAAATGACCTAACAAATCGCCGGTGCGAATCTCACCGATGTGCTAAAGGCCGAGCAGCTCGAGCCGCTTCATACGTCACCTGAGGGTGGAGATTCACCTGCGTACTGTTCGGCCAAAAGTTTCAACGCTACTTGCGTCGCCTCACCGTCTGTCAGCCCGTAGGAAAGAAAACGTTCGAGATCTCTTGGTTCGTCGATATCCAAGGCGATATGTTCGTTTTCGATAAAGCGCGCCGGTAAACCTTGCGCGGTCAGCTGGCTCAGATGAAATGTAAAGCTGTCATACCCGAACCGGAGCTTGATCACATCGGGCGGCGCCAAGAGCAACGCATTGGTTCCAAGCCGATCATGCGACGGCACCAACAAAACGAATGGCGCTGCGGCGTCAATGGGCACTTGCGCTATTACGTACTCGACATCGCTCGCGCGCACCAAAGGCATATCGCCTGGAATAATCAACACGGACTCGCAACCGGCGCGTTTCAATTCCGCCCTAGCGAAATCGACCGCCAAGGTTTCGCCGTTCTCCACCTTCTCGCGAATCACTTCAGCGCCGGCCGCCGAGGCAATGGCGCCAACCGTGTCGTCTCCGGTGACAACAAATGTTCCGGCAAGTCCGCGCGCTAATCTCACTTGACGCAAAACATCGCGAAACATCGCTTCAGCCAAAAGTTCGCGAGCGGCGCAGCTCAAGACGGGGCTGAGCCGTTGCTTGGCGTTACGAAACCCCTTCACGGGTATCAGTGCGGCGACATTCATACGCGGTCCAGAAAGAGTTTTTTAGACTATTTTTCAACTAACGCCAAGACCTCGCGAGCGAGGCGCTTCTTATCGGCGAGAGTCGTCATGCGGATATTCGTGCAAGTAGTTCCACTATTCGCCGCGGCAATAGCCCCGACCAGGTCCTTATCTTCTTCCGCGATCAAAAAGGTATCGAGGAAATCGCTGTAGCACTGCGCTACGCCTAGCGCGGACGCTTTCCAGCCGCTCGCTTTCATTAATTTATGCGCGGGGCCCGAGATCGCGGTTGAGCCGATCAATGGGCTGACGCCAACGACCGCGGCGGCGGTTTCCGTCAATGCCGAGCGAATTCCCGGCACGGCGACAATCGGCCCGATGCTCGTGATCGGATTGCTCGGACAAACAATGATTGCCTCGGCGTGGTGAATCGCCTCAAGCACACCGGGCCCAGGATGGCTGCTCTCGACACCGTCGAATCGAATTGCCGTCACCTCAGGCGACCAACGTTCTCTGACAAAGAATTCCTGAAAGGAAATTTGTCCCTGCTGTGTCTCCACGCGCGTTTCGACCCGCTCGTCGGACATCGGCAAAATGATCGATTTGACTCCAAGCGCGCGACGGATTCTGTCGGTCGCGTCCGATAGAGTCAAACCTTCATTCAAGAATCGCGTGCGGGTGATATGCGTCGCCAAGTCTCGATCACCAAGCTTGAACCAAGTATCGGCGCCCAAGCCGTGGAGCTGCTGTAAAGCGTTAAACGTATCGTCTTTGATGCCCCAGCCTTTCGCCGTGTCAATCAAACCCCCTAATGTATAGGTGATCGTGTCGATGTCAGGCGAGACGTGCAGGCCATGGAAAATCTCGTCGTCGCCTGTGTTGCAGATGATCGTAAGCTCGGCAGGATCGATTTCGGCAGCGAGACCCTCGATCAGTTTAGCGCCGCCGGTGCCGCCGGTGAGAGCGACGATCATCCAGAGAGCCCTGGGGTCGATGGCGTGTTGGAGTTATAGAATGATGGGAACTTCGTCAGCGGCCCGTTGCTTCTCGCCAAGCCGTCCGCGCCGCAGAGTTGCTCGACGTATGGAATCAACGATGGCGCGAGAAACTTCTCAGCGCGGCGAATGAATTCCGGATAGATCGGCAGACGAGCCCTGAGATCAAAACCGGCTTGCGCGCTTTTTTCCTGCAACAACCGTAGCGCAGGCCAGGGCGCTTCAGGGTTGATAAAGTCGGGGGTCAGAGGCGACACGCCGCCCCAGTCGTTGATGCCCGCATCCAAATAGAGCTCGTAACCGTCCGGCGTCAAATTGGGCGGCGCTTGAATGTTCATTTCTCCGCCGAGTATGAGACGGGCGAGAGCAATCGTCTTCACCATATCGTCGCGGCTAGCGTCAGGATGAGTGCGCATCGGTATCGTCGGTTTGGCACGGAAATTTTGTACGATGACTTCTTGAACGTGGCCGTAGTGATCGTGCAGATCGCGAATCGCCAGCAGTGAATCGATCCGCTCCTGCCAATTTTCACCGATGCCGATGAGGATTCCCGTCGTGAATGGGATAGCGAGCTTGCCCGCTTCTTCGAGCGTTTTTAGCCGCACGGCGGGCTTTTTATCCGGCGCGTTATCGTGCGCGGCGCCCGGCCGCAGCAATCGTTCGCTGACGCTTTCGAGCATCAGCCCCATGCTCACGTTCACTTCTTTGAGCTTTTGCAGATCGCCCTTGCCCATTACGCCTGGATTAGAATGCGGTAGCATCTCGGTTTCTTCCAACACGGCGCGACAAGCTTCGCGCAGATAATCGAGCGTACGCTGATGGCCGCGCTCGGCTAAGAATTCTTTCATCTCTGGATAAATCGCTTCGGGCTTATCGCCGAGACTGAACAGCACTTCGGTGCAGCCAAGAAGCTTGCCCTGGAGGACCACGCGCAGGACTTCATCCAGCGTCATTGTCTTGGCGCCGGGCTCATCCGGCGCTTTGCGAAACGTGCAATAGCCGCAGAAGTCGCGGCACAAATTAGTCAGCGGCACGAAGATTTTTGGCGAGAACGTGACGACTCGCCCTTTGTGATTATCTCGCACTTGCGCGGCCGTGGTGATCAACGCTTGCAGCTCGTCGCCATTGAAGGCGGCGAGGTGGTGCGCTTCCGTGCGATTCGGCAATTTGCCTTGCAGGGAGTCTTTCAAAATTTGCAGCATCTGCTTGTTTGCATATCGAATCGGTCGCCCAGTTTCAAATCACGACTGCTGCGTATCGCCAAGGGGCCTCTGCAGATTTCTAGTTGCCCCAAAGACTTTCGCTATGGTAGGTCTTGAGCGACTACCAATAAGATGTCGCTGATAGAAGAAACAATGACCCGGAGGATAGTGTCATGGACAATTTTGATAACGTGCTCGTCATCGACGCCGACGGCCATGTTTACGAAGGAAACGTCGATTTATCATCGCGGATGCCGGAGAAGTGGCGATCCCAGGCGCCGGTGCGATTAAAAGATAACGAGGGCAATTCACGCATTTTATTAGAAGGCCGCCTCTGGTCTGCGTCCCAAGGGCTTGCCCCCGGTGTCTCGGGTCCGATGACGGAGAAAGCCCGCGGCTATCGAGCCGGCATGGTCGATCCCGTCGCTCGGCTCAAAGACATGGACGAGGAAGGCATCGACGTCGCGATCTTGTTCGGCACCCAGATTGCCTTGACGGCCAACGGTTTGATGAACAAAGAATTGGCCGCCGTGCTTTGCCGCGCGGTAAACGAGTGGCTGATCGAATACTGTTCCGCGGATCCCAAGCGTCTGCTCGCGGTCGGGTTGATTCCCTGCCAAGATCCGCCGGCTGCGGTGAAAGAATTGGAGTATCTCAAAAAGGCCGGCGCGATTACGGCGATGCTGCCGACCAACGTGTACGGCCTGAATAACATGGGCGATCGCATGTTCGACCCGATTTACGACTGCGCTCAGTCGCTCGAAATGCCGCTGAGCGTGCATCCGCAAACCGGTCACGACGGCGTGCTCGGTGTCTCGGGCGTCATGGGCGCGGGCAGCGAGCGCTTTCGCAAATACGCCTACGTCCACATGACAGCATTTCCATTCGAATTGATGATCGCCATGATGCACATGATCGGCGAAGGCGTCTTTGATCGCTACCCGAGATTGCGTGTTGGCTTCATGGAAGGCGGCGCCGGTTGGTTG
>WNGO01012837.1_pt1 | contig 10793 bp, 13 predicted proteins | sample 5400511 | NCBI WGS metagenome assembly WNGO01 (sample SAMN13153380, study PRJNA577476) | soil metagenome | isolation source: 20 cm soil or saprolite under Garry oak tree replicate 2 | place: USA:California | collected 2016-06-15
GACTTCGTGTTTCCGTCGTTCGAGAAAAGGGGCAGGGTTCCGATCTGCTCCTCGCCGTTCTGCGCCGACCACTTGCGCCCCGCTGCAAAGAAAGCGGGGGTTGTCATCCCGGATGGCCATCGCTGGGGGCTTCACAACCTCCGTCACAGCTTGTCGAATTGGCTGGTGAACAAAGCGAAGGAGAACCCAAAGACGGTGTCGGGAATCTTGGGGCATTCGCGCATTCAGACGACGCTCGACCTCTACACAGACGAAGACATCGACGAGATGATTGCGGCTCAAGAAAAGTTTCTCGATGCCGTGGGATTCGAATCCGGGAGCGTTCAGTAGAAGCTGTGGGTGGGATTGTGGGTAAGAGTTTTCGGTGCCACGTCCGATAACTCCTTTAGAAAGAATGGCGGGGACGACGAGACTCGAACTCGCGACCTCTGCCGTGACACGGCAGCGCTGTTATGTAATCGATTGATACCAAACGGTGTCGGCGGACACTCATTGGTACCACAAGGGACCGCATGTCACTTCTTATCGTCCCCTTATTGTACCCAGATTGAATCAACCTATTTTTTTGCTCCTAAGACGCTCAAATTTTGTGAGTTCTGTACTGCTTGACATTTAACGCGACGCAGTATAGTGTTGGATTGTGATTCAGTCCTTCCGCTGCGCCGATACCGGGCGCCTATTTCATCGAGAGTCTGTCCGCCGGTTCAAAGCTATCGAGCGCCAAGCTCTGAGGAAGCTGGACATGCTAGATGCGGCACAGGACATCCGGACGCTCTCAATGCTGCCAGGAAACAGATTAGAGCGCCTGACAGGGGACCGGAAAGGGCAGTACAGCATTCGCGTCAATGACCAATGGCGCGTCTGTTTTGAATGGCGCGATGGGCATGCCTATGAAGTTGAGATCGTGGATTATCACTAGGAGACAGCAGGATGACGAAGAAACTTAAGCCGGTGCATCCAGGAGAAATTCTCCGAGAAGAGTTTATGGTCCCTCTGGGACTAAGTATGAACAGAGTTGCTATGGACTTGCGCGTCCCTGTGACGCGGATCGCCGATATCGCCAACGAGAAACGCGCAATTACTGCTGACACGGCCCTTCGTTTCGCGCGCTACTTCAACAACAGTCCGACGTTCTGGATGAATCTCCAAACGCGCTATGACCTGGAAGTTGCCGAGGATGAGATTGCTGATAAGGTTAAACGCGATGTCCGCCCTCTGGGAGCAGTGCCAGCAAGGTAGTTCAAACGAAGGATGGGCCAAGTAAATCCAAGCGGCAACGCCCGCGTTGGGGTTTTCGTCTGAAACCCGCTTCACTACAACAACATACAAGACCGCGGGGACTGCCAAGGGCCGCCTAAGTTGTTAAAAATCGCACAAGACACAGTATTCTGTGGGTTGGGTTGTGGGTTGGAAATTTTGCGACCGAAGTGGCGAGGGCTAGCTCGCCATCGACCTATCGACAGGAGACTTAAAGGTGATCGAACCTCAACTGCCTGGCCGAAGTTTCTTCCACGGTACCAAAGTAGACCTAAAACCGGGGGATCTCATTAGGCCCGGCTACAATTCTAACTACGGTAAGAGGAAGAAGGCGGCCTACATTTATTTGACCGGCACGTTGAATGCGGCCATCTGGGGAGCCGAGCTCGCCCTTGGTGAGAGCCCCGGCAGAATCTACGTGGTGGAGGCGACTGGCCCTTTTGAAGACGACCCCAATCTGACTGACAAGAAGTACCCGGGTAACCCTACGCTTTCATACCGCTCCAAGGATCCCCTTCGTGTCATAGGCGAGGTCCAACTCAAAGCCATGAAGGATGGTCTCGAGCGACTTAAAAACCTTGGTGTTGAGGCAATCGAAGACTAAGGAGTTGGTCAACAAGGGAATCATTCGCACTTGGCGTCTGGACAGATAAAAACGGGGCGGGTAGCCCGGGTTCCGGTCTAGGGAACTTGGTGCTTTCGTAGTTGGCTGCCGAGTGTAACTGCACAATTCGCCTCGCGTCGTGCACAAACGAGCGAGTGCCCAAAGTCTGCCCTGAGCGTTTCGCAAGAAGGGAACTACGATGTTTGGGAAAAATGGCGGGGACGACGAGACTCGAACTCGCGACCTCTGCCGTGACAGCGCACGGGTGTGAAGTACTTTCAACAACATAGAAGAGCACGGACGGCACTGTAAGTCATTGGAAGTACACCATAGGCAACGCTATTGTGTATCGCGATGTGTATCGCGGATCAAGCAGCATATTACTATCCCATCCAGAATCGGGCCTACACTCTAGGCTGCTAGTGAGGACGTTTCTCGAAAACATCCTTCATGACCGGCAGTGCGGAAAAGGCATTCGGCCACCCGGCGTAGAAGGCCAAGTGGGTGACGACCTCTCCTGCCTGCACCTGAGTCAGCCCGTTGTCCATTGCCCTGTTGAGGTGGTAAGTGATTTGCGCGACTTGACCAGAAGCAATCAGCGCGCTGACGGTGACCAGACTCCTATCTCGGGGCGCGAGATCAGGACGCAGCCACAAGTCGCGGAATAGAACATCCGTGGTGTACTGCACAATTCCGGGAGCCACGCTACCAAATTGTTGCTCCACAGCCGCTGCACGTCTCGCCTCTGCCTCCTTGTCCAGCGGAAGAAGCGCAGGCGAAGCCGGAGGAAGCTGATCGGCCCCAATCTTACGATTCGCAAAGACATCCTTCGCGACGGCGACTGCCGACATCGCATTCGCCCAGCCACAGTAAAAAGCGAGATGCGTGATGATCTCAGAAATCTCACGCGGTTTGACTCCATTGTCGAGCGCCAAGTTAAAGTAGTAGGGCATCTCGATGGTCTGGTTTCGCGCGATCAATGCGGCGATCGTAACGATGCTCCGGTCTCGTGGCGTGAGGCCGGCGCGTTTCCATAGTTCGGCAAGAGGGCCTTGCGCATACTTCTCAAGCACGGGCGCTACCATCCCGCTGTCGTTTACCGTTTGCATCGGTTTCCTCCCCCTTTCTGTGTCGTCACCCTGAGCCCATAATGCGGTTGTCAGACAGAGCGATGCGATCAAAGCCATCCGTTTCATCTTGACCTCCTATAGTTCAGGGCGAGAGCTACGATCATTTGCGATATTGTTCTTCGGTGACCCTCTCCATCCACTCCACGGCTATGCCATTGAGCTGTTCCTGTATCGCAATGTGCGTCATTTCTGTGTTTGACGTAGCACCGTGCCAGTGCTTCACTCCCGCTGGAATCCAGATAACATCCCCCTTTCGAATCTCCTCAATCGGGCCTCCCCATTGCTGAATCCAGCCCGTCCCATCCGTCACAATCAAGATCTGACCGAGCGGGTGCTTGTGCCAAGCGCTCCTCGCACCAGGCTGGAACGTGACCTTTCCTCCGCTTGCGCGTGATGGATCGTGTGGGGAGAAAACAGGTTCAATCGTTACGGACCCGATGAAGTGTTCGGCAGGCGCTTTGCTTGGCTGCTGCGACCCACTTGGCGTGATCTGGATCGACCCTGCAGTGGAACGCGACGGGACTTGTGGCACAGCCGTCTGAGCCTGCGACGTAGCAGAAAGAAGAAGTGAGATGAGTGCGGTTGCGTATGGTTTCATGTCTGGTCCATCTATGCTGCCGTGAGGACGAACTCACATATCTCTATAATTCCTTTTGCCCAAGTGTAATTTCACCGAATCTCCGTGTGTTCCAAGCATGAAGCGCCTTAGCGACCGACCAGCTTCGCGTGAAAGGCGGGGTATCTTGCCCCTTCCAGCTTGATCCTTGAAGAGGCATCTTCGAGAGCGCGAATATCGTTGAGGGTCAGTTCAACCGCAGCCGATCCAAGGTTCTCATCCAATCGGGCCAGCTTCGTCGTGCCCGGAATAGGAACGATCCACGGCTTCTTCGCAAGCAACCAGGCCAGTGCGATCTGCGCAGGAGTTACTCTCCTTTGTTCTGCGAAGGAGCTGATCACATCGACCAATGCCTGGTTCGCTTTGCGATTCTCCGCGCTGAACCGTGGCACGCTGTTGCGGAAGTCCGTGCTGTCGAACTTCGTGTCCGCGTCGATCGTGCCTGTTAGGAAGCCCTTGCCAAGTGGGCTAAACGGGACGAATCCAATCCCGAGCTCTTCTAACGTAGGCATCACCGTCTCTTCGGGCTCTCGCCAGAAAAGCGAGTACTCGCTCTGCAGCGCTGCGACGGACTGAACTGCATGAGCGCGGCGGATCGTCTGCGCGCTCGCTTCGGAAAGACCGAAGTGCTTCACCTTACCTTCCTGAATCAGATCCCTGACAGCGCCCGCAACGTCCTCGATCGGAACGTTCAGGTCGACTCGATGTTGGTAAAACAGGTCTATGGCATCGACCTTCAACCGCTTAAGCGACCCTTCTGCGACCTGTTTGATATGCTCTCTCCGGCTATTGAGAGCGCTCCACTTGCCTCCATCGCTGGGGTTGGCCTCCCATCCGAATTTCGTCGCGATTACGACTTTCCCGCGAAACGAAGCGAGCGCTTCGCCTACCAGTTCTTCATTGACGAGTGGGCCGTATACCTCGGCGGTATCGAAGAACGTGACACCGCGTTCCACGGCGGCGTGCAGCAGAGCGATCATCTCTTGCTTGTCTTTAGGAGGCCCGTAGGACCAGCTCATTCCCATGCAGCCGAATCCGAGGGCTGAAACCTCAAGATTGCTTTTTCCTAGTTTGCGTTTTTGCATTGTTTTCGTCCTTTACAGAAAGCTGTGCGTCAAACGATTTGCTGAGGCGGCCTAGTAGTGTTCCCAAGTGACTTTCCAGTGTTCCTCCGGGCGAGTGGACTTCACGATGAGTTGCTTGCCCGAGAACTCGAATGAGCGTGGCAGATCTTTGCCGATTAGGGTGCGCACTAACGCACCCTCGACGTGGAAGGTGAAGGTGTGAGCGTTTTCGTCGACTTCATACGTACCAAATGTGGCTTCGTAGCCCCCGTGGGAGTACTGGTCAGGACCCGCAGGAGTTTGCGACGGCGGGTTGCGCTCCATTACCTGAACCGACGCGTGGCCGTCGCGCGTGAAGACAAACAGCCCGGTGGAGTCGGCCTTGTGAATTTTGCCGTCTGGACCTGGCGCTTCGAGCGAGACCAGCCGCCACGCTCCGACAAACCGTGCCTGGATGCCCTCATTCCCACCGCGATCCTGGCCGCCCGAGATCGTCGTTGTCGTTATCCCGATAAGCAAAGTCACTAAGCCTAGCGAAATTAGTCTTTTCACGTTTGGCTCCTCATCACTCGTGCCAAGTCTGCCCCTCTGCTGTTCTCCTGCTGGACTCACTCAGGGCATGCAGCCCCGCCATCGATCCAAGTCCTCATCTGTTTTGCAGTTTCCTCCCGCGAAAAAGGCGGCAGGGTCCTTCCGTCTCCGGGATTCCAGCCCCAACCTACAAGGTCATCGTGAGCAACGTGGTCGTAGAGTTGTTCAAGAGTGCGATTGCCGTTTTGTTTAGGATCTTTAATTTGGCGACAGAGATCGGGAGCGGAACGTCCGACAAAAACCATCTTGTGTTCGGGAGTGGGGAGAGACCATTTGGGATTTCCGGGCGGCATGTGTTCGCCGGGGAGATTTGCGGCCTGGTGGCAGGTGTCGCAACGCATGGCGCTGATGCCGTGGCCGTCTTTGCCGCGCTTTACATTTTGCATGTGGACGTGACTGTCATCGCCTTGGAGCGGAGCGTCGCCTGCGGGATGGCAGTTTTGACAGCGCGGAGAAGTGAAAACTTTGTAGACCTGTAGAAACGCCTGGCCGGAGGCTGCGGCGTCGGGCTTGGGAGTTTTCGGCGCGGCGTAGACGGTCGAGATAACGGCGATCACCGAAAGTGAAATGCAGAGCGACGCGAAAGCTGCGATAACTGCACGAGATTTGTTTTTTGCGGAATGCAGAATCATGATTTCACCTCGCTTGATTCGGCTAGTTCGCTGGCGCGGATTGGGAGACGCCGGATGCGCTTGCCTGTTGCAGCGAAGATTGCGTTTGTGAGTGCCGGAGCTACCGGAGGGACGCTCGGTTCGCCGACGCCGGTGGGATTTTCATCGCTGGGCATGATGTGAACTTCAATTTCTGGCGTTTCGAAGATACGCAGCATGGGATAGTCGTGGAAATTGTGCTGTTGGACGCGGCCACTCTTTAAGGTGATTTCGGTTTTCAGTGCGGCGGTGAGGCCGAAGATGATGCCGCCTTCCATTTGCGCTTTGACAATGTCGGGATTGATGACGCGGCCACAATCGACAGCGCAAACGACGCGATGGACTCGGACATTGCCATTTTGTTCTACGCTGGCTTCGATGATTTGCGCGACGTAGGTATCAAAAGAGAAATGCGTGGCGATCCCGCGACCGTGTCCAGCAGGTAGAGGCTTTCCCCAGTTTCCTTTTTGCGCTACCAAATCGAGAAGCGCCAACATGCGCGGCTGTTTTGCGAGAAGTGTGCGGCGCAGTTGATATGGATCTTTTTTGCCGGCGTGAGCCATTTCGTCGAAAAAGCCTTCGACGGAGAAGCCGGTGTGAGAATGGCCTACGGAACGCCACCATTGGACCGGCACGCCGATTTTTGGTGAGTGCAAGTCCACTTGCAGATTCGGAATGCCGTAAAGAATGTCCGCAGCACCTTCGACGGACGCTGAGTCGACACCGTTCTTAATCCCGAAGGATTCGAACAGGGTTCCATCCAGGATGGATTGGCCAACGATGGTGTGGGTCCAGGCAACGGGATTACCTTGAGCATCGAGGCCAGCGGAGAAGCGGTCATGCCACATTGGGCGATACCAGCCGCCTGCGAGGTCGTCTTCACGTGTCCAGACTACTTTCACCGGAGCTTTGGCGACTTTGGCTACGTTTACGGCTTCAATGATGAAGTCGGATGCGGGATTGGCACGGCGTCCGAAACCGCCTCCGAGAAGCGTTGTGTTAATTTTTACTTTTTCCGGCGGAAGGCCCACGGTCTTGGCGGCTTGCATGCGATCGATGGTTTGGAATTGCGTGCCAGTCCAGAGTTCACAACTGTCCGAGCGAAGATCGACAACGCAGTTAAGCGGCTCCATCATGGCGTGAGCGAGATAGGGCACGTCATATTCGGCAGTGATAGTTTTGGCTGCGCCTTTGAGCGCGGAGGGGGCGTCGCCTTCTTTTTTCGCGACGATGCCGGGGTTGGCGGATTGTTTGGAGAAGTCCGCGAGCATTTGCCGTCGTCCCAAGAGACATTTAATTTTTCGCGGGCTTGTTTTGCGGACCAGAAGCTCTTGGCCACTACCGCGACACCTTCGGGAATCTGCTCGATGGCAAGAACGCCGGGAATCTTCTTTGCTTCGGTGGCATCGACTGATTTAACTTTGCCGCCGAAAACGGGAGGTCTGGCGACAACGGCGTGAACCATGTTGGGAAGACTTACATCGAGGCCAAATTGTGCGGTGCCATTGGTTTTTTCTTTGGTGTCAACACGATGCTTGGATTTTCCGACGAGCGTGAACTGCTTGGGATCTTTCAGCTTTACGTCAGTGGGTGGTTTGAGTTGAGCGGCATCCGCTGTGAGTGAGCCGTAGGTCGCTTTCTTTCCCGATGCTGCGTGACTAACTAAGCCGTTGGCGACATGGCAGCCGGATGGATCAACATTCCACTTCTGGGCTGCGGCCTGGACCAACATGATGCGTGCCATCGCGCCCATTTTGCGGAGACGTTCCCATTCGGAGGGCGTGGAGGAGCTGCCGCCGGTCATTTGTACCCCATAGACCGTATGGTTGTAAGCCGGATCGACCGGTGCAGATTCCACTCTTACTTTCGACCAATCCGCTTCCAATTCTTCGTTCAAGACCATTGCGAGACTGGTGTAAATTCCCTGGCCCATTTCTGAGTGACCCGAAATTACCGTGACCGTGTCATCGGGGGCGATACGCACGAAAGCGTTGGGCGCAAAGGAACTGGAGGTCGCCGCCGCACGGCGCGCTGCGGCGCTGAGAAGTTCCGGGACGAATCCGGCGATGCAGAGTCCTACGCCAGCAGAGGCAGTGGTCTTCAGAAAGGAACGGCGTCCCATTCGCGATGCGCCTTTCACAACAGCTTCCTGCGAAAGCGAGTCTGGTTTTACTTCAAGCAGATTCTCTGCGCGGCTCATGATTTGCTCCTTTCTGTGGCCATTTCCGCTGCACGGTGGATTGCGCGGCGAATGCGAGGGTAGGTGCCACAGCGGCAGATGTTGCCGCCCATCGCTTCGTCGATATCTTTGTCAGTGGGTTTAGGAATTTCGCGAAGAAGAACAGCCGCACTCATGATCTGGCCCGACTGACAGTACCCGCATTGTGGAACGTCAATTTCCATCCAGGCACGCTGCAGTGGATGCGATGAATCCGGTGAGAGACCTTCTATAGTTGTGACGTGCTTGCCTTCGACGCGCGAAACAGGCGCGACACAGGAGCGGATGGCTTTGCCGTCAAGGTGCACGGTGCAGGCTCCGCAGAGTGCCATGCCGCAGCCGAATTTCGTGCCCGTGAGGCCGAGTGAATCACGAAGGACCCATAACAGCGGCGTTGCGGGATCGACATCCACTTCAACTGGTTTTCCATTCAAGGCAAACGAAGTCATAGCCCACCTCCTTTGATGGTGCGGTGAAGACCGAGAGACGCCCGCCGTCGTGTGGCAGGCGTAGCAAGGTGTGTTTGTGTCGCCTGTTGTGAGTTCTTTTGAAATTCTCGCCATTGTCCGGGCGAAGTCCCTTCCCAGTGGTGAAAAGCCCGGAAGAAGGAATTGGCGTCTTCGTAACCTAAGAGGTAAGCAGTTTCGTTCAACTCCCGAGATGACTGGAGCAGGTAATGACGTGCCAGTTCACGACGCGCCTCGTCCAGCAAACGTTGAAACGTGAGGTCCTGCTCGGTTAGGCGGCGCTGTAAAGTCCGAGTGCTCAGATGCAGCTCTCTTGCGAGATCCTGTATTCCTGGGCGGTGGCCTGCGAGCAGTTGCTTCAGAATGCCTTTTGCTTGTTCGCTGAAAGTTTTCTGTGCAAGCTGCTGAGTCAGTTCCGCCTCTAGTTGCGGCGCCACAACCCCGAGCAAATCGGCGTTATGCGTGACGAACGGTAGTTCCATATCTGCCTTGCTGAATACCAATGCGTTCTGATCGGCCTTGAACTTGACTGGACATCGAAAATGCGTTTCGTAGATCTCTCGGTGGGCTGGAGGCCGTTGAAACTCTACCCGCTTGGGAATCAGAGGTCGCCCAATACCCCGACACCCCATAGAGACGATCCACGCAAAACATACATCCACCAACAAGTGCGGCTCCTTCTCGTGCGCCAGGAGCCAGACGAACTGGACAGCGGACTCGTTTCCTCGTTCGACGATGCGGACCTCCTCTGGACAGGTGAGTTGTTTGTAGCGGGAAACGCGCTGGATAGCGTCCCGAAATGATCGCGCCGAGATCGCGGCGATCTTCACCGGATCGTACCGCTCGAGGCGCTCCTCAGTCCCCAGCTTCAGGCCCAACCCTTGATCGTTGCTCGCTTCGGCAATTCCCCGGTGCAACGCAAAGAATTCTTCGGTGCTCACAAGGATCTTGTCCATCTTGAACAAACCCATTGGAAGACCCGCTCGGCGCAGGACTGCCTCGGGCGAAAGACCCAGTTCCTGGAGCTTTCGCGGCAGGGTTGTCGAAACTCGGAATTGCTTTGTCATGGTTCAACTGCCAGCATAACTCCGCTTCTTTCTTATTTCGTCGACCGAGGTGAGATCACTTATTTAGCAAGTTCGATGGTCACTTTCACCGACGCCGGCACGGTGAAGACTTCTGTGCCGCCATCGATTTTTCCAATGGGGATGATGCCTGGCGACGGTATCGATTCACTGTCTTGTCGATAGTAAATCGCAACATCGTGAGCCGGAGACCAGTAAGCGATGTCGCCCACCTCATAGGCATGCGTCCTCGGACCCTTTTCTGAAAGCGCTTTTGGCAGATTGCTGAACTTCTCGCGCCCAAATAGATCATTCAGGGACAAGTTCAAGGGCAGGAGAGAAACGAAGTCCCGCGCGGTCTCGTTATCTACTAGCGTGGCGGTGAGGACCTTCCCAGCAACGCTTATTTTGATTTTCATGTTCTGGCTCCTCTCAGAAGAAGCTCGCTCTGGATTCCAACTCGAAGCATCGCTGGCTCTGCTTCTGCCGATAGCCATTAGGCCGGTTACGGCTAGCACGAGCATGCTTGAAAGCACTTTTCTCGCCACGAATGTCGCTAAGGTTGATCGGTTCATTTTGCCTCTCAGTTCAAGCATTGGTTTCGGCGCGGCGGTCAATTGTGATTCCATAAGTTAACTTCATTTCCGTCATGGACGCAGTAGCGACTTAATTGCTCGTCGCTCGTCCATCGCACGGTAGCCCTCTGCCGCTTGATCGAGTGGCAAAGTCAAATCGAAAACCTTACCCGGATTGATCTTCTTGTCCAAAACCAGCTTGATTAGGTCAGGCAAGTAGCGACGCACTGGAGCAGGTCCACCGTGCAGATGGACGTGCGAAAAGAACAACTGCTCACCATCGAGTTCGACACCGTGCGGAACGCCGACGTAACCTACGTGGCCGCCAGGGCGCGTAGCAGTAATCGCTTGCATCATCGACTCTTGGGTGCCGACGCATTCCAGCACCGAGTCAGCGCCGATACCGTGGGTAAGTTCTTTGATTCGCGCAACACCTGCATCACCTCGCTCAGTGACAATGTCGGTCGCACCAAATTCGCGTGCGAGCTTCTGGCGAGACGCGTGACGGCTCATCGCGATGATTCGTGCGGCCCCCATCTGCTTGGCGGAGAGAATAC
>WNGO01005053.1_pt1 | contig 10790 bp, 10 predicted proteins | sample 5400511 | NCBI WGS metagenome assembly WNGO01 (sample SAMN13153380, study PRJNA577476) | soil metagenome | isolation source: 20 cm soil or saprolite under Garry oak tree replicate 2 | place: USA:California | collected 2016-06-15
GTTCTCCGCGATCACCCCGTTCGCGGCGTCGAGGATCACCTGGGTCGAGCGATAGTTCTGCTCCAGCTTCACCACGGTCGTGCCGGGAAAGTCCTCCTGGAAGGCCAGCATGTGGCGCACGTCCGCGCCGCGCCACCCATAGATCGCCTGGTCGTCGTCCCCCACGACGCAGAGGTTGCGGTGCTCCCCCGCGAGCAGCTTCACGAGCCGGTACTGCGCCGCGTTCGTGTCCTGAAACTCGTCCACCAGCACGTACTCGAAGCGCCGCTGCCAGTAGGCCAGGCGGTCGGGGAATTGCGCGAACAACGTGAGGGGATGCAGCAGCAGGTCGTCGAAGTCCATCGCGTTGGCCTGCTGCAACGCCGGCCCCAGCGACGCGTACACGTCGGCCGCGGCCCGCGCCAGCGTCCCGTCGGCCGAGGCGGCGAACTCTTCCGGAGACACCATGCGATTCTTGGCGCCTGAGATGAGCGAATGCACGGCGCGGGGAGGGTTGGCCTTGGGCGAGAGGCCGCGCTGCTCCAGCAGCCGCTTGACGAAGGACTCGGAATCATCCTGGTCGTAGATCGTAAAGTTGGCGCCGAAGCCGAGCCGGGCGGCCTCGCGCCGCAGCAGGCGCGCACCGAGCGAGTGAAAGGTCCCGATCCACAAGCCGCGCGGGTCGGCGCCGAGCAGCGCGCCGACGCGGCCCCGCATCTCCCCCGCCGCCTTGTTCGTGAACGTGACCGCGAAAATCCGCTCGGGACGGACGGCCCGCTCTTGGATGAGGTGAGCGATGCGGGTGGTGAGGACGCGCGTCTTGCCCGAGCCTGCCCCGGCGAGCACGAGCAGCGGTCCGCCCGGGTGGCGGACCGCGGCTTCCTGCGCGGGATTGAGGGCCGGCGACATCAGCCCGGTGACACGGGAAACTCGAGCACGAACTCGCTTCCCGCAGGCGCCGGATGGTAGAGGACGCGCCCGTCGTGCTGTTGCTCGACGATGCGGCGGGCGATGGCAAGGCCGATGCCCCACCCTCCCGGCTTGGTCGAGACTCCGGTTCACGGTGACGCGCGCGACGTCACCCACCGCTTCGACCCGCACGTCGATCCGTCCGCCGCGCCCGCTCAGCGCGTCGAGGGCGTTCTTGATCAAGGCCTCGATCGCCCATTCGATCAGCACCGGGTCCCCTCGTGTCGTCGGCCCCGGTCCGGAGGCGTCGAGGTGGAGCGCCACGGGATTGGCGAGCGTGGGCAGCCGCGGGCGGAAGTACCCGACCGCTCGTTCCGCCAGTGCCCCGAGCCCCACGGGCTCGCTCCGGGCCGGTCGGCCGATCCGCTCGAAGCGCCTCGCGACCCGCTCCAGGCGCTCCGCGTCCGCTTCAAGATAGGTGACGAGCTCGCGACCCGGCGTGTCCGGATTCTCCCGCAAGTATCCAATCCATCCGGTGAGACTCATGAGGGGCGTGCCGAGCTGGTGTGCGGACTCCCGTGCCATGGCGACCCAGAGGCGGTCCCGGAGCGCCGCGAGCTGCGCCCGATACGCCCAGGTGGCCAGAGCGACGAGGGAGAGGAACGCGACGCCCTGCAGCTCGGCGAGGAGGATGAGGCGCCGCGCCTCGGGGAGCGCGCCGTAGTGGATCGTCCCGACCCCAGGCTGGACGATCGGCGCGTTGACGGCATCGAGCTGCGCGATCCACTCGCGCAGGTGCGCGGTGTCGGCGTCCCCGCCGGGTCGGCCGGGCTGGTTGTCCAGGGCGGTGATCCGGCCGGTCGTGTCGGTGACGGCGATGGGGATGCCGAGGGCGCGCACCTGCGTCGCCAGCTCAAGCAAGGCGTCCGTGGCCGCGTCGGGCCGCGGGTCGTTGAGTCCGACGAACACGCGTCCCAGCAGACGGCTCGTCTCGCGAGCGTCGTCCCGCAGGTGCCGCACCAGGACCCACGTGTAGCCCGCCGAAACGGCGCCGAGCAGCAGCGCCAGAGCGGCGACCGCGGGGGGGCCCGCCCAGCGGCCTACGCCGTTACGCGCCACCGGCGGGAGCCAGGCGGTCGGTCCCCAGATGGGGAACCAGCGCCCGGGGGATGGTCACGGAGCCGTCGGGCTGCTGGCGCCCCTCGAGCAGGGCGGCGATGGCGCGCGGCAGGGCGACACCGGAGGCATTCAGGGTGTGCACGAGCTCGGGCTTGTCACCGGGCCGCGGGCGGCAGCGGATGTTGGCGCGCCGGGCCTGGAAGTCGGAACAGGTGCTCGAGCTCGACACCTCGAGCCAGTCGCCCACGCCGGGCGCCCAGACCTCGAGATCGTACGTCTTGGTCGGCCCGTGAGTCGGCTGCGCGGCACAGCCGCACGAGCTCCACCTTGTCGAACTGGTGAACTCGGAGCAATCCGCGCGTGTCTTTCCCCGCGGCGCCGGCCTCGCGCCGGAAGCACGGCGTGTACGCCGCGTACGCGAGCGGCAGCGCGGCACCGTCCAGGATTTCGTCGCGATGCAGGTTCGTCAGCGGGACTTCCGCCGTGGGGATGAGGAACAGGTCGTCCGGCTCGGTGCGATACATGTCGGCCACGAACTTCGGGAGCTGCCCGGTGCCCTGCATGATCTCGCGTCGCGCGAGCAGCGGGAGCTCCACCTCGACGTAGCCGTGGTCGCGCGTGTGCAGGTCGAGCATGAACGCGATGAGCGCGCGGACGAGCCTCGCCCCCGGCCCCACAAACAACGGGAATCCCGACCCCGCAAGCTTCGCCCCGCGGGCCGGGTCGAGGAGGCCGAGCCGCTCCCCAATCTCCCAGTGCGGCTTCCCGCCCGCGGGCGCGGGCGTGCCCCAGCTGCGCACCACCCGGTTGCACGTCGCGTCGCCGTCGGGCAGCTCGGCCAGCGGCAGGTTGGGAACGAGCAAGGCCTTCGCGTCGATCCCGGCCTCGACGTCCCGCATTTCCGCTTCGAGAGCGTCGATCTGCGCGCCGAGCTGCTTGCGTCGCTCGACGACCTCGGGCGGCAGCGCGCCGCGCTCTTTCATCACGCGGGCATCGGTCCGGGCCGCCTCGTTGCGGTCGGCTTTGAGCTGGTCGAGCCGTCCGGTGAGCGCGCGGCGGCGCATGTCGAGGGCTTCGAGCTCGTCGAGCAGCGCCGCGAGACCGGGGTCGCCGCGACGCGCGAGCGCCGCCCGCACCTCGCCCGGGGCGGAGCGCAGCAGCTTGACGTCGATCACGGGGCTACTGCCCGGGAATCCCCGGCGTGAGCCCGCGGTAAGCGCAGTTCTGGTCGGTGAGGATCTCGAACCGGATGGTGCGTGCCGTGGCCGCCGTGTCGACAGCGAGAACATGCAGCTTGGCGTACAGCGATTCGATGGTGCCGTCCGGGCACGTCAGGGAGCGGGAGCGAGCCAGCACGACGTTTCCTGTGTCGACGAGGAACGGGTTGTCGGTCGCGTAGCCGTCAGTAGGAGCCAGGGTCAAGTCAGCGAACGGCGTGGTGCTCAGCTGGAAGCCCGGTTGCAGCGTGGACTTGGGCAGACCGAGTGCGCCCGCCGGCAACAAGACGGGCCGCCGCAGGGAATCGAAGTTGAAGGCGAAGTCGAACGAAATGGACAGGTCGGTGCGCACCAGCGCGGGTCCGTTGATCGCGTACGCTGACGGCGTGAAGAGCGGCGTGCCGGAGAGCGCGTACAGCGTCACCGTGTCCACGACGTTTTCGGTGTAGGCCGGCGGGAGCACGGGGCTCGTACACGCGGCGAGCAGCGCGAGGCCGGTGACGGCGAGAGCGAAGGCGGCGGGGAAGCGGCGGGCGCACATCCGGCGGGGAACATACCAGCGCCCGCCCGAGCGGGTCAACCCACGGTCGCTGCTTGACTTCGCCAATCGCGCGGCCTAGCTTGGCCGCCGTATGGCGACGATCCGGGATGTAGTCGAGGCGCTGAGCCGGCGCACCGGTGTCGACGCCGTCGTCGTGGTCGGCCGCGACGGGCTCCCCATCGATTCGCGCACCCAGAACGGCGTGGATGCTGAAAACGTGGCCGCGCTGCTGCCGTCGGTGATCAACGCCATGGTGCAGCTGGGCCAGGCGGGCGGACGCGGCGACTTCGGCACCGGCGTGCTGGAGTTCGGCGGCGGACTCGCGGTGGTGTCGGTCCTGAGCGCCGACGCCCTCCTCATCGTCCTGGTGCAGCCGTCCACCAACGTGGGCCCGCTGCTCTACGATCTCCGCCGCCATCGCTCGGCGATCGCCGGTCTGCTGTAGCCTTCGCCTGTGCCGCGGCACCTCCTCGTCGTGGACGATGAGCCGCACATCGGGCTGCTGCTGCGCCCCCACCTGGAAGATCTCGGGTACCGGGTGAGCCTCGCCCGCACCCTGGCCGAAGCCCGCGCCGCCGTCGCCGCTCGCGCGAGCCCCTACGATGGCCTGCTCCTCGATCTCCACCTCCCCGATGGGTCCGGACTCGACCTGTTACGCGAGCTGCGCGCGGCCCCGGCCACCCGCGCCCTTCCGGTCGTGGTCCTGACGGCCGAGGGCGCGGATCACGTGCTCGCCGCCGTGAAGGAGCTCGGCGCGACGCTGCTCACGAAGCCGTTCAGTCCCACCAAGCTCACGGCCCGGATCGCCGCCATGATGGGTGACGCGTGAGTGTGTGGGCCGCGATCCTTGCCGGCGGCTCCGGAACCCGCTTCTGGCCGCTCTCCACTCCGGCGCGGCCGAAGCAATTGCTGCCGCTCGCCGGCGACGGCCCACTGCTGGTGCAGGCGGTGCGCCGGCTCGACGGCCTCGTCCCCCCGGAACGGATCCTGATCCTCACGGGGCCCTTTCTCGTGGACCAGGTGACCGCGCTCGTGCCCGCGGTGCCCGGTGCGCAGGTGTTCGCGGAGCCGCGTGCCGCGTCCACCGCGCCAGCGCTCGTGTGGGCCGCGCACTGGATTTCGCGCCAGGACCCGGGCGGCCAGATGCTGTCGTTGCACGCGGACTGGGCCGTGGGCGACGACCGCGCCTTCCGCAGCGCCGCGCGCACCGCGCTCGGCGTCGCGGAAGACTACGACGTGCTCGTCACGGTCGGCGTCAAGCCGACGCGCAACGACACCGGGTACGGCTACGTCGTTCCCGGCAAGCCGCTCGGCGCGGCGCGCACCGTGCGGCGCTTCGTGGAGAAGCCCAGCGCCGCGCGTGCCGCGCTGCTGCGCCAGCGCGGGGCCCTCTGGAACACGGGATTGTTCGCGTGGGGCGTCGCCCGCTTTCTCGGTGAGGCCGGCGCCTACGCCCGCGAACTGAAGGACGGCTGGCCCGCGCTCGCCTCGGGTGACGCCGCGGCGTTCTTCGGGCGGGTACGCCCGGCGGCGGTGGATGTGGCCGTACTGGAGCGTACCAAACGTCTCGCCGTCGTGACCGGCACGTTTCGCTGGGATGACATCGGGTCGTGGGACGCCCTGCTGCGCATCCGCAAGACGGACGTGCGGGGCAACGTCGTGGTGGGCAATGCGACGGTGGCGGAAGACGTGAAGCGCTGCGTGATCTGGTCCGAGAACGAGCACATGGCCGTCGCCGGGGTCGAGGACCTGGTGGTCGTGCGCGCCAACGGGCACACCCTGGTCATGCCCACAGGCCGCGCTGATCAGCTGAAGCAGCTCGTGCAGCGGCAGTGACGCGCGCCTTGTACCTGCTCGACCCCGATCCGGGGCCGGCGTGGGCGCCGTTCGCCGGCGTGCGCCCGCTCTCGGAGCTGCGCGCCGGGGCGCATCTCGTGCGCGAGCGCTGGGAGCGGTTCACGGACTCGGCCACGCGGGAAATCTTCGCCCTCCCCCACCTCGCCGGCTTCGTCGAGGCGGGCGTGCCCGCGGTCGTGGCCCGCCATCCCGTGACCGGACCGGCCATCATCGGCTCTTCTACCTTTGCGCCGCGCGGTTCGGCACCGTCGCTCCCGGGCGGCGCATTCCGGCTCACCTGCGAGGGCGTCACCGTTGGGTGGGGGGTGTGATCGGGAACCACGTGGGACGCGCCGCAGCCGGGCGCGACGGCGGTCGAGGTCCGGGGCGTCGTGCTGCACGGCGCGTACGACCTGGTCCGCGCCGCCGAGCTGCTGCTCGTCGAGGACCTCACGGCGCTGCTCGGCGATTCGGACGCGATTCCGCGCGGCAGCACGGTGCTGGGCGATCCCGCCGCGCTGCTCCTCCGAGGCGCGCTGGTCGAGCCGGGCGTCGTATTCGACACGCGCTCGGGCCCGGTGGTGCTGGAGGAGGCGGTGGAGGTGCGGGCGGGGACGCGCCTCGAGGGACCGCTCTGGGCCGGCGGGGGCGCGCGGCTCCTGGGCGGCCCGATCCGCGCTTCGGTGCTCGGACCCCGCAGCGTGATCCGCGGCGAGGTGGCCGCCAGCGTCTTCCTCGGCTTCGCGAACAAGGCGCACGACGGATTCGTCGGCCACTCCATCGTGGGACGGTGGGCCAACCTCGGCGCCGGCACGATCACCTCCAACCTCAAGAACACGTACGGACGCGTGCGCCTCGAGGTGGGTGACACGACGCTCGACACCGGCCTCATGTACCTCGGCAGCCTGATCGGCGACCACGCCAAGACGGCGATCGGCACGCTGCTCGGCACGGGAACGGTGATCGGCGCGGGGGCCAGCGTGTTCGGCGACGTCCGGCCGCCCAAGTACGTCGCGCCGTTCGCGTGGGGTGGCTCGGGCGACGCTCGCATGACGCGGGACGGCTTCCTGAAGGTGGTGGAGCGGGTGCTGCCGCGGCGGGACGTGACCGTGGACCCCGCCACCAGGGCCGTGCTGGGCCGCATCTACGATTGGGCCACGCCGTGACAGGGGTCTAGCGCCGGTTGCCGCTCCCCGCCGCGGCGTGCACATTGCACGTGCGCCCCGAGGTCTCAGACTCGATGACCAAGACGGAACGATACCGCCGTGTCAGCAAGTTCGAGCTGCACGACCTCATCGGCGAAGGCGCCATGGGTGTCGTGTGGAAGGCGTACGACACGGTCATCCGACGCTACGTCGCCCTCAAGCTGCTCGGCAGCCGCATCGGCAAGACGGGCGACGCGCGCCAGCGCTTCCTGCGCGAGGCGCGCGCCGCCGGCGTGCTGCAACATCCCAACCTCGTCACGCTCTACGATCTCGGCGAGGCCGAAGACCAGCTCTACATCGCCATGGAGCTGGTCGAGGGCCGCGACCTCAGCACCATCATCGCGACGAACGAGCCGCTCGCGCTGGAGCGCAAACTCGACATCGTGATCGAGCTGCTGGAGGGCCTGGCGTACGCGCACGAGCGCGGCGTGATCCATCGCGACATCAAGCCGTCCAACGTGCGCGTGGCCACCGACGGTCGCGTGAAGATCATGGACTTCGGGATCGCGCGGCTCCAGTCCGCCGACGTGACGGGGTCGGGGGCGATCGTGGGCACGCCGAACTACATGGCGCCGGAGCAGGTCACGAACGGCCCCATCACGCCGGCGACGGATCTCTTCTCGGTCGGTTGCCTGCTGTACGAGCTGCTGAGCTACAAGAAGCCGTTCGAAGGCGAGACGGTGCACGGCGTGCTGTATCAGGTGCTCACGACGGATCCGAAGGCGCTGCGCACCATGGCGCCGTCCATTCCCGCGGCGCTCGAGCGGGTGGTGGGCAAGGCCCTCAACAAGGTGCCGGAGGACCGCTACCAGGCGGCGCGCCAGATGCAGCAGGCGTTGCTCGGTATCCGCGCCGCGCTCTCCGGTGCCTCGGACACCACCGAGCGGCTGACGGCGCGCTGGACACCGCTCCCGATCCCCGTGCTCCGCCTGATCACCCATACGTCCCTCAAGTGGCGCGTGGTGGTCCTCTCCGCGCTGGCCGTCGTCGCGCTGGCGCTGCTCTACTCACCGCGCGGTCCGGTCGAGCCCGCCCTCGTCCCCCCACCGGGCACCGCCTCCTCCCCTGGAGGGACGCTCGCCAACCCGGCCGACGTCGCGGGGGCGACGCTCGACCAGCTCCTCGCGGGACCCCTTCCCCCCGGCGTGAACGTCGCCGTGGCGGCGCTGCGCGACTCGGCGCGGGCGGCGCGGGCGCGCGCCCGCCGCGCGGGGGCGATCAAGAACAATGTGCGCTCGGTCGCGCTGGCGGAAACGATGTTGCAGGGGGCCGAGGTCGCCCTGCGATATGGAGACCAGGGCCGGGCCTCGACGTCCTATCTCGCCGCCGTGCCCGAGTACCGGAAAGCCCGGATGGAGGCGGAGCAGCTGCGGGAGGAGGCGCGGCGCGCGATCGCGCGGGCGACCCCGGTCGTCAAGAGCCTCGCCATGCGCCCCGAGGCCGCACGCGCCGGCACGTCCCTGGCGCGCGCCGAGTCGCTGTACGCCACGATGGACTACCCGCTCGCAAAACTCGCCGCCCAGGACGCCGAGGAGGTCGGCGTGGCGACCGGCATGGCGCCGCCCACGCCTCAACCTCCCGAGCCGCGCGCCGCGATCGCCGTCCTGCTGCTCGACCTCGCCCGCGCCGTGGCGAGCGAGCGCGTCGCCAACTTGCGCATCCTGTTTCCGTCGATGACCCCCCGCGATGTGGCGAGCTGGGAGAGTTTCTTTGCCCGGGCCACGCAGCTGCAGGCGACCTATACGCCGGACTCGCTCACGGTGCAGAGCGACAGCGGTCACGCCAGCGTGCTGGCGCAGTATCGCTTCCTGCCGGAGGGGGGCGGCGCGCAGCGCGAAGAGCGGGCCCATCTCACGATGCAGTTCATCAAGATGCCGACGGGCTGGCGCATCGCCGCCGTGCAGGAGGTCAAGAAGTAGCGGTCAGTCCCAGGCCCGCGCCGTGTCGGGTGGGCTCGGCGGAATCGTCAGCGTGTCGGGCCGCGCCGTGGCAGGACCCACGCGCCGCAGGGTCACGGGTTTCTCGAGATCGCCGCCCGCGATCGTGAGCCGATCGCCCGCCACTTTCAGGCCGTACACCATCCAGACGCCGTCACCCAGCGTCAGCCACAAGCTGTCCCCCACCATCCGCCACCGGGCCACCTGGTCCCCGAACTGCGCGGAGCTGTCCGGCCTGACCATGATGTGCCGGATGCCGTCGTCGGTCTTGGCCTGCCAGTCGCCCTCGAGTCGGAAACGGCGCGACCCCGGGCCTTGGGCGGCCAGGCGCGCGCCGAGCAGCAGCGAGGTGATGGCGACGAACACGCGACCCACGTTCCCAAGATAGTCACGCACCGGTCGAGGGGAGCGGCGCTCCCTCGTGCCGCAACACGGCCAGCTGCGGCTCGGACTGGCGCATCTGGCGCGTGAACGCGGCCACAAGGTCCGGATCGAACTCGAGCCCGCTGCGGCCCTCGAGGTACTCGAGCGTGCGCTCCTGCGACCACGCCTCGCGATAGGGCCGGATCGTCCGCAACGCGTCGTACACGTCGCACACGTGGACGAGCTTGCTCGCGAAGTGGCAGTCGCGGCGGAACTTGAGAGCGGGATAGCCGCCGCCGTCGAGCATGATGTGATGCTCGTAGGCCACCACGGCGGCGAGATCGAGCCGCTGCTCCGAGGTGAGAATGATCCTGGCCCCGTCCGCGGGATGCCGGTTCATGAGCTGGCGCTCTTCGTCGGTGAAGCGGCCGGGCTTGGTCAGCACCTCGAGCGGGATGCGGATCTTTCCGAGATCGTGCAACAATCCCGCAATCCCGAAGGCGCGGGAGTCGCGCGCCCCGAGCCCCAGGGATTCCGCCAGGGCCATGGCGAGGACCGAAACGTTGAGCGAGTGAGTCGTGGTGTACTGATCAAACTCCTTGAGCTGGAGCAGCGGGATCATGAGCTGCCGGCCGGAGTGCATGGCGACGGAGAGCGAGCGCACGACCGCTTCCGCCTCGAGCAGCGGCAGCAGTCCCGTCACCTTGACCTCGTCCTGCATCCAGCGCAGCGTGTCCACTTCCTCCGAGAGCGTGTAGCTGATGGTGGCCGTGGGGAGCGGCGCCTCGTCCGCCTCGCGGTCACCGCGCACGCCGACGGCGCCGTAGCGAATGCTCGAGTGGCGCATCTGCCGGGCCTCGGTCGTGTCGAGCGTGGCGAGGGTGAGACGCGCCAGGATCTCATCGAGGAACGTCTCGAACTCCTCCCGGCTCACGCGATTGGGAAATTCGAGGCGCTGGATGCCGGCTTGCGCCAACCGCTGCGACCAGTCCCACGCCGCGAGCTCCTTGAGCGGCAGGTTGCCGAACACGATCTCGTCCCCGAGAAACGTGAAGAGCGGGTCGGGCGTGATGGCCTGGAGGTCCCCGAGCTCCTGGAACGCCGCGTCAACGGCCCGCTCGCGCGCCGGATGACCCTCGGTGTAGAGCGTCATGGTCGCGAGCGCCTGCGCAAAGGCCGTCAGGAACCGGACCGGGTCGCTCATCGAGGCACGGCCGCAGCCGTCGCGGCGAGGCGGATCTCGGGATCCTTCGACGCGGCGGCACGCGCCAGCACGGGCTGCACGGCCGGGTCGGCGGCCCAGCCGGCCGCGAGCGCGGCGAGCGACGCCAGCAGCTCCGGAGACTTGGGCGCGAGGCGCTCCCGGCCGAGCAGCGTCCGCCCCCCCGACGTGAGCTGCAGCAGCACGTCCCGCGCCGCCCGCGCCCGCGCGGCGCCGAGCGCGCGGATCGCGAGAGCGCGATCGTCGCCGGGCACCGCGCGATCGGCGGCCCAGCGTGCCACGAGCGGCACCAGCGCGTCGGGACAGCCTTGCTGGGCCACCGCGAGGGCCAGGCGCCGCACACGGCCGTCTGCGTCCCTCAGGCCGGCCGCGAGCGCGGCGTCCCGCTCTCCGGGGAGCTTGAGCTGCAGCTTGACCGCCTGCCAGCGCACGCGGGCGTCGGCGTGCGTTACGAAGCGATCG
>WNGO01007895.1_pt1 | contig 10790 bp, 9 predicted proteins | sample 5400511 | NCBI WGS metagenome assembly WNGO01 (sample SAMN13153380, study PRJNA577476) | soil metagenome | isolation source: 20 cm soil or saprolite under Garry oak tree replicate 2 | place: USA:California | collected 2016-06-15
GTCGAGCTATCGATGGCCATGGTGACAAGTTTAGCACCGAAGATCGGCTATGATCGGGCTGCGGAAATCGCCAAGGAAAGCGCGAAAACGGGCAAAACCGTGCGCGAGATCTGTCGCGAGAAAAACATTTTGCCGGAAAAAGAATTGAGGGCAGCCCTCGATCCCGTCGCCATGACGGAGCACGGAGGCACTGGATCCGGAGGTTAGCGATGCGGGCGGCGCTTTGGCTGCTTTTGATCGTTAGCAACCTAACCATCTCGACCGTCGCCGCAGACACTCCGATCGACGTTTCGAAAATCATCAAGAAAAGCGATGCCGAAGCAGCCCTAGGCGAACCGGTCAAGGATGCAACGCCGTTCAATCTGAATAGCCCGGATGGCTATTATTCGAAGTGCAATTATTACAGCACAAAGTCGATTCGCTCACTCGTTCTGAGGGTGCGCCAAGCCGCCGAAGGCACGATTGATCCGCAACAAGAATTCGAGCAGGTAGCCGCGAGTGGCGGCTCGATGAAGCCGGTGGAGGGGTTGGGGGAAAAGGCTGGCATGTTCAATGGCACGCCGCAAAACGGTCTGCCTTCCCACGTCATCATTCTCTATGTCGTACAAGGAAAATCCTTCATCACAATTGGGCTGAGCGGAATGAAAGACGAAAACGCTGCTCTCGAGAAAGCGAAGACGATCGCGGAAAAAATTCTCGCCCGACTCTAGGCCGTTTGTATCAAGCGCCCCGGCATCTAATATCCGTCATGGTAGCGAACGTTCACGGCCCGCAGTTCTCGGGCGGAGCAAATATCGCGATCAAATGCCCCGCTCATACCTATGAGCAAACAGTTGCATTTTATCGCGATACCCTGGCCTTGCCCTTAATCGAAGAAGAAAATGACGGCTGCATTTTCCAATTCGGTCCGAACCGCCTTTGGGTCGATCTGGTGCCAAATCTGAGCCAGCCCGATGTCTGGTTGGAATTGGAAACCAATGACACCGAAGCGGCCGCCGCCTATTTGAAAGTGAACGGCGTACCGCGACGCGATGAGGTGGAACAGTTACGCGAAGACTTCGACGGCTTTTTCGTTTCCGCGCCTAACGGCGTCATTCATTTGGTCATCGGCCAGGAGGAGTCGTGAGGCGTCGCCATTGTCCCACCCAAGTGCCGAGTCCGTAATAACCGAGGGGCGTCAGCTGCCCTGCGTTCACCAGCTCGTCAACCTGCGTTTTGGTGGGCAATCGCTTCTGGTTCTCAGGCGGTCCGCCGTAATCGTCGATTACCAGCCAACAGCGATCGATCAGTTTTTTTCCGTAGCAATCAAGATCGCGTTTTACCCCCGTGTCTGCGTCGAGAATAAGCAGACCGATTTCGTCAGTTCCAAGCGCCTGATTAACCTCAGCAATAATTTGCGGTTCAGATGAGCGGCCTTCCAGCAGCATCACAAGGTCGGCGACGCGTTCTCGCGCCAGAGTGCGTTTCAGGCTGCGCAGAATATTTCGCGTCGCCAGTGGATGTTGACGAAGACTGCCACCCTGTTCGACCGCAAGGAGCTTTTTCGGGTTTCCTGCGTCCCGCGCTCCCCAAGCCGCGGCCACGGTGGATCCGCCTCGAAAGGCGCCGATTTCCAGAATGCGGCCGTGGCAGATGCGGGCAAGGTGATAAATCAACTGCAGCGCATCAGGGTGGAGCATCGACTCGTGTTTGCCCATCTTGCGCAAGCGGCGGTTGACGGGCTCGTGCCGGTATTGCATGAGCGCGTACATCAGTTCGAGACAATCATCGAGCTGGTGGCGATCGTCCATACGTTCCCAGGAACACTCCATCATACAAATGCTTTCGAGCCGGACAATCTCGACCGCGCGCGATCCCTGCCATAAGACGAAGAAGCAAATGGGAAGATTTGGTGTATTTATCGGGCTGTAGGGTACGCTTGCCTGCTCGCGAACGCTTTCGGAGTCCTCAGCGCAGTTAATTCGTTGTCCGCTGCCGAGAGCGGACGCTACAAATGTTGACGCGGGCTCGTGCGCTGTTTCCGCCGCATCAGAACGCGTCAACACATTTAGCACAAGCCTGTCATCCGCCGCGAACAGCGGGAGTTTCAAAACCGCACTCCCTAGTTTGTTTCTGCCGCCAGGGACGGCGGCAGCTACAATGCCCGCGAGTGCGCTGTCCCCAGCGCACCTCGGGTACTCAATTTAGCGGACTGCCGCCACGGTTGGATCTTAAATCAATCGCTAAAATGCAAAATTTGCAGACAAAAATCGTTCGCAGCGGCGTCTCTAACTTTGATGCCCTCGCCGACCGATCCATCGGAGCGAATTGCGGAAGTCCTTCGGGAGATTCTTTTTTTGACCACGGACACATCGTCACCCGCAGCTTCCGAGACGAAAGAAGAGAAGGATTCCAAAGTCACGCCCAGTGAACGGGAAGAGGAGCCAAAGTCCTGACAACCAGACAAAAACCCGGTCCCGCTGAGTTCGACGGTTCTGCGATAGGCCTGCCGCGGCAGAAATTCTCCGAAACTCAGCCGCACCGCAATGGCGTCATCGGTTTGCACGACCCAAAGCGGATATTGCTGCGGCGAGTGCGCGCGAAGCCAGTCGCGGCGTTCTTCGACTCTGACGTGCTCGAGTTGCGCCGTGGAAATGCGCGAGGCGATAGCGGCGTTATGGATTTCGACGATGGCCGGCAGATCGGCTTCGGTCGCGTCGCGCAGCGTCATGCTGCACGAGTGGTATTGAAGAACGCGCTGTCGAATGTCGGCTGAAAGTGGCCGCCGGGCGTTTCGCCAATTTGAAATCTCGGACTGATTGCGTTCTGTCCAGCGCAATAAATCTCCAGGTCAGCGCGTCCGTTGCGTTCAATTGAAGTGCGGACCGCTCCTTCCGCCAGCTCCGGCGTATTGCACTCGCGCGAGAGATGCCCCAGGATGACGCGCTCGACTTTGCCGGGAAGTAATTGTTCGATTACGCCGGCCGCTGACGCATTCGAAAGATGACCGTGCCGAGACATGATCCGCTGCTTGACCGGCCACGGTCGCGCTGGATCACTCTGCAAAAGTTTCTCGTCGTGATTCGTCTCGATCACCAGCGTGTGCACTTCCCGCAGCCGTTCGATTAGCATTTTCGTGGCGTAACCGAGATCAGTAATGTAGCCGAGACCGCGATTTGCGGCATGGAAGGCGTAACCGACTGGGTCAACGGCGTCGTGCGGTACGGTGAATGTTTGGACGATGATATCGCAGATGTTGAACTCGGCGCCGGTACGAAAAATCCGCCAGTTCTTGTGCTGAGCGAGTCCGGCAGCGCGGCTCGCTTCGGCCGTCTGCGCGTTGCAATAGATCGGGACCGGAAATTTCCGGCACAAGACTTCTAACCCGAAGACGTGATCGCCATGTTCGTGGGTGAGGAGCACACCGTCGAGCCGTTCGGGAGTGAGGTTGCATTGCTCGAGCCGGACAATGATTTGCCGCGCGCTCAATCCGCCATCGATCAGGATCCGGCAATGGTTGGTCGAAACGAGAGCGCTGTTGCCGGCGCTGCCGCTGCCGAGCATGGTGAGGCTGAACACGAAGAACGTTTAGCGAAACACAACCTCCTTCACAAACGGAATCGCAGATGAAAGATTTTCCATCAGATCGTGCAGTCGAGCAGGTAAAGGCATCCACCCGAATTGTGCCAACGGCCGTTTGCCATAAACGACCGGCCTTGCTCAGCCGCCGCGATCCATCAATGCGAACACGTGCGCTTTCTTGGCTCCGTAATCGAGCGAGCGGAATTGTCGGATTTCCTCAAGACGGCGCATGCCATTGAGCGTGTCGAGAAATTGCGTGTAACTGGCGGCCAGCTCGCAAGTCTCGAGATAACGGCCGCGCAAATTTGCATCGCGGAAAGCTTCCGGGCGCTGGCGTACAAAAAGATGAAAACGTAACCAGCGCCGATCAGCCCGGGAGACGCGCTGTGTCTTTCGAAAGAAAGCAATGAAAAACAAAAGGATGAGATAGGTGTCGACCTGCGCCTGCAACTCCAGATCGCGCGCAAAATCTTCCGATCCGATTTCGTGCTGGCCATTCTTGAACTGGAGCGCTGCATGCAAGGCATGATTGATCTCTTCCACAAAAACGATGAGCGACCGGATATTGTGATCGCCCAGGCCGGCCCGAGGATCGTGTCGTTCGAGCTGATCGATCAGCCAGCGGGAGTAGTAAATCCCGACATAGAGTTGGTCGCCGGCATGCCGCAAAAACGTGCGCGCCAGTTCGCTCAGCTCGCGCGCAGATGCGCCAGCCAGCTTGCTCAGCTGAGCGGAGCGAGCGCGATCGATAATGCAATCTTCGAGATTAATCCCGACCTGCGCATAAGTGCGCTCGAGCAAACGTTGAATTTGGGAGAAGAGCGTTTCGTTCACGGCAACAACGAAGGCGCCTCATCCTCGTCAAGATGGAGCAGACGGTCAGAAAGCTCATTCAACGCAATCCGTACATCATGGAACCGGTCGGCAAGTTCAGCGTAGACATCGTTCAGCTCACAACGGCGCGCGGTCGCGTGGGAGGAAAGCAGATGATAGCTCCGGCGCCCGACTTGCTCATAGAAAGCGAGATTGGGCGCACCGCGCAAACTGCGTTGCTGCGTGTTCTCGTGGAAAATTCCGCTAATGAAGAGCGAATAGTTACCGACGTAAGCCCGTAAGAGGAATGCTTCTTCCGGCGTGGCCCGGGAGAGCGCGATCAACATGTCGGAAATGTATTGTCGCGAATACTCTTCGCCGCTGTGGTTTGGGGCTTGCAAAAAAGTGACTCGCGAAAACTTTTCCAAGAGCGACCCAACATAATCGCACAATTTGCGATCGGTGATCCCGGCGTCTCGCAGGACGTGACGGGCGAGAACGTAGAAATAGAACTGCGAAGAAATCCGGAGGTGGCCAGCTTGAGACAGGATCGCGTCCACCAGGCGCGGGGAATCGAGAATGAAATCGCGGCTTTCAGAATCGGCAAGCAGATCGACCAGCGAAACGTGCTCGTTTTGGGAGCGGGCCAGAGTGCGGACAACAAAGTCAAAATCTGCTGCCGTAAAGCGCGCCCGACAATTCGCTTGAATCATCGGGGCCCCATCATAAGCACTAGAAGTGCCATATGCAAGCACAAGCTCGGCATTGTGATAGCGCACGGCCCGATGTTGGCATTGTAGCTCTGCCGGCAGAAGCAAAACCGGGAGTGTAGCGGCCGTCTCTGACCCTCGCTCGATTCGCCTCGACGGTCGGACACCGCCACTACAAAAATCGCGTCGTTAATCCGAAACCGACTAAACGAGCCGGATCTTCCTCATTTTTAAGACCAAATCAGGGCTTCGATCTTGGCGGAAGGGGTGGGATTCGAACCCACGGTGGGTTGCCCCACGCTCGATTTCGAGTCGAGTGCCTTAAACCGGACTCAGCCACCCTTCCCACGATAAACCGTCATTATCTCGCGAGATGGGCCCTTTGCAAAACAGATGCAAAGTAGAAAACAGATGCCAACACACTCAGCCAGAAGCGTGAATGAGAATTGAACGGTCATATATCTCGGGTTGTGCAGCGAATGAACGATTGCAGTCTCGAGACATGTGGCAATGTTGTAAGAATAAATAAAGAGGGTTGCAGGCCATAACATTCCAACTGCAGCTCTAAGCTTCTGTGAGCAGAAGAGCAGCCCGCTCGCGAACAAGACGGCGCAGAAAACTGGAAGATAGCCTCGTGCCAGCAGTCTCTTACCCAGCCGGATCGGCCGCGGCTGGGAGATGGACCAATTCGTGGAAGCGAGCGAAGCGCACGACGTTTGATATTTCCTACCCGGTGGAAACTGTAAAAGCGTGGCCCGGAATGCTGGACGTTGCAAAACTTCAAAGCTGCGACCATAGGAGTCCTTCAAAGCTACCTCGGGACTACTTGCGAAAGCCGGGTTGGTCGCGGAATAAAACAGCCGCACCTGCCGCCATACTTTTCCGAGCACTCGCGTAGGATGCCGCGCAAGAGTTCGCCCAGCATAATACCAATAGAAGCGAAGCCTTGTTGCATCTGTCCCCTGAAAGAATTTTTCTCGCCAGTGCCGGATCACTTTCGACGTGTACATCAGGTAATCTGGATTGATTCCGAGAGAGCGATAGTTTTGGTTCAGCTCCCATGAACGGCGCATTTCCTCGCGCAATTCCGATTTTATCTGACCGAGCCATTCGCATCCACGATCACCGCAATGACCCCGAGCAATGTCCTCGTCCATTTGATCTGCGATCAGATTAGCGTGGATGTAAAACAGGGTCTCGGGCAGAAAACTCGTCGCGGAAGGATCGGATCTTGCGAGGTAATGTTCCGGTAGAACCAATAAAAGCGCTGACATGACGGCAGCAGCTATGAGGATGAGCCGCTCAACCCATGTCGCCCTTCTCTGAAACAGCAGCAGGAGAACTGGGAGCATGGCGAAGAGCGCAGTCATCCCGAAACTCGGTTTGAGTGACAGCAACAAAAAAGCGACGAAAACTAGTGCCGTGCCGAGCCATGCACTTCGCCACCGTTCTTTACGAAGATAGCGCTGCTCCAGAAATTTGAGCGCGAGGCAAATGGTGAGCACCGCAATAAAAGGAGTGATCGCTTCGGGACGAAGTTCGTGCTCTGCGACGATTGGCTGGCTGGAGAGAACATAGATCGCCAACAATAGTACGCCGGCAATCTGCTGCGTGCGTCGGGCAACAGGCCCGACGTTCAGGAATCGTCGAATCTGACGCCAGCAGACCAGGAGCAGGCCGCCGGTCAGCAACCCCAGCGTATGCTGCACGATTGTAATGGCGGTGAAGCTTTTGAAAGTCCCCAGAACGAGGAACAAGAACCCTGGATAGACGAAATTTCTTCCGTCGGCATGTTGAAACGCGCCACCGATCAGTTTCGATAGGGCAGGGTTTAAATAGCCCCATATGTCGGCGTCCGCCACCGGCCAAAGCGGCAGATGCCTGACCGGTTCGCAAAAAGCGGCGGTTGGCGTCGCGTAACCAGTTCATCCGGCCATTTTCTGCGAGTGTTGATGTCGCGGAATTCAGTTTGGCCGTGCAACCTGCATTACACATTCCAGTCCGTCCTTCGCATCTCGCCAGAACTGCTCAATAACCTAAAGGGCACCTCGCTGGTTCCCAGAGGCAAAGTGTTGCTCCGGCAGGCTCAATGTTTTCGGTGACGGTGGCTTTCGCTCCCGCGGTGCCAGATCTTGTATTTTAGTATACCCCATACCGTACGTACGCCGTCCTTCCATCCAATCTTTCACGCTCCTCGGAGGTTTGACGATGATAGGAAATACCGACCTCTCGTAAACCGACAACGCAATGTCGCTATCTTTGCCGTGATTTCTGGCTCAAAGCCGAATTGGCTGCAGCCGGAGCAATGCAAACACAGACCGGGCCTCGCCCGACCATGGAAATTGGATATGGAAGGGCCCGCCTTCGGCTCTGGAGAGTGCCCCTAGGGTCAATAACTGAACCAAAAAATGTCACAAATAAATTCTTGTTCAGGAGCTGGATTGCACTGCATATTGTAGACCCGCAGGAGCAGCTCCCCTATGAATAGTTGTCACGCGATATTCGCACGATTTCCACAAACGATTGCCCAGAGCTGTTCACTGCTATTCACGGTCATTCGCAGCTCTTAACCTCCTTCTTCCACCATGATCCAACTCAAGCCCGGTCTTACTGCCTCACAATTCAACAAGGATGGTAAATCACGCTCCCGGGCTCGACGTCAGGGAGGCGAGAAGACGCGCCCGGCTGGATTGCGATTCAAGCGCGTGTTCAGCGATGCTACGGTCTCTCCATTCGAACAGGTGGAGTGGGATCGCCGGACCGCGAAGATCACCGATGATGGAGGCAAGGTCATCTTCGAGCAGGAAAATATTGAGGTGCCGAGATCATGGAGCCCACTCGCCACTAAAATCGCGGTTTCGAAATACTTTTACGGCGATCTCGCCAATGGCACCGACCCGCACAAGGGCGGTCGTGAGACTTCGGTGCGCCAGCTGATTCATCGCGTCACTCAAACGATCACGGATTGGGGCATGGCCGATGGCTATTTCGCGAACCCGGAAACAGCGAAGATTTTTTACGATGAATTGACCTGGCTCTGCTTGAATCAGCACGGCGCCTTCAACTCGCCAGTTTGGTTCAATGTCGGTTTGTATCACCAGTACGGCATCGGAAGAGGCGCGGGCGAAGGAAATTATTTTTACAACCGCGAGACCGGCGAAGCCGAGCGCGCCTCGACCCAGTACGAATATCCACAGGGCAGCGCCTGTTTTATCCAATCGGTCGATGACACCATGGAAGACATCATGCGCCTGGCGACAAGCGAAGCGATGTTGTTCAAATATGGGAGCGGCACCGGCAGCGATCTATCGACTCTGCGCAGCACCCGCGAGAAATTGAGCGGCGGCGGTAAACCGAGCGGACCACTCTCGTTCCTCAAGGTCTACGATCAGATTGCGAACGTAGTGAAGAGCGGTGGCAAAACGCGCCGCGCCGCCAAGATGAACACGCTCAAGGACTGGCATCCGGACATTGAAGAGTTCATCGACGCGAAACAGAAAGAAGAGAAAAAGGCCTGGGCGCTGATCGAGCGGGGCTATGACGGCAGCTATAACGGCGATGCCTACGGTTCCGTCATGTATCAGAACGAGAATCTCAGCGTGCGCGTGAGCGACGATTTCATGAACGCCGCCCTGGAAGATCGTGAATGGTGGACGCGGCGCGTACGGGACGGTTCGCCTTGCGAACGCAAAGACGCACGCGCGCTGCTGCGCAAGATCGCAGAAGGCACGCACGTGTGCGGCGATCCGGGAATGCAATTCGATTCCACCATTCACAAATGGCATACCTGCAAAGGCAGTGGCCGCCAAAATTCAACTAATCCCTGCAGCGAGTACCTTTTTCTCGATAACACCGCCTGCAATCTCGCCTCTCTCAATTTGATGAAGTTCAAAACGGCCGATGGCGCCTTCGATGTGGAACGATTCAAGGCCGCGGTCCGCATTTTCATCACCGCCCAGGAAATCATTGTCGATAACGCCAGCTACCCGATCAAAGAGATCGCCGAGAACTCCCACATTTTTCGCACTCTGGGTCTCGGTTATGCCAATCTCGGCTCGCTCATCATGAGCTATGGCTACGGCTACGATACCGTGGAAGGCCGCGCTCTTTGCGGCGCGATCACCGCAATCATGACCGGGGAAGCCTACGAACAAAGTGCGCTTCTGGCGAAAACGATGGGGTCATTTCCTGGTTACCGCGATGCGCGCTGCAGCGGCGTGAACAAACCGCTTGCGAAAGACAATGTCGATTCCATGCGCGAGGTGATCGAGCTCCATCGCGCCGCTGTCGCCGACATCCCCGATATTGATGAGTTTCTGTATTTGAAAGGTGAGGCGGCCCAAACCTGGGACCGGGCCGCGAAACTCGGTAAACGTTACGGCTATCGCAATGCGCAAGTAACGGTGCTCGCGCCCACCGGCACGATCAGCTTCCTGATGGACTGCGACACGACCGGAATCGAGCCCGATATCGCGTTGGTAAAATACAAACTGCTCGCTGGCGGTGGCATGTTGAAAATCGTCAACCAGACGGTCCGGCCCGCACTGGAACATCTGGGATATGTGGAGGAAGAAATCGCCGGCGTGATCGAACACATCGATTTGTTCGATACCATTGAGGATGCGAGCCCGAGTGCCGACGATGCCGCCGTTATTGCCGGCAAAGCCGAAGCGAATCGGCTCTATTCCACCCCGCTCCGTGCCGAGCACCTGCCGATCTTCGATTGCGCTTTTCGTCCTCATCTCGGCCGGCGCAGTCTCCATTATCTGGGCCATCTCCGAATGATGGCTGCGGCCCAGCCCTTCCTTAGCGGCGCAATCTCAAAAACGGTAAATTTGCCGGCGAACGCGACAGCCGACGAGATCATGAGCACTTATGTCGAAGGCTGGCGACTTGGGCTCAAAGCGATTGCCATTTACCGGGACGGCTCGAAACGTTCCGCACCGCTTAACACGAAAAAGACGAGAGACATGGGCGCAACCTCTCTGGTCGATCCCGCAGCGGAGCCGAAAGACTTGCAAGAGCGCATCCTCCAGCTGGAGGAAGAACTATCGGGATTGCGCGCCCAGATTGATCTGCCCGTGCGCCACCGGATGACCGATACTCGCATGTCGCTTACGCACAAATTTGAGATCGCCGGGCACGAAGGCTACATCACGGTCGGACTATTCGAGGACGGACAGCCGGGCGAGCTGTTCATTACCATGGCCAAAGAAGGGAGCACCATCGGCGGATTGATGGATACAGTCGGCACACTCACCTCCATTGCCCTTCAGTATGGCGTGCCGCTCGAGAGCCTCTTCGCCGAACCGTGGACAATCAGAGCTGCCTCTCAAAGAGATTGCGGAGATGGAAAAGAAAGCGGTCAACCGACCGGTGGCCGATCTGCCGCGAACGGCCGAGAAGGAATTGATCGATGTCATTACCAACCATTCTCCATCGGAAGGGAATCCGCGCATGCTAGCGAATGGTTATACCCATGCCGACCGCGTAAAGGCAGCGCTCGGGAATATGTTTATGGATATTACCTGCTCGCACTGCGGCAGTGAAAAAGTTATCCGGGCCGGCGCCTGCGGCGTTTGCACCGAGTGCGGCACGAGCCAAGGCTGCAGCTGATCTAAACGGCTTCGCTTAAGATAATTTCAGGCGCACAAACCGGCGTTGATCGAGGCGCGTTGGATGCGGCGCTGGAACTTGGCTTTCCCG
>WNGO01004109.1_pt1 | contig 10788 bp, 7 predicted proteins | sample 5400511 | NCBI WGS metagenome assembly WNGO01 (sample SAMN13153380, study PRJNA577476) | soil metagenome | isolation source: 20 cm soil or saprolite under Garry oak tree replicate 2 | place: USA:California | collected 2016-06-15
CGGCTCAGGTCCTCGACACGCTGTACGGCATTCGCGCGTTCATTGTGGGCACGGGCGGCACCGGCCTCGACGGCGGCAGTCCGCCGCGGGTTCCCAACAGCGAAGTCAGCAACACGCACACGTGGGGCGTCGTGAAGCTGACGCTCAATGACGGCTCCTACACGTGGCAATTCATTCCCGTGGCGGGCTCGACTTTCATGGATGCGGGGAGCGGTCTGTGCCATGACGCGCCATCGGCCGTCAACCACCCGCCCGTCGCCGTACTCAGCGGCCCCGCAACCGGTACCGAAGGCAGCGCTCTGACGTTCAATGGCAGCGGATCGTCCGACCCCGATGGCGACGCGCTGAACTACGCCTGGACCTTCGGGGATGGCACGAGCGGCAGCGGCATCACACCGAGCCATACCTACACCGACAACGGAACCTATACGGTCACGCTGACCGTGACGGATGTGCGCGGGCTCTCCGGGGCGCCCGTGACGCAGACGATCACGATCGCCAATGCAACGCCCGTGGCGACGGCGGCAGCCCAGTCGGCAAGTGTGGGCGCGAGCTTCAGCTTCACCGCCACGTTCAGCGATGCGGGAACGGGGGATGGTCCCTGGTCCTATACCATCGACTGGGGGGACAGCTCGAGCGTGACCAGCGGCAGCGCCGCGAGCCAGAGCAATCCGATCAACGCCGCGCACACCTACGCGACGGCTGGTGCCAAGAGCGTGGCGGTGACCGTCACGGATAAGGATGGAGGCGCGGGCTCAGCCGCGTCCACCGTGACTGTAACGGCCGCCAACAACGCGCCGACCGCAGCCCTCGGTGGACCATACACGGGGAGCGAGGGCAGTCCCGTCACCTTCAACGGCGCCGGCTCCTCGGACCCCGACGGTGACGCGCTCACCTACGCCTGGACCTTTGGCGACGGCACGACGGGCAGCGGCGTCGCGCCGAGCCACACGTATGTCGACAATGGCACATTCGTTGTGACGCTGACGGTTACCGATACGCACGGCGCAGCGAGCGCGCCCGCCAGCACGACAGCGACCATAGCCAACGTCGCACCCACGGTGAACGCCGGCGCCAATCAAACCGTCATGGCGGGCCTGCCGCTGACGGTCAACGCGACGTTCAGTGACCCGGGCATTAACGACGCCACGTTCTCCTACTCCATCGACTGGGGCGATGGGACGGGCCCGACGACGGGCACGAAGAGCACTGCGGCCGCTCCGATCCAGGCGAGTCACATCTACACCGCCACAGGGACGGCGCTCGTGACCGTCACCGTGACGGACAAGGATGGCGGAGCGGGCAGCGGCACAGCAACGATGACGATTACGCCGCCGGTGGTGGCCGTCACACTCGTGGGCGCGGGCAACATCGCGCGCTGCGATCGCACGAATGACGAGGCGACGGCGGCGATCCTCGACACCATTCCGGGCACGGTCTTCGCGCTCGGCGACGCGGCATATCCGAACGGGACCCCCACCAACTACAACTGCTACCAGGCCTCATGGGCGAGGCTCGCACGTACCCGGTGACGGGCAACCACGACTACGACTCGAGCTCGACGGCCGCCGGTTACTTCGGCTACTTCGGCGCGGCCGCCGGTGACCCGACCAAGGGCTACTACAGCTATGACCTCGGCGCGTGGCACATCGTCGTGTTGAACAGCAACGCGAGCTTTGTCCCGGCGGCCGCTGGTTCAGCACAGGAGACGTGGCTCAAAGCCGATCTCGCCGCGACCACCAAGCAGTGCGTGCTCGCGATGTGGCACAACCCGCGCTTCTACTCGACAACGTCGACCTCCTTCTATCCGTCGTCATCGGTCAAGCCGTTCTGGGACGATCTCTACGCGGCACACGCCGAGCTGATCATCAACGCGCACATGCGCGACTATGAACGTTTCGCACCGCAGACCTCTGCGGGCGTCGCGGATCCCGTCAACGGGATTCGGGAAATCATCGTGGGCACGGGCGGCGAGGGACTCGACAGCCCGAACACGCTGATCACCGCGAACAGTGAGGTCCGGATCAGCGGCGTGTACGGGGTGCTGAAACTGTCGCTCGGGGATGCCGGCTACTCGTGGCAGTTCATCCCGATAGCAGGACAGACAGCGACGGACGCAGGCAGTGGGACGTGCCACTGACCGGGAGAAAGCACGTGCCCGATATCCCGGTCGAATCCCCTCCTCGTCTCGACATAGCCCCCCGCTCTCTGGTGCTCGAGCTGGGGGATGCGCTCGAGCGGCGCAACGTCAATTACTGCTGCCAGTGGAAGGGCAACTGGAAGAAGAAACGCTGGATGTCGGGCGAAGGGGACATCGACCTGTTGGTCGACCGCACGACCGAGCCGCTTTTCACGGCCGTGCTCGAGGAGCTGGGCTTTCGCCGCGCGACACCACCCCCGGAAGCCCGCGTTGCGGGCATGGAGAGCTGTTTCGGGCTGGACCCCGCTACCGGGCGCCTGATTCACATCCACGTCCACTACCAACTACTGACCGGTGGGTTCTGGACGACGATCTATCGCCTGCCGCTCGAGCGGGCGCTGCTCCAATCGACCACGCACCGCAACGTCTTCCGTACGCCGGCACCCGAGTTCGAGCTCCTGATTTTTGCGATTCGGATGGTGCAGCGGCATCGCTGGCGCGATGTGCTGCATGGCGAGCCGAAGTGGCTCAAGGCAATCCAAGGAGAACTGGATGCGCTGCTCAAGCAGGCCGAGTTGCACCGGTTGGCCGACGTCCTGGCACAGCATCTCCCCACGATATCGATGCTCTTCGTGGACGAATGCCTCGCGTCGCTGCGGCCCGGATACTCCCGGTGGGGTCGCGTGATTCTGCGCCAACAGCTGCACCGCCACCTGCAGTCCCATGCCAAGCGAGCGCCGACCGCGCTGAAGCTCATGCTTAAGGTTCGCTCGCTGCTGACACTCGGCGGACGGCTCGGGGCCGCACCGACGAAGAAGCGGTTGGCGCACGGCGGCACCGTAATTGCGCTGCTCGGCGGCGACGGCTCCGGCAAGTCCACCTGCACGCAGGAGCTCGCTGCCTGGCTCGGGGGCGACCTCGATGTCATGACGGCGCATCTCGGTCGCCCGCCCCGCTCGGTGCGTACGCTGCTCGTCGGCGGGCTGCTGAAGATCTGGCGGAGATTCAAGAATGAGCCGGACGATCCAAGGGAGTTCCCCGGATACCTCCAGTGCGTGCGCGAGCTGTGCACCGCCCGCGATCGCCACCGCCTGTACCTGGCCGCGCGTCGCTTTGCGCTTGCCGGGGGTATTGCGCTGTGCGAGCGCTATCCGATGCCACAGAACTACGAGCTCGCCGGGCCAAGGCTCGACCCCTACGCCGAACGCCTGTCCAGGAATGCGCTCGGCCGCTGGCTCATGCGACGCGAGCACCGGTACTACCAGGACATCCTCGCGCCCGACGTGCTGATCGTGCTGCGGATCGATCCCGAGCTGGCGGTGCGGCGCAAGACGACCGAGCCGGCGGACTACGTGCGCGCCCGGAACATGTCGATCAGCGCCGCCGATTGGTCCGACAGCGGCGCCCGCTTCGTCGACGCCGGCCGGCCCCTGGCGGAGGTGATCGCGGACCTCAAGACGATCATCTGGGCGGAGCTGTAGCGATGGTTGCAGAGGTCGTTGGTCCTGCCGGCGCCGGCAAGAGCAGTCTGACCGAGCGCCTTTCGCAACAGCCGGGCGCCACGCGGGCCAGCATCTTCAGACTGCCGCGCGTGTGGTGGGTGATCGGCGCCCTCCAATCGATCCCCGCGCTCGTGGCGCTCTGTATCCGCACCCGGTCGCTCCCGTGGGAAGACCTGCGGCATATCATCCGGCTCCGGACACTGCATCGGCTGCTCCAGCACGAGCGCGCGGCCGGGACGCGGCTCGTACTCCTCGATGAAGGCCCGGTATTCGCCCTCGCCTGGCTTCAAGTGTACGGCCGCGATCGCCTGCGCAATGCCGCGATGGCGGCGTGGTGGCGCGACACCGCCCGGGAATGGGCGCGCGCGCTCGATGTCGTCGTGCTGCTTGACGCCCCCGACGCCGTCCTGGCGGACAGAGTCCGCGAGCGTGCCAAGCCGCATCCGATGAAGCATAAGACCGACGCGGAGATTGCGACCTTCAGCGCCACCTACCGGGAAGCCTACGCTGGGGTCATCTCGGCTCTCACCGCCGAGAACCATGTCCGGGTGGTCTCGCTGAGCAGCGACGGAGACACGCCCGAACGCGTGTCGACCCGCGTTCTCGATCTGATCGAAGCCAATGGGAACTGAGATCGCCGGGTTGGCAGTCCGCCCCCCCTCCCAGACCGCCAGGCACTCGGGCAGCGCGAGCCTGACGCGACGGGCCGGGCTGAACGTCGCGGCTTCGTTGCTCGACTACGGCGCGAAAATCGCCATCAACTTCATCGTCATTCCGATCCTGGTCGCTGGGCTGGGCCGCTCCCTCTACGGCGTCTGGGAGATGCTCGGCCGCCTCGTGGGCTATCTCACCGCCGGCGATGGGCGGCCGACGCAGGCCCTGCGCCTGGTCGTATCCAACCTCCAGGACAGTGAAGACGACGAGGCCAAGCGCCGCTACATCGGTGCCGCACTCGTGGTCTGGCTGCTCTTTATTCCGGTGATTCTGGCGGCGGGCGCCGTCGTCGTCTGGCTCGCGCCGAAGCTCACGCAGGTGGCTCCCGCGGTGCAGCCGAGCGTCCGCCTCACCGCCGCCTTGCTGGTCGTCAGCCTGCTGTTTGCGAACCTCGCCTCGCTCCCCGAGTCGGTGCTGCGGGGAATGAATCTGGGCTACAAGCGGATGGGTCTTCAGGCCGGTCTCGAGGTGCTCGGCGGAGCGCTGACGGCCGGCGCCATCGGTGTGGGACTCGGGATCGCAGGTGCCGCGGCCTCGCAGATCGTGTTCGGCGTTTTGCTCGGCGCGACCTTCTGGTACGTGGTGCGGAAATACATCCCCTGGTTTGGCGTCGCGCGGCCCACCAAGGCCGATGTGCGCTCGCTACTCGGCCTATCGGCCTGGTATTCCGGCGGCGAAGCCATCGCCAAGCTGCTGCTCGCGAGCGATGCCGTTATCCTTGGCATCCTCGTCTCCCCCGGTGCCGTGGCATCGTATGTCCTCACGGGCCACGCTGCCCGGCTGGCCATCAACGTGCATCTGCTCGCGGCGGGTGGGGCGACGCCGGGGATCGGCGGTCTCATCGGCAAGCAACAGATGGACAAGGCTGCTCGCCTCCGCTACGAGCTGCTGGCGGTAACATGGGCGTTCGCCGCGTCCGTCGGCGGCACGATCCTCCTGTGGAACCGGTCGTTCCTGTCCATGTGGGTCGGTTCAGTGAATTACGCCGGGCCGCTGGTCAATCTGTTCATCGTGCTCATCATGACGCAGACCGCGCTGATCCGCAGCGACTCGTTCATCATCGACGCGACCCTGCAGCCGCGCCGGCGCGTCATCGTGGCCGCGGCGACCGCGGCGATCACCATTGCGCTCGCGTCAATCCTGACGTGGCGTTTCGGCATGATCGGGTTGTGCATCGGGATGTTCGCCGGTCGCCTGACCCAGAGCATCGCGTACCCAGTGCTGGCCCATTCGTGCCTCAACAGCGCGAGCACGCCGAGCCTGGCCACATTCATCCGGCCGTTGATCGTTTTGACGCTGGTCTTCGCCGGGTGCGCGTACTTCGGCCAATACCTCATTGTGGACCACTGGGCGGTGTGGGTGCTGGGCGTCGCCGCGACTTTCGTGCTGATCCTTGGCGCCGCGGTTTTCAGTGGGTTACCGGCGCACTATCGCCGGACCGTGCTCTGGCGAGTCCGCGAGCTGAGTCGTCTGTCACGATGACCACCACCGCGCTCCCGGCGCAGGTAGCAGCCACCCGGCCGCGGCCGGCCGTCACAGCGTTTACGACCCGGATCATCTGCTTCGCCTTCTATCTCTTTGTCTTGTCGATCCCATACGAGTTCTCGGACCGCGATGCGTCGTCCTTCCCGATCGAGATCCCGACCGCGGTAGGCGCACTGTTTCTGGCGACGACGTTTCTTGCGCCCTCCGCGAGCTTCGGCCGCCTGACGCGCGCCGCACGCTGGTTCCTGATCTACTTCTATGCGTTCCTGGTGGCCGCCGCGATCAGCGGCCGCGACCACGTCGCGACGGTCGCCAACGGCGCGGACTACTGGCTCGAAGTGTCGAAGATGCTGGCGTCCCTCGTCGAGTTGTTCCTGATCTTCTGTATCGGTCGCAATCTGATGCGGTCGCAGACCGTGGCGGTACGCGCGCTCGCCACGTTCGCGGTGGCCTGCATCGCACGCGCGGCGATGCCGTTCCTCGGGATTCTCACCACCCTGCACAAGGTGCAAACCGGCGGGACGCGCGTTTCCGCGCTGGGACAAAACTCGAATCACGCGGCGATGATCCTGGGAGCAGGCCTGATCGTCATGGTGGGCCTGTCGTTTGGCCACTTCCGCAAGACTTGGTGGCGCAAACCGGTTACCGGCGCTGCGCTGATCGGTTTCCTCGCGTACGCCGTCGCCAACACCGGGTCCCGCGGCGGCCTCCTCGCTGTCGCGCTCGGGATCCTGGCGTTTCTGTTTCAGAGCGGCGATCTGCGGCACCTGGCACGCAACATGGCGCTCGCCGTGGTCCTTATTGGTGCGATCGCTGTCGCCGCCTACAACTCCGAGGTAATGCGCAACCGGATGGAGGACACGCTCGAGACCGGCACGCTCACCGGTCGCGAGCTGATCTATCCCACCGTGGTGGGAATGATCGTGGAACGGCCGTTCTTCGGATGGGGACCGGCGAACAACAAGTATGAGCTCGGCCGGCGATTGGAAGAGCGCGTGCGCCGGCGGCGCGGGACGCACAACTCGGTGCTCGAGGTGCTGAGCGCCACGGGCCTCGTTTCCGCGATCCCATTTCTGATGGGGACGTGGTTCTGCTTCCTGAGCGCCTGGCGGGCACGCAAAGGCCCCGACGGTACCCTGCCGCTGGCCCTCGCCGTCACTGCCATGGCGTCGAACATGAGCGGCGATTGGTTCATTACACCGCTCTTCTGGTTCGCTCTGTCCTACGCGCAAGCAGGGGAAGACCACGCTGCAGACCTCGCGGCGCTCTCCGCACCTCGAAGTCCTGGTCTGTCCGGGCGTAACGTGACGCCCGCGCAGATGTAACGGAGCTGCTACAAAGACTGCCGGTCTCGCAGTGATACAAGACATAACTGATTGCTGTTCACGATGTTACAGCGCGGGACTGTCCGCACGCGTCCTGCTCTGCGGCAGTGGGAGAGACCTCGAAAAGACAGGATGCTGATCACCTTGTCGGGCTTAGATGGGGCTGGGAAGTCGACGCTGATCCAGGGGCTGCTCGCGGCTCTGGAAGAGCGTGGTGTACCCGTCGCGGTGCTTCATCTCGACCACGACGTCGGCGTCTACGCGGCGTTCCGCAAAGTGCGCGATGGTGGCGTGGGCCCAACTGTTTCCCAGCCCGGAGACGCGAACCCATCACTTGCACGCCGCATTCGCAACGCCGTCGTGTGGAGCAAAGTGCTGCGACGCCTGATCTACCCGATCGACGTCCTCGTGCTGCTCTGCTATCGCGCCTACATCGAGGGGATTCAACGTCGCATTCTCGTCATGGACCGCTATCACTACGACACGCTCGTGGACCTTTGGAGCGAGAGCATCTGGGGCCGACTCTGGACTCGCGTGCTCAAGGTCTTCACTCCAACGCCGGCGTTGCCGATCCTCGTGGAGACGCGCCCCGAAGTGGCGTTCGCCCGCAAGCAGGAATACTCGGTGCCCTACCTGCGTGATCGCTGGAACGCGTATACCCGCGTGTTTGGGCGGGTGGCGAATGCCGTGAAGCTCCGCAATGACGATCCGGGCACGGCACGCGACGATCTGCGCCGCATCGCCATGGAGCGAGTGGGAACCGCCACAGCTGAGGGATCGGGCTCCGCCCTCCCGATCCGCGTGCTGATGATTACCAGCGAGTGGCCGGTTCCCGATGGGCGCCCGCGCACCACGTTCTTCATCAAACGCCAGGTGGAGTTTCTGCAGGCTGCGGGTGTCCATGTGGATGTCTTCCACTTCAAAGGCAACGGGAAGCCCTGGAACTACGTCAAGGCGTGGTTGGAAGCGGGGCGGCGCGTCCGGCGCGGCAACTATGATCTCGTGCACGCCCAGTTCGGTCAGAGCGGCGTGCTCGCCTTGCCGAAGCGGCTGCCGCTGGTGGTGACGTTCCGCGGCGACGATCTCCAGGGCATCGAGGACGCGGCCGGGCGCCTCACGACCGGGGGCCGGCTGCTCAAGCTCGCTTCCCAGTTCGTGGCGCGCCGCGCCGACGCGACGGTGGTCGTGTCCGAGCATATGACGCGCTTCGTGCCGCCGCCGGCGCGCGCACACGTCATTCCGTCGGGACTCGACCTGGGTCTCTTTCGCCTCATTCCGCAGAACGAGGCGCGCCGGCACCTGGCCTTGCCGGCCGACAAGCGGCTCGTCCTGTTCGCGGGAGATCCCGCCCTGACCCGCAAGCGGTATTGGCTCGCGAAAGCGGCACTCGAGCTGGTCGATCCGTCGCTCGGTGCCGAGCTCGTGGTGGCGTGGGGCGCTCCACACTCGGACATCCCGTTCTACATGAATGCGTGCGACGCGCTGGTCTTCACCTCCATGCAGGAGGGATCGCCCAACGTCGTGAAGGAGGCGCTCGCCTGCGATCTCCCGGTGGTCTCGGTGGCTGTCGGCGACGTGCCGCTGCGCCTGCAGCGCATCGAAGGATGCGAGCTCTGCGCCGACGATCAGCCGGCGACGATCGCGCGTGCATTGGAGCGCGTCCTGCGCGCGGGCCGGCGCATTGCCGGGCGGGAGACGATCCAGGCATTGGATGAACGGCGCCTGACTCAGGACGTCATCGCGATCTACCGCTCCGTGCTGACTCGACAGAAGCCCTCGTTGCAAGCCATGCAGGCGACCGATGCCGTTTCATAACCGGCGCGTCCTGGTCCTCGACGGACACACCAATCAGGCGCTCGCCTGCGCGCGCTCACTGGGGCGCGCCGGCGCCACTGTGTTCATCGCAAGCCCGACGCGCCGCCCGCTCGCCGCCTGGTCCCGCTACTGCCGCGACTCCTTCCACCAATCCGGCGACAGCGTCGCGGCTCTGGCCGAAGTGCGCGACTGGGCTCGCGCGCAGGGAGTGCAGGTCGTCTTGCCGCAGCGCGAGCGCACCTGCCTGATGTTGAACACCGAGCGCCATGAATGGGAGCGCTGGGGCATGCGCCTCGGCTGCGGTCCCACGGACCTGCTGCTGCGTGCCTTCGACAAGGCGAGCACGTTGACGTTTGCCCAAGCGTGTGGCGTGCGCATCCCCCCCACGGGGTTCCCGACATCTCTCGCTGAGGCCCGCGAGGTCGCGGCGTCCGTTGGGTATCCGTGCATCGTCAAGCCGCGTCTGAGCGACTACTGGGACGGCAACCACTACGTAGCAGCTCACGGCGCGGAATACGTACGTGATGAGGCCGATCTCGAAGCGACGGTGCTCGCGTGCCGGCAGGGCACACTCTGGCCCCTGATCCAGGGCGTGGTCGGCGGTCGCGGCAAGGGCGTGTTTGCGCTGTACGACCGCGGCACACCCGTCGTCTGGTTCGCGCACGAGCGGCTCCGCGACGTCCGGCCCTCGGGCTCGGGCAGCAGTCTCCGCCGGTCGATTCCGGTCGAGCCCCGGTTGCGCGAGCCGTCGATGCGGCTGCTCGCCGCGATGGGCTGGCATGGACCGGCCATGGTGGAGTTCCGCGATGATGGCGAGGGTGAGCCGTGCCTCATGGAGGTCAACGGCCGGTTCTGGAGCTCGCTCGCGCTCGCCGTCGCCGCAGGCGTGGACTTCCCCGCCCTGTGGACCGCGCTGCTCGGCAACATCCCTGTGAATGCACCGGTGGAGTACAAGTCCGGCGTCACGCTTCGTTGGTTGTGGGGCGACGTGAAACGAGCGCTCTACATCCTCGATGGTCCGCCTCCGGGTTGTCCTGTCCCCTATCCCAGCTGGGCGAAGGGGTTCTGGGAAATCCTGGGACCGCAGCCGCGCGGCACAAGAAGCGAGATGTGGAGTTGGAACGATCCGTGGCCGAGCGTCGGCGAATGGGTGCAGGGCGCTGCTGAGCTCGGGCGCGTCGTGCGCGAGCGGCTGTGGCACCGTCGAGCACCCGCGACACAGCGCGCGCTTCTCACGTCCGCGCCGGTGGCCGCGCCTATGCCGGCGCCGGCGCCTGCGCCTGCCCCCTCGAGCCAGGTCTCGGAGACGGTTATGGCGGTCCAGGCATGACCACGCGCGCGCAGCCGCGCCCCACGGTGACTGTGATTGTGCCGTGCCGCAACGAAGAGCGCTTCATTGCGCGCTGCCTCGACTCCATCGTCTCGACCACGTACCCGCGGGATCGACTGGAAATCCTGGTCGTCGACGGCCGGAGTGAGGACCGCACGCGGGTCATTCTCAACGAGTACGTGAACCGCTATCCGATGATCCGCGTGCTCGACAACCCAGGGCGGATTCAGCCGATGGCCCTGAACGTCGGCATTCGCGCCGCGGCCGGCGAGATCATCGTGCGCATGGACGCCCACGCGCTGTACCCGCCCAACTACATCGGCGACCTCGTGGCCGCGCTCGTGGAAACCGGCGCTGACAACGTGGGTGGGGTGATCGTCACCCAGCCCGCCACCGAAACACCCGTCGGTCGTGCGATCGCGCTCGCGCTGTCGCACCCGTTTGGGGTCGGCAACGCCTACTTCCGCATCGGCGTGC
>WNGO01004747.1_pt1 | contig 10782 bp, 7 predicted proteins | sample 5400511 | NCBI WGS metagenome assembly WNGO01 (sample SAMN13153380, study PRJNA577476) | soil metagenome | isolation source: 20 cm soil or saprolite under Garry oak tree replicate 2 | place: USA:California | collected 2016-06-15
TGCCGAGGCGCGCCATCTCACGATCGTAGCCGACAGCGAAGGCGCCGCGCTCAGCTACGAATTGTGGGAAGACCGCAGCACCGCGCTGCGAGCCTTCGTGCACCACATGAGCGGCGAGGACTAGCGCCCGCGCGCGTTCCCGCGCCTCATTTAGAGTGTCTCCAGCGTTCCCGGCAGCGCCCCTTCTTCCCCTCACGCGGGGCCTCGGGTCACTCGCATATCCCGGTCTGAAAATGTTGTGGAGTCAATAGGTTAGCCCTGGTACGGCCCGTGCTGCGGCGCAAAGGCCGGTATCGCACCGTGTAGTACTTTCCCCCTCACGGATCCGGGCTTCAACCCAAGCGGGGAGTGAGCTTTCGCCTTATTTTGTGCCGAGTCCGGATGCGGTACTTATATGCACGGGATCAAACAAACAATAACAGGAGTGCTCCGTGCACATTCACACAAGCGGGCGTCACATCGTCCGCAGCAGCCGCTACAGCGGCTATGGCTTTGCGTTGCTGGTTCTCATCGTTCTGTCGTTGCCGCGGATCGCCTCCGCGGTGCCAAGTTTCGCGCGTCAGACCGGAATGCCCTGCTCGCAGTGTCACACGATGGCCTTCGGGGTGGCGCTCACACCCTACGGCCGCCAGTTCAAGCTGAACGGCTATACCTTCGGCGAGGGCGAGCACCCGATGCCGCTCGCGTTCATGGTGCAGGGCGGATACAGCCGCGTCGACACGCCACCGCCGGATGCGCTGGCCGCGCATTTCAGCACCAACAACAACCTCTCGGTCGACCAGGTCTCGGTATTCCTGGCGACGCGCCTCACCGAGCACATCGGCATCTTTTCGCAGTCCACTTACAGTGGCGAAGACCGGCATTTCAGCTGGGACAACACCGACGTTCGGTACGCGCGGCCGCTCAAGCTCCTCGGCACTGACGCGGTAGTGGGGATCTCGGTGAATAACAATCCCACGGTACAGGATCTGTGGCACTCCACGCCTGCCTGGGCCTATCCCTACATCGGCTCCCCGCTCGTGCCGGGGGTCGGCGCCGCTCCGGTCATCGGCGGGCTCGGGGGCGTGGCTGTCGGCGCCACCGCGTACACCATGATCCACGATCACGTGTATCTCGAGGGGGGCGCCTACAAGGGCCTCTCGGACCGCTGGCTCGGCAATGTGGGCCTCTACCCGGATAACAACGTCCACATCAACGGGGCTGCGCCGTACTGGCGCGCGGCCTACCAGTTCACCAAGGGCGAGCACGGCGAGCACTACTTCTCCGTGGGCACCTACGGCATGGATGTCAAGATGCAGCCCGATGCGGCGGTGCCCGACACCGATCACTACACGGATGTCGCGTTTGACGCCACCTATCAGTACACGCCCGAAGGCCCGGGCGCGATTCTCGTCAACGCATCGTTGATTCACGAGAAACAGCAGCTGAACGCGACGTTCAACGCCGCGGGATCCGCCAACGCCACCAATCACCTCAATGCGCTGGAAATCGATGCCTCCTACGCGTATCGCCAGACCTGGAGCGTGGGCCTCGGCCTGTTCGATACCAGCGGCGGCCGCGATGCGACGCTCTACGCGCCGGCCCAGTTCGAGGGGAGCAACAACGGCTCCCCCGACACGCGTGGCTACACGGCGCAGTTGGAGTACGTGCCGCTCGGCAAGATGGAGTCCTGGGGGCGGCCGTGGGTCAACCTGCGCGTCGGCCTGCAGTACACCGGGTACCTGCGCTTCAACGGCGGCACGTCCAACTACGACGGCTTCGGACGATCGGCGAGCCAGAACAACTCGCTGTTCCTGTTCTCATGGATGGCGTTCTGAGAATGACAGGCGGGGAGGGAAACACCATGACTTACGTTCGGGTGATCGGCGTCGCAATGCTGCTGTTAGCCAGTGCCGGCGCTTATGCGGATCCCTGCAAGATCGCGATCGACAGCAACGACATGATGCAGTTCAGTGCGCACGAGCTGGCCGTGCCCACCAGTTGCACTGACGTCGAGGTCACTCTGAGGCACGCCGGCCGGCTGCCCGCCAAGGTGATGGGCCACGACTGGGTGCTCGCGAAGGACTCGGACGTGTCGGGGATCGTCAATGCCGGCCTGGCCGCGGGCCTCACGCACGGCTTCGTGCCCGAGAACGACAAGCGGATCATCGCCGCGACCAAGGTGGTGGGCGGAGGCGAGAGCACCACGGTGAAATTCAGCACCGCCCTGCTCCTGTTGGCGATGCCACACGCGTGGCGCAGGCGGGAAAATAACGTAATATCGGGGCGCGGCGCGGACAGGAACTGCCCGCGTCGCCGTCTCGTTCCGGCAGCGGGCCCGGAGACGAGCGCATCCGGCGGCGAACAAGGGTAGCTAGCCGCATCGGCCGCACAAAGCAAACCGAAATAGCGCCGAGCGTTCGAGAAACTCAGCGGCCGGCGGGCGAGTTGGCCGGTGACGACTGCGTATTGACCACGACGCCGCGGCGGCGTGTCGTCGGCACGCTCGGCCTGGTGAACTGGGCATTGTCGAAAGTCGGGTTGAGCGCGACCTTCTCGACGATCATCTTGTCCGTGTCGCGGCTCGCCGGTCCCCCGGTCTCGATCAGTAACGGCATCACGAGCCCGTTGACGGTCTGGTAGTTACGCAGATACACCGAGACGATGCCAGTCGCGCCGACGGCGTTGCGCGTTGCGCGGTCGTAGCGCAGCTCCAGGAAATTCTCCACGTCGATCCAGTCGTCGCGCACCTGTCCGGAGGGGAGCGTGAGCTTGAGGTGATACGCGCGACGTCCCTCCACCGAACCGATGCCCTCGAGCGCGATGCTGATGCCTTTGGCCTTCGAGTCGAGCAGGGGACCGTCGAGTCCGCCGGCGTCCCGCGCAAAGCCGATTTCCTCGGCGCTGTACTCCGTCACGTCGAACGTGCCTTGTGAGGTCGGCCGCTGCTTCCAGCCCACGGTACCGTCGAAGACTCGCACGGAGCGCTGGCCCTCGCCGAGGATTTCGAAGCGTGTCGCCGCCGGCCGCCGGAACATCAGCAGAAATGGGTGCTTGGAAATGCCGCCGGGCCCCGACTCGATGTGGCCCGTCCAGGTCATGGTCTGGATCTTGTGCCAGGCCTCCGCCCCGCCGCGCGCCGCGGCATGGCGCTCCAGGATCTGCTGCACCGTGAGCTCAGTGCCCGCAGCGCCGCCCGCGGTCGCTTTGGCGGCACCGGTGGCGGTCACGCCCTCGGCACCGGCCGCGCTCGTGCCGATCGCCACTAGCGCAACTGCTCCCGCTCGCAACCATAGGCCGACTGGATTCTTACTTGGCATTGGTGAATCGGGCGTCATCCAGCGGCGGGTTCACGGTAACACTCTCGATCGTGACCTTCTCGCTCTTCGGGACACCCTGCACGACCGTTTCCTGCAAGTGCGGGACCATCAGGCCCTGATCCCGCTTGTAGTCACGCAGGTACACCGCGACCGCGTGCAGCTTGCCATCCAGCCTGCGCGGCGCGCCGTCCACTTTGAGCTCGAGAAAACTCTGGCCGTCGACCCACACCTGCCGAACCTGGCCGTCCTTGCGCGTCACCTTGAGCTTATAGGCGGCGTGGCCCTCGACCTTGTCGGTGCCGGCCAGTTCCACCTTGGCGCCCTTGCTCGCGTGGTCGATCAGATTACCGTCAATACCGGGTTCGGCGGCGGCTTGCTGGAGCTCGTCGGCGCTATAGGCTTCCCACTCGTCTCGACCGAGGTAGGGGCGCCGTTTCCAGCCCTTGACACCGTCATACACCTGCACGGCGGTCTGGCCGTTGAAATCGAGCTCCAAGCGGGACTTCAGCGGCCGCTTGAATTCGAGTCGGTATGGCAGCTGCATTTCTTCCCGCACCTTTTGCTGCAGCTTGCCCTTGGGAGAGACCGTCATGTAAGTCGTGCCACCGGCGCCCATCTTCCCTTTCCAGGACATGGTCTGGACCGCCTTCCAGGCGGTGAGTCCGCCGCGCGCGGTGGCATTGCGCTCGACAATTTGCTCGGCAGTCAGTGGTGGCAGCGCCGGCGCGCGAGCCGTTGTGGGCGCCGGCGTGGCCACTGCCGCGGGTTTGGCGGCGGGCTTGGGTGCCGCGACGGCATGCAAGGCCGTGGCCATCAGGACTAGCCCGACGAGCGTACTTCTGAACACTGCCATAATGGACATCGCTCCTGTACTCCTACACCGAGCTGCGCATCGCCCAAATAGCGGATGCGCGCTCGTCTGACTCTCCGGGGGAGGCTGACGCAGTGGCCCTGCGCTGCCGCGCTTTCGGCCCGCGATGGTAATTCGGCGCTGTTTGTCGGCAGCGCGTCGCGATTCCGGACTTGATCACCACGGCGTCGGCCGGACAGCGCGCGTGCCGTGCCCGCGACGCTCAAAGCAACCGCAGCAGGAGCACTGGCGCGCTCAGCCGTATCATCCGCCTTGGGCAGCTCCTGGGTTTGGCCCAGCACCCCGCTTACTTTCTGTACATCAACGCCAGGGCCTACTTGCGCTTGTCACCGTGGTCGCCCTTGTCACCCTGGCGACTTGGTCCATGACCGTGTTCGGCTCTGACGCCGCGCCCCGGCAGCAGATCGTTGCAGGCTCGAACCGCCCAGTCTCCCGGTGCCGATTTGAGCACGCTGCTGATCTGGGCAAACGCATTCTTATAGGCCGAAGTGTGTGTCGCCGCCTCCCGGGCATGGTCGTCCTTGCCAAGGAGCGATTCCTTCAACGCCTTGTAGGCTGACGCGCCGGCGGGATTGACCTGGCCACAAAAGGCGAGCACGGCGTCCACGCTGCCCAGCGTCATGGGAGTAACACGCGCATCGGCCCGCGCCAGCGACGCCGTCCCGAGGCCGACGCAGAGAGCAATTATACCCAGCGTTTTCATTGACACCACCTGTTGCTGCTACAAGGTTAACTGCAGCACAGCCTACCCGCGAATGGTGCCGAGTCCACGGGCCCGGTACCGCTTCTTGTTTCTCGTTCTGCAACGAACTTCTCAGTTTCATCCGAAATTTGCGTACGCGCGTGTCACGCAGTGACTCCAGAATCGCGGCGCAGCAAGCGGCGCCCTCCGGACACAGCCCATCGTGGGCGAACGCTATTTGCGTCGGTTGCCCTGGCGCGCGCGCGGGCTCAGCGACGCCGCGAGCTGGGTGCATTCTTTGAGCACCTTCTCATGCGGCTGGTCTGCGGACTTTTGTCGCGCGGCCTCGTATGCCTGGCGATACTCCGGCGTCTGGGTCAGGGCTTCGACGGCGCCTTCGGGCTGCGGGCCGATCAGCGCCGCCCGCAGCGTATTGTACGCCGATATGCCGGCTGGATTTATCTCGCGACAGACGTTCAACATGCCATCGAAAGTGCCGACCTGCGCGGGGTCGAGCGGCTGCTCGGCCCAGGTGGAAGAGGACAGTGCGATGGCTAAGCCGATGCCGAGAATTATGCGGTTCTTCATTGCGTCACCCGTGGTTGTCCCTAATTGAGTCTGGCCCGCGCATTGCCTGCCAGGTTTACTTTGCCGCCGCGGCCTTCATCCACTCCTCGACGCTGGGCGAGGCGGCATTCTCCCCGGCCGCACGTGGTTTACGGGCCTGGTTGTATTTCGCCTTCTGCTCTTCTGTGAGGATCGCTCTGATGCGATCCGCGGTCCGGTCGCTAATGATCCGCGTGGCACTCACCCGATTGGCGGCGGCCAGCGAGCCGTCATTCCAGACTCTCATCACCTGCTCACGCTGGTCCTCGAGGATCCTGCGCACCTGGGCCTGCTGCTGCGCGTCGAGGCTCAGCTCCGCCGATAGCAGCGTGAGGCGCTTCTCCAGGGCGGCGGACTCGTGCTGTGTGGGCGCTGGCCGAGGCTGTGCGCCGGCGGTGGCAGGCTCCGCTACGGCAGTACCCGGCAACACTACCAGCCCATAGGCGCAGGCTGCGACAGTGAGCCAGGGGCGCAGAGGCATGCGCAAGCCGCTGAGAATCTTCCGACCGCCCAAGGACTTCATCTCCATATGTCTGCCGGCAGAACCGCTCGCGGGATTTCCCGCGAGCGGTTCGGTGCAGTATCAAACTTCCGTTAAGGCGTGGCAATCCCGCTCAGCGTCCCGACCTGCGAGGCGGTCGCCGCGCCGTTGTCGGTGAACGTGATGCTGCCGCTGTGAGCGGGGCCACGCGGCGATAGTACGTTCGTGAACGCGACCGATACGGTGCACGACTGTTGGGGCGCCAGAATGGCACCGGTGCAGTTGTTCGATCCCGCACTGAAGAACCAGGTCAGCAGGCTTCCACCCGTGCCGTTGGCCACATTGACAGCCGTTACTGCGACCTGTCCGCCGCCCGCCGCGGCGTTGTTCGTCAGCGTGACCGTCCCGGAACCGGTCACTTGCCCGGTGGGCAGCGTGATGAGCAGCGTGCTCGGCGTGACTGACACGGTCGGAGCGCTCGCCACACCCGTGCCCTGCAGCTGCACCACTTGTGAGGTGATGCCAGTACCGGCAATGGTGAGCGTGCCGTTATAGGCCGTCGCGGTCGTGGGCGCGAACACGCGATTGACAGTGCACGAAGCGCCGGCATTCAAAGTTGCCGTGCAGGTCCCGCCGCCCGCGCCAGTCGCCGGGGAGAACCCGGCACCGGCGGTGGTATACGTCAAGCCCGTGACCGCCACGTTGCCGGTATTGAGCACCGTCACGGAACGCGCCGGAGTCGTCCCAGACGCCCAGGTGCCGAAGTCCAGCGGATTCGGACCGGCGCTCACGCTGGGGCCCCCGGCCCCGGGCTGGAACTCCACCGCGCCGATATCGGCCGGATTGGACGTGGTCCGTGCTCGAGCGTTCCCGAAGAAGTCCTGTGGCGGCGCACCGCTGTTGGTGCCCCCGTTGACCGCATTGGAAGCGGCGCCGATCGAGTACGCACCGGCGATCACTCCGTTCGGCGCGGCCGCCAGCATCGACTGCGCCGCGTTGTTGAACAACGCCAGAGGGCCGTAGCTCAGGTTGATCCAGTTATTTCCTTCATCAACCGTCGCCGCGGGCGTGATGTTGTTGAACACGAACACATTGCTTAGGCCCGTCGTCTCCGAGCGACCCGCAGGCGAGAGATACCCGTGGCCGCCGTTCTCAGGTGGCACACGCGAGCCGTTGCAGTACTGCGCGTTGACCGGCGATGAGCTTGGGGCCCGATTGCCACTGCCCGTATACCCACCAGCCAGGCTGGTCAGGATGGAATTGCTCAGTGACAGCGTCGCGCCGCCACTGTGGTTGGTCGGGCCCGTGTCATCACGCACGCCGACATCCCAGTAGCTGGCGCCCGCGGCGCATTGGCCGGTAGCCGTCTGATTCAACATCGGCAGCAGGCTGACCAGGTTCTGCTGCGACTGCAGTCCGGTGCCCGCGCCGGTGATCTCGACGTGGAAGGCGCGGTTCTGCCAGAACATGTCATTGAACGCCCGGGGTAAGGACAGCAGTCCGCAATTGGCGTTGGCGATGCCGAGGAGGCCGCCCGAGTAGCCGTAGCCGCTGGGGCACAGCCAGCGTACGCCAAAGAAAGCCGGCAGGCCATTCATCGCGTCGACCAGGTTCGGCGTGTTCCTCATGGTCACCAAGCCGGCCGGCTGCGGAATATGCGCCGCGTTGTGGAGCAGGCAGTTCGGATCCTGCGGATTGGTGGTCAAATCTGTGGTCGGGTTGCAGCCCGGGGGCGGCGATGAAGCGTCGACCGCACCGAGCGTCTTGAAGAGCACGCCGGCCGATGCCGTCGTATCGTTCGAGACGATAGTGTTATTGACCATGGTCACCTTCAGGGCGTCTTCCATCGACACGCCCGCGCCGTCCCAACCCGCGACGTTGTTCGCGATGATGTTGTTCTGGACCGTGACCCCGTACCACGTGATCGACAGCAGGTTGTACGGCGCGGTGACCACTTCGGTACCGTTGACCTGTTGCAGGCGCAGACCACCACCACTGCCGCTCTCGGCACTGTTGCCGATGATCAGGTTCGAATCGATCATGAGGTTCGCACCCGTGCCGTCACCGAGCCCTGGCGGGCAGTCGAGAACTTCTGCGCTGTTGCACTCGTTACCATTCGGGAGCGTGCGCGTGCCGTTGGCGCCGATGATCCCCAGGCCGCCACCGTTGGTCGGCAGCGTGGCGTCGGTGCTCTGGTTGAACAGGATATAGTTGTGATCGATCGTGCCGTTGAAGCTCAGGCCGCTGTGCACGACACCGCCGCCGTCGCCGGTGCTCAAGTTTCCGGCGACCCAGTTGTGATCCAACCGGTAGTTGTCGGCACCGGCGCTGATCGTGACACCACCCGCGCCCGAAGGCGTGCCGGAGAACAGCGCGTCGCCGAGGCTGGCGTTGTCATACACGGCGTTGTGGTGGACGTGCACCCGCGTGTTGAGCTGGAACGGAATGGCCGCATTCGGCAGCACACCCGTCAATGGCGGGCACAGTGGCGCCGGCGCCGCAATGCCCGGGCCGCAGAGGGTGCCGTCATTCACGTACAGCGGCGGTGTCTCGCCGTTGCCGACATTGATGCCGCCCGTCAGCGTGCCGTGGTTGCCGAAGACGCGGGTGTTGGCCACCTCGAGGTTGTGGTTCCAGCCATGCAGGAAGATGCCGCCACCACCCTGCGAGCTGTTGCTGACCGAGAGGCCATCGATGCGCGACGGGTTGCACAGGAAGTTGCTGGTGCCATAGTCGCGCCCGGTAGTGCTCGTCGTGCTGGACGTGCAATCCGACGTGCTGTTGGTCAGGTAGACGCTGCCATCCGGGAACGCGCCGGCGACCCCGCCGCCGTCTAGACCCCAGAAGTCGGTGCTGGTTGCGGGGATGCGGATGCCGCGGCCAAGCACCGTGATGCCCGCACCTTCGTAGGCGCCCATCAGCGTCGGCTCCTGCAGCTGCCCCGCCAGGTTGCCGTTGCCGGTCGCATCCCAGCCGATGATCGCTTCGAAGGCAATGCGATCGACACGCAGGTACTGCGAGGCCGGACAGCTGTACGTACCCGTGGGATCGAAGGCCGTGTTGATACCGCTGATCGGCACGCCGTTGAGCGCGAGACCGAACAGACACACCACCTGCCGGCGCCACGCGTCCAGCTTGCCCGCAGGATGGGCATTGGCGTTGATCGTGACCGCGCCGGCACCCACGCCCTGCAGGCGCACCGGTTTCCACATCAACACATTCTCGTGGTACGTGCCGGGGCCGACGATGATCAGGTCGCCCGGGGCGGCCGCGTTGATCGCCAGTTGCAGCGCATTGCCGGCCGCGTTCTCGCCATTGACGTAGCTCGGCGGCTTGCCGGCCACGGTGACTGTGACCGCGTCGATCGAGCGCTTGCCGCTCGCGGTCGTGATGACCAGCTGGCCGCAGCGATAGGCGCCCACGCCGGTGGTGAGAATAGCACCATTCGCCCCACGTTGCGGCGGGGTTTGGCCGGCCGGTATGGTGCTCGATGCGCCGTTGTAGCAGGTGGAACCGACACCGGTTGTCGTGTTCAGGTTGGCCGGAATGGGCGGCACCGTGCACACCAGCTGGGAGTTGGTCCACGTACCGCAGTTGGCCGTGACACCGGCGATCGTGACCGTGCCTCCACTGCCAAACCCATAGTGCCGGGTAATGGTCTTCTGATTGAACGGTGCGGTCGTCGCGCCCGGGCCGGAGAAGGCCGGGTTCGGAACCACCTTGGTGCACGGGTTGGTCGTATTGTCGTAACCCAGGCAGCGGATGGTCAGCGCCTGACCCGCAGCGCTAACCCAGGGTCCCGCGCCACCACCACTGGCGGTGCCGGTCACGGTGGACACGGCTGGCGTCAGATCCGGGTACTCGCTGTCGGGCAGGTTATAGCCGTCGGCGAAGGCCTGGGTCGGGATCACCGGCGTATCCATGTACTGGGTCTGGCCCGGCATGAACGGCGTCTCGTAACAGAAGTTGCTATACGCCGGGCTGTAGTCGGGATCGGTGATCTGTTGAGCGAGGTCGGCCGTTGCCACGAAGCCGCCGGCGGCGTTCACGTAGCGCCCCGTTACCGGGTCGGTCCTCGCGATCGGGCCCGGATCGTTCATGCAGGCGATCATCATCTGCGGCACGTAACCGGTCGGGTTCGGAGGGTTGACGCCATAGGTCGAGAAGTTAAGACCGTTGAAGATGCCCCACTGGTCGGCATACACGCGGGCGATTTCCTTGCCGGCAAAGTCGCGCACGCCAACCGGCAGGTTCGGCGGAGAGAACTTCTCGCCAAACTGCGGCGAGAACGGGTCGAATTCCGACGCAAAGTCATTGGTCATCGTGCCGGTGAAATGGCCGGCCACGTGCGTCGAGGAGAACACGTAGAACTTCGCCAGCGCCGCGTGCTGGTCTTCCAGCGTCACTTCCTTGCGATCGCACAGGTTGCGCATGGCGCCCGCGAAGGGCGAGTTCTGGCCCGCGGTCGGGTAGAGACTGTTCCAATCCGGCACCTGGCGCTTGGCGCCGACGCAGGGCCAGAAGGTCTCGATGCTGCCGGTGTCACCCTCGTGACGCGGCACTGCTCCGAGGCTGTTGGTCAGATTCAGCGCGCCCGGGTTGTTGCCGTTGTAGGCCGCGCCCACCTGCGCCTGGTCCGGCATGATGAAGATGTTGCCAAAACCGGCGAACTGGGTGGTGACCGGCGCCACATATATGTCGCCGAGCAGAATGTTCTTGTCCTCTTCCTTCACCAGCTCCATGCCGGGCGGCACGATGACTTCGACCACATACTTGCCGGGGCGCAGCATCGGCGTGCCGTCAGCTGGATTTGTGATGCAGTCCGTGCAGTTCGACGTGGCCG
>WNGO01006539.1_pt1 | contig 10782 bp, 8 predicted proteins | sample 5400511 | NCBI WGS metagenome assembly WNGO01 (sample SAMN13153380, study PRJNA577476) | soil metagenome | isolation source: 20 cm soil or saprolite under Garry oak tree replicate 2 | place: USA:California | collected 2016-06-15
GCGCTGTGATGGACTACCTCACCAATGCTGACCTGCTGCCATACCTGGAGGCTTTGCGCTTCCACCTTGTCGGCTTTGGCTGCACCACCTGTATCGGCAATAGCGGCCCCCTGGCGGAGCCAGTCGCCGAGGCAGTGCAGGAGAATGACCTTGTTGTCGCGGCGGTGCTGAGTGGTAACCGCAACTTCGAAGGACGCATTCACCCACAGGTGCGGGCCAGCTTTCTCGCCTCGCCGCCCCTGGTGGTGGCCTATGCGCTCGCGGGAACCGTGGATATCGATCTGACGAAAGACCCTATTGGAACCGACGTTAACGGTGAGTCGGTCTACCTGCGTGACCTGTGGCCTGTGCAGAAGGACGTGAGCGAGGTTGTGGCTCAATCCGTCACTCCCGAAGTGTTCGCTAAGAACTATGCCTCGGTCTTCGAGGGTGACGAACACTGGCGTTCATTGTCAAATTCGACGGGCGAACTTTTCGATTGGGACCCCAACTCTACCTATATTCAGGAGCCCCCCTTCTTTCAAGGTATGTCCACTGAGCCGCAAGGCGTGAAGAATATTCGCGGAGCGCGCGTGCTAGCCATGCTGGATGACTCCATCACCACGGACCATATCTCTCCGGCAGGCAGTTTCTCTCCTACCAGCCCGGCGGGACGTTACCTCATTGAGAAGGGTGTCGAGAAGCGTGACTTCAACACCTATGGGGCGCGACGTGGTAATCACGAGGTGATGGTACGCGGCACCTTTGGCAATATTCGCCTGCGCAATCACCTGACCCCGGACAAGGAGGGGTACTATACGGTCCATCTGCCTGATGGAGAACAGACGACTATCTACGAGGCCTCTATGCTCTACGAGCAGGAGGGTGTACCCCTGCTCGTTATCGCAGGCAAGGAGTACGGCTCTGGTAGCTCGCGCGACTGGGCGGCCAAAGGCCCACTGCTGTTGGGCGTTCGTGCAGTCATCGCCGAGAGCTTTGAACGCATTCACCGCAGTAACCTCGTTGGCATGGGCATTTTACCCTTGCAGTTCAAGCAGGGTGAGAATAAAGAATCGCTTGGCCTGACGGGGAAAGAGGTCTACGATATCGACGGCATTGAGGAGAGTTTGAAGCCACGCCAGGAAGTGACGGTCAAAGTCACCCGCGAAGATGGTTCCACATTCTCGTTCCAAACGCTCGCACGCCTGGATAGCCCCATCGATGTAACCTATTACGAGAATGGTGGCATTCTGCCCACGGTTTTGAGGAGACTCATGAAAGCGTAGGGTATTATCATCATGTCCGGAGGGGCGCAATTCATTGCGCCCCCTTGGAAGGCCGACCCATACTCCAGGCGTAATGAATATCAAGATAGCAATAGATCCTCTTTCAAATTTATTTTGATCATACTTCTACGTCTACTTTGATATATGACATCTTGACGAGCTTTTCTGCCGCGCCGTCTTTTGCTGACGGCATCAACGTGCCAATTCCGCTCTCACAGTCATTCAACCTTTGTTCAATCAAAAAATGATTGCAAAAAATACCCCCATCATGTAATATGTGCCCCATGGCGTCATATGATGTTAAAGCCGCCGGGAAAGAAGGAAATAAAGCTAATGAGCAGCCCGAATCCGTATGAAAGTGATTCGCAAAATCCTGAATCGCAGGAAAATCAGGCGCCTCCACCACCACAAACAGGTTATGCTTCTCCCCAACCACAACCTCCAACCGAGTTTCAACAGCCGGGATATTATCCACCTCCAGGAGCACAAGTTCCATATGACGTGCCTGCAGCGGCGCCGTATCAAGGTGCTCGCTTTGCAATTGCCGGACTTATCCTGGGCATCGTGAGCGTTATCTCTGCCATTTTTCCCATCTGTGGACTTCCTTTTGCGATTATAGGGATCATCGTTTCAGTCCTGGGACGTCGCTCGATTACGCGTCGTACTATGGCAACCGCCGGGCTTGTACTCTCCATCATCGGTATAGCATTGTCGGTTATAAGTTCCCTGTTGATTTTCGCATACTTCTCTCACGTCAATCATTAATAATCGCCGTAAAATTGTCTTTGCTGTTTGCGGCAGTATATCCACAATGCATCGATTACTCCAGTACTTTCCTTGCCTGAGGCAGTATAGGGATGCCTTATGCTACAATAGAATCATGGACGTGTCTTTTCATTTCACCCAACAAACAATCCAGCGTTACAAGCAGGTGCAGGCCTTGCTCGATCAGTTGGACCCCGAGGCCGAGCCACGGGCACTCATCGTCCCAGGTTCCCCCCAACCTCGTGGTAATATCATTGTGTTCCCGGGTTCGTTCAATCCACCCACCAATGCCCATCTTGCCATGCTCGAGCAAGCACAGCAATTCGCCTATTCTCCTACGTTTTCCTCGCATCAGGAGGACAGGGATCTGTTGTTGTATGCCGCTATGAGTAAGCGCACCACGGACAAGGAAAATGTCGAGCGGCCGCTGCTGCTTGATCGTATTATCTTGCTGGACACGTTGTTACGGTCACGTTTACCGGGTACGGGGATCATGCTATTTAACCGTGGATTGTACGTGGAGCAGGCCGAGGCTGTCCGTTCCTCATTTCCAGCTGTGAAAAGGTTATTTTTCCTGGTGGGCTATGATAAAATCGTGCAAATACTTGACCCGCATTACTACGAGGACCGCGATAGCGCCCTCAGGACCCTGTTCTCCATGGCGGAATTGTTAGTAGCGCCGCGTGGAACGGCCGACGCTGATACATTGTTCAATCTGTTGAGCCAGCCGCACAACCGACAGTTCGCGCCATATATCCACTTGTTGCCGTTGAGCAACGCCTATCGCGATATATCTTCGACCCGCGTTCGCCAACACAGTGCTGAACATCTCCAGGATGTACCGGAAGAGGTACGCCGCTTCATAAGCGAAACGCACGCCTATGACCCTCCCACGCGTCTGGAAGATGGTACTGAGATTGACTACTATGAACAAAGGGCCAGGGCGTTACAGGCGTTGCTCAAAAACGAGACATCCTGAAAGGTAGATCTTCACGCCCGTTTAAAAGTGAGCTTGCTTTTCCCGATCTGCACGATATCGCCCTCTTTCAACAGACAACGGGTAACGGCTTTTCCGTTGACCAGCGTGCCACTGACGGAACGGTGATCTTCCAACTCATATCTCCCATCGGGCAGCTGGCGAATGGTTGCGTGGAGTCGGCTCACCGCCAGGTCTTCGAGAAAAATATCGCATTGGCGGCTGCGCCCTATCGTCACCTCTGGCTGCAGTTCAAAGCTCATAGGAGCCCCTCGTGTATTCGTGAAATCCAACTTACCTATGGTGCTGGCAGTAGGATCAAGCGTTTTCCCTATATGCAGTTCTCGTCCCCGCGATGATGGCTGCTGAAACGGTCGTGTAGCTTCGTGAGAATAGAATGTGAGCTCTGTATTGCCAAAAAGAAGGGTATCTCCGTCCCTGAGTAATTTCTCCGTCACCGGTCTACCATTGACTATGCTATCGCCGCTGCCATGATCATCTTGCAATGCATAACCCGCGCGGGTAAAGACTATGCGGGCCTGCTTGCGGTGAACCGCGATATCTTCAAGAAAGATGTCACACTCGCGGCTGCGACCAATCGTCGTGCAGTCCTTCCAGATTTCCACGCGTTTACCAGCCTGCGGCCCCTGCTTGATAACAAGATAGGCCGGCGATAATTGCTCGTACTCCATTCTACATTACCTCTTACTCTATACTTCAATGTGATCACATGCATTCCCAGCGAACTGCAATTGTCCTGGTTTCCCTGTTCGCGGGAGCCATGTCAACCACAAATAGTTACAATTCGTCCAGTGCTTGCAGTATCTTTTCTGGTGTAATCGGTAGACTACGGATGCGTACACCAAGCGCGTCCTGGATGGCGTTTGCCACCGCTGGGGCCATACCATTGGTTGGTACCTCTCCTGCTGATTTAGCGCCAAACGGCCCGCTATATTCTGTGTCCTCGATCAGGATAGTCGTCATTTCAGGCATATCCAGCGTCGACATGACCTTGTAATCGGCGAAGCCGGCATTGCGCACGCGTCCCTGCTCGTCAAACTTGACCTCTTCACTCAAAGCGTAGCCCAGTGCCATTGCCACCGCTCCCTCGACCTGTCCCGATGCCAGCGTCGGATTGATGGCCTTGCCCAGGTCCAGTGCATTGACCGCCCTCGTCACGCGTACTCGCCCTGTCTCCGTGTCGACCTCAACTTCAACAAACTGGGCGAAAAAGGGCGCTGGAGAGTCATCAGTCCAGAAATCTCCCTTCGCCATGATTTGCTGCCGGTGCTTCCCATACAATGTTTCACTGGCTATATCCGCGACCGTCAGATGACTGGGACCGCGCGGAGTATAAATAACGCTATCAACGATTGACATATCTTCCGGTGAGCAATCTAACAGGTCACCTGCCACGTCCAATACCTGTTTCCGCACTCGATCCGCGGCAACTTTGACGCCGCCACCGCTGATATAGGTCGTGCTGGAGGCATATGAGCCGTAATCAAAGACGCTCGAATCCGTATCCACGGAGTGCATAATGATCTTGCCCATGTCCACGCCCAGCGCCTCCGCCGCAATCTGTGCCAGGATGGTGTCACTCCCCTGCCCGATATCGGTCGCGCCCGTCATTACATTAAATGAACCATCTTCGTTGAGCTTGATGGATGCTCCCCCTAATTCAAAGCTGGCGACACCGCTCCCCTGCATAGCAGTAGCCATGCCGCGTCCCCGCCGGAAAGGTTTTCCGTCTCCACGGTCAAAAGGCTTGCCCCAACCAAACGCCGCCGAACCGCGTTCCAGGCACTGTGGCAAGCCGCATGAACGGAACTGGCGTTTCGATCGCCATACGCCATTCTCCTCCACCATCTCCATGGGGTCCCAGTCACCTTTCTGCACGTGGTTCTTGCGACGAAACTCCAGCGGGTCCATATTGAGCCTATGCGCGATCTCATCAATGTGCGACTCCAGGGCAAAAAATCCTTGAGGGGCACCGTATCCTCGCATTGCTCCTGTGATTGGCAGGTTCGTATACGCGGCATCGGCACGAAATGCATACGCCTTTGCCCGGTAGAGGCACAGTGTTTTATGGCCCGTACTGCGTGTCACGGTGAAACTGTGCGTGCCATATGCCCCCGCGTTGCCGATAGAGTGCATCGATAGTGCCAGCAATGTGCCATCCTGTTTGACGCCACTGCGCATGCGTATAATCATCGGGTGACGGAAACGCCCGGCCGTGAATTCTTCCTGCCGGCTGTATTCGATGCGCACAGGTTGACGCGTATTCAACGCCAGTGCCGCGGCTACTGGTTCCAACACCATCTCTTGTTTGCTGCCAAAGCCACCTCCCACACGCGGTTTGACGACTCGGATGCGCGAGATAGGTAATTGGAGCACCGCCGCCAGTTGCCGGCGCGTATGATAGGGAACCTGCGTACTACTTACAACGATCAAACGATCGTAGCCATCGAGGTAGGCAACGCAGACATGCGGCTCCAGCACAGCATGTGAAATGAAGGGGACGCGGTATTCTCCTTCGACAACGATATCGGCCTCGCGCATGGTCGCGGCAAAGTCGCCATAATGTATCTCTTCGTGCGCCGCGAGGTTATGTGCAGCATCGTAAATATCCCCGAAGTGTTGCCCTGAAATGGGATGAGTAGTATCGGGGTCGTGCAGTTGCGGAGCACCTTCGCGCATCGCCTCCAACGGGTCGAAGACGGCTGGCAGCACTTCATACTCTACCGCAATCATGCTTAGCGCTTCCTCCGCGATAGCGGGTGTATCGGCAGCGACAAAGGCTACCCAATCGCCAACATAGCGAACGCGACGATCAAGCAGGTAGGCATCATAGGGGGATGTTTCTGGATAGGGCTGACCGGCCGTACTGTGTGCCACGCGCGGCAGGTCTTCATGCGTCAATACGGCACGAACGCCCGGCAAGGCGTTGGCTTTGCTGGTATCGATATGCAGGATATTGGCATGCGCATGTGGCGAGTGCAGGATGCGAGCATGTAGCATATTGGGCTGCTCGTACTCGGCAGCGTAGACAGGTGCCCCTGTCACCAGTGGGCGCGCGTCCACTCGCCGTTCCTTCTGCCCAACCACTCTCGTTCGCCCTATCTGCCGGGCATATTGATGTCCCGCATCAGCAATATTGCCGCCACCAGGTTCATAATATTCGTTATCCATAATGCATTTCCCGTGAGATTTGTTTCACTTGTTTCACTTGTTTCACTTGTTTCATTTGTTTCATTTGTATCGCTGTGTGAGTTCGTGCATCAAATTGGGAGATCTTCTAGGAGCGCCACCTATTCCCGAAATGGTCTCTTGATTCTGTAATAAACCCTCAATACCTATCATGTATGGGCAGGGCGAAAATAAGCCCTGCCCTATTATTGCTCTTGCATCAACTCTGCCGCCCTCAATACCGCTGCCACGGGCTTGACATAACCTGTACACCTGCAGATATTCCCCGCCAGCGCGGCGCGTACCTCTGTCTCATCGGGATGCGGATGCTCTTGCAGGAAGGCATACGCGCGCATAATAAAGCCAGGTGTACAGTAACCACACTGAGCGGCCCCCTCCTGGGCAAACGCCTCCTGGATGGGATGCAGTTTCCCATTCTGTGCCAGTCCCTCTACCGTCAGCAAGTCGCCGTCCTCGGCTTGTGCCGCCAGCATACAGCAGGCGTTGATTGAGTTGCTGTTCAGCATAACGCCACAGCCACAACAGTCTCCCGTGCCGCAGATCAGTTTCGTCCCTTTCAGGTGATGGGCATGGAGTGCCTCCAGCAGCGTTTCGCCTGGCTCTAAGTGCCACCTCACGGAGCGCCCATTCACCGTGAGCGCAATCTCCAACTCAGGCATGTCGCCACTCCTCTCCCTGGGGGGCCAATCCCGCTGCCTGGCGCAGAGCTCTCAGCGCGGCCACCGCGCTCATCTTCCGGCGATATGCTGCCGTGGCTCTATGGTCGGTAATGGGCCGTACCTCGTCGCGTACAAGCTCAGCTGCCCGTTGAAAGGTTTCTTCTGTTGCAAGTTGGCCGGCCAGAGCTTCCTCTGCTCGCGTGACGCGTAGCGGCACCGGCGCTACCGCCCCCAGTACAAGACGTGCCCTGGTGATCGTGCCCCCCTGTATCTTGAGTGTAGCAGCGGCATTAACCATCGAAATATCTTCGGCAGTGCGGCCAATTTTATAAAATCCGCCGCGAAAGTCATCACAATCGGCCAGGGGAATACGAAGTTCACTGATCAATTCTCGTTCGCGAACGCTTTGGGCTGGGCCAACAAAGAAGTTGTCCAGCGGTACGACACGTTCACCGTTCGTCCCGATGAGCACCACCTCGGCATTTAGCGCAAGCAAAGCAGGGGGAGTGTCGGCGGAGGGGAGAGCGGAGGCGATGTTGCCTACCAGTGTCGCCTTATTGCGAATGTTGGGCGAGCCACACACGGCTGCTCCACGGGCGAGTATGCCATTGGCAAGACGCTGCAGTGTGGCCTGTTGGGCTACCGTACGCATCGTTGCTCCCGCGCCGATGTGTAGCCAGCCGTTCTCCACACGAATATAGTTTAGCCCTAGCTTGCGAATATCCACTACCTCGCGCACTCCCACAACAGAAAATATAGTATCGCTTCTAGTACACCACCGGCGATTGCGCGTGATTTATCCGAGATGGTGAAACAATGCTCCCGGGCCGCCCGTGGATCGATGTCACCCACCTTCATCCCTGCAGTGACATCCAGTCCGTCACGTACAAGACCGCGCAGGATGCCGGTAATACTCGCCGTTACAGGAGACTCACCATTCGTGAGAGATGTGACAACCGCGACCTGTTCACCGGCCTGGACAAGGTCACCTATCTGCCGCACTCCATAGAGTTTCCCTGCTCCTGTTGCCCGCAGCAGGCGTTCCGTAGTATAGCCGCCGATAGCCCCGGGTACGCCTGTGTTTGGCTCAGCGCTCCCGTGCAGGTAAACGCGTCCCAGGTTGTGTCCCCGATTGGTCTCGATCACCGCGTGTACATCTTTGCCCGCCTCATAGCCTGGACCAAGTGCGATAACGATAGGAGCATCTTCCATTGTTATACCGCTATTATACTTTGAGAGCGTCGCTTCTACCAGCACAGCAGGATGTAGCTGTGTAATTGTTGTGCCATTTGGGTCAACAACTACAGGTACCTGTCTCTCCACTAGCATGGTTTGAATAGCTTCAAGAGAAGCGGCAAGGCAAGCCGTCACCTCTTCAACGGTGACGGCTCCAAGCGCGACCGCTTCGGCGAATGCCACAGTACGCCGCACGACCGTTGGCTGCGCCAGCTCGGTCGCTATGACTGGGAAGCCTGCGCGTGCAAGCCGGTGAATGACGCCTGTGGCAAGATCACCCGCACCTTTGACAACAACCAGTGTATTCCGGATGATATGCACTTCTGAATGTATCACAGGAGTGTTTCCTTGCTAGTGCCAGCCTACGTAGCGCAATGCCTGCGATACCTGTTGACCTGCTTGCGTCACAGCGCCAATCAGCTCAGCCTGCTTGGGACGGCATCGTTCGCTGGGGCCACCAATCGATACTGAGGCGACGACTATGCCGAGGTGATCAAAGATGGGGGCTGCCACGGCATCGATACCCTCCTCGAGTTCACTATAGGAGACCGCGTAGCCTATCTGCCGCACCCGGCGAAGTTCTTCAAACAGGAGTTGGGGATCGGTGATAGTTTGCTCGGTGTAGCGCGTCAGCATCGCGTGGCTCAGGATCTCACGCAGTCGCACCTCCCATTGATAAGCCAGCAGCACCTTCCCTGTGGAGACGGCGTGCGCGGGGAGATGTTGTCCTGGTACGTTGACCGCGCGCACGAAAAAATACGAATCTTCCGTGTCGATAATCACAGCCTCCAGCCCCTCCAGGACTGCAAGGTGGACAGACTCATGGGTCTGGTCGCGCAGTTCCATCAGAATGGGCCTGGCGGATTTTCGCACGATGTGGGAACTGAGGATACTGGCGCCGAGGGCGGTGACACGAAGACTCAGAGCGTATTTGTGATTGTCCTCGTCCTGTACCAGCAGGCCCTCGTTGACCAGGGCCGTGACCAACCGGTGGGTGGTGGACTTGGGTAATCCCGTTGCGTTGGCCAGGTCAGTAATGCCGAGCAATCCTTTATTGCCAAAAGCTCGCAGGACGGCGGCGATACGATGAACAATTTGAACGGTATTTTCGCCCTCCAGCGTTTCTCCATGTCGCATATCTTTCCCCCAGCATTGCTGCCTCATCTGTTCTGTAGAGTGGAAAGATGTTCCACTTTTGAATGAGCCTTCCTGTTATGGCAATGCAATTGGGTCAACAGATCGCCGTCGATTTTGATGTTCCTGCCAGAATGAGAGATGGCACTATCTTGCGTGCCAACGTCTATAGACCTGTAGGTGAAGGAAAATGGCCTGTGCTTCTGACACGCTTGCCCTATGGTAAAGATTTTCCTATGGCCACCTCGATATTGGACCCGACTCAAGTCGCGCGGCGTGGCTATGTCGTCATCATACAGGATACCCGTGGACGCATGCGCTCTGGCGGTGAATGGATGCCTTTCATCAATGAGGCGTTAGACGGTGTCGATACCATTGAATGGGCATCCAGGTTGCATTATAGCAATGGCAATGTCGGTGTCTATGGCGCCTCCTACTACGGTTTTACCCAATGGTCGGCAGCTGTTCATCAGCCAGCGGCCCTCAAAGCTATGGTACCCCTTGTCACCTGGAACGACCCCTTGAACGGTGTGATGTTGCGTGGGGGAGCTATAGAGCTTGGCTCCATGGCTAGTTGGAATCTCATGATGGGGCTCGATGTGCTCATGCGCCGCCACCGCGGCGATCCTCAAGCCCTTGGGCGCAGCATCTCTATGCTGGCGCAGGAGATGGATTCTCTCGCCCAGAGCGGTTACTCGTCCCTGCCACTTTCAGAATTCGCGCCTTTCAAGCGCCATGACGTAGCTCACTACTACTTTGAGAATTTGGTCTGGCAAATAGACCGCGAAAACAACCAGGTCAAATCGATGACCATTCTTGGCAAGCATGAGAACGTCACCGCTCCTAGCTTCAACATTGGTGGCTGGTACGATATCTTCCTCAAAGATACCCTCGACAATTTTAAGATCATGCGCGAGCAAGGTAGTACGCCGGAAGCTCGCCAGAGCAAACTGCTCATTGGGCCGTGGACGCACTCCGGTTATTCTAACCCTATCGGTGAACTCAATTTTGGTTATGCCTCTTCCGCCGCCTTTATCGACTTGCAGATTGATCTTACCAGCTTGCAGGTACGCTGGTTTGATCACTGGCTCAAGGGTATCGATACAGGTATGTTGCGTGAAGCCCCCATCAAACTCTTCGTCATGGGAGCCAATGTCTGGCGCGATGAACAGGAATGGCCCCTGGCGCGTGCAGTCGATACGCGTTATTACCTGCATAGTGGCGGGCAAGCCAATTCTTTGCGTGGCAATGGCTTGTTGAGCACTGAGAGCCCCGGTTCCGAATCCCCTGACCAGTATGACTATGATCCTGCTCATCCGGTGATTACTCGCGGCGGTGCTCTCTTGATGACTCCGGAGTTCAGGCCTGGCCCATTTGATCAGCGCGAGACAGAAAGCCGCGAAGATGTTCTGGTGTATACAACCCCGGTCTTAGAGCAGGATGTTGAAGTGACAGGTCCCATAACCGTGAACCTTTGGGCATCATCAAGTGCACCGGATACCGATTTTGTGGTGCGCTTGGTCGATGTCTATCCCAA
>WNGO01010130.1_pt1 | contig 10777 bp, 6 predicted proteins | sample 5400511 | NCBI WGS metagenome assembly WNGO01 (sample SAMN13153380, study PRJNA577476) | soil metagenome | isolation source: 20 cm soil or saprolite under Garry oak tree replicate 2 | place: USA:California | collected 2016-06-15
GAGATCTAGTAACGGAACCCCGTTACACTTTTTTACACTTCCCAAGAGAGTGTATCGAGGTATAGCCTCAGAATTTCTACAAGAAATCAAGACACGGAAATATCAACATGTCGTTCGGACCACCACCGAAGAAGAATAATCCAGGCACCTCACCGCCGTCATCCAACAGGCAGTCGAGGAACACCTCACCTACGGCCGGAAATAGGTCCGTAAGCACGAGTGTCCCAACCTCGTTCGTTCCGAGGGACACCCGTCATGTGTCGTTACGAGGAACTGGCCCTCCAGCCAGGTCCACCGTAGACATCTCACATAGCCCCCCTCCGTTTGTGAGAGGGACTAGCTCTATTACGAGCAGGACGGGACCTGCCACGTCAGCGCCGTCTTACGCAAGTGCAGCGAGTAAGCCACCTGCGTCATCGGGCTATTCGCCCCCATCAACTATGTTGTCGACCGCAGCTGGTAGGAAACCGAACGTCCGTAAGGAAGTAGCCGCGACGTTAGGCGTAGGAGCCTTTAGAGGCCAACGCCAGGCTCCTAAGTCCAGACCGGCATCGAGTAGTCCGGTATTCTCTCCATTTGAGAATATAAACACCCCGACAACTAGGATGGCCCCAGAACAAGCTGTCCTGGCATCTGAATTGACGGGACGACTGAAACCATTAGTTGAGAGTGGGTTGACTCGGGAAGAGGCCAACTCTCAGCTAGAACTAGACGAAGAGCGAGAGGTAGAGTCTCTCGCATCCCCAATGAAACCTCCGTCTGGGGAGACGCCAACTGCAACGGAGCATGCCTCCGATACCACCCACTTTGAGTCCACAACGCATACAGACCAATCCTCGGCTGAGATGCGCGACATAGTGAAACTCCTTGCGAGAATGGTGGATAAGCAGGAGGAACTTATCACGACAATGCGTGATAACCACGAGAGCACCATGAATACGCTAAGATACGGCGTCATGGACAGTATCAACCGCACCGACTCATGATGGAGCGCGAATCGAAGGGCAAGAACCCAGCGCGACAGCTTGAGCCAGATGAGCCGGAACACGAAGAGATGGAGATGGCGCACAACCATCGAGAATCTTACAGCCCTCAGGCTGCTTATGAAGAGCAACCGAGAGACACCGTAGACGTTAAGCTGGCCGCCCTGGTAGGATCTCAAGAATTAGAGGTCCTAATTGCGTTGAAACGCAACGAGATCTTTTGTGGCATCACGAAGGGTCTCCTAAACTTTGAAAGGTACAGACGTGACCGAGACGAGACCGATACTCGATACGACGAGCGGATTACTCGGAACGCCAAGCTGCTGCTTCTGGCGGGACTGAGCGCGGGAGCTCCAGTCGCATCTCTCATCAATGAGCTCACGCTTCCGTACAAGCGCGAAACGCGTTTTGAAAGTGACACGCCACTTAATAAAGTTCCGTACGAGCAAGAAGGTGGGATGTCGGAGGAGAAACCCTCTAGATCCGTAATCGCATCTGACGAGAGGGGAAGCGAGGACAGCAGTGTCGTGCCCTCTCACCAACCGAAGTGGGTAGGAGCGGCCAGGAGGTTCAGGCCTAGCTTCTCCATTAGCAACGTAGGCAGACCCTCGGTTGCAACGGTTGGACCAGATTACGCCGCCGAGAGATCCTCGGAGAAGACGGATAGCCTTGTTAGACAGGAGATCCAGAACGCCATGACTTCACTCAGTCAAACTTCGGGCGACTCTACCTCGAACGGAAAGATCCCGTTTAAGATACCGCTTCCCGAATATAAAGGAGGAGACGGTATCGACGAGTTCCTATCATTCACCAAGGAACTTGTCAATTATTTTGCCCTGCATGGGTATATGAAGCCCGAAGCGGATAACATCCGTTTGAGAACGATGGGCTGCATATTAAAGGGCAAGGCTCTCAAATGGTATCAACATACCATCAACTACGGAGTAGGAGAGCAATGGACATTTGAAGAGGCCATGGTAGGCCTCAAGCGATACTTCGTTAAGGACGCGTCTTCCAGAGATGCTGCCCTTAAATTTGATTCTCTGCAACAGAAGAATCGAACGGTGACGGAGTTACGTAGAGACCTCGAGTACCTGGGTATGCAGATGGTGGAAGCACCAACTGATTACGCCATGAAAAGACGTTTCATGGACGCTCTGAAACCCGAGATCTCTAACGAGGTCATCACCCGTGGCAACAACCCCGAGAAAAGTGACCTCGACACGCTAGTCGCGGCCGCTTTGTATATAGAGGATGCAGTCCTCTACAAGTACCGGGATGAACGTCATAAATTAAGAACGTTGTCCACGGCAACCAAGACTACCAGCACTAAGCCGTTAGGACTTAAGTCAACGAACGGCTTATCTAGAGGTGCCGTCAGGAACACCTCTAAGGGAAACCCCAAGAGTACCCTCCGTACCGGAACGAAGCAGCCGGAATGCTTCATTTGCAAGCAGAAAGGACACTACAGTCCAGACTGCCCGAAGAAAGGCAAACTTGGAAGGTCTGCAAATGCAGAAGCTAGTGAAGGCGAAGGAGACGCAGACGAGGAGGCTGATACCTCGGAAGCCCACGTCGAAGATAACACCTCCGCGTCAGAGCATGAGGCCGACGAATTAGACCCTGTCAGCAATGACATAGGAGTAGAAAACGACGATAGCGATCTCGTTCTCTCCGACTGGTGCGCAGCAGCGAGGCCCTTATCTGCATATGTGAATATGGGCAGATATTTGGAGGACGTAGAACGCAAGTCGCCAGCGTACAAGTCCGGTCTAACTGATTGGTCTAAAGCCGATGACGGACAATACCTTTCAAATGGCAGGTTCAGCGCAGCAATGTACGCCCTACCAAACGAGGAGGAAGAAGCTCAGGCCTTCTCTGTTTCCCAACCCCCGACGAAGGACATAGTCGCGTACCGACACCGCGCGACTAAAACGCCGTCGTCTACGCCAGTCGAAGTGGGTCCTAAGAGGGACTTTAAACGATTTGGCGTAATAGAAGGATACATGCGTCTGGACAGTAACAAAGCGCACGTCCTTCTAGATGGTGGAAGTACGCTAGACCTAGTCTCAGCGAGCTTCGCCAGAGTTCATAAGCTCCAAGTATTCGAGCTTAAAAATCCCATTCGCCTACAAATGGCGACATTCGGCTCTCGCTCCTCGATTACACATGGAGCCAGAGCTGAACTACAAGTAGGAGATCACAGGGAGACTCGCTACTTTGACGTCGTTAACCTGGATCGGTACCAGGTTATATTAGGGACTCCATTCCTGAGGGAACATGGTGTCCTACTAAACTACGCAGGGACTGGATCCTTTAAGCTAGGAAACAGATGGTTTCCAGTGAAGGAGGGCGACTTTGGTAACCCTCTTTCTGGTCCTAAAAGCGGGGGAAGCGCTGGAGCGTCCGCCAGCACATCCTCCATCCCAAACTCAAAGAAAGAGGCTCACAAGGTCTCTTTCACCAAGCCGCTCGATAAGCGGCAAAAGCATTGACTCGGACACTCCGAGTCATCCCATGCCGTCTCGTCAAACTCTGGCATTAAACGAGGCGGCACCACCTCTATCACAATGGAGGAACGAGAACAATATCGCCAGAACATTAGGGAGGAGATCAAGGATCTCTCCCCACCAGAGGAGATGGTCATGCCTCCTCTACGCGTGGTCAATCATGAGATACCACTTATCAACCCAAATCTCACTATTAGACATCGTCCGGCCAGATGCCCAGAGCCGCTTAGAGAACAGCTTAGGGCTAAGATCGAGCGATATCTAAAGGCAGGATGGTGGGAGCGCACCACTCTGCCTTCTAGTAGTCCTCTTCTCGTAGTCTACAAGAAGGACGGCGCTACTATACGTACGGTTATCGACGCTCGACAACGTAATGATAACACTCTGCCCGACTTTACACCCATGCCTGATCAAGAAACAATCAGGAGTGATGTAGCTAGAGCGCGTTTTCGCTCTAAAATAGACTTGTCAGACGCGTATGAACAAATGCGCGTCAAGCCCGAACACAGGGATCGAACAGTCTTTGAGACCATATTCGGAAACATGATAAGCAACGTCATGCAGATGGGTGACAAGAACGGGCCAGCTACGTTCCAGAGGTTGATGAACGCAACCTTTGCCGATGTGATGGGAGTGTTTCTTCACTGTTATCAAGACGATATCTTCGTTTTCTCGGACACTGTGGAAGAACACTTCCAACACCTGAAGGCAGTCTTTGACCGCCTCAGGAAACAGCGACTATATATCAGTCGCGATCCCAAAAAGATAGACATTCTGTCCATAAGTCTAGACTGTCTAGGATTCATCATCGATGACACAGGAATCCATATAGACCCGTCCAAAGCGGATCTAATAAAGAATTGGAGAACGCCGAGGAGCTACCACGACGTACAGAAGTTTAATGGCGTAATCCAGTACCTAGCCCAGTTCCTCCCGAATGTCACCGATTATTCTGCACCTCTCACGAGTATGTGCAGTAACAACCGGGAATTCACGTGGACGGACTATCATGAGACGTGCTTTCAACGTCTCAAGGACCTAGTGGGGAAGAAGCTGCCGTGCAAACCAATAGATGGGAGATTAGATATTCCCATCTGGGTTATAACAGATGCCTCGGCAGTAGGGGTCGGCGCATGGTATGGCCAAGGCAAAAGCTGGGATACGTGCAGTCCAGCAGGCTTCTTGTCCCGTAAATTCACGCCCGCGCAATTCAACTACTGCACTTGGGAGCGAGAGCTCTTAGCAATACTCGAGGCTCTTCTTCGCTGGGAAGATAAACTGCTTGGACTGCAGTTTACGGTCGTTACCGACCATCAGGCCCTTACTTTCTTCAAGGAAGCGCCTATAGGATCACAAAGACGGTCGAGGTGGTGGGAATACCTCGCTCGTTTCAACTTTGACATACTGTATCTCAAGGGAGACGACCATAAAAGAGTTGAGGCGGCAATCCTCGACCCGGGAAACGAAACGAAGAAACCAAGCCTAAAACTGAGCAATCCGGAATTGCAAAACGCCCTTCAGAGCATCGCAAGTATGTATCCCGAGGACCCGTTCTTCGCGCCCATATACCTTCACCCTGAACGGTATAACAAGTTTGATTTGCACAAGGATTACTTGTGGACGAGGAACCGCGCTGGAGAACGCGTGATCTGCGTTCCCCGGGGCTTACTCAAAGGGAAGAGCATACGCGGATGCATAATTGGCGCATGTCACACCACCGTAGGCCATCTCGGTACCAGCAAAACGCTTGAATATATCAGGCGCTGGTTCTGGTGGCCTAAAATCACAGTTGACGTAGAAGACTTCTGCAAGTCCTGTGGCCAATGCCAGGTTGCGAAGTCCTCTAAACAAAGACCACCAGGCTGGGTACATACGATGCCCATCCCTGGCCGGCCATGGGAAAGCGTAGGAATGGATTTCTCTGGCCCATACCCTAAGGTTAAAGGATATGACTACATACTCCTAGTCATATGTCGTATGACGGGTATGGTACACATCATCCCAACGCGTACCGACGTTACAGCAAAGCAAGTAGCCGAGCTGTATGTTAGAGAAATAATTAGACTCCACGGTATTCCGGAGTCTATAGTCTCGGATCGCGACGCGAAATTCACGTCGCAATTCTGGACAGAGCTTAGTCGCATCCTCGGACAGCGGCTATTGATGTCTTCGTCATATCACCCGCAAACTGACGGTTCATCCGAGCGCGCCATTCAGACAATGTCCCAAATACTGCGCGCTCTGACCTTGGATTACGGAGCTAATTGGGTGGACCAAGTACCACTAATAGAGTTTGCTATGAACTCTGCCGTCCAAGAATCGACAGGACACGCTCCTTTCGAATTGAACTATGGGTGGATGCCTAGGATGATTAGAGGAGTGGATTTCAGCTCCTCTAGAGACGGCGTCAAACGTTTCGTCGAGAATATCAATGACGTCCTCGACAAAACGTTTGATAAGTTATTGACTCAACGCACTAGACAAGCGGTCGAGTCTAATAAGCATAGACGAGAAGGACAGACCTTCAAAGAAGGCGACTGGATCCTCCTCTCGTCTAAAAACATCAATCTACGTAAGGGACAGTCGCGCAAACTATTTCCTAAAAGCCTGGGCCCATACAAGATTGTACGGGCTCACCCGGAGACTTCGACATACAAAATCGAATTGCCTCCTGACTTAAAGGCGCGACGCATTCACGACGTATTTCATGAAAGCGTATTACGCCCTTACGTAGAAAACGATGCAGAAAAGTTCCCTAAGCGCGAAACGCGCGTCCAGTTGGATATTGGAAATGATCCGGATGAGGAATGGGTCGTAGACGCCATAGAGGACCATCGTTGGTCCCCTAACCTTATGTTCCTAGTCCGCTGGGAGTTGGGTGACGCGAGCTGGGAGCCGTTGGAAGTGGTCGAAGAGCTAGAAGCCCTAGACCGCTATCTCGAATTAGAGGGAGTCGAAGACCCCCTCAAACTGCGTCGCAACTGAGGCGACAAACGACGATGCGTGCATCGTCATCTTGTCTACGTTGCCCACATGGATAACGTGGATAGTAATAAGGTGGTGTACCGCCACCTGATTGACGTGCCGAGTCGGAGTCTGACAGATTCTGACTCAGCTTCTTAACTCGGCGCGCGCTCTCACACCAAATTAGTTTGTTGACAACCACATGTCCGAACTACCACACGCGCACCGCGACAACAACCCACCTAGAGATGGTGGGCAGGACGTCTATCACGGACGGTCCTCCACCATCTCTATTCCGGGGCCTCCTGGCTCCAATCTAGGGTCCACCGGCCCTACCGCGTCTTCAAACACGAGTCAACCGGCCTCCCTAAGTGTGGCCTCTCTATTCTCACAGTTGACCCCAGACTGGGAGATCGAGGAGAGGACCCACCTTCCGCTTCACCTCACAAACTGCGACCACTGCTTCCAGTTCGCGCGTCACGTCGCGGACTATACACGTGGCGGAGCGCTATCGATGCTCGTCAGTCTACAGAGAGAGCACTGGCGCAAAGGTTTCGAGGACGAATTGCGTGGAAGGGAAAATGACGCGTATTCAGCAGGGCTGGATAAAAATCAACATAAGATCGACCAACTTGAGGATGACATAGAGGACTGCTACAATCGTCTAAAAGAGCGTGACCGCGAAATCGACTACCTACGCCAGAAGCTCGATGAGTTGAGGGCTGATAACGCTCGCGTTAGTGGGGGAGGGGCCTCCAGAGGCAGAAATACATCCCGATCTCCTCCTCGACGCAGACACTCGCCTCGTCGTCCACAGCCCGATGGCCCTACCGGCACCAGGAAGGGCAAGCAACCACAAAGACCCGTCTCCCCGAGCTCGCCTCCACGCAAGAAGAGCAGGACCATGTACGATACCAACTCCGACGACTCGTCTGTCATTCGAGACGAGCTCAGAGGCAACACCCCCTTAAACTCGGAGGAAGAGGACGTGGTAGTCGCAACCGTAGAGAACTCGGCTCTACGCGCGAGAGAAGCGCACCGCTTAGAAGGGGAAGCCACAGCATCCTCTTCTACCAATCCCCCAATGGCGTTATCATCAAGGATAAGCCACCCACATGGCAAAGCACGAACTGGAGGTGGTAGACCGTTAGTCTACAGCCAAACCCCTCCAGGACAGTGGGGAAGGTGGATTGGGGACCCGGCGCCGTTCAGGCTGCACCACATCTACAAGGACGCGTTCCTGGACAACAAGTACGGACACGCGTGCTTAGGTCCTAAAACGTATTGGGCTGAGGATACCCGAAGCCTATGGAGGAAGCACAAAAACCCCGAGAAATGGTTCTGGCTTCACGGGAGAAACTCACAGATCGCTAAGGAGGCCGCCAGAATACCATTCGATCAACGCTCGCTCGCTCAACGATGGACGGTCCGCGAAGCCACTCGTGATGACTTCCTCCCCTTAGATGACGGTACTGCTGAACCCAACGTGGAGCAGCTGGCATCTACAGGCTCTCTCCCGAGCTACATACGCCGAGGCTCTGATGGACGCTACAACGTCTACGACATCACGGCGTGGTTGTTCCTTGTAATGGCACAACCTGACCCAGCCGAGGGAACGGTCGCATGGTTCTGGGAGCTAGCTTGCTCCTTACTGTCTACTCGAGGCAGATTTATGGAGGTCGTCTCAACCAAGTACAAGATAGGCGAGACACCGCCGAGCTACGTACAAACGCGTTTCGTTCACGAGGGCGAGTACAAGGCTATAGATGTGGCACTGCATCTATTTCACTGTGGCCTTACGAGCCGTGATGCCAACACGCACTTCCACGACCTCGCCAACAGTTACCGAGAGCACCACCCATCAACGACAGAACCAGACTGGGCTATCGTCCCTTCACCCCGTCCTCTCGTTACCCGACCAACGCTCTCACAGAGACGCAAGAAGAAAGGAGGCCCGCTAGCACCAGCCACCAGCGCGACAGCCTCTAATCCCAAGACCCTTGCCGAAAGGCTCGAAGGGTCTGGCCCTATAACGGGCGGCACCCCTAGTGTGCCGACATATGATGAAGCCCCGCCGACCGGAAGCCCGTACTTGGACGCGGAGATGCACACCACCGCTGACGAACCCGAGGAAGCCCAGATGGCCGTCGATCGCCCATCATCATTCCCTATGGGTCCCGGTTAACTCAAGGGCACGACTTCATCAACGTGAAGAGCTTCACTCTCTTCTATTCGAGATCATCCCTAGGTATGGTCTAGTGGGGGAGGGTGTAACGGGTAACCCGTACCTCAAGAGTCTTTCCTTTTCTTATGTAGATACTTCATACGTACATATATATCTACTTAGCATACACTATGATTACCGTGACTGATACCGTGATGCGCACTATGTGCGCGTCAACATATTACATAAGCACTTACTCTCTACTCGATACACGAACAATATACATTGGTTCAGTGTACCTCGAGTGGCAAGATCTAGTAATGGAACCCCGTTACAGGATTGAATTACTACCACCCGCACTATGGGCCGCTGCCACCAGCACCATTGCCATACCCCATGCAAGTGTACTCAATGCCTGTACCTCCCAGTGACCAGCTTGCTACACAGACAAACCCACAGCTTGAGGCAGCCGACATTGATTATCCATTGATTACAAAATGGCTTAGCTACTGTGATCAACATGCCCACCAAGGAGGCCAGAATCTCAGCAGATATGCGGTAGCTTTTGATGCCGAGGGCTTTGTCACCATTGACCGACTTGTAGGTCCACACATCAACATTGAGAAACTCTCTGAGTGGTTAGGGATTAGGAAAGGAACGGCAGATCTAATCCTGAGGTACACTGAGACGGACATTGGCCTTGTCAAGGCTGGCAAGTTGAATTTGAATGATAGTAATTAGGAGCACAGTTGTTATGACCTGTATGACCTGTATCATGACCCATACAACACATCATCGATTCGTAGTATAGCGTAGATTCCATCACTAGTTACTCGTAGATATGTAGCTCAAATAAAATTTGTCCATTGTCACACGTTCACGGGCTCCCAACACCATGTGCACCCTTGAGGTATTGCAGACTTACTAAGTAGAGATTCTATAGTCCATTCACCGACATCTGCCTTTTTTTTGCTTGTAGTAATTTGATTTCTAAATTTATAACACTGAGGCTACATACACATATTATCTAAACTAAGTTTTTCAACCTAAAAACTTGCCCAACACCTAGCTAATAATCCTAAAATCTCAGAAATACAACCACAAAGCAAATGGACAAGCGGTTGATTTGTTATAATTTTTCGAAGCTTGGATGCAGAAAACATATGTGTGACTGCATGACTGCAACGTCATGTGCAAAACACAATAAAGTCCTATAAACACAGTCCTATTCAGTCCTATAGGACTCCGATTGAACATCTAGTGTTTCAAATTTTTGTAATCTAATTTGTAACAAATTTCCTACAGGAATCCTATTGGAATGATCAGATTCCTATAGGATTCCCATGGGAAAGGGGGGGGGACTGTAATGACCTCAATGTTGTCAGCAATGGGGCACAGGAACTGGAAAAAACAATCTTGGAATGGTTCAAACATAGGACATTGCCATGTTCATTTGAAGAGATTTGCAAGGCCTGAAAGCCAGGGATTAGAAGAGATTACAATGGGAAATACAGAAGGGACAGAAGGGACAAATACAGAGGAGATTCAGACAGGTGATAGTAGCCATTATAGCCGTAATTGCCAGGTGGGTATTGAACAGCAAGAAGGGACTGAAAAGCCATATAAGCCAGGTGGGTATTGAACAGTGAGAGCAGACTGAGAAGCCACAGGTGGAGCAACTGAAGACATAGGCAGAGACCAAGAGACTGAAGGTGCAGATGGAGAGATTGAAGCCTGTTGAGCAAGGAGAGACTGAGACTGAGAGACAGAATGGGACAGTTGAGACGATGTATTCAGGACAGCTGAGTCACAGAGTGTTGACTGTTTTGCTCTTGAGGATTGAGAACACTTTGCCCCTTGATTCTCCTTGGCAGCATCAAGTAGGTTGAAATGATCTGCATCATAGTCAGCTAATGCTTTGAGAACATCTTGACCATGTTTTGCTGCATGTTGTAACGACCGTTTTTATTCTTTTTTCCTTTTACAATTTTCTTTTTCTTTTTCATTTCTTTTCATTTCATTTCTTTTTCATTTCTCATGATTTATGTCAGCGTTCCGCGGGATACTTTAGGGCAGGAAAGGCGCAGTACTGAAACGGAAGTATATAAGGGTCAAGGGCGTAGCGTTAGTTCCTTAGCCTTACGATTGTTTCTGTC
>WNGO01004323.1_pt1 | contig 10769 bp, 10 predicted proteins | sample 5400511 | NCBI WGS metagenome assembly WNGO01 (sample SAMN13153380, study PRJNA577476) | soil metagenome | isolation source: 20 cm soil or saprolite under Garry oak tree replicate 2 | place: USA:California | collected 2016-06-15
GACTTCGAGTTCGACGTCGGCTTGCTTCACCGGCAGCCCGTGCACCCAAGCGGTCAGGCGGCGCGGGGCGCTGAACGTCTCGACCGCCACGTCTTTCGAAAGATCCTCGGCCGCCAGTAGCTTTTCGAGGTTGACGCGGAGTTCCTCCTCGGCCTTGGGCAACATGCCGGCCGGAATCTCTTCGCACCCGATTTCAAATAGCAGTTCGACGGGATGGGGCTTCGCGGGCGGCTTCATGCGCGCACCCCGGCTGCCGCCTCGGCGCCAAGCTGTTGCAGATAGGACGCCGCTGTGCGACAAGCGAGCGTGCGCACGCGGGCCATCAGCGCCGCTCGTTCTGTCGTGGAGATTACCCCGCGCGCATCCATCAGGTTAAACAGATGCGAGCACTTGAGGCAGTGATCGTAGGCCGCCAGGAGCGGGTATCGCATGCGGCTCTTCCCTTCCGCCGTCTTGAAACCGTCGAGGAGTTCCTTGGCCTGCTTTTCATGCAGCTCGAATTCCGCGCGAATGGCTGCGGCATCACTGCGGTCAAAGCTATACTCCGAAAGTTGCTGCTCTTCCATGAGGCGGATGTCGCCGTACGTCTTATCCGCGGACCAGCGCAGCGCGTAAACACTTTCGACGTTTTGCAGGAAGGCGCAAATGCGCTCAAGGCCGTAAGTAAGCTCGACCGCGATGGGGTCGAGGTCAATGCCGCCGCTTTGCTGAAAATAAGTGAACTGGGTGATCTCCAGGCCATCGAGAAGCACCTGCCACCCAATGCCCCAGGCACCGAGCGTGGGAGATTCCCAATTGTCTTCCTCGAAACGAATGTCGTGCTTCTTGAGGTCAATGCCGATGGCTCCGAGGCTCTTCAAGTAGATGTCCTGGACATCCACAGGCGACGGCTTCAGGATGACTTGAAATTGCGTGTGCTTGTAGAGGCGGTTGGGGTTCTCCCCGTAGCGACCGTCGGCGGGCCGACGACTCGGTTGCACGAATCCGACACGGTACGGCTGGGGGCCAAGGACGCGAAGAAACGTTTCCGGGTGCATCGTGCCGGCTCCGACTTCCACGTCATACGGCTGCTGCAGAACGCAGCCTTGTTTCACCCAGAATTGCGAGAGCTGCAGGATCAAATCCTGAAAGGTAAGCCCCGGCGTTCTCTCTTCAAGTTTTACTTTAACTCTCAAGCAGTCTCCAATAATTCCGGTGTCTTCAAACGCCGCTCTGCATTCAACTCAATCCACGCGAATGCCGCGCTCCGCAATTCCCCGGTGATCTCCATGGCCTTCTCGAACGCAATGCGATCGAGCCGCTCTCCAGTGAACCGCTCCGCCAAATGCCTTGCTTCCTGGTGGAGGGGCTTCATCCCGGACCGCCGGCATTTCCCACAGAACAACCCCGCCTGTTGAGCACCGTAGAAAGCCGGCCCGGTATCAAAAGCAGCTCCGCAAGAGGCGCAACGCTCAAACCGAGGCAGCCAGCCGCCCAGCCGCACCGTCCAGAACGCGAAATAGGTCAGGGGCAATTGCCAACTCCCTGTTCGCTCGATCTCCCGTGCAGCCAGAAGAATCAGCCTGAACATGGCCTCTGCTACTTCGTGCTCGGGCAGAACCAGCTCCGCGATTTCGCTGATCACCGCCAGCCCCGTGCTCAGGCCGTAATCGCTTTGCGCCTTATACAGCGAGTCCAACAATTCTGCTTGCTGGATACGCACCAAATCACGCGTCTCCCGCTCGACGTACCAGATCTGGACGTGAGAGAGAACTTCAAGAGTCGAGCCAAAGCGGTTCTTCAGACGCCGGGCCCCTGCAGCTACACCCCGAAGTCTTCCCGAGGTGCGGCCGAGAAAACTCACCACACGGTCCGCCTCGCCCAGCGGAAATGTTTTCAGGATGATGGCTTCCGTTTCCCGGGCAGGCATGGGCAGTCGGCGCGCCGACGCTGCGCCGGACAAGTACGGCTAAGTCCGAGGCACGTACACGCAGAACTCAATTAATTACCACACGCTCCCTCAAGACGCAATGTTTCCCCCATAAAAATTCGCAGAGAGGGCCAGTGGTTGACGTAGAAAATCCGAAGAAAAAGACTCTCAATTCTTCCCTTCTCCGCCAAGAGCAAGGCGCCTGGAGTGCCTCGAGAGTCGCCCTGCGACTTCCCATGCGAGCGCCGGGCGGTCCTTTTTCACGCTTGGAGATAAACGGCATCCCCAATTTCCGTAGCATGTCCAGCAGCAAGTCTTGTAAATTGAGCTGCTTCAGGACAGAAAATATTCTGTTAACCAAGCCGCTGCCCGAGTGAACATTATCGGACCCAGTGACCAGTCTTCCCATTTGCCTCCTGGTTCGCTACTCTGCTCCGGGCCGATCTCATGTTTATCCCGCTCAAAGACATCAATCCATCGCGGACCTACCCGTTCGTCAACATCACGCTCATTGTTGCGAACGTGGCCGTGTTCTTCTATCAGTTGAGCCTGCAATTCACGCTGACTCCCCGGGCTTACGCGGCATTCTTGTCCAGCTATTCCACGGTGCCAGCGAGGCTGCCTTCGTTTTTTGCCGGACACGGTACCTTTGAAATGGCCTTCTTGCCGATTCTAACGAGCATGTTCCTTCATTCCGGCTTCCTGCACATTGGCGGGAATATGCTTTTCCTATGGATTTTCGGGGACAACGTGGAAGACTTTTTCGGCCACATCCCGTATTTGTTTTTCTATATCTTTTGCGGGATCGGGGCGGGACTGGCCCATACGTTCTTCAATCTTTACTCCCATGTGCCGGCCCTTGGCGCTAGCGGGGCCATCTCGGGGGTCATGGGAGCTTACATCTTGCTCTTTCCCCGGGCGCGGATCTTGACGCTGGTCTTTATTTTTCTTCTACCGATCCCGGCTATGTTTGTCCTTGGCGAGTGGTTTCTTGTGCAGTTCTTGGCCAGCATCAATGCCCTCGGCGGAGGTTCATCGGGAGGAGTCGCGGTAATGGCGCACGTCGGAGGTTTTCTTCTGGGGATGCTGATAACAGCTATCGTGCGATGGCGCTAGAGGGATTCACAGCAGTGGCATCAAGGAAAGGGGCTTCAAGTCTTACTTTAACTGCTCCGCGAAATCCGCCTTCCCAACAAGCTGTACAAGCCAGTCCGCAACTTCCACTGTACTCCGATTGCCGCCCAAGTCCGGCGTGACGTAATTCTCCCGAAGAGCGGCGCGCACAGCCGCTCGAATTGCGGCAGCCCGAGGCTTCCACCCCAGGAACTCGACCAGCATCGCTGAAGTGAGCACCGAACCGAGCGGGTTGGCTATGCCCTTTCCCGCGATATTCGGCGCGGAGCCGTGGACTGGCTCGAAGAGAGACGTCTTGCCGGGATGAATATTTCCCGAGGGCGCCAAGCCAAGTCCACCAGCAAGCTGCGCTCCTAGATCGCTAATGATGTCGCCAAAAAGGTTGCAAGTAACGATGACGTCGAACTGGCGCGGGTCGCGGATGATTTCCATCGCCAGTGTGTCAATATAGAGATGGCGAGAATCGATGTCCGTGTATTCCTGGCGAACTTCCTTGAAGACGCGCTGCCAGAGGCCGTGGGCGAAGGTCATGGCATTGGACTTGTCGCTCATGCACAGCCGCTTCAGGCGGTTTTGCCGGGCGTATTCGAACGCATAGCGAATGATGCGCTCAACTCCTTTGCGGGAGTTGACGTCTTCTTGAACGGCAATCTCGTCGGGAGTGCCTTGCTTGAAGACGCCACCGACGCCGACATACAGGCCTTCGGTGTTCTCCCGAAAGACGATGAGGCGAATGTCTTTTTCAGTGCGGTCGCGCAAAGGCGTCAGCCGGTCATGGAGCAACTCAACGGGCCGCGCATTCACGTAGAGGTCCAGTTTGAAGCGCAGACCCAGCAGAATGTCGGCAGCATGTTGGTTCAACGGAACACGCGGATCGCCCAGCGCGCCGAAAAGGATGGCGTCATATTCATCCCGCAGCAGCTCGACGGCGCCCGGCGGCAGCGTTACGCCCTCACGCAAATACTTATCGGCGCCCCAGTCAAACTCGACAAATTCGAGCGCGCGATTGCCGGAGGCACAAACCGCCTTCAGGACCCTCACTGCCTGTGGAGTGACTTCCGCCCCGATGCCATCGCCCGGGATGACGGCAATGCGCGCCTTTGAGCCGCCACTTCGCATGGGTATGCCCGGCAATGTCAAGCCTCCTTGGTCGCTGCCATCCGCTCAAAGAAACTTCTCGGCCATTCGACCGGGCTATTCTTTCATTAAAGGGAAACCTGCGCCAGTATCTGCAACGAAGAACAGTAGAGAAATCCCAAGGGGCATCGAGGAAAGGCTTTATTGCAACTTGGCGAATTCTGCGCGGGCAGTCTTGAGGATGTGGAGATCCGTGTCCGCTGTTTTCCAGAGATCGAAGAAACGCTGGTAGGAGTTACGCGCGGCATTCTTGTTGCCTGACATGGCTTGAGCACGCGCCTGGCCCAGAATGGCGAGTGCCCCGGACCAGCAATTCCCGACGATCCCGCGGCTTTCCGTCAGCTTCTGAAACTCGGCGAGAGCCAGCGCGCCCTGTTTCGTCGACAGATAGGCCTCGCCGCGCAAATACACCGGAACCATGCACGAATAGCTCAAGTTGCCGATGAGCTGCCCGCGGTCGTAAGGCTTCACCGTTTCCAGCCAGGCCAGTGCTTGAGCTGGCTTCTCGCTCACCAAGCTAGCCTGGGCACGGATAGTGGGCAGCCATGCGGATTGCACAACCGTATTTGATACATGCGCAGCCGCCAAGTCGTCCATCATCGACTGGGCGCGACGCAAATCGCCGGTGCGGGCCAAAACAAGTATGGCGAGGGTCTGTGCATCGCGACTATTTGGTGAAATATCGAGCACTTTATCCGCCTCTGCTCGGGCTTCTTGCACCTTGCCGTACGCCGCGTCGCGCAACGCCGCGATTCCCTGCCAAATGGCCGCGGGTTCGGAAAGACTTGCGGCTTGTGCCGTTTCGACGGCACGCCGAGAGAGTTCCCGCGCTTTTTGCACATGGCCCGAGTACGCTTCCGTGTCTGCTTGCAAAGCAAGCATGGCGTCTTCACCGCCCGCTTTGCCAACGGACCATTCCATTTCATGTCGCATGACGTTGGTGTCGCCCTGCAGAAAACCCAGCGCGTAAAGGCAGGAGTGCATTGCCGGATCGTCCAGCTTTCGCGAGAAGGCCAGGTTCAAGACATAGCGTGCATCGTCAAGACGCATCAGGGCAATGTCGGCAGTGGCGACGTTTTCATACCATGCCACGCTGCCGGGATCGAGGCGCAGCGCCTGCCGGGCAAGGCTGGCAGCCTGTTCGTAGTCGCCGACGAGGAAGTATTCCGACGAGAGATTGCCCTTAGCGATGTCGTCGCGCGGATAGAGCTCAGCCCATTGCTTGTAGCTTTGAATGTCCTTCTGAACATCTCCCGTGCCCAGGTCGTAGTAAAGCGTGGTGATGTGGAGACGGTCGCGCACGGTTTGCCGGTCGGCCAGCTCAAACGCCTGCCGAATGCTGTCGGCCGCCAGGGCGTTCTGGTTGAGGTTGTAATAACTGACAGCCAGATTGGAGCGGGCAAGAGCAAACTTGGAATCGAGTCCGATGGCTTTCTTCAGTGCGGGAACAGCTTCGAGAGAGCCTTGTTCGCGGCTGAGGCGCCGGCCCTCGGCAAAAGACTTTATGGCCTCCAGCGAGGAACTGGTAGCGCGCTCAAGAGGCAAATTGAGCTTTTTCACCGAGGCAGGGTCTTCTCCCAGTTCAGTTCGCAGTTTGGCAGCCGCCTCGCCGAGTGCGTGCACCACTTCCCCTTTCCCCTTTGCCTCGGTCTTTACACTGGCAATCTCTTTGGAGGGCGCGCACTGGAACGTACTAAGTTTAAGGAGGTAAGTGCTGTCATCCTTCGTGATAGTCCCAGTCAGGAATCCAATGGCACCGAGCTGCAGGCAAAGCTTAGCGGCGAGATCGCCGGTGATGGGCGTGCCCGTGGGAATTGATCGGGAACGCATCGTTTCCGTCACTTTTTCCGACGAGATGAGGTTCAGTAGCGGCGATTGGGCCAGGCTTATGGACAACGCTTCCCGAAGAGATCCGTCGAACACAGGGTCGCCGGTAGAGTTTACAAAACCACCAAGAAGAAGAGTGTCCTTGTCGGTGAGCTTGACGGTACTGCCGGAATACCAAAAGGCTCCCGACACAATCGGGATGAGCAACAACCCGGCCAGCAAGAGCTTGGTCCTCACAGACACCTTTCGGGCGCGAATAATGTGATGGAAACTCGCATCCCAGCCGGATCCTCAAATCAAAAAGTTAGCAGGAGAACCACCGAGAGGACCACGCCGACCTCGCTTGATGGTAGGTGCTCAGAACGATACTCGTCAACGACATTACGAGACGGAGTTTACGGAACAGTATTGGCTTTCACGACCGCCGCACGGCCGGATTCAATCCAGTAAACTCCTCCCAACGCCATCAGACCCCCAAGTATCTGGTTCCACGAGCTTTTCTCGCCTAGCCACACAATTCCGAGAATTGTCGCAAGGACCGGGAGGAGGTAGATGAAGGCGCTCAATTGCGATGCCTCCAGATAACGCAACAGCCAGAAATAGAACACATACGCCAGTGCTGAAGTGAAGACCGCCATGTACAGCAGCGCCGCCCACGCGCGCCAGGGAAATTGCCAGTGATGTGCTGAGTGGAGAGCCCAAGCCTCGTGGGTTGCCAGGGGGAGCACGATGAGCGCTCCCGCAAAATGATTGAACGCCGTCATGGTCAGTGTGTCGTACTTCCCGGCCATCCGCTTGCCAAGAACCGCGTACACCGCAAAGCCAATCGAGCCGGCCATGGTGATGGCATCACCCTCAATGGATGCCGAATGGACGGAGATGCCATTCTCGGAGGCGAGCACACCAACTCCGACGAGCGCAATGAGCATGCCGACCACCTTATGACCGGCTGCGTGTTCAAGACCGAAGAGGACGGCCAGAACGAGGATGTAAATGGGCCCCAAGCCAACGATCACGGCCGCGTGTCCCACGTGAGTGAAGTACAGACCGATGGTGAAGCACATCTGATTCACAATCACGCCAAAGAAGCCTAGGTACGAGAACGTCCATAAGTCTCGTGCCGCAAATCCCCGGCGGCGAAGATCGGCCGCTTCGCTGAACGCCCTCAACCTCAGGCAATAGAAATAGACCGGAACCATCACGATTCCTGCGAGAACTACGCGGAAGGACGCCATGGCCAGCGGCGGCAGATAGAGAAGCCCAATTTTTGCCGCGATGAAATTGACTGCCCACACCACGACCAAAAGAGAGATGGCGGCAGCAATGGCGAAGCGGCTGGGAGTGCGTCCCGTGGACGATGCGATCTTCACTGCGTCAAGCCAATCGCTCTTTGCGGACTGTTAGTTTCTCGATGAGGTCGAGCCGCGGTTCGAATCCGATGCCCGGGCCCGACGGGACGCGAATCGTTCCTTGCGGCGAAACGGTGACTTCTGGAGAGATGATGTCTTCCGCCCAATATCGTTTGCTGGCCGTCACGTCACCGGGAAGCGAAAAGTTTGGAAGCGTGGCGAGCGCAATATTGTGTGCGCGTCCAATGCCGGATTCGAGCATGCCGCCGCACCACACCGGAACGCCGCGTTGCTGGCAGAAGTCGTGGATGCGCCGTGCCACCGTGAACCCACCCACCCGGCCTAGTTTCATATTGATGATCTTGCACGCGCCCAGTTCCACCCCCGCACGCGCCTGCTCTTCGGTATGGACGCATTCGTCGAGGCAAATTGGGGTTTGCAGCCTTTTCTGAAGCTCGATGTGGCTGTACAGATCGTCCCAGCCAAGCGGTTGCTCGATCATCATCAGGTAAAATCCATCGAGTTGTTTCAGGAGTGGAAAATCTTGCATCGTATATGCAGAGTTGGCATCCACCATTAGCTTGATGCGCGGAAACTCCTCCCGCAGGCGGCGCACCGGCTCCAGATCTTTTCCCGGCTTGATTTTTATCTTGATGCGTTGATAGCCGGCCGCGAGCTCCTTATGAACCGTCGCCACCAGTTCATCCAGGGAGTCCTTAATCCCAACGGAAACGCCGGAAGCAATTTCCTCGCGCGTCCCGCCTAGAAGTTTCGCCAGGGGAACTCCCTTCTGCTTTGCCTCAGCATCCCACACCGCCGCTTCCAACCCGGCCTTGGCCATGTTGTGACCGCGTACACGTTTCAGCAGCCCCCCTACCTCGCAGGCGGAGTTGAGTTTCTTTCCCTTGACCATCGGCCACAGAAAATCGCGCAAGACCGGCCAAGCCGTATCCGCGTATTCAGGGCTGTAGAACGGCGCCTCTCCGGCCACGCATTCACCCCAACCGGTCACACCGTCCACTTTCGCTTCCAGCAGTAGAACGCGGCGAACTTCGAGGCGGTCCATGCTGGTCTCAAACGGGGCCACCAGTTTCATGGCTATTTCGCGAAGTGTGATTTCTTGAATGAGCATATTTGTCCTGGGTAAGAACCTTTCCTAAAAGTCGCTCCAGGGAGTGAGTAGGTACGCGCGATTCCCCGGCCCGGCCCGCAACCCAACCGCCGCATAACCTTTGGCAAACCATTTGGTGAACTCTTCCCGCATCCGAGCCTGCTCTTTCTTGACTTCCGGCGCATTCTCCTGTTGCCAGTGCTCCAACTCGGCAGGCACCCCAATAATTGCAGGCGCTTCGGCTGGATCCTTGACGAGGTTCTGGATAGCTGCGACCGCGCGCGCGGAATCAAGATGCCATTCGACGAGCAAGCGGTCCGTTGCCAGGCCGCGGTGCAGCGGGCTCGTCGTCGTGCCGTACAGATTTGGCAGATACTTCCGGCAAATCGCCCCCAAGCGGTTCAAATTGAAGTGCGCGTTGCGCAGCTCGAGCGGATCAAAGGTCCACTGAATGAGCCGTATCCCGCGGCTCATTGCTTCGTCGCGCTGAAAGAGTTTCAGCATGCGGCCAATGCCGCGGTCGCGGTAATCGCTTTGCACGCCCGTCATGTGCGAATGCAGATAGGGCACACCATCGCTCATGCCAACGACCGCGAGCGTATATCCGATCATGCGGGCATCATCAAACGCACCCAGCACCTGGCCTCCGGTATGCGCGGCAACCACGAACATAGTGACAGGCTCGACTTCCAGGTCTGCCTCGCCCCAAATCTGGCGCTGAAGCTCCACGCAGCATTCTTGGTTACGTCCCAAAGCGCTTCCATCTCTTCGCGCGGAAGATTCTTGAACTCGCGGCCGGAGTCGCGTGCCAGTGCTTCCATGGCCCGAAAACGGCGCGAGAATTTCGCGTTGGCCTTCTTCAGCGCGATTTCTGGATCGACATGCAGGAATCGCGCCAGGTGTACCGCCGCAAACAGTAAGTCGCCCATTTCTTCTTCGATTTTCTGCCGGTCCTCAGCTTTCAACGCAGCTTCGAGCTCTGCCGTCTCTTCCTGCATCTTTGCAATCACGCCACCCGCATCTTCCCAGTCAAAGCCAATCCGCGAAGCCTTCCGCGTGAGCTGAAATCCTTCGAGCGTTGCCGGCAGCGCGCGGGAAACTCCGTCAAGCAAAGAAGGTGGCTCCGTTTGGGATCCTCCACCCCCAGCCTGTTCCTTGTTCGAACGCCGCTCTTCCGCCTTGATCTGCTCCCAGTTTCTTAGTACTTCCGCCGAGTCCTTGGCGCGCGTCTCGCCGAAAACGTGCGGGTGGCGGCGAATCATCTTGTCGTGAATCTCGCGGATCACGTCAGACACATTGAAGCGGCCTTCTTCCTGCGCAATTTGGGAATGAAAGACAATTTGCAGGAGCAGGTCGCCCATCTCCTCCGCGAACTTCGCGTCGTCTCCATGGTCGAGTGCTTCCAATACTTCATAAGCCTCTTCGAGAAGGTACGTTCGCAACGTTTGGTGCGTTTGTTCGCGGTCCCAGGGACATCCCTTTGGAGCGCGCAGTCGGGCTTGCACGGCCACGAGTTTTTCAAACCACTCGCCGGGAGTCAAATGTTTCAACTTGACGGTGCGCGTCTTCCCCGCGCTCCTCTTGGCTCTTTTCGCCTTTTGTTTCGTGCGTGCTGGCATCGACTTATTGGGCATCGGCAATGTGAATCAAATGTTCCACTTTAAGGTGCAACGGTCAGTTTTACAAGGCGTTCCAGCGACTTATCCCGGCCAGCCATGTTAAACTGAATCTGAAATAAATCACTGGGGAAATGTACCTTGTCCGACCACAAGCAGGAAGATACATTCCGGGTCATTGATCGCCGCCCGTTCACCTCTGAGGGCGAGCTACGTAAAGATGTCGTTGAAGAACAAGAGCGGGAGGCGAAGGTAGAGGCTGCCAAAACTCCACGCGCTGAAAAAGCAAAGGCGCCTGCGAATCCGCCTTCCGCCGATGCGCCCAAGCGCCTTGCCGCGTTCGAAAACCTCGTGCGCATGCTGGGGCAGAACGCTGCGATGGTTCTGGGCGGGTATGCCGACCCGCAAACCGGACAGCCCATGATCGACCCGGAAGCAGCGCGCGAGCTGATCGACATGCTCGACGCCTTGCACGAAAAGACCAAAGGCAATCTGGCACCCGAAGAAGACAATCTGCTGCTGGACTTGCTCGGCAAGCTCAAGCTCACTTACGTGGAGATCAACCAGGCGGTGGCGGCGCAGGCGGCAACGCAGGCCAAAGCCAAGTCGCGCTGAGCATGCGCGCGAAGCACCCGGGCTCCTCCACGTCCGTGATTTCTCCGGCTCATTCAAGATGCCTCGCACTC
>WNGO01003041.1_pt1 | contig 10768 bp, 9 predicted proteins | sample 5400511 | NCBI WGS metagenome assembly WNGO01 (sample SAMN13153380, study PRJNA577476) | soil metagenome | isolation source: 20 cm soil or saprolite under Garry oak tree replicate 2 | place: USA:California | collected 2016-06-15
GCAGACGATCATGAGCTTTTTCGTCAAGGGCGGGCTCTTTATGTGGCCTCTGCTCGTATGCTCGATCGTTTCGGTGACGACGATCATTTTGCGCGGCATTGCTTTGCGAGAAAAAAATGTGATGCCGCTCGTGATCCAAAGCGAAATCGAACGGCTCGTGCCCGGTGGGAGTCCGGAACGGCTGTCGCGGCTCGTGCATCATGACCCCTCATCGCTCGCCCGGATCGCCCGCGTTGCGCTCCAGCATTTGCGCGGGCCGCGTTCGGAGAACGTGGAAGTGGTGGAAACACGTGCGCGCCACGAAATGGTTCGCTTGGAGAAAGGTCTTATCGTTCTCGAAGTGATCACCGGGATCGCGCCACTGCTCGGTTTGATCGGCGCGGTCTCGGGCTTGGTGCATGTTTTTTCGAATCTTGGCTTGAGTTCGGGCGCGTCGGATACGCGTCAGATCGCGCTCGGCATTGCCGAAGCGTTGAACGCAACGGTCTTCGGACTTTCGATCGCGGTGCCGACTCTGATCGCCTTCAGTTATTTCTCGAAGAAGGTGGAAGTGATGTCCGTGGAAATGGAAACGCTTGTCGTCGAGTTAATTAGCAAATGCTACTATGGACGCTCCTCCCGCGATGTGATGCCCGCAAAATCTCCGCCGCTGACAGCGGAACCAACGCCGACGCCAGTCGTGTGAAACGTGCGGTGGATTTCACGCTATGAACTTCGTCGTCCGCAAACGCAGAGCGCCCACGATCATTATCGTTTCGCTGGTCGATATTCTGATCATCCTTCTCATTTTCTTTGTCGTTTCGACGACGTTTAAAAAGGACCAACCGGAGGTCCAGATTAATCTACCGGAATCCAAAACAGCGAAGAAGCTGCCGGCTGAACTCGAGCACGCAATCGTGAGTGTCGATGAAAGCGACGAGATCAAATTGGACGGGCGAGCGATGGGCGTGGACGAACTGGGGGGCGCGGTACGCGACCTGCCGGAGGCTCGTAAGTCCACGCTCGCGCTGCAAGCCGACAAAAAAGCATCCTTCGGCACGATCATTAAAGTGATGGACGCGTTAAAGCTGGCGGGCGTGAGAAATTTACCGGCCTTTACTCGCGAAGAGAAATGATCTTGTCGATCTTGCAATACGGCGATCCGATTCTGCGGGCGAAGGGCAAACAGATCGAGAAGATCGACGATCACATTCGCGACCTGGCCGCTAACATGATCGAGACAATGCATGCTGCCAACGGCATCGGGCTCGCGGCACAGCAGGTGGGCGACGCTTTGCAGCTCACCGTCCTCGACGTTTCGCAAATCGAGGATCGCCCAAGCACCCTAAAGTTAAATGGCAAAGACGTCGATCCAACGGCGTCGATGCCGCTTGTGTTAATTAATCCGGAGATCGAACTCAGCGGCGAAACAGAAACTGGAACGGAAGGGTGTTTGAGCTTTCCGGAAATTACCGGAGAAATCGAGCGCGCGGAATTAGCAATGGCCCGCGCGCAAACTTTGGAAGGCGACAAAATTGAAATCGAAGCGAGCGGCTTGCTCGCGCGCGCGATTCAGCACGAAGTCGATCACCTTAATGGAATTCTTTTTATCGATCGCATGAATTCAGCGGCAAAGGCCGCTTTGTCGAGCCGCTTGAAACGCTTGCAAAAGCAGACGAAACGCGGCAAGCGCATTCGCCCGCAGGACGAACAAGCGCTTGTGGGCGAGACATTGTAGCGGTCGACCTGCTTTCCGCGCCGCGGCCTTGTGAAGGCGGTGGGCTCTTAAACAGAGGTGGATCGTCCGCTCTGTCGAGCGATGTTAAACAAGGACGGCTTCGCCGCCATTATCTAGCATCGAGCAAGGACTGCTCGATCCACCTTCCGCAAAATCAGAGCGCTTTGTAGTCAACGCTGATGGTGCGGTAAACAAGCGTGTCGTGCTGGGCTGAAAAATAAAAGAGTTCAAGCATCGTCGCCCCGACCATCCATTGATAGCCGACCAGCGTCTGGATGACATCGGTGTCGGTGTCGCGGGACCGCGAGACTAGTTTTCCTGTTCCGTACTTCTCGTCGAAGTATTTCCGAATTTCTCCCATCCGCTGGTTGTACCATTCGATCGTCCGGTCTGGATATTCATATTGCAGTTCCACTCCGAGGAGCGATCGCTCCTTAAAAGTAAAGAGGGTGCGCTTCAATCCGGGGTGAACGAGGCCTTCCACGATCCAAATCTCCCGGTTCTCCTTTTTTTCCCGCGACACGATCTTCGCTTTCGCCCCGTGCAGCACCGCGTCCACCCGCGCCATCGAGTCATTCCACCGAAAGCCAAACGGCGGCAATAGCTCTTCGGCCGCACCCGCCGATGACACAGCGAAGCAGAAAGCGACTAATCCAGTTGAAAGAATTCGACTCATTGCCCGGCTGGCGTTGAAATTGACGACGCAATTCGCTTTCGGTTCCTCATTTCAGTCCGCATCGGATTCATTTCGATCCAGGAGCGCTCCCGCGGGTGTCGCTCCGAAGGCGGCAAAAATGCGCGTGCGCGTCAATTCGGTCAACTGCGTAAGGAAAGTCAGTTTTGACTTCTTGGGACACTGTCATTTTGATTTTTCCGTCAAGATTTTTTTTTGTGCGACGAAAAATAAAATTCAGTTTTTTTCTTGTCGATCTCGTCGCACGTTTCTAATCTCCAGCCCGCTGGCAGGGCGAAAAGGGAGTCGATGTGAATAAGATGTGAACATTTCCTACGAAACTGTAGCACCCAGAATGAACGATCCCTCAACCCCTCCAGAGAAAAGACGTGACTCAGATGTCGATCCCGCCGAAATCCGGCAACTCTTGAACGGCAAAGAAAGCATTTCCCCCTCGTGTTTCGAGACTTTCCCTAAATTCTGTCGGCAATTTCTATGCGAATCAGTTGAGGCAACAACCGAGCATCAACTCCGCTTCTCCAGTCGATTTTCCCCGGTATCAGCCTTTGTGGCGGTTGTGTAACGCTGTTAACAAGTCGCTATGGACAAGGAATGTACTCAACTGTGGCAGCGGTTGTCCGCCACGTTAAAGTCGCAGTTGAGTGCCGATTCATTCAAACGCTGGTTTTCTGCCGTTGAATTGGTTGAAGCCGGTGATAAATCGCTCACCTTGTGCGTTCCAAATAACATCTATCAGTTTTGGATCGAGAGTAATTATATGGCCGCCTTGCAGAACGCCATTATCATGACCTTGGGTGGCCCGCGCGGCATAAACTTTTCCTCTCCGTCGGGTGGCCCTGCCGCACAAATATCGGTGGAGGATGTAGCCACGCTGAAAGAGCTTTCACCAGAGTCACGACGCGACACGAAAGCGGCTGCGAGCGTGCCCGGGCTCAACCCACGAAACACGTTCGAATCGTTTGTTGTCGAGCCGAACAACGAGATTGCGCACGCTGCCAGTTTAGCGGTCGCGCAGCCGCCGTCGCGTACTTACAACCCGCTGTTCATTTACGGCGGCGTCGGTCTCGGCAAGACGCACCTGATGCAGGCCATTGGCCAATACGTTTGGGCGAAGAAGAAAAATGCCAAGGTAATGTATCTCTCCAGCGAACTGTTCATCAACGAGTTCATCGACGCCATCCAGCATAGTAATCTGGTCAAATTTCGAAAGCGTTACCGCCAGGCGGACGTCCTTTTGATTGACGATATCCAGTTCCTTGGGGGCAAGGAGCGTTCCCAGGAAGAATTTTTTCACACGTTCAACACGCTTTTCGACGGACATAAACAGATTGTCCTTTCCAGCGATCGGCCGGCTTCGGAGATCTCGAACCTGGAGCACCGGTTGGTTTCCCGCTTCGAGTGGGGGCTTACCGCCGAGCTTCAGCCGCCGGACATCGAGACGCGCATGGCGATCTTGCGCAAAAAAGCGCGCACGTTGCAAATCAAGCTGCAGGATGAAGTTTTTGAGTTTATCGCCAACCGCATTCGCTCGAACGTGCGTCGCCTCGAGGGCGCGCTCATGCGCGTTGCCTCCTTTGCGTCACTTAGTGGAAAAGAGCTCACACAGGAAGTTGTCGAGCATCTGCTGAAAGATATTTTGCAGGAAGAGGGACGGCATTCCATTACGATCGAACAAATCCAGCGGCGCGTGGCCGAACACTTTGATGTGCGAGTCGCCGATATGACGAGCAAACGGCGTCCGGCCAGCATCGCGTTTCCGAGGCAGGTCGCGATGTATCTGGCGCGTGAGTTGACCAAGGCGTCGCTTAATGAAATTGGGGAGGCATTTGGCGGACGCGATCACGGCACCGTCCTGCACGCCTGCAAACTGGTGAAGAAACGCATGGGCGAGCAGGACAATCTTCGCCAGACGATTTCCTTCATCGACAGCTCCTTGCAGAGGTAGCGGCGATTGACTTCAATCGCCCGGGCGGTTCGGGCGAACCGCCCCTTACCGATTTGTCGATCCTGGCCGTTACGACTTTACGGTTGCCGAACAAAATTGAAAGCCTTACATCTTAAGCGCTCCTTTCCATCATGAAATTCAATGTCACGAAAGAAAAGCTGCTTGAGGGCCTGCAACAGGTCCAAAACGTAGTAAGCACGCGCACGACTCTTCCAATCCTTTCCAATGTTTTGTTGCAGGCAAACGGCAACGAAGTTCATCTCACCACAACCGATCTCGACGTGGGTGTGCGGGGCAGTTTCGAAGCCGAGGTGGAAAAGGAGGGCGCGACCACGCTCCCGGCGCGTCGCCTTTTCAACATTATTCGTGAGCTGCCTTCCAGCGGAATTCAGTTCGATGTCGATGGAAAGAACGCCGCGTCCATCCGAAGCGGGCAAAGCTTTTTCAAGATTCTTGGGTTGCCCGAGGAAGAGTTTCCGCCCCTGCCGAAATTTGAGGACGCAAAGGTTGTGACGATTCGTCAAAAAGAACTGCGCGATGGCTTGCGCAAAACGTCGTATGCCATTTCTACGGACGAGACCCGTTACGTGCTCAATGGCGTCCTTTTCAGTTTCAAGGACAACAAACTCACCCTTGTGGCCACGGATGGACGCCGGCTCGCTATGCTCGACATCGAACTGGAATTCCCGCGCAGCCACGAAGCCGACATCATCGTCCCGACGAAAGCGATCACGGAGTTACAGCGGCTGCTTACCGACGACGGCGACGTGAAAGTGAGCATGGGCAGCGGACAAATCGCGTTCGATCTCAATAAGACGCTGCTCGTCTCCAAGTTGATCGAAGGCAACTATCCAAATTACAAGCAGGTCATCCCATCGGAAGCAAAAGAGCGCGTCACGCTCGAGCGCGAAACGTTTCTGAATTCATTGCGGCGCGTTTCGTTGTTGGCGAGCGACAAATCGAACTCGATCAAACTGAATTTCAGCAAGAACAACATCGAGATCACGGCCAATACGCCGGAAGTCGGTGAAGCGAAGGAATCGCTTGCCGTCGTCTACAAGGGCCGTGATTTTTCCATCGCTTTTAATCCCGAGTTTCTTATGGCGCCGTTGCGTAACCTCGCGGAGGACGAAGTTTTTCTCGATCTCATTGACGAAATGAGCCCCGGTGTACTGAAAATCCAGACGCCGTTTCTTTACGTACTGATGCCGATGCGCATCAGCTCCTGACTTGTTTTCCTGGAAGGCAAGCTTCCAGCCTGTTGATTAGTGCATCGCGAACGGCCTCGAATCCGAGCGACGGCATATCCCCGGTTGGCGCCTGAATTACTTGCACCTTTTCATTCCTAGGCGCCCAAATCTCTGGATTGGTCGGACCGAAGAGCAAAATGCAATTTGCGCCCGCGGCGGCGGCAAGCTGCGAAATTCCGCTGTCGTGTCCAAGGAAAATCGCGTTTTCGAATAGCGCAGCGAGCACCGGCAACGGAATATTGCTAGCAAACTGAACGCGGTCGCTTTTCCAAATCATTCGAAGCTGATTCGTTCGATCTTCGTCTGCTTCGCCCGAAACAATGACCAGCGATCCCCGAAAATTATCCGAGCCAAGCAGGTAGTTGCCGATGTCGATCCAATTTTCGAGCGGCCAATTCTTCTTTTCACTTCCGCTGCCGGGATGAAGCACGACGACCGGCTTGGAAGATCCATCGAGCAGTTTTTTGAGTACGATCCGGTCTGTCTCCAACGGGAAGATTCTTGCGGCGAGATCATCAACTCGCAGACCTAATTCCTCCAGCGGCCGTGCGAGCTGGCTCGCAGCATGCTCGCGCTTCTCGATCTTCGCCGGGCCATGGATCAGATTTTTGACGCCGCACCGGTGAAGATTGCTCTCAAAGATTTCATCCGGATCGTAGAGATAGCTAATGACCAAATCAAAACTCGCAAAATAATTTGCCAACTCTGGAGGCAACTCGGAACTCTTCGCAAAAAAACTGGAGAGTGGTCCGTATTCGATCGAACGAACGGTTTGTGCGTAGAACCGATTTTCCACGAGGACAGCGATATGCTTGTAGCCGAGAATCTCAATGTGTGCGCGAGGATAGGCGTCACGCAGTGCCTTGAGCGCTGGCAAGGTGAGGATGAAATCGCCGATCGCGCCGCCGCGGACGACCAGAATGCGTTTCATATTGTTCTGTAGAGGCCGCTGTCCTAGCGGCAGCCTTTCAGTCCAGCCGCCGACGTGGCGGCCACTACATTTTAATATCGCGTAAACGCGAAACCGAGCATGGCCGCGCCGTATAGCAATGCCACGCCGTGCAGGAAACGCCAGCGGAAGGCGCTGCGCGCGCTCCAATTAATTTGATCGCGAAGCAAATACGGCATCGTGACCCAGAACAAGCCGGCGACGACAAGCAAGTAGGCGAACCCCGTTATGAGCAACCGGCTTGTTTCGTAGCGCAAAAACCCCGCGTCGAGCAGCGGTTCGACGGCAAGCAAGCAGAGAATTCCTAGCGCGCGCACAGCAAGAAATTCGTCGACGAAACGCAGCACGAGCAGGTAGCCAATCGGTAGCGCGATGAGGAGTGGCCGCCGGAAAGCTTGGAATTCCCCCATCTCGATCGTCGCGAGCAACCAAAACGTCCAGAGAAGAGAGATAGTCAGCAGAACAACTCCGGCGACGTGAGAGCGCGGAAAGCGTTGCGCGACATTGGCGAGGTCTGGTTTGAATAATCCGGGCAGACTGATCAAAATGAGGAACGCGCCCGCGATGATTCCCACAGTTTGCAAGGACAGATGGTAAATCATGTTCGCCACGGCGAATCCGTCCTGTCGCGGACCTGATCGCCTTTGGATGCGCGTGAAGTTGGCAGGACTGGCGTGCCATACAAGCTGAATCCGTTCGCCTGCTGAATCTGTACTTCAAGAATTTCCCCGGCGAGTCGCTCATCGCTTTCAAACACGACAATCTTGTTCGTGCGCGTGCGGCCCATTAAGCGCGCCGGATTCGTTTTGCTCCGTCCCTCGCAAAGAACTTCCACATCGCGACCAACCAATCGCTCGTTCGCCCGTCGGGCTGATTCGTTCACCACCCGAAGCAAATCCTGGTTCCGCTCTTCTTTGATGGACTCCTCAATTTGCTCCGACATTTCGGCAGCCGGCGTGTCGCGTCGTGGTGAATACCGGAAAATGAACGCGTTATCGAACTGGATTTGTTCAACCAGATCGCGCGTTCGCCTATAATCGGTCTCGGTTTCGCCCGGGAAGCCAACAATGATGTCGGTCGTAATCGCGATGCTTTTGCGCGCCTGCCGGATTCGCCGGACAAGATCGACATATTTTTCCGCAGTGTAAGCGCGGTGCATCGCTTTGAGGATCTTGTTGGAACCGGATTGCAGCGGGAGGTGAACGTGCTCGACCAATTTGGGCAGGCGCGCAAATGCCTTGATCAAGTCGTCCCGGAATCCGATCGGATGAGGCGAAGTAAAGCGGAGCCGCTCCAGTCTGTCGATCCGGTGCACCGCTTCGAGCAATTGCACAAATGGACTTTTATTGTCGATCTTTGGAATTCCGTGCCGCCCGTACAAATTCACGATCTGCCCGAGCAGCGTTACTTCCTTCACTCCCCGAGCCACCAGGTCGCGCACTTCGCGCACGATCTCATCGATCGAACGGCTCCGCTCCGCTCCGCGCGTCTGCGGAACGATGCAAAAGGTGCAATGCATGTTGCATCCTTGCATGATTGAAACGAAAGCGGTCGCCTGCCGTGATGCGAGTTGCTGGTCGCGAATTGTCTCCTGCGAGCCGGGCTCTTCGGCGATATCGACGATCGAGAAACGTGGATCGTCCATTCTACTGTAGTCGGGGTCGGCGACCCCCGCTACAACTGCGCGTTTCCGCGTCACGAATTCCTCCACGTAATCCGCGACACGATGAAATTTCTGTGTGCCGACCACCAGATCGACATGCGGCAAATTCTTTAGCAGAGACTCGCCACGCGCCTGCGCCATGCATCCAAGGAAACCGAATACAACGTGCGGCCGCTCTTTTGCAATGCGGCCGAGCATTCCCATTTTGCCGAGCGCCTTTTGGTCGGCCATGTCGCGCACGCTGCAAGTATTTAACAGCACAACATCGGCGTCCGTTTCCTTTGCGACTCGCTCGTAACCCCGCGCTATCAGCGAGTGCGCGACTTGGTCTGAGTCGCGTTCATTCATCTGGCAGCCGTAAGTTTTGATAAAAAATTTCGGCATGGACGGGCGAAAATAATACACGGCCGAGCGAACTGCGCCATTATCCACTTTTCATCTTGTCAGTCTTTAGGATTTAATCGCGGCACAAATGAAAAATGAGCCTCCAGCGATCGGGATCATCGGTGGCAGCGGTTTGTACCAGATGGAAGAGCTGCGCGATGCGACCGAACACAAGATCGACACTCCATTTGGATCGCCATCGGACGTGCTCATCGACGGCAAGGTGAGTGGCCGGCAGGTTTATTTCTTACCGCGACATGGGCGCGGTCACCGAATTCTCCCGCATGAATTAAATCACCGCGCCAATATTTACGCGCTGCGGTCGCTCAACGTCCGCTGGATTATTTCGGTGACGGCCGTGGGCAGTTTGCAGGAGAAATACGCGCCCCGAGATGTCTTGTTGCCGTCACAATTTTATGATCGCACGAGCCTGCGCACCGCTCACACGTTTTTCGGCAAGGGCATAGCCGCGCATATCGCCTTCGCTGAGCCAATCAGCACAACGCTGCGAAATCTTTTGGCCGAATCAGCGAAGTCTGCCGGCGTCACCGTTCACAATGGCGGCACTTACGTGAACATGGATGGCCCCGCGTTTTCTACGCGCGCGGAATCGGAACTGAATCGCCGGTACGGGTTCGACGTTATCGGGATGACCAATCTTCCGGAAGCGAAACTGGCTCGCGAAGCGGAGATCGCGCTCGCCACCATGGCCATGATCACCGATTACGATTGCTGGAAGGTGGAGGAGGAACCTGTCTCCGCGCAGATCGTCATCGGTCACCTGATGGCGAACGCGGAAACGGCCAAGAAGGTGCTCGTCGACGTAATTCCGCGCGTGCCGATGGAGCCAAACTGGGCTGAACATTCTGCTCTCGACTCAGCTCTCGTCACCGACCGCAAACTTTGGCCGGAAGCTACTGTCGAGAAACTGAAACCGATTTTGGAGCGATTTCTGTAGGGGGACGCTGTTAGCGTCCCGTGAATCAATTCGGGAAGCCAACGGCTTCCCCTACAGAAACGCCGCCACGGTGGAGAAGCTGCGATCGATTTTGGGGCGATTTCACGCGGCAGTGACGGTAATATGGAATCTGGAGGCAGCGGCTGGATCGTGCGGCCTTGCATTCAACTCATATGAGACACTAGCCGTTTGATTGCCCGGCAGAGCGATCGGATTTGATCTTCTTCGTGTAACGCAGTCACAGTGATGCGCAATCGTGCGGAACCTTTGGCCACGGTTGGATAACGAATCGCTGGAACGAAAAATCCTTCCGTTTGCAGCGCAGACGCCAGGTCGATTGCGGCTTGCTCATTGCCAACGATCCAGGGAAAAATCGCACTGGCCGCACTAGCCGCTTTTTCATTCAGTTCATTGCGAGGGAGAAGGTCCTGCATCAGACCGATTCTTTCCCAAAGCAAGCGTCTGCGCTCTTCTCCTTCACTCGATCCGAGGAAATTAACCGCAGCCAAAGCCGCGGCCGCAATTCCGGGCGCCGGCGCGGTGGAATAGATGAAGGAACGCGCCCGATTAATCAGCCAGTCGATGAGACTACGGGAACCGCAGATGTAACCGCCGCTTGCGCCGAGCGCTTTGCTCAGAGTCCCCATCTGGACATCGACATTTTCACTCACGTTCTCTGCCGCGGCCAATCCGCGGCCATTCGGTCCGATCACGCCGACAGCGTGGGCTTCATCAAGCAGTAAGAGCGCGCCGAATTGTCTTTTTAATTCAACCAATTCACGCAACGGCGCACGATCACCGTCCATGGAAAAGACTGATTCAGTAAGGATGAGGACCCGCTTGCCCGCATGCTCCCGCCGCGCCCAGTCGAGATGATTCTCCAGTTTGCCGAGATGATTATGGGGAAATACGCGAAGGATGGCGCCGCTCAATTTTGCGCCATCGATCAATGAAGCGTGGCAAAGTTTGTCGAGCAAGATGACGTCATCCTTACCGACTAAAGCCGGCACCGTACCGAGCGCGGCGGCATATCCGCTGCTGAAGGAAAGCGCCGCTTCTGTTCCTTTCCACTTCGCTAGCGCAGCCTCCAAACGCAAATGTGGCGATTGCGTCCCGCTAACCAAGCGCGAGGCTCCGGCGCCGACCCCAAATTCTTTGATGGCGCCGATTGCTGCCTCGCGTAATCGAGAATCGCCCGCGAGCCCGAG
>WNGO01003629.1_pt1 | contig 10766 bp, 10 predicted proteins | sample 5400511 | NCBI WGS metagenome assembly WNGO01 (sample SAMN13153380, study PRJNA577476) | soil metagenome | isolation source: 20 cm soil or saprolite under Garry oak tree replicate 2 | place: USA:California | collected 2016-06-15
ACCACGGCGCCGATATTGTCGTGCACTCGCTGACGAAATTTTTGGGCGGGCACGGCAACTCGATCGGCGGCATCATTGTCGATGCCGGCACCTTCGACTGGTCGAAGGACAACAAATATCCGATGCTGAGCGAGCCGCGCCCCGAATATCACGGCATCAAGATACAGGAAACCTTCGGCAATTTCGCCTTCGCGATCGCCTGCCGCGTGCTGGGCTTGCGCGACCTCGGTCCCGCGCTCTCGCCCTTCAACGCGTTCCTGATTCTCACCGGCATCGAGACGCTGCCGCTGCGCATGCAAAAGCATTGCGACAATGCGAAAGCGGTCGCGGAATGGCTAGCGGGACATCCGGCGGTCGCCGCGGTCAACTACGCCGGCCTGTCCGGCGACAAATACAATAACCTCGCGCGCAAATACGCCCCGAAGGGCGCCGGCGCGGTGTTCACCTTCAGCCTCACGGGCGGCTACGAGGCCGGGGTCAAGCTGGTCTCGAACCTGAAACTGTTCTCGCATCTCGCCAATGTCGGCGATACCCGCTCGCTGGTGATTCACCCGGCATCGACCACGCATAGCCAGCTCGACGATGCCGCCAAAGTCAGGTCGGGCGCCGGGCCCGACGTGGTACGGCTCTCAATCGGCATCGAGGACAAGGAAGATCTGATCGCGGATCTGGATCAGGCGCTGAACGGGTGAGGCGCCGTGATTGGGTCCTTAGCCATATTTCCAAATGGCGGCCAGCGGACGATGCCGCGTCCTACGGGCTGCGCTATATTGGGCTAGTGCCGAAACCATTGTTCGGAGCCGTCAATGTTGCGCTTCACGATTGCAATCCTGCTGGCGATGCTAGCCAGCGGCACCGCTATCGGTGCTGAGCGAGCGGTGACCCGCCACGGCGTGCATCGCACGGCTGTCATGCTGCCCACCGGACTGCCGCGGCCGCATTACAAATTCCGAACCACCATTTCGTATGGCCCGCCGTCCTCCTATCAACGGGCTTACGTTCGTCCCTTCTATGGCTATGAATCCGAGGTCCTGTTCACGCCTGCATACGCCGATGTCTCCTACATTTCGCCTTGGATAGGCACGCCACTACTCCCGCGATATTCGACGCTGCCGGGCTATTACGGGGCGCCTTATTCCTACGATTACCTAGGCCCCTACTACGGCGGTCACTACGTCAACTATTGGGACCGCCTGCCCTACGCCTGCGGCGTTTACGGTTATTGCTAGGGATTTCACGGCTTCGCGGCGCGCATCGCCGCTTTGCCTTCGCGGGCGAGCTGGCTGTTGCGCTGAAGCACTGAATAGGTCGCGAGCGCCAACACGATCACCAGCAACTGCACCGACAGCGCTTGCATGCTCGGATTCAATCCGATGGCGCGGAGCCATGCGGCGCTTGTAAGTTCGGTGAACGGCAGCATCGACTGCTCCTGGAACTCCTGCACGGCTTCGCCGATAAATTTGAGCGCCATCGCAAACAAGAACGCCGATGTGATGATGAACAGCGGCCGCAGTGGAAGCTTTTGCGCGATCAGATTGATGAAATAGAACAGGACCACGAGCCCGGCCGTCGGGGCCGCAAGGCCCGCAAACAAGCCGAGGCTCCAGCCGCCCTCGGCTGACGCCAGCGCATTGATGAACAGTACGGTTTCGGCGCCTTCGCGAAACACCGCCAGGAAGGCGAGCGCGGCGACCGCCCAAACGGTGTCCTGCGCCAGCGCGTTTTTGGCTTTGTGGGCGAGATAATCCTGCCAGCCGCGCGGATCCTGCTTTACCATCAGCCAGCCGCTGACGTAGAGCATCAGGCTGGCGGCAACCAGAATGATGATGCCTTCGAGCACGTCGCTGTGCTGGCCTGAATTCAACACCGCAAACAGCCAGGCGGCGATGATGCTCGCGCCCACGGCGGCCAGCGACCCGGCGTAAAGCGCATGCACGCGATGACCGGCGCCGGCCTTGGTGAGATAGCCGGCGAGTGCGGCTATCACCAGCATGGCCTCCAGTCCCTCGCGGAGCAGGATGACAGCGACTTGAAGGAATGCAGACGACATGAGCAAACCCGGTGTTTGGCTCGTTTTATCGTCCAAAGGCCCCAAGTAAAGCGGTGCCGCCCCACACAACTTCGTTAGCAGGCGCGCGGATGCACGAACGCCCTGCAAACAAGGCGTTCTGCGCAAGCAAAGAAAATTAGAATCGTTCAATTCAACTGATTTGCGCAGCTGGTAAGGCCAGCTTTTGCTGCGGCTGATTCGATCGTCGCGCGGCCAATCGGTCGACCTGAAAAATGGCAAGCGTCAAAACCGCAATCGCAACGGCCTGGTGCGCCAGTGCAAGGGAGGTCGGCACCTGATTCAACAAGGTGAGAATGCCGAGACTGGCCTGCACGGTGATGGCAGCGGCCAACCACAACGCGCCGCTGACTGCGGCTGTCCCGGCGCGGGACCCAACCGCGTCGAGCGCGTGCAGGAGGGCGAGGACGAACAGCAGGTAGCCCGTCATGCGATGCTCGAACTGCACCGTGAGCGTGTTGTCGAACAGATTGCGCCACCACGGTACTTCGAAGAACAACCGCGCCGCGGACGGAATCAGCGCACCGTCAATGTCCGGCCAGGTGTTGTAGACCCGACCAGCGCGCAGGCCCGCGACCAGCGCGCCCAGATAGAGCTGCACGAAGGTCACCACCAACAGGGCCACACTGGTCATCTTTAGCCGCAGGGATGCGACCGATCGCGGCCGGTCCACCAGCCGGCGCAGCGTCCAGACCACGGCCGCGAAGATGAGAAGCGCCAGCACCAGATGAGTGGCCAGCCGGTACTGCGAGACTTCTACCCGCTGCGAAAGTCCGGACGCCACCATCCACCAGCCGACCCCGCCCTGCAGCGCGCCGAGACCGAAGATCAGCCACAGTCGTCGCCTCAGCTCCTCACTCAAAGCGCCGCGCCACAGGAACCAGAGAAACGGCAACAGATAGGCAACTCCGATCACGCGCCCGAGCAGCCGGTGACTCCATTCCCACCAAAAAATGGTCTTGAACTCGGCAAGACTCATGCCGGCGTTGAGTTCGCGATATTGCGGGATGGTCTTGTAGGCTTCGAACGCCTCCCTCCATTGCTCCTGATTGAGCGGCGGCAGCGTGCCGGTGACCGGCTTCCATTCGACAATCGAAAGCCCGGATTCGGTGAGCCGCGTGGCGCCGCCGACTAGCACCATCGTCGCGATCAATGCGGCGATCAAGACGAGCCACGAACGGACAGCGCGGTGGTTCGATCTCTGGGGCGTGGAAATATCGGTCATCGAAGCTGTACTTGAATGAATTTGCGCGCACCTTATAGTCCGCCCGCTCCCGCGCGCAAGCCGCGTAAGCTGAAACGAACCGCACATTTTCGCCATGACAATACGCACCCGCAAATTCTTTGGAACCATCGCCTTGCTCGTGCTGGTGATAGTGTGGTCGTTGATGGGAATGACGGTGGCGCAGACGCCGTGGCTTGCGAGTTCCGGGCTGTTGCAGGCAATCTTTTACGTCGTGGCCGGCATTGGATGGGTGCTGCCGGCGATGCCGATCATCAGCTGGATGGCGCGGCCGGATGCGCAGGTGACGCGCCGCGAGTCCTCTGCACCGGAGGAAACGTAGCGCCGGAAAGAATCACGCGCATGGCGCGAAGCGAACGCTGTCGCCCGTCCCAGGCGATACGCGGAAGCACGTGCAGGTTGGTTCTGCCTTCCGCTTCCACGATGCCCGATATCGCCGACGCCGCGCTGACGAAGCCAACCTCCGCGGCCATCACGACATGTTGCCGGCGAAAGGCGGGACGATCGCCGAACGGATAGGCGAAATGCCTGACGTCGCGCTGAAACGCGGCCTGCGCGACCGCCCTCCCCATCGTCATCTCGCGCAGCGCAGCCGCGTCCTTCAGGTTCGAGAGAACAGGATAGTTCACCGTCGCGCTTCCAATTGTGACAAGCGGATCGGCCGCGAGCATCGCCAGGTCGTGCCAGTCCATCAATGCCTCGCGCGACAGCGCCGCGAGGTCGACCGCGTATCGCCTGCAGAGATCGTTGATCGCGGACGAAACTTCAGGAGGCGTGAGCGAGCGCATCCAATTCTCGAGAAATAGGTAAAGCTGATATTTTTCGGAGGTGTTACCGATATTGAAATGCCGTTCGGTGCGATCCATCACGAGGCCGAGGCGATTCTCGCGTGCGATAACCTCTTCAAGTGCGAGCCACCATGTCTCGCCGACGCCGTCCGGAAACGCGGTCGGCACATAAGCGGTGAAGGGCACAGCATGTCGCGACAACACCGGATAGGCTGCCGTCAACAAATCCTTGTAGCCGCCGTCGAATGTCAGGCACACAAACCGTCGTCGCGAAGCCAACGTGACCGCGCGCCGGCAAGCCTCGTCCATTGAGACGATATCGAATTTCCAGCGCTTCAACGCCCGGATGGTTCTATCGAGGAATTTGGGCGTGATTTCCCGCGATTTGAGCGGCTGAAACCGCGCATGGCGCCGCGGGCGCACGCGTTCAAATCGCAAAACCACGCCGGCGCCGCCGGCCCGGCGTCCCCGCAACCATGGTATACCACTGAGATAGGCGAGTTCCAGTCTCAGGCTCGCCAAAAAACTGACATCGGATGGCAACGTCTCGCCCCTGGATGCGGCTGGCTTCGTCCCACCGCGGTCGCATTGTCATTACTGTAGACAGGTTTTGCAAAAAACCGAAGCAAACGTGGGCTTCAGGCACCGCCGCCGGTGGGGTCGGACTCGAGAGCATTCACAGTCTGCGACGATTTTGCTCAGCATCGTCACCTCGGTGAAACCCACTGGTTTGAGGTGATCGCACATTCAGGATGCGGACGTCGTCAGCCATGGGGGCACCCGGCACCACTACCGCGCGCGCTTGCCCCGTCAGCAACTCCGCAGACAAGCCCAGGCGGTACGCGTCCAGCAATACATGACCATAGACTCGCAACAACCCATCGATCACGAGCGAGAGAACCGGGGCTCGGTGAGGGAACAGTCAAAGTTCATTTGGCCTCGCTGTTTCGAACGCTTGGCGTCCACAGCCGCTCCGCGGCCGCCGCCAAGGGTGCCGCTATTGTTTGGGAGAGGGCCCGAAGTATGCATCGAGGCACCAGCGCCCGCCCGAAAAGGAATCTGCCCACGTGATATTTTGAATATGGCGTGAGGCGACCCTGGTATTTATCACTATCATTATGCGATTTCGCCACGACTTAATCCGCGCGCCCTGACAGCGCACCTAAGAAAGAATTGCGATGGACGTTTACGTCTCGACCTCGAACGTCAGCCCGGCGTGATCGACAAGCCGCTTGATCAGACGGTTGCCCATGGCCGCACCGGGAGTCCATATCCCGCCCAAAACGTCCGGCGTGTCGCGCAACAGGCAGATCGCGCATTCCGCGATCATCTTCGAGGTCGATCCATAGCCGGGATCGCGGTCGCCGCGAACCGCGACACGAACCTGACGTCCGCCCTCGCCCATGCCGACGAACAGCAGATCGTAGCGGCCGTTCTCGCGTTCTTCCTTCGAGGGCCCCTCGCCCGGCTTCGGTCCGCCCGATGATCCCATCTTCTCCGCATTGTTGGCCGCAGCGACAGCTTTCGCCTTGGCCTCGCCCTGCTCGCCGGGGCCGGTGAGCATCATCTCGTCATAGACGAAGTCTCTGCCGTAGGAGAATCCCATCAGCAGGTTTGAGCGATGAACGTTTCGGGTATTGATGGTCGACATCACGAACGGCGCCGTCCACGATTTCAGGTCTTCATCCAGAACGGGCCTGTTGCCGGGCGGCTGCTTCGGACCCTCGAAGCCCGGCGTCAGCGCGAACGGATTCCTCAACAGCGCCACCAGGCTCAAGTCTTGCGCGGCGGCCGCGAAGGTCGCCTTCATGCTGGCCGCCGTTCCGCCCGAGAACGTTCCCTTCATGGCGCGCACGCGGCCTTTGACGCGGCTGACCGGCGCGCCCAGAATTTTTTTCGCCGTCTCCTGGCAAAAGAACACGCCGAGCTCGAAAGGGAGCGAATCGAAACCGCAGGAAAACACGATGCGCGCGCCGCTCGATTGCGCGGTCGCCTGATGGGCATCGATCATCTGACGCATCCAGACCGGCTCGCCGCAAAGATCGAGATAATCGGTGCCGGAAGCCGCGCAGGCCGCGACCAGTTCGGTGCCATAGAGCTGATACGGACCGACGGTGGTCAGGACCGACTGGGTCTGGCCCACCATCGCTTTCAGCGATGCCGGGTCGCTGGCGTCTGCCTGGATCAATGGCGTGTCGGCGGGCGCGCCGATCGCATCGCGCACGGATGCGAGCTTCTCCAGGTTGCGCCCGGCCATCGCCCATTTCGGGTCGCCCTTGCCGCTATAATTCTGCGCGAGATATTCAGCGACGAGTTGACCGGTGAAACCGGTAGCGCCATAGACAATGATGTCGAATTTCGACGAAGGCATATGTGATTCCTTAATTCTTGGTTTCGTCATTGCGAGAGCATAGCGACGAAGCAATCCATTCACTGGTTGCCGGGGTATGGATTGCTTGGCTTCGCTCGCAATGACGGTTTATTGGAACGATAATTACTTCCTGCCGTAGGAGACGCCCATGCCGGCGCGCACGTCGCTTTGGATGCCGTAGGGCGGGATCGGGTAGCGCAAGCCGTTCTTCGCCAGCGCCTTCATGCCTGATATCGCCTTGGCCAGATGCGCAGGCGACAGCGCCATCAGCATCTCTTCATCGGGCACGCCGCCATAGCGCCGTTCGGCGTAGCAGGGCAGCGACAGGCTGGGCTCGCCGGTCTTGAGCGCCCGGCCCCACGAATCCGCGCAAGCAGTCTCCCCGACAACACCCCACTCGAATTTCCTGTATCCTGTCCATTGCAGCCCGTTGATCAGAATTATCATCTGACCCGGCGTCGCGTAGACCAGACATATATCGGGCGGGTTGAGCCGGCCGCTGGCGAGCGGGCTCACTGCCAGCGCCTGGTATTTGCCGAAGGCGACGACATCCAGTGCCTCCTGGCGCTTGCGTGCATCCTCGGCATTCTCGTGCCAGACGCCGACGTAAGCCTGGCCGGCGAGCCACTTCTCATCCTGCGGGGCGAGCCCGATCACCGCACGGCACTGCGCGCCGACGAGATCGTCCGATGTGATACCGACAGTCCAGCCCAGCCGCGAGGCCATGCTGACGATCTGGTCGGTGGTATGGACAGCGGTTGGACGGCGGATTTTTGGGATCGCCGTCATCTCGTCCGCCCGCGCGAACATCTTCATTCCGATCACGGTGGTCTTCAGCCGAAGCAGGCTGTTCAGATCGGCGGCCATGCCGGCCAGGTCGAGCGTTTCGTTCTGGATTGCTGCATGCTGCATGAACCGGGACTCCTGAACGGCGGATTGACTGTGGTTCGAGCTTCAACCTTAGCCGGATTGTTCGTTGGTTGCGACAGGCGCTTCTACTCGCTGGTGGGCCCCGGTAGCAACCGATCGATCTTGCCGGTGGCCCGGTAGGCCACAAGGCCTATCCATTCGCGGATGGCGATGTCCGTGCGGCCCAGCCCCTCAAGCGCAACGGACGAAAACATGAAAAGATCGCCGCGCTCACCCACCCGCCAGTCGACAGGATAGGCCTCGACATTAAATCCGGCCTTTCGAAACAAGCCGACCGACCGCGGCATATGGAAAGCCGATGTCACCAACAGCCATCGCTCGCCGTCTTTCGGAGCTGCGAGCGCCTTGGAAAACTCCGCGTTTTCCGCGGTGTTGCGCGAGCGCCGTTCCATCGTCAGCCGCGCCCTGGAAGTGCCGAGGCTTTCGAACAAGGCGCTGGCGAAATCGGCCTCTCTGGCGTCGTTCGATATCAAATTCGCGCTTCCGCCGGAATAAATGATGCGGGCGTTCGGGTATCGATGGGCAAGCGCGGCTGCGCCGATGATACGATCAGCCGCGCTTCTGACGATCGCACCGCCATGGGCTGCCGAAACATCCGCATCGATCGATCCGCCGAGAACGATGATGCCGTCGGGCGGCGCGCCCCGCGTGGCATCCCACGGGGGAAATCGGGACTCCAGCGGATAGAGCAGCAATTTTCCGAGCGGCGAAAATCCGCATATGGCGAGCAATATGATGGAAGCCACCATGAGCTTGCGGCCAACGGAAGCCCACCGCGTGGCCAACAGGATCGCGCCGAACAGACCCACGCCGATCAGGAAGTTGGTCGCCAGCAGCATCGGCCCAAGCACTTTGGAGAGCATGAAAAACAAGGGAAGCCTCGTGGAATGTCTGGTACAGGGTCATAGCCGACCCCTGCCCTGACAAGAAGTGCTCGCATGACACACCATCACCTGCATTCCAGCCCCGAGACCTGCCATTGGGGCTTTTTCGAAGCCAGGCTGAAACCCGTCCTCACGATTGCCAGCGGCGATGAAGTGACCATCGACACCATCAGCGGCGGCCCAGAGGTGGTACCGGACCGGAACAGGTTTCACGTGCCGCCCGAACTCGACGAAGTTCACGCGAAGAACGAACGGATGGTGCCCGGCCACATCCTGACCGGTCCGATTGCCGTTAGAGGCGCCGAACCGGGCGACGTGCTGGAAGTCGAGGTCCTCGACGTCAGGCTGAGGCAGGACTGGGGCTATAACCTGATCCGTCCGCTGGCCGGCACGCTGCCCGACGATTTCCACGAGATGCGGCTGATCAATATTCCGCTCGATCAAAAGCGGATGATGGGACGGCTGCCATGGGGGCTCGACCTGCCGCTCAAGCCGTTCTTCGGCGTAATGGGCGTGGCGCCGCCACTCGCCTGGGGTCGCATCACCTCGCTGATCCCGCGCGCGATGGGCGGCAACCTCGACAACAAGGAGCTGATCCCGGGCGCCAAACTCTATTTGCCGGTGTTCGTGCCGGGCGCGCTGTTTTCCTGCGGCGACGGCCATGGCGTCCAGGGCGACGGCGAGGTCTGCGTCACCGCGATCGAGACCGCGCTGCAGGGACGTTTCCGCCTGACGCTGCGCAAGGATTTGCGGCTCGACTATCCCCGCGCCGAAACGCCTTCGCACTACATGACGATGGCGATGGATCCCGATCTCGACCAGTGCGTGGTGCGCTCGCTCCGCGACATGATCGTGTTGCTGGGCGAGAAGCGGAATCTGTCGCGCGAGGACGCCTATACGCTTTGCAGCCTGGCCGCGGATCTGCGCGTGACGCAGACCGTCAACGGCTCCAAGGGCATTCATTGCATGATCGCCAAAGAGATTGTGCATGGGTGATGGTTGCATCGAGCGCCAAGTTCTAGTTGACGCTTTCTAAATCGTCATTGCGAGCCAACGGGTCGCGCGAATGCGCGCCCGATGACAGGCTCCGCGAAGCAATCCATGGTGCCGCGAAGTAAGAGTGGATTGCTTCGTCGCTTCCGCCTTCCGCCTTCGCTCTCCGAGCTTCGGCGGACGCGGTCGCTCGTTGAGCTACGGCGGCCAAGCCGCTCCTCGCCATGACGTAAAAAATTGCAGCTACTGATTCAATTTTCAAAGAGGCCAAGCCGTTAGTCGATGGTAGAACCGTCATTGCGAGCCAAACGGGTCGGCGCAAAGCGCCGCCCGATGACAGGCTCCGCGAAGCAATCCATGTTGCCGCAAAGTAAGAGTGGATTGCTTCGTCGCTTCGCTCCTCGCAATGACGTTGCAAATTGAAACATAACTCCGCGTTCCCGCGGCGCGATTTGCCCGAGTTTTTGCAAGACGTTCGCCCCAAGTAATCAGAGGGCGCAGGGAATGCCGGGCGCGCAATGCACCCGCAGCCTCGCACGCAAAATAAAACAAGCATACGAGTTAGTCACCACGGTCACACCGGAACGACCCGGCATTCCCCGCGCAATGGTTTTACGGCTTACTTCGCGCTCTCCTCGGTGACCACGCTTTTTGACACCGTCGCCTGCGCTTCTTATGCCGCGTCCACCGCATCCCGCCCCGCGTTGGTGACGTGCGCAACGCCCCTCTGTTGGGACAGGACAGTGCGAATCAGTGAACTGATTTGGGTCGGAGGAAAACAGAAATATTTTTGCAAAACGGGCTTGACACCACTTCTGAAAATCAGAAGTGATTTGCCCGTCAGGCAAAATCGGCAACGATGCCCGGACTTCGTTTCGCTGCATGAGACTGCCGCCGGCTCGCAAATCTATCCGATCCGCCAACCTGCCCCTTGCGCGAAGCTTTGGTAGAACTCCGCATCATAGGCGCGTTCCGGCGTTTGCCGCACCCGCTCGTCGAGCCGGTGGGCGTCGTCGCCGACCAGAATGCGCCAGCGCTCGGCCTTGACACCATCGAGGATGACCCTGGCGGCCTGGGCGGCCGTCATGGGCGCTTCCTCAAGGAAGCTGCGGGCGCGTTCGAGGCCGATCTGCTGAATGTCTTCATCCGACATTTGTGTGGTGTCGATTCCCATGCCGGTCAGGCGCTGGCGCGTCGCAATAATATCGTTCTCGCTCAGGCGCTCGCTGCCATTGTGGATCTTGCGCGAATTCGAAATGATCGATGTGCCGATATGGCCGGGCATCACCACCGAACATTTGATATGCGGCGCGTTGAGCCTGAGATCGTTGATCAGCGCCTCGGTAAATCCCTTTACCGCGAATTTGGCGGCGCTGTAGGCGGTGTGCGACGCGCCGAGCCCGACCGAGGCCCAGAACCCGTTGACGCTCGAGGTATTGACGATATGGCCCTCGTCGGCCTTGAGCAGCATCGGCAGGAAGGTGCGGAC
>WNGO01003044.1_pt1 | contig 10764 bp, 7 predicted proteins | sample 5400511 | NCBI WGS metagenome assembly WNGO01 (sample SAMN13153380, study PRJNA577476) | soil metagenome | isolation source: 20 cm soil or saprolite under Garry oak tree replicate 2 | place: USA:California | collected 2016-06-15
CCAGCGCCGCGAAAATTGCGCCAAGCAATTCCTGCGTCACCAGTTCGCTCCATTGCTCCCTCTCGCTACAAAGCCAGGCAAGCATCTCGCTCGTTGCTGAATGCTCCCGGATGCTCCGCTCCAGCATCGTCCGAAGCTCGTCATGTTTTCCGGCTTCGTTCAAGATGCGGGGAATTTGGGCGACCATCCGGCCGTGACTCTGTTGCATCAAATTCAAGCCACGTTCTGTCCAGCCCGGACCGAGCGCGGCCGGCAACGCTTGCAAGATTCGTTTCTCTTTTGCGGCCGGTAATTTCGCCAGGACCAATATCAGGCGTTTGTCTTCCTCAAGAATCAGTTTCGAAAGAGTCAAACCCACATGGGTCGAATGCAGCGAGGCAAGGCGCTCGAGCAAATCGTCGCGCACGATAATGAGCTCAAACGCAAACTCCGGATGCATTTTCTGGTTGCGCACCGTCATGTTCTCAATCGTCGCGATGATCGGCTGAAGTTGTTTTTCGGGCTCTTTGAATTGCTGGTGCGATTTTACGATCTGCTCGAGCGCTGCGATTTGTACTTTTGGCTGTCGCGCCTTGTTAAAAGTGTCGATCAGTTCGTCAGCGTACGACACGCCCTCGCCGCGAATTTGAATTGGATCGGTCTTTTTAGAAGGGACGGAAAAAGCGCCGCTTGCCTTGAGCGCTTTCTTCGTTGATTCCCACCAGCGTTTCCATTCAGTCTCTGTAAAAACATCGCCAATTAGCCATTCACTGATCTGCTGCGCCGTGGCTTTACCGTCCAAACTTTCAAGAATATTTCGCACCAGCGCAGCCGGATTTTCCCTTGCCAAGCTCTTGATCGACGTCAGGTCGGTCGCTTTGCGCGCGAGGAAGTGCTCTGGTGCCAGCGGCGTGACGTTCTCCGCCGCGTACTCGGCCTGCATCGGGTGCGATTTTTTGCCTGCAAAATCAATTACGATTTGGTTGAGCAGCAGGTTCCATTCGCTCACGCGACCGAATCCCCAGCTTTTATGCAGACAAAATGTGCCCGGCTTTAGTTTTTCGAGTTGTTGCGCGGCGCGGGGAGTAAGTTTGCCAGCTTCGACCAGTTTTTCTAATTCGGTATCCATCAATGGGGCTAATGAGTGCAATGTGACCTATAAGTCGTATGGGTCGGGCGCGCAATTTACGATTGCCGTGCGCCCCGCTGCATGAAAGTCTCCCCGCCGTGACGACGAGTATCTGGTTTTGGATCGCCTTTCACATTGGCGTGTTCATTGCGATTGGGATCGACCTCTTCACGTTCCACCAGCGCGGCCGGGAATTAAGCATGACTGCTGCGGCGCGACGCAGCGTGCTATGGGTAATCCTGTCACTTGGATTTAACGCGCTGGTGTGGCGCATCAAAGGACCACATCACGCGCTGGATTTTTTCACCGGGTACCTCATCGAATATTCGTTGAGCATGGATAACATTTTTGTTTTCGTGCTCATTTTTGCGCACTTTCACGTTCCTCCGCGCGCACAACATCGTGTTTTGGTCTGGGGAATAATCGGGGCATTGATCATGCGGGGCACAATGATCCTGGGCGGTATCGCGCTGGTGCAACGCTTTCATTTCATTCTTTATCTCTTCGGTCTCTTCCTGTTGATCACGGCGGCGCAGATGTTTTTTGGAAAACGTCCAGCACATGATTTCGCCGAGGGTTGGGTATTGCGGATGTGCCGTCGGATTCTTCCGATTACGCGCGAATTTCATAACGAGCACTTCAAGGTGCGCGTAGATGAGCGCTGGATGTTGACCCCGCTCGCCCTGACCATGATCGTAATCGAGGTCACGGACCTGATTTTTGCAGTCGATTCCATCCCTGCGATCTTCGCGATTACACGCGACCCGTTCATCGTTTATACGTCTAATATTTGCGCGATTCTCGGCTTGCGGTCTCTCTATTTTCTGCTGGCCGGTTTGATGAAGCGTTTCATTTACCTGAGAACCGGCCTTGCTCTGGTGCTCGGTTTCGTCGGCATTAAGATGATTCTCGTAGATTATTTTCCATTGCCGCGGGCCGTCTCGCTGGGAATCATCGTGCTCATTCTCGCTGTTACGATTGCAATTTCGATGGCTAAGACAAAGAACGATGGTGCAGCCGAAGGCCGAAAATAAGTATTGCCTTTGCTCCTCAATATTTGTTTAACTGGATGGAGTCACATGAAATCTCTGGCTGTCTTCTCATTGGTGCTCGGCCTTGCCGGAATTTGTCTTGGAGACATTCAGGACCCGCCTGCGAATGATTATGGGCCAACGCGGAAACTCGGCCGCGGTTTCTCGAACTTTCTATGGGCGCCGACGGAAATCATTGTGAACATTAACAAAGTCAACAAGGAGGAAGGCAACAACGCTGCGTTTGGCTACGGTGTGGTTCGTGGCGTCGGGCGTTCAGCTACCCGACACGTAGCGGGGCTCATTGAGATTCTGACCTGGCCTTTTCCAATCTGGCGCGACAGCTATTACCCCATTCTGCCACCGGAAATTCCGTATATTCACGCCGGCTATTCAGAATTTCCTCCTGAGATTGGCAACGAATCAAAGTATCCCTATGTCCGGGATTACGATCAGGATCCGTACTAGCTTCGGTTCCTCGGAAGGTATGCCGGACATCACGGCGCGACCTCCCTGCCTGGTTAGCGCGATCGCAGCTCTTTGATTAATTCCAACACTTCCTCGCGGATCGCAAAAAGCTCGCTCCGATAGTAAGCAAGCCGGTCTGCCGGAAGAAAGTCCTTCACTCTCGTAGCGTCCGCGGCTGCGATCGTTTTGTTCAAAATCTCCAGAATACGTTTGAGCCACGCGACCACCATTCCCGGTTCAAAGAAATCATCGCCGCGTGCAACTCCTCCCAACGCGCCGGCAAGCTTAGCGCTGAGTGTCATAAAACCGCTGACGAACTCGGCAAGTTGCTCATCTTCTTCTTCGGGAAAATGTTCTGCTGCCTTTAACTCATCGAGTAGAGCATGCAAGGTATCATGGGCGCGTTTCTCGATGGGATGCAAAATGTGGCCGCGCTCGTCACGCACCCAATCAATGCCTTCACGCATCGGATCGGGCGGCGGCAATTCATAATCCTCAATATCGTTCTCGGATTGGTCTTCCTTTTCCTCGTCGATCGTCGCTTCCAAATCCTCCGCCTCATGCTCGTGTTCTTGCTCGTGCTGGTCCTCTCGATCGAGTGCCTCTTCAAGCCAGGACCATCCCATCTCACGGGCGATAATCCGTTCGCTATCGGGATGGTCCGCATATTTCTCCAGTAATCGCCCATATTTTTCTGTCAGCGCATCGCTTTCGCGGAGAAATTGCTCATACCGCACTTCGTCCCATTCTTGCGTCTCGCCGTCCTGGGTAATCGCAATAGCAAACGGCGTTTCTTCTTCAGCGATGCGGCGGTCGCGCTCGGCAATTTCTTCTTTGGTATAACGCCATGCTGGCTCGGAGATTTGCAGACGATAATCTGCGCTTTCGATCACCACGCGGCCGCTGCGTTCGCTGAACCACTCGAGATATACCCCATTCGCCATGTGTTCGGGTGGCGTCTCGCCGCGTCGGGACATTGCCAGCGCTTCTTCAATGGAAACGTCGAACACGCGCACTTTGCGTGCGGCGGTGATATCGCCAGCGGGGCCACGCTGTTGAGGAGCGGGCGGTTTCGTCGTCATCGGGACCGGGTCCGGATTTTCAAAGCTCAACTCGCAGCCGGCGAGGTCGGGCGCGCAATCGCCTGCTAATTCCAACACCAGCGGCTCGTCAATGCCGGCCAGCCAAATCTCACCGGTCACCCGCCCGCGCGTACGGTTATCGATTTTGCCACGCAAGACGTGTTCGTGAAGTCGCCAGGCCATAATGAAATGACGAAGCACGAATGACGAATGACGAAAGAATGTCAAAACCAGAATTGAATTGGCATTTGCGATTCGCTCGGTCGAGATGTTTGCGTGCGCATTGTTGATCTGAAAATCGAAGACATTGCCTTCGGCGGGAAAGGGGTCGGACGCGAGCAAGGGAAGGCTATCTTCGTTCCGTACACCATTGAGGCCGAACTCGTTTCTGCGGAGATCGTGCGCGAGAAAAAACAATTTGCCGAGGCGGAGTTGGTGGAAGTTAAGGAAAGCTCCCCGCATCGCGTCACACCGGAGTGCCCCTATTTTGGCCGCTGCGGCGGATGCGCGTACCAGCACGTCGACTACGAACATCAGCTCGCGATTAAATGGCACCAGGTGCGCAACGTTCTCCAGCGAATCGGCAAGCTAAGAGATATTCCTCTGCGCCCCATCATCCCGTCGCCAAAGCAGTACGAATATCGCAATCGCATCACGGTTCATGCACAGAATGGGATGATCGGATTTTTCCGGCGCGATTCACATCGCTTGATCGACATCGAGCGGTGCCCCATCTCCTGCGACGAAGTGAATCGAGCGCTGACGGAACTGCGGGAGCGAAATCCGCCCGATGGGCATTACACCTTGCGCACTTTCTCGAGCCGGCGTGTTTTCTCTCAAACCAATGATCAGGTTGCAACGGCATTGCGCGATTTGATTGTCGATCTTGTTCCGGCGAATCAGGATCTCCTTATCGATGCTTACTGCGGTGCAGGATACTTCGCCAAAGCATTGCTCAACAAGTTTAAGCGTGTTGTCGGAATCGATTGGGACAAGTTCGCCATCGCGGCCGCAAAAGAAGATGCTACCGAGAAAGAAACCTACATCGCAGGCGATGTGGAAGAGGAATTGCAACATGTAGGGGCGGTTCACCTGAACCGTCCGCCTCGCGCAAACGATCCCGATAGCGGATCTTTGGAGTCAGTCGCCCTTACCACCATTATTGTCGATCCTCCGGCGACCGGCCTCAGCACAAAGGCCCGTAAAGCGATTGTTAATCTTGCGCCGACAACACTGATTTATGTTTCGTGCAATCCGGCCACGCTGGCTCGCGATTTAAAAGACCTGCAGGAAAAGTTCACGATCGATTCCGTTACGCCGCTCGACATGTTTCCACAAACCGCCGAAATCGAAGTAGCAGTGCATCTTCATGCATAAACCAACAGATCGATCTCCTCGGGCAGCGAGCTTGAAACTTCACGAATCACGTTGCCGCGCAGGAGATTCATGAGCGCGTGGCGCTGAGGTGCGCCGACAATGACACGTGACGCGCCGAGCGTTGCGGCAACGTCGACGATCGTTTCCGCCGCCGATGGACTCACCGCATAACAGAACAGCGGCGTGAGGTTCCCAGCCTTTTGTTTCGCTTCGGCGAAAATGGCGCTGGCTTCAGGATCTTGCTGCCATTTGCGTCTGGCATCCTCTTCTGTCATGAACGGCTGTTCGCGCACGAAGAGCAGATATAATCGTCTGCCAGTCTCGCGCGCTTCGCGCAATGCGAAATCGAGCGTGCGACCGGTGCCGCGGATCGCGCACAGAACTGACTCCGCGGCCATAGCGTTTTGCGTGACTGCAACTGCCGATTTGGCTGTTGCCATCGTGAGCGGCACTTTCTCGGGCAGTGCTTCTTTTTTCATTCGGCGTTCCAATACGAGCCCGCGCAGAATCAGTCCGACAGCCAGGATTGTGACCGCGAAGTAGCGCGCGTTCGGTTTGTCGATGAGCAGTGACATTTCGATCGCAGCCATGACAATGAAGGTTGCGAACATGAGGGTGCGTTCCCAAGACTTGATCGAGAGCTTCCGGTCGGTCGCGGTCGCGCCGAGATTTGTGGCGATCGCACCGACAACCCCGACCGCATAAAGATCGGCGAGGCCAGCCATGTCTTTGACGAGCAATACCAGCAACATCGGCACAAGCGTCGCGAGCACCATGCCTGCGCTTGGCACGCCCCATTTGTTGAGCCGATGGAAGATCGCCGGTACCTCGCGATCCCGCGACATAAGAAATTGAACCATGATTAGATCGACGATCGCAGTGTTGACCGCTGACAGTAGAAGCATCGCGAACACGATGCTGACGACGAAACCGAAGGCGTGACCAAAAGCTGGGCCTAACGCGCCGCCGACAAAAACTTGGCCCATGTAACGCAGCATGTAATCGCGCACGCCTTCCGCGCCCGGGGCGTTCACATCTCCGTTCACAATCTGCAATCCGTTCAGGGCGTGCATGGCGAGCCCGAGTAGTGCAGTGAAAACGCACACTTCGATCATCACCATCAGGATCGCCGGTGTGGATGTTTTGATGACCGATGGATGGTCATCTGTGCTGCCGGGATCGAGCTTCATTACACCTGTGGAGTTCGCGATCGCTTCGACACCAGAAAGCGCAAGCACGATTCCGACGAAGCCAGCCCAGTTTTTCGCGAGCGTTCCATGCAGCGGTTCCAAATGAGCGAACGCTTGACCGAGATGCGGCAGGCTAAACAGACCCAGGGCGATCACGACAAGGGCAGTCGGGATCGAAACGAGAAATGCGAGACTGCCAGTTTGTTTCGGTCCCAGCAGGTTGAGTAATCCAATCATGAGGATGGCAGCGGCAGCGAATTTTTCCGGGTGCGGCAGGCCGAGATATTGAAACGCGGAAAGCGCGCTAATGGCTGCTGTTACCAAATAATCGGCGATAAGTAGAAACGCACCTACGATGGAGATGACTTCGCTGCGGTGACGCACGCTGGCGTAAACGCCGCCGCCGTCCGGATAAAGGCGGCAGATAACCATGTAGTTGATGCCGACGAGCGCAGTGAGTACGCACATCGCCGCGATGAGCCAAAACGAAGCATAACCAGCAACGGCAAACGCAAGGCCAATGACGTAGGCTTTGCTTGTTCCCCAGTCTCCATAAAGAATTGCCGCCGCGCGCGAAACATCGACATTGCGCGGACGCTTAATGTTGGTTGGGATCATTAGTAGTGAACGATGAAGTCCATTGAAGCGGTCAATTGATTTCGCCGAGTGCCGTTGTCGAAGGCGAGAGTGTCATATGAGTGGTCGAAACGCAGCTCGGGTCGGAGGGTAATAATTTTGTCGGGCCACCAAGTCACGCCGATGGGATGCTCAGAGTATTTCGTCGCATGACCGGTGCGACTGCCAACGATGTCATTGTAAAACTCATTTCGGATCGTGAAGAACGCAGATGGCGCAATTCTAAACATTGTGTAGTTGAGAATTCCCCATTCCGGCGCGTAACCGGGTTTCACTGGAAATGAGCCACTTTGAAATGGCACGGCGCTGGTTGGATGCGTCTTTGCATCATTCATGTACATGTAGAGCGCTTCGGTTGCCGTGTAGATCTTGTCGTTAAACTTGTGCGTCCAGGTCCCGACAATCTGCTGGAGATTGTTATAGCCGAATTCGCCATTGTTAAACGCATTGTCGCCGGCGTAGATGGAATCGCGTTGATTCGGCGATATCCACTGAATCATCATCGTTCCGGTCGGCTGATTACCTGGATCTTTTTGCCAAAGCGCGACATCGGTCCCGTTCGAGAGGCCGATCTGAAGCGTCCATTGATTGTTGATCCTTGTTGTCGTGAAAACTCCGGTCTGCGTGTAATTGTCGAATCCATAAACGAGCGAATGACTCGACATGAGATTGTTCGGCGCGAGCTGCGCTTCAATGTCCGGTTCGGAAATGATGCGACCGATACGTACATTCATTCCCCTGAAAATCTGCGGAATGTAGATGTCGAGATAGACCATCGGCATATCGAAGCCGTAATAATTGTTGTGCTTGAGAAGCTGATCGCTAAAGAGGCCGCGCGAAATCATGAATCGGTAATCGAGCCCATAGACCCCGGAGATGCGAAATCCCCAGTCGATGTGATTAGTCTGGAACTCGTCCGGCACGCGCTCGATGTAGAGAACGAACTGGTTTTGCTCGAAGCGGTTTGGACGCAGGTCGTAAATCAGCGGAAAATTTGCGTTCGGATTTCGCGATGTGTTCGTTGACGTGCTGACATTCCACGAAAAATCTTCCCACCCATAAATTTGTATTCGACTCTTCTTCCATGCCTCGCCGTTTGGTCCGGAATAGATCGCGTCCATCAACGGCCACGGCGGCAGATTGCCCGGATCGCCGATGATTGGGGTTCCGCCAATCTGCCAATCACCGCTTGGAAATGGCGGTGAATCAAACGGCGCCGGCGGAATGCGCCGTTGCGGCGGCGAAGCATTCGGCGTCGGTGCTTCGTACGCGGGCAGTTGCAAATCATTCGCGAACGCGTCGAACACTCGCTGTCCAAACCAATCCGCGTTGTCTGCGGCACTGGCATGCGTAACTACAATGCCCAGTACAAGTCCAACCTTTGTTAGCCTCAATTAAGTTCCTTTGACTCAAACGAAGCGTCCCTCGCGCGACGAGGCGCTTCACTCTGCCGGGAGTCGATTCTACGACTTCCTTCGCTCTTTAATGATGCTGACGAGGTTAGCTGTCGGGCTGGAGCCATTAAATGCTCTCGATGCCGCGCATCGTTCGCCCCGATCCATACCGCTCTCGCGGATAGAATTTGGTTCCCCCGTTGGAACGGCCACTCGCCTTCCATTAAGCGAAACAAAGAACTGGAGAAACCATCTGATCGAGTCGAATCACAGTCAAGCCAGTCGTGGCCTAGAAACAACTTGCCAGTGGACAAGTGTGCAATGGACAGTCACACCCGGTAAATAATGGCGGAGCTTATAGAGGATATTGTTCTAGACGCGACTGCGGGGGTACATCGGCCGCGTAATCTGGATTGGAAACGTGCCGCCGCATTGCTTTATGGCGATTGGGGTACCAGCAAAGCGTACGTAATTGGTCTCGCATTTGTTGCCGCGGGATTTTCGTCGCTGCCGATCATCCTGGCTGTTTGCGCGCTCACCGGCTTGGTCGGCATCAATTACGCGGTCATCTGCCGCCATTTTCCCGACGGCGGTGGCGTTTATTCTGCGGCCCGCTCACAAGGAAGATTGCTGGCGGTAGTCGGCGCGCTGTTATTGCTCGCGGATCTCACGGTCACCGCGGCGTTGAGTGGTTGGTCAGCCCTCACCTATATCACCTCCGGCGCGGAACACATCGAATGGATCAGAATGGCGCGTGACCATATCGCGCTCACGACGATTGGAATGTTGTTGATCATGGGCCTGATCAATTATTTTGGGCCAAAACATTCCGGCAGCTTCGCGGTGGCGCTGGCGCTCCCGACTGCAGTAGTCGTCATCTTTTTGATTGCGCTCAGCGCGCCGCATTTCACCACCCATTTTCTCGAACCGCGGCATCAAAGCCTGGCCACTGTGTGGGCGCAGTTCGTAGGCGTGATCCTGGCGTTGTCTGGCGCAGAATCGATCGCGAACCTCACAGGCGTGATGAAGCTCGATCCAGGATCGACAATGGAACACCCCAGCGTCGCGCGCGAATCGGTCAAAGCGATTACACCGGTGGCAATCGAAGTCGTACTAGGCACCGCGCTACTCGGTTGGGCCATGCTTTCATTGCCCTCCGTGCTCGGCAAGACGCTGCATCTGACAGATCGTGGCGAGATCGCGGCAGTCCTGGGACAACGCAGCGAGGACATGCTGCGTTTTATTGGCGAACAATTTGCCACCGCCACATTTTCGCCTGCATTCGGTCAGATTTTCGGTTGGATCGTCGGAATTGTTTTCTTCTTCCTGCTCTTGAGCGCCGCCAATACCGCCATCGTGGCGATGATCGGTCTGCTTTACATGATGGCGCGTGACCGGGAAATGCCGCGGCAATTTAAGCGCCTCAATAGTCACGGCGTTCCGACCTGGCCGCTCGCCATCGCGATCGGTCTGCCGGTAATCGTGCTACTTTTCGCTGCCAACTTCACAGCACTGGCAGGCCTTTATGCCATCGGTGTCGTCGGTGCCATCACGGTTAACCTTGGTTCCTGCACGTTCAATCGCAGCATGGGGTTCACGTGGTACGATCACGTCCTCTTTGGCATCACATTTGTGATACTGGCTTTTGTCGAGCTGACACTGGCCCACACGAAACTTGACGCGCTTCAATTCGTGCTGGCGGTTTTGATCGGCGGGCTAGCACTGCGGGCTTACACATTGAAGCTTCAGGGTCTCACCACGCTCACGGTCACGCGCGAAGTTGCCAAGATGGTCACGCCCGACCTCGTGACAAGCATGCGGCCGCGTTTGGAGGAAGGTCAAAAAATCATGGTGGCAGCGCGCGGGATCACCCCGGTGCTCAGCTTCGCGATGGACGAAGCCCAGTTACGCAAGGCCACTCTCTTTGTGCTCTACGTCAAGGAGGTGGCCGTTTACTTCACCGCAGCCGGCACACCACTGGGCCGGTCTAAATGGCAGGATGATCCTGAAGCGAACGCCATCATGTGTTCGATGTTCAGACTCGGGCGCGAGCGCGGCATCAACGTAATCCCGCTTTACGCCGTGAGCCAGGATGCCGCCGCGACGATTGTCGATCTTGCAGCTACGATGGGAATCGACTTCCTCGTTATCGGGGCATCGCAACGACCGGCCATGGCCAAGCTGCTTCGCGGCAGCGTCGCGACCAACGTGGCCCAGCATCTGCCTGAATCGATTCACTTGCTTATCTTCGGCTGAGTTGCCCCTGGCAGGCGATGCGTCTGCCCTACAATCCGACCTTGGGAAGATCCCGCGAGCGTCCTATTTTCCAATTCCAAAGAATGCTTCGAGCGCGCGGGTACCCAGTGCCTTCCAAATTTTAATCACTTCATAAGTGATGACGGTGGTAAAGCTGACGGCTAACCAAACGCACACTGCTTCAATTGGCAGGCCGGACCATGCTCCGATGTGAAGCCCGAT
>WNGO01010659.1_pt1 | contig 10764 bp, 3 predicted proteins | sample 5400511 | NCBI WGS metagenome assembly WNGO01 (sample SAMN13153380, study PRJNA577476) | soil metagenome | isolation source: 20 cm soil or saprolite under Garry oak tree replicate 2 | place: USA:California | collected 2016-06-15
ATTAGCTAGCGCAGCGTAGAGACGAACCAAGTCCTCCATCGTGACTTCGGCCCCACCCAGCGGAAGAGTCAATCCATAGAGTGCTTCTGAGCGCGGTAACTTGACGCCGGCGCCGCGTAGAAATTCATAAAGCGTGGGATGACGCAATCCGGATGCGAGTTCAACCGCGGGAAGATTGCGGCTGCGCGCGAGCGCGTCACATGCACGGATGGGGCCGACAAATTCACGATCGAAATTTTCCGGATCGTAATCGCCAAAACTTCGCGGCGCATCTGATAGAATCGAGAATGGATGAATCAGACCTTGCTCCAGCGCGAGGGCATAGACGAATGGTTTCAGTGTGGAACCGGGCGAGCGCGGGGCACGCGTTCCGTCCACTTGCCCCTGAATTTCGGCGTTGAAGAAATCGGCCGAGCCGACTTGTGCGAGCACGTCCATGCTCCGCGTATCGATTAACAGCGCCGCCGCGTTTTGCATTCCGCGATCGCGATTTGCGCGAATGTAATCGGTAATTCGCCGCTCGATTAATTGCTGTTTCGCCAGGTCGAGCGTGGTCACGATCTCGTCGCGACTCTTCTGCGCCGCCACAACTTGCTGGACAAAGTGCGGTGCGAGAAATTTTCGTTCGACTTGCGCGCGAGCTCTGAATGAGCGCCCGGAGAATTCGTGGTTGATTTTCGCGCGATCGTACCAGCCGCTCAGCGCCGAATCGAGCGAGCGGTTGTCGCGATCGGCAAGCAACGCGCGCCGGGTCGGGCTTTGCGGAATAACGCAAAGCGAAATTGATTCCGGCTTTGTTAAGTGAACTGCGGTCTTGCCAAAATAGATCTGACTAGCCGCCCCGACGCCTTCAATGTTTCGCCCGTAAGGCGCGAGATTCAGGTAGGCTTCAAGAATCTCGGACTTCGAGTAGTGCCGCTCGAGTTCGAGCGCGCGAACAATTTGAACGAACTTTCCTCTGAATGTGCGGGTAGGCAGACGATACCGCAACCGCGCCACTTGCATTGTAATGGTCGAGGCCCCGGTGTGCGCGCCGCCCGGCCACAAACCAAAGGCAGCCCGCATCAATGCAACCGGATTAACTCCTGGATGACACCGATAATATTTGTCTTCAAATTGCAGCGTGGCATCGACTAGCGCCGGCGAGATGTTTGGTAAAGAAGTCCAGATTCGAAATTTCTGATCGGCGGTCAGAGTAACGCGCAGCAGTTTCCCGTTTCGATCGCGAACGCATTGCGAGAACGAAATGCCCTCGAGCAGTGGCGGCTTTGGTAGTAGCAGCCAGGCAAACCACGCGGTCATCCCAAGCAAAGCCAGGGATCTCACCCACGAAGCGCGGATCACACAACCTAATTTGCCTAATCCACGGCCTTTTGAGAGGTTCCTCTCCCGCGATTGCGGGATCGGGATGACGCGCGTTTTCATTTCTTTGTGAGCGAGAGGTTATTCGGCCACAGTGATTTTTCCGCCGACGCCGCAGCCTTTAATGGCCCGCTCGTACATTGATTCGGCGAAAACAGGCGGCACCGTAAACTCGCCACGATTGGATGATTTAATCTGATAATTGATCTCGAGCACGCTGCCGGAAACGGTCGCGTAAAAGACGGCGCGATCTTCGCGGACATCGACGTAATCCACGCCGGAAATTGTCGAAACGCCCGGTTGCAATGATGCTCCGACAACTTCGAACCCGCCGGGCAGAAGATCGATGATTGCAACATTGGTGATGGATTCATCCTTTACGCTGCGCGCTTGCACACGGACATGAATCGGTTCACCCAGTTTCGTCCGCGTGACCGGTTTGTTATCTTTGTCGAGTAACTCGCGATGAACCTCCAATCCGGCGGTGACCGGCTTGGTCGGAACATGTCGATCAAATCCAGCTTCCACTACCTGGGAAAATGCGCCCGGGCCGCTGAGCGCTCCGGCCGTCTTAAACCGTAGCGCAGTGGCGTCTTTCGAAAAAGGAGCCCGTTGCAGCAATTTCGCGCCGCTCGTTAGAGAAACCTCGCGCTTGTCTTTGTGGATTTCAGCAATGCTGAGTACGGGCAGCGTTTGCGCGATAGCGTGCGAGTACGACTTCAGCGCTGACACGGCATAGGCAGCCGAGAGCGTGTTGAATTCGCCGCGTCCGATCGGCTGAAGAATTTGCTCGAATTCGGTCCCCGAGATTTTTTTAAGTCGGTCCGGAAACGCACGCGCGAGTACGGCGATATATTGCGCGTTGGCTCCAAGCGGCTGGCAGAAGTCGTCGTAATCTCGTCCCGATCCCTTGTCGATCTTGTAGGCGGCGATCAACGCGTCTGCATCTTTGTCTTTGTGCAGAAGCTTGAGCGCGCCTGCGAGATAAACGCCGGTTACATCATTTTGCCATACATCGGTCTGATGCTGATCGAGATAATCGCGTAGATTAAGAACGTAATTGGTAGTGACAACGCCTTCGCGCGTCAGCACATAAATCCCGTAAGCGATGATTCGCGCGTCGGCCAGGGTCGAGGGCTCGAGCCCGACCATCTTCTGTAAATAGCGCATGCCACTCGCGAACATGTCCGCGGGCGGAGCAAAGCCGGCCGTCTTAGCCGTGCTCAGAAAATCCATTACGTAAACTGAATTGAAGCTGATCTTTTCAGTGGTTTCCGGCGCCCAATAACCGAACGCGCCTTGATCGTTTTGACGGCGTCGCAGAGTCGCAAACGTTTTCTCAAGCTGTGTGTTTGCCTCTGACCGGTTCAAACCGAAATCGGCTTCATCCGAGAGGAGGAGCCGGCAGAATGCGCCGCTCGTGATCTGCTCGCTACAACCGTGAGGAAAATCTTTTAGAAACACATACAGACCGTGCGCGAGTCCCAGCGGCACAGCCGCGACAGCAGCCTCGCGTTTGGCGAACTCGGAATAGATCGACCTCGTAATTGGAACGTCCACGTGTCCTTTTTTGAAATTGCCGCTGCGAACATCGGTTGCATAGGGAACGGGCGGACGGACGCTTAGCGTAGCGCGGCGCCGCGTCTCGATCCCATTCCGGCGCGCGACGAACTTGATTTCGCCGGAGCCGAGCATGTCGTTGACACGGAAGCGCAACTTCACGCTTTGCTCGCGCCCTTCTGGGATTCGCAATTTTTGTGTTGGCGTTCCCAGGATCGATAATTGCGGAGAGGTCTCGGCGCGCAGCTCTACCTCCGCGTCCGCACCGGATCCTTCCACATTGTTCGCGACGGTCACGCCCGCCTCGAATTCGTCGCCGGGAGCCGCCAGCACCGGCACACTCGGCGTTACGACAAAAGGCCCGCGAATAAGCGCGTCGCGGTCAGTCGATCCAGCTGTTTCATTTGAAACGCCGACCGCCATTATCTTCAAGGTGCCGTCGAAAAAGTCGGGTACGTCATAGACAACTTCACGAGCTGTCGTGTCGGCGTCGATAATGCCAGACCAAAACACCACCGGTTTTTCCGTGACGCGCTTGAACGGATTCAATTTTTGAACTTCGCCGCCGTCGCCACCGAACGCGGAAAGGGACCGCAGTAACGAAAATTCCGGAATGATAAGATCAACGATCTGCGCCGTCTCGACGCCGAGAGCGCATTTGCGAAAGAGATAGGCGAGCGGGTTTGGCGTTTTGTAATCGGTGACTTGCAGAATTCCCTGATCGACCGCGAAGATGACAATCTTGCTGGGCCGATCGGTCTTGTAGCCGATGTGCAACGGCTCGCCTGGTTTGAATGTGGAGGCGGCGCCCTCGCCGCCAGATTTTGCTGGAATATTTGAGGAGGAACGCGACGAGGGCGTCGCGTCCACTTGAAGGTCAATCTTTAGCCGGCGCTTTTCGATATTGGCGGTGAACGGCACGACGCCATAACTGAGAGGGCTGACGAAAATTTCCTTGGAATCGAGCGCGCGCACAAAGGCAACGTTGACGTAACCGCTGCCTTCGAAATTTTCAGGCAGGCGAATATGCTGGATGCTGCTGGCGGTGCTCGCTTGAAACCAGCTGTAGCCGTAAACTTTTTCCCGTTCGATTGTGATGAGACCGTAGCCGCTGTAAGGCGCGGTCACGCTTAACTCGATTTCATCACCGGCGCGGTATTCCTTGGCGTTGAGCTTGATCTCCAGCTCGGCGTTTTTCTCGAGCGCGCCAGTCATTGCGGCGTAACCCACGACTGAGAACCGCAGCTTGCTCAGAGTGCGATTCTGATCGTCGCGCAGTTCGACCACATAATTGCCAGGTTCGTCGGTTGGAAGAGCGTAATGATACCCGCTCGCCGCCACCGAGATTTTTTCTGATTTGGCCGGACGCTCTCTTAAGACTGATTCATAAACGTAATTGCCATTTTCCTGCTTTTTTAGCACGGAAACGTATTCCTGCGCGATGAGGTTGAGAGTGATGTTTTCGATCGCGATGCGGTCGAGTTGTGGATTGACGGCGACGAGATCGACGCCGCGCGGCTTGTTCATCTCGATGTAACGCAGGTCGCCGTCAGCTTTATAGCCGATCACGTAAGGCAGAGCGGAAACAAGTGCGCCGACATCGCCCGTAACACTCCTCCCGCCTTCGCCTTCGAAGCCTTCCGCAATGAATCGCATCGCGTAAGTCGCATCGGCGAACCGTTCGAGTTGCAAATCAAAATCCGCGTGGCCTTCGCCATCGGTTTTTTGTTCGCCGAGATCCACAGTTTGCTCTTGTGGAGTTTTCTTCTCGTCAACGAGCGGGTCGAAAAAAGTGAACTCGCGAAACGCCGGAAATGAAAATGCGGCTGGCGCCAGCTCAACCTTGCCGGTTACACGCCGATCCGTTGCGGGCGTGCCGTACAGATTGGCCAGTGCAACGGACGCGTGCATGTCCCTGGGATGAATCCAGCCGCGCGGCGCACCTTTGGAAAGGCGCGTCTCGATTTTCATGCGATCGGGCAGAAACTCTTTCACCTGCGCCGTAGCGGAACCGAGTAAATCCGAGCGCTTGTTATTTTTGATCAGATAAACGTTGAACGAGTAAAGGCCAGTGGACGATTCATTGGCGGTTTGGTAGGTGAGCTCGGTAAAGCCAGTCTCCGGCAAAGTGAGTTTCTTTGTCTGAACCGGCAGGTCGCGCGCGTCTACAACTTCGGTTTCAATGGGCAGACCTTTGAGATTGCCGCCCCAGCTTCGCTGTTTGACTACCAGCCCGATGTGAATTTCATCGCCCGGCCGGTAAACACCGCGCTCGGTAAAAACGAATGCGTCGAGACCTTCCGGCGCGATGTTCTGCGCTCCTTCAATCTCAAAGCGAGAAAAATTCAAAACGCGATCTTCACGCGCGAACGGCATGAACGCGATGTCGTCGCCATTGCGCGCGACAAACGCCACAGGCAATTTTTCGCGCTCGGATTTTTCAACGGACGGGAAAGCACAATGACCGTCTGCGGCCGTTTGGGCCGTCTGGATCGGCACACCATTCTTGCCCAGAATTTCCACCGTGGCGCCGCTGAGCGGTTGACCACTCTTGATCGACATCAAAAAAACGTCGCTGCTGCCGTCGATATTTTTCTTCGTCAAAATTCCGATGTCGGTAATAAGCAGGAATCTGCTGTCCCTGGCTGAGTTGATCGGTTTCTTTTTCGCCGGGTCCCAGCCGCGGGCGGTCAGGAAAAACAGGCCGCGCTCGCTGCCGCCATCTGCTGGTTTGCGAAGGTGCTCCGCAAAATCGAAGGCCGAGTAATTGGACTTCCATTTGTCTTCCACCGCGATCGGCTGCTGCTCAATCGCGATCCGGGAAATGTTTTCCTTGTTGAAATACTGCGGCGCACGGAACTCCGGGTCCTCGAATTTGCCTTCGGTCTGGCTAACGAGATGATTGATCTGGGTTGTGGCAACGCGCGCAACTTCGAATTCGATCGCCCGCAGAGCGCGTGAACGAATCGACAATTTCCTGTCGCCATTGAGCGCCAGCAGACCGCCTTGACCTTCAATCTGCACTTCGCGCGGAAGCTGCGGCACTGCCACGACGGCGTTGTAATCCTCCGCCAGAGGATAATCACCGAAAGCGCGCACTCCTTTTGGGACACGAACGTAGAGCTCGCCTTCCGATTCGACACGGATCTTAAACGGGCTTTGCCATTTCGAGGCGCTGTCAGACTTTGTCGTTTCCTCGGACGCGTCCTCTTCCGACGCAGTGCTTTGCCTGCTGTCGTCGCTGTCGTTACTTTGAGCGGCGGATTCCGGATCGGAATTTTCGGAATCGGTTTCGTCGTTCTTTTTGGCCTCACGCTTCGGCAGTAACCGAATCTGAATAGCTTTGGCCAGCTCGCGGCTACTGATGTCCGCCGTCGTGTTTAGAATCAGTACCTGCTCGGGTTCGCCAGCCTTGTTTCGAGCGATGGTTGCCTCAATAGCTTTGATTTGAAATGCGGTCCCATTGGAAGGAATGAGCAGCTTTTGTTCGGCCGCGTCGCGAGTTTGCGCTCCGCCTTGTGCAGTCCGCACACCTTTGCTCAGCTCAATCTTGATGAAATCTTCCTTGTCCGGCAGCGTCACGTTGGAGCTGCGCAAATAAGCAACGCGCCGGTGCAATCCGTAAGTAAGCGCAAAATGCGGCGTCGGATCGGACGGCGGGAACACATTCGATCCGCCAACCATCATCAGTTGGATATGTCGATCCAACTCACCAGGCTCAACCGCGTGCGACAGCTCGAGTGTTGCCGTGACCTGGCGCTGGGTGGGATCGGACGGGTCTTGATATAGCTCAACGTCTTTGATTGCGATTGCGAACGGCGGCGTCTGGAACTCGTAAGTCAATCGCTCCAACACGAGATGCGGTGGAAAAAATTTCTTGTCGAAGATGACCTTGAATTTCTTGTCGGCCGGCCAGTCCTCAGTTGGTTGAAAGAACAAATGTTTGTCACCAGCCCACATCCATTTGCCGGCCAACGGAGGATCCAGCCGGACGCCTTGCAGATTTGTTTTGTCCTTATCTTCCAGGCGCGCCGCGGAATCGCTGAATCGAATATCAAGCGTTGGAAACTTTAAGTCCTTTTCCAACTTCGTCACCGGAACTGCCTCGATCATGACCTTTACGTAGCGCGGCTTCGGTCGATGTTGATACCAGTGCCAGGTCCACACCGTCCCGCATGCGAGCAGAAGGATCGCGATGATTCCGAAAGCCGTAGTGAGAGGATGTGCCCGATTGAAACCGGAGAAGGCGGCGCTGCTTCGTGAAATCCAGCGCGGCGGACTCCATTGCAACCTGCCGAAGACCCCGAGAGCGATCCGCTTGAGAAAGGTGAAGAGGAGCAGAAATGGTCGAGCAGCCAGCTGAAGTGCTCGGGTGATGGGGGTGCTTGTATTCATAGGCAGGAATACGCAAGTTCATCAGGAATCTTTCAGTAAATCGAATAGTAATTTTACCTGGGGACAGAACTCACGTTCGAAGATCGACATGAAGAATAGCGGGTTGATTGCCACGCGCCGCAGCCTGGTCGAGCGGTTGGCCGACTGGGGTGATCAACGGCGCTGGCAGGAGTTTTTCGACACCTATTGGAAACTGATTCACTCGGCAGCGCGAAAATCCGGCTTAACCGATGCCGAAGCTCAGGAGGTCGTGCAGGAAACAGTCATCACCGTCGCGAAGAACATCGACAAGTTGAAATACGATCCGGCAATTGGCTCGTTCAAAGGCTGGCTGTTGCAAATAACTCGCTGGCGAATCGCCGATCAATTTCGCAAACGTGAACCGGGCAACGCAAAACGTCCTCGTTCAACCGATGATCGCCTGACGGCAACCATCGAGCGTGTCCCCGATTCACAGATCGTCGATCTCGATGAGGTCTGGGAATCGAGTTGGAAAGAGAATTTATTCGAAGCGGCGGTTGCGCGCGTGAAGAAGAAAATCGAGCCGAAACAGTTTCAAATTTTCGATTGTTACGTACGCAAGGAATGGCCGGCACAAAAAGTTGCCGAGCGATTAGGAGTCAATGTCGGTCAGGTGTATCTGGCGCGACATCGCGTTGGCGCATTACTGAAAAAGGAAATTAAAGCCCTTGAAAAAATTTCCGGAACATAAACTTGAAGTCTGTGCGCTCAGCGGGTTTGCGATCCGCTGCGCTCGGTCGCAATCGCTCAGCAGCCGAGTCCAACTCCGCTGGGCCCACAGGGCGGAGCCCTAGTTCCGGCAATTGCCTCGCGCCCTCGGCTTGTGTAAAATCGGGGATTCCCGACCGAGTTTTCGCTCAGACACCGATTATTCCCGATCACGAAATGCTGCGTGTGATTGGCCGCGGCGCTTACGGTGAGATTTGGCTGGCGCGCACAGTGACCGGCGCGTTTCGCGCGGTCAAGGTGGTGTACCGCAGCACATTTGAAAGCGAACGCACCTTTCTGCGGGAATTCGAAGGCATGTCCGCATTCGAGCCGATCTCTCGCGCGCACGCCGGATTCATCAACATTCTGCACGTCGGCCGAACTGACGATTATCTTTATTACACGATGGAGCTGGCCGACGATCATCTGGCCGGACGTAAAATCGATGTCGAGAGTTACGAACCGCGCACGTTGAAAACCGATCTTGCACGGCACAAACGCCTCTCTGCTGATGAGTCGATTCGAGTTGGGCTTTCATTAACGGAAGCGCTTGAAGCATTGCACGAGCGTGGATTGACCCATCGCGATATCAAACCATCGAACATTATTTTTATCGAAGGCGTGCCGAAACTCGCCGATATCGGATTGGTTGCGGCCAGCGGACAGCGATCATTCGTTGGCACGGAAGGTTACATCCCGCCGGAAGGACCAGGCACGCCGCGCGCCGACATTTATAGTCTTGGCAAACTTCTTTACGAAACGTGCACGGGAAAAGACCGGCTCGATTTCCCGGAGATCGATTCGCAATTGAGCGCGCGGCCGGACCGCGAACGTCTGCTTCAACTCAACAACGTGCTTGTAAAAGCGTGCGCGAATGATCCAAAGAGGCGCTACGAGTCAGCCGCGGAAATGCATCGGGACCTCGGGGCGCTTGGTCGCGGCGAGCGTCCAGGAAAAGCGCGCGCGAAAGTTTTCGTGGTCACGGGATTGCTCGTGGTGCTTGCGCTGGCAGGAATAGGATTTTGGCTGAGCCGGGCGCAGCTAAGCGTTGATGTTCATCTGCAAACAACGATCCGGACAGAACCGGCTGGGGCGCTCGTTGTTCTAGGCGATCACGCTCAAAAAAGCCCGGCGACCTTCACAGATTTGGAACCCCGCAAATATAACCTGCGCATCATGAGTCCCGGATACGAGCCTGTGGAGACAAGTGTCGATTTTCGGCGCAAACACGCAGTTGATCTGCCACCATTTCAACTCGTGCGGAGTAAAGGCGCGCTTCAACTCCAATCCGAGCCGCCCGGCGCGCAATTTTGGATAACAAGCGACGACAGTCGGATTTCCCGCGACGGCGTGACGCCGCAAACGATAGGCGATCTTCCCACCGGCAAATATTCGATCGTCGCCCGCCGCGGCGATTGGGAAATGCGCAGTGACGTCGAAGTGCAGCGTGGCGAGACTACCAGTAGATCCTTTGCGTTCGTTAGCGCGATCACAAATATCACCAGCGAACCCAGCGGCGCGGAGATTTTTGTAGACGGAAAAACGCGCGGCCGCACGCCGCTTCGAGTGGATCTTCCTGCGCGTCCGCACGAGCTGGTCGCCCACATGAATGGCTGGCCTGACGAACAGCAAAAGATCGACGTGGACGCACAACGCGAAAACGCCGCGCATTTTATTTTTGCCAATGGCAGCGTGAAGATTACCAGCGCGCCGGGCGGCGCGAGTGTGATTGCGAATGGGAAAGACCTCGGTCAAACACCGCTGGTGATCGAGGAAGTAAAACCCGGCAACGTCACTTACGAGATGCGGCTATCCGGTTACAAGCCGGGTTCGGTCAATGGGAAGGTTGAGCCGCAACAACAAACGTTTCTGGCAGCGCGTTTGGAAAAGAGCGTCGGTCCCTCACCCGGGCAGCCGTTCACCAATTCCCTGGGCATGAAGTTTGTTCCGCTTGGGGATGTGCAGATTTCTGTGTGGGAAACGAGGGTGCAAGATTACGAAGCGTTTTGCCGCGCAACCGGACGGCACTTCGAGCCAGCCGATTTTCAGCAGGCCGCGACCGATCCGGCGGTGAAAGTGAACTGGTTCGATGCAATGGCGTTTTGCAAATGGTTGACCGAAAAGGAACACAACGAAAATCTGATTGAAGACCGCCAGGCATACCGGTTGCCGACCGATCTCGAGTGGAGCATGGCGGTCGGTCTGATGAATGAAAGCGGCACAACGCCGGAAGCGCGCGATGGCAAAATCAAAAATGAATTCCCGTGGGGAAAACAATGGCCGCCCCCCAACGGCACAGGAAATTATGCTGCACCCGCGGGACGCCGCCGCGGCGGAACGATGCCGGTGGGAAGTTTCAAGCCAAATTCAATAGGGCTGTACGATCTCGGCGGAAACGTTTGGGAATGGTGCCTCGACGCCTATAAAGGAGGCGCCAGCGCAACCAGCCGTGATTGGGGTGTGCTGCGTGGCGGCTCATGGGCGACAAGGAACCGTCTGGAAATGCAATCCTCCTATCGCAACGTAGTCGATCGCAATGATCGTGACGTGATTTACGGATTTCGTTGCGTGCTGGCAACGCAGCCGACAAGCGAGACTGAGAATAAATGAGTTCTCAGGCCATCAACAAGTCCTGCACACCTGGGCGACGTAATGTAGAATGTCCCACGATGCGACCAGGCGGAATCTTTGAGACAGTCTTGTACGCCGAAGATCTTG
>WNGO01005680.1_pt1 | contig 10759 bp, 7 predicted proteins | sample 5400511 | NCBI WGS metagenome assembly WNGO01 (sample SAMN13153380, study PRJNA577476) | soil metagenome | isolation source: 20 cm soil or saprolite under Garry oak tree replicate 2 | place: USA:California | collected 2016-06-15
GATCAATTGTTGGATAAGCTCTAGTTCATGGCTTTGTTTTTCCTGGGGGTCGGCGAGTTTTGCCTCCAGGGTTTTGATTTCGTTGAGTATTTGCTGGTGTTGGATGTGCCAGCGTGTAACGGCTCGTTCAACTCCCATTGAAGACGGTTCTTTCTTTTTGCGCCGCAAGGGATGTAGACACAGTCACGGCTACATCCCATGCGGCACGTATATTCTAGCGGGCGGGGGCGCCGTAGACCAGGGTGTTGAGCGTGTTGATAAGTTCTTCATCCTGGTATGGCTTGACCACGTAGGAATTGGCGCCTAACTGGATGGCACGCTGCTGGTGCTTGGCGGCGGCGCGCGAGGTCAATACGACAAGCGGAAGCGTGCGATATTGTTCCTGGGCCCGGATGGTTGAAATCAGTTCATAGCCATCCATGCGCGGCATTTCTATGTCGAGCAGTACGACTGCGGGCGTCTGATGGGAGATCATTTCCAGGGCCTCTACGCCATCACGCGCCATCTGGACTTCCCAACCGCGCTGTTTGAGCATATTGCTGACCACACGACGAACGCTGGGACTATCATCTACCACAAGCACGTGCTTTCCGTACTCTGCCTGAAAGGGAGCTGACGTAGCCGATGGTTTTGAAGCTGCGGCCGGCTGTTGAGCAGGCAATGGTAGAGCACCTGTCCTGGAGCTTGCTGGCAGCGGCGGAACGACCATACCGTCTCGATATACGGGAGCAGAGGCCGAGGTTGTCGCGCTCCCAGCCAGCTTCGAACGGGTGGCGAGTAGTTCGATTAGCTCAAGGATGAGGACGACGCGCCCATTGCCCATCACGGTTCCTCCAGCTATGCCGTGAACGTTGCGCAAATGAGGCCCGAGGTTCTTCATCACGACATCCAACTTACCTTTGATATCATCAACGACCATGGCTACTTTGTAGCCACCCGCATTCACCAGGAGTAATGGCGCTTTATCGTCAATAGGACTTCCTGGCAACGACAGGAGTTGGGCAAGCGTATTCAATGGATAAAGATCGTTTTGCACCAGAATAGCTGGCTTGCCACCAAGTGTTGAGCGCTTGAAGTTATCCAGGCGGCCAATGGATTCGACGAGCACGGTCGGAATGGCGAACTGCTGGCCACCAGCCGTTACCATCATCGTGCTCTGGATAGCTAAACTGGTGGGGAACTTCATAGTAAATGCAGTGCCCTGACCTGGCATTGACTCAACGACAAGCGTTCCTCTCAGGCGTGAAACGCTATCGCGAACTACATCGAGGCCAACGCCACGACCACTCTCTTCGCTGAGTACTTCGGCAGTTGAGAAGCCTGGGCGGAAGATGAGTTCGATAATATCATGGTCATCGAGTATCTGATCTTCGCGAATGAGCCCACGAGCGATAGCGGCATTGCGTACACGGTCTGGATCGATACCGGCGCCATCGTCACGTACGGTGATGACGACCTGATTGCCCTCATAGGCGGCGGAGAGTTTAATCTGGCCAGCAGGTGGTTTGCCCTTCTGGATACGAACTTCCGGCGTTTCGATGGCATGGTTCACAGCATTACGCATGAGGTGCAGCAATGGTCCGGCAATTTCTTCATTGACGGTGCGATCTACTTCTGTCTCTTCGCCCTCCAGAAGGAACTCGAACTCTTTATGTTGCTTGAGAGCAACGGCACGAGCAGCGCGGTAGAGACGCGGAGTCATGGTTGAGAGAGGAACCAGGCGCGCTTTCATCAAACGGTCCTGGAAAGTGGTATTAAGACGATTCTCACGGGCGAAGACACCTTCACAATCTCGTATGATTGCTTCCATCTCTGTACTGAGTGTTGCCATATCCGAGATGCCTTCGCTTAAGCCACGAGCGAGCAGGTGGAATTCGGTATAGCGGTCGAGTTCCAGTTCATCAAATTCCGCGAGATGTTCTGGTTCAGCGCGGTTTTTGTTACCATTTCTAGCGTTAGTGAGTTTGCTTTGCAAACCTTCACCTGGCATTACCTGCACAGAATGGCCACTGGGTAGTGTTGCAGCTTCAAATCTGCTTTCGAGCTTTTGCCCGACATCTTTGAGGCGATTACTACTGATGCCAACATCGGAGACAAGCTGTATGAGACGATGGACACGCTCTTCCAGAATACTACGGTTCACCAGGAGTTCACCGAAGAGGTTGACGAGTTCATCGAGTTTCTGGAGCCGCACGCGTACACTGAGGTCACCACGAGCAGCGCGCTGGACATTTGTCTCCATGGATTGAGAGCCAGCGACGACACCGGCAACGGTGGAACCGTCATCCATGAGGCCTTCTTCGTTCATTTCATCGACATCAACGTCTTCCACGCCAGCATCTCTGAGTGCACTTTGGCCGAGAAGCTCTTCATAACGAACGCGAAGCAATTGAACGCTGGCTTCTTCATCACGTGGATTGGTGCTCCTAGCTGTAATAAGCAGATCAAGTGTCTCTGATGTATCAAGTATGAGACTGAGTACAGCAGATGAAATTGTGGTGGTGCCCTCCATGATGCTATCGAGCAGATCTTCGAAAATGTGGGAGAGGTCGGCGATAGCACGGAAGCCCATCATGCCAGCAGCACCCTTGAGTGTATGGGTGGCACGGCTAATACCCTGGATAATTTCACGATTTGTCGGAGACTTCTCGAGAGCGGCCACGTGCATAATGATCGTTTGTAGATGCTCTTCGGCCTCTAAACGGAAGTCAATGGCTTCTGGGCAGCAGGTTGCGGACGGGGCGGTACCGCTGGAGCGGCGGGTGCAGAAGCGACCTGCGATGATACAGGTGGCATGGGAGCTGACACGACAGGCGGCGGTGTAAAAGCAGGCTGTTGTTTATCAGGGGCGGACTGGTGTGTATCAACAGTGGGCAGCCCTGTTGCCTGCCGCGCCTGGTCAATAAAGTTGGAAGTACGCGGCGCAGTCGATACAGGAGGAATGAGCGTCTGTTGCATTGATGCATTCAGAAGACCTCCGGCGCCTTCCGTTATCTGATTAAGGAAATCCTGGCGAACCTGGATCTCAATTTCACTGCGAAGCCTGTTCTCGAGTTCCTGGATGGTTTCGACATTATCTGTACCGGAGACACGCTCCAGCAATTGCCGCTTTGCCTCAAACTCCTGGTGAATTTCGTTGCGTAATTGCCGCTCCAGCTCTGAGCGGGCGGCAAGAGTCAGTGGGCGTATTTCGTATTCGCGGCGTACTTCTTCGCGTATTTTCGCCTCTTGTTCTCGTCGAAATTCCTCGCGAACAGCGGCCTCGATTTCAGTGCGCAGAGCTGCTAGGTCACCGCGCCGTTCAAAGGTTACACGTTCACGCATTGCCTCTGCTTCACGCGAGACGCGCATCTCCCATGGGGTCCAGCCTTGATCGTGTGTGAAGATATGCGAAGAGCTTTGAGCCTGAAGCTGCTGAAAGGCATTACCACACGATTCAATGGAGGCAGAGAGTTGTTGCAGTACGATGTGGATCTGCCCGTCTGTCATTTCGACACCACTAGTAATCTGTGTGAGAAGCTCAAGTACCTTTTTCAGCTTAGTATTTGAGACCCACATGACAGAGAGGGGCAGATAACGCCGAACATGTTCGGGGCTATTGCGAAGATTAAGCCCCATTGCCTGTCCAGCCCAATCTTCCATACGATCGAGGGCATCTTTGGAGCCATCGAGAAAGCCCTTGAATTCCGTGCGCTGGGCTTCGATTACGGACATAGCCACGCGCAGTTGTTTGAGCATTTCTCTAAGAGAGGAGGCCTGTACAGCCAGGGAATGGGTCTCCTCGTGCATTTCGTTGAACTCTACCGGGAGTGCAAGATCAGCAGGCAGGGGCGCTGGTGCAGATTGAACGAGGGAAGGTTGTTTGGGATCGGTTACGTCTTCACTAGCGGAAGCCGGAAGCGAAACGCTTTCATCATGAGGAGGCGCTGCTGGTGACCCGGCAGGGCTGTTTTCGATGTTGTTTTGAGAGTAGGCTGGCCATGTTGCTGTGGTAGCGGCCAGTATTTCCAGGGCACTTGGATTTGAAGGTTCGGGAACAAAGCTTGTTTCAGGTTGAGCAAGTTCTGCAACCTGTTCTTGGAGATGTGAAACCACCTGTTCTGGCTGATGGACAAAGTCAGCTGATACGGGTTCAGCAGGAGCAGACTCTTCAGGCCATGCTATATCCTCACCGGCTGTTACAGGCGTCGTGCGGAAGGAAGCTAAAACCTCGTCAAGTGAAGGCATCGAAGAGATCGCTGGCGCGCTTTGTGTTGGCATGTCGACAGGGGATGGAATGGAGGCTGGCAGCAACGGAGCGCCATGCGTGTTACCATTGGCGACTGATGGCGCTGAAGCTGAAGCTGAAGATTCTGTAAGAGCACGATAGCGGACATAATCAGCATCGTCTTCAGCCATGACTGCTTCTTCATCGATACCGGCGTGTATTCCTTGAAGGAGTTTATGCATTCTCCCAAGGGATCGTTGCAAGAGGCCAATCGTAGGAGCATCAAGGGTAGATATCCCATCTAATACATCGCCGAGGATATCTTCCATACCATGGGCAACATGGGCCAAGCCGGGGAAATCCATCATCGAAGCAGAACCACCAATAGTATGGGTACGGCGATAGGTTTCCTCAATAGCGTCCATGTAGCCGGGCATTGTGCCAGAGGGCGACTGTGCCAAACTTTCGAGATTGGACTCTATTTCTGGCAAATAACTATTCACTTCTTCGATAAACGAATCGAGTATTGAAAGTTTATCAAATGTATCCGACATTTTGCGCGTACCCACTTTTTCTAGCTACACATTCCACTATTTCTCATAGCTGTCAATTATTCGGGAATGGAGCCTGATCCTGACCAAACGGCGATTGATTTTGATTCTGTTGAGCACCTCTTTGCCAACGCTGACGAGAGGCTTGAAATTGTGCTTGCTGCTGGTTTTGCGGCGAGCCAGAATTTGGTTGTTGCGGATTGGCTCCCTGGTTTGAGGCAGGGAAGTTCTGTTGGCCCTGTGGCTGCTCAAATCCACTTACTTCGCCAAAGCCAGGGTAATTATCGAAAGATTGTTGACCACCGAAACCTGGCTGGTACTGGTTGGCACCAAAGAATTGCTGCCCACCATAGCTCTGCTGGTTATTAAACGAGGGCTGCTCGCTGAAACCCTGTTGACCAGAGAATGACTGACCACCAAACGGCTGTGAGTTAGCATACCCCTGCTGGCCACCAAAGGGCGGCTGACTAAAGCCGGGCTGGCCAGCAAAGGATTGCTGCCCACCAAAGTCCGGCTGGCTACTAAACGACGGCTGGCCGAAATCTGGCTGATTATTATAGGAAAACTGTCCATTACGGCTGGAGAGTGCGACCAGCGAACCCGAGTTGCCAGGTTCTGGAAGTGGTGGGAAATTGCCAGCGAAATCTTGCGCCCAGTTGTTTTCGGGACCTGGGCCGAGGGCTGGTGGGAAGATTTGGTTACCATTTCCTCCTTGCAGCTCTGCCACAGATGTCATACCTGGGAACGCAGCCATCATCTCGTTGCCACGGTCTGGTAGGCGGAAGGTAGAGACCGAGGCACGTAGTTGCTCTGTAAGCTCGGCAAGATAGCTCACACTGGCGGCGGCTTCCTGTGTGCCGATGTTGGTCTGGCGAGTGATGTCAGAGATCTGACCCATGGCAACAGCGACAGCTTCAGAGACCGATGTCTGTTCATTCGCGGCGCGAGCTATGCTTTCGATCATTTGCGCCTGTCGTTCGACGGCGGTGTAGATCGAGTTAAGTGAACGACCGGCTTCATCAGCGAGTTGCGAACCTTTCACGACCTCTTGCGTGCTATCTTCCATAGCTACAACAGCTTCATAGGTATCGCCCTGGATACTTTTGACGAGGGTATCGATACGCTTGGTAGACTCAGTCGAGCGTTCGGCGAGAAGACGGATTTCGTCTGCAACGACTGCAAATCCTCGTCCGTGCTCGCCGGCCATAGCTGACTGAATGGCGGCGTTGAGAGCAAGCAGGTTCGTTTGATCGGCGATGTCTTCAATGATACGAACAATTTCGCCGATTTCATTGGAGCGCTCGCCGAGACGTTTGATTTTCTTCGAGGTTTCCTGGACGTTTTCACGAATGACGACCATACCTTCAATCGTTTGACGAACGGAGCGTTGACCACTATTGGCGTTACGCAGGGCTTCTTGAGCTGCTTCAGCACTGAGTTGAGCATTGCGAGCCACGTTTTGAATGAAGATAGCCAGCGCTTCGACGGCTTCGGTCGTTTGAGAAATCTGAGCCACCTGGGTTTCAGATGCCTGGGTGAGTTCATCGGAGCGATCAATGATGCGGCGAGTCGCGTTAGTGACCTGCACAGCTGTTGTTTGGACGCGTCCGACGACCTTGGCAAGTTCTTCGATCATATAGTTAAACGAGTCGGCCAAAACGCCGAGGGTGTCTGGTGTTACTTCGGCCTGTACGCGCAGGTCGCCATCACCGACGGCGCTAACTTCCTGGAGCAGTTTCTCGATCTGCGCTTGTAGCGCAGCAGCATCATTGCCATTGGAGCCAAATGAGACTCCACTTTGCGAGGTCCCTTGATTATCAAGAAGGGTATTCAGCGACATCGAGAGCATAGCGAACTCGTCGTCGCCGTTGACCACAGCGCGAATGGTGCGATCTCCGCCCGCGTAATCACGGCAGACGTCAACAAGTCCAAGTAATCGACTTTTGACTTCGCGCTGAACAAAATAATTGACGGTCAGTACTCCGATGAGGGCCACGATTGCACAGGCAACAACAACCAGTACAAAAGTCGTGGAATCGCCGTTATTACTGCTCTGGATTCGTTGTGAGGCAAATACTCCCAGAAAAGCGATCATGATGACTGGAATTGCGGCTGAAAGAAATAGCCCTAGCTGCATCAGCCCATTAACAGTCATTCCGCCTCTATTGCGATCAGGATTCATCGCCAGGCCTCCTGTGTGTAAAAATACGTCTATAATTAGCACGTTCAAAAAAAATATTATGGTAGGGCTTCGTAACGCTGCATTTTATCTGAGAAAAGCAGGCGTGCAGCATCTATCAACACAATCACACGTCTATCAATCAATGCGACCCCAAAAGCATAAGGAATAGCCCATTGTGGTATTGCGGCGTGGCGTACGCTTATGTCGGTAATAGAGGTAGGAGGAATGGGTATCATTTCACTGACGCCGTCCACAACCAGGCAAATCACCATTTCATTGAACTGCACCGACAACAAACGAGTCCGTGGATTGTAGGGAAGCTGCTCCATATCCAGGAAACTGCGAAGATCCACCACCGAGGCGATCGAGCCGCGCAGATTGATCACACCTCTCACCCAGGGTGCGACATTGGGAACAGAGGTGACATCAACTAAGCGTTCTACACCCTGAATATGTTCAGCTTTAAGGGCAAACTCTCGATCCAGCAATGAGAAGGTCAAGTATTGCTCACCGACAACCTCAGCTGATATCGCTCCCTGATCGGCGCTAGCAGGGCGAGATTGTGAGATTTGAGCAAGTTGAGACTGCAATGCCAGCATGGAATTTGCGCGGGAGTTTCGCTGACTCCCGTGAAAGTCAGGGGAAAGACCACTTGATTGAGTTCCTGGTCGCTGGGAAGCCGACATAGTTTGTGGCATCAAAGCATCCCGTTGCCGTATTTTTTGATCATCGCTGGCCACAAAAAAACTCCTTGGGCGACAACACGAGTCGCCGGGCATATTCTCTAGAGGTGTAATGAGGGTACCAAGTGCGGGTACCCGAGCTTCTTTACACCAGACTGCGCACACTAGCTACTAATTCATCGGTATTAAATGGCTTTGTCATATACAGATCTGCGCCCTGTCTTAACCCCCAGGATTTGTCGAGGGGAGTATTTTTACTTGTTAACAAAATAATCGGGATGTGTCTACTCGCTTCCGAGCTTTTGAGTTTACGACACAACTGAAAACCGTTTTGTTTTGGTAAGACGACATCCAGTACGATACATTGTGGATGTTCTTTAAACACTTTTTCGACAGCTTCGTCACCGTCAACAGCCGTAACCACTTCAAAGCCACTATTACGCAGTGGAGTAGCAATCATGGTCAACTCTGTCCAGCTATCATCTACAACGAGAATCTTCTGTCCAGGCATCATTATTATACCTTTCCGATATGCCAGTTACGCTAGTGAAATGGGAAATAAAGGCTATTCCACTAACGCACATTCACCTGTAGAACCTCCTACTACACCTACTACAGGAAACGTGGACAACGCCTAGCCACGGCGTCGAAGGCGAGTACGCATTCCTTCATGTTGTGGGGGCATACGTTCTTGCCAGTTCACAAGATGTTTTTTCACGGTGCGTACTAATTCTGCTGAGTCAAAAGGTTTAGTGAGATATTCTGTTGAACCAGCGAGCCGACCACGCATCTTGTCGAACAAACCATCCTTCCCACTGAGCATAATAATCGGTATTTGACGAAACTGCAAGTTTTTGCGTATTATCTGGCAAATATGGTACCCATCCATACGAGGAAGTTGTATATCGAGCAGAATCAGGGCGGGCATTTCGTCGGCAACTGAGGTGAGGGCGCTGAGACCGTCTCCAGCAGTAATCACTCTAATATGCTCCCGCTGCAGGGTCATCTGGACGATCTTACGCACAGTAGGACTATCGTCCACAACCAGTACTGTCGGTTCAGCCATTAGATTGACCTCCTACGTGACTCAGGTGACCTGTAGGAACCACCTTCATTATCATGGACATGATTCCAATTTTGTATGATACCCATGGGGGCAGGTTGAGCGGGATCACGGCCACGGGTCACCTGCGCGCTGTGCTGCGCCCGGTAGACCTGGTACTGATGAATTTCCTGATCAATTTCGGTCAGGAAGGCCTTCCAGGCGAAATTGAGGTTGCGGCCGGTATGTGAATTGCCCACCTCGTCACGTAATAACTCTGCGAAGACCATGCGTAAGAAGGCAGCCAGGCCGAGGACGGCTTCCCAATAAAATTCTTCTAATTGCTCTCCTTTCACCAATTTATCCAGGGTAAGGATGCTGGTACAGTCAAATCCCCCATTGGTAAATTCAATGGTTTCCAGGATGGGATATTGCTGCGCGAGGAGTTGGAACTGGCCGGAGAAACGGCGCTCTAGATAGCGTATCACATCTGGATAAGGTATCTGTCCTCGCCCACGCAAGCTTTTCGCATACCTGCTATGATGGGCCAACAAACCGTTGATACAATCGGAGAGGACAGTGATGAGGCCGAGAAGATGCTGCTCTGGATTGGAGGACTGCTGCTTGCGTGTTAATGTTGTCTGGCACTTGATAATGAGGTTTGAAAGGTCCTGTTGCACTTCGTTCTCCAGAGCGGTGTCAACGATTTCGATGAGGCGAAGCTCGAGAAGGCGGGTCATGATGCGTGCAACGCGGGCCTCGGGTGTCATTAAAACCAGCGCCATAGCCTGGAGTGGTATTTCACCATTTGAGAGGCAGAGTGCTTCGATAAACTCCTGGCCGAGCCCAAGGCTACGCACATCGTTATGGATTTCTGGCAGCCAGCGGGCGACGGTAGTGCGGGTCAAATGAGTCTCGCCCATCTCTTCCCATTCATCAGCCTGACGTAGGGCTTCCAGGAGCGTGGAGTCGATGTCGAGCGCTTGCATTCTGTTTTCCATGGGCACAAGCTGACGATGGAAGGCGAAGCGACCATTGACCCAGCGCAAGGCGTGACTGATTGATTGGGTAACAGCAAATTCTAAGCGGCGCTGCATTTCAGCGGCGCTCATCCAATTGCGTTCAACAAGCATGGCAAGGGCGACCTGCGTGTTACCTCCTGCATGCTCGCGCACCATTTGTGCTCGTTGAGGGTCCAATTTATTGACGAGACAGAGCATAACGAGCAAATCCGGTTGAGGCACGCCTTCTTCGCGCAGCGCGACGATCTGGCCTTTACGAAGGCTGATAGAGAGTGTTTCAGGACCTGAATGGACGAAGAGTGTTCCCGTTTTCCCACTCAGGGCAAGCATTTTCAGGATAGATTGGAGACCTAATGTTTGTAAGTCTCCATCCATAATGCGGTCTTGCTGCTCCATAGTTCCTTCTATTCCTTTCCCGGTCAAGCGTGCGAGTCAAATACTCTACCACAAGCTACCACACGCGATGGTTAGTAGCAGTTTTCCATTTTCTCTTGATTTGGACGAAAGAGAGAGGAATAAGTATCAGACCCTATCTAAACATACCTGCTCAATGGCAGCGAGTAGATGATCGACGTTAAAGGGCTTATCAACGTACGCTACGTGGTTACCGCGCATGTATGGGCGGTTCCACGGCGCCTCAAATTGAGTTAACGCGCTCATGATGACAAAAGCAGGTATGGTATGTAACGAAGCGGTGTTTAGACAGCGAATGACTTGATAACCATTCATCCAAGGCATAATCAAATCTGCGACAATACAGTGCGGTCTCCAATCGAGGCATTGTTCCAATGCCTCTAATCCATCATGCGCAACAGCTACTTCATAGTTCGATTCAACGTTCAGGCACTGCTTTACGGCATTAGCAATTGCTATATCGTCATCTACGACCAGGATACGTATCTTTTCGCCTACAGGTTGGATCTCTTCTCGCTCAAGCAGGAGCTTTTGAAAGACGCGTAAATAGCGCTGCAGGCGGCCCATCTCGAAAGGTTTTTGCAGTAGCGCGACAGCGCCTATTTGTTCAAGTGTTGTACGGGAGACGGAACAGCTGCTCAGTGCGATTGTGAGGCGA
>WNGO01009833.1_pt1 | contig 10757 bp, 7 predicted proteins | sample 5400511 | NCBI WGS metagenome assembly WNGO01 (sample SAMN13153380, study PRJNA577476) | soil metagenome | isolation source: 20 cm soil or saprolite under Garry oak tree replicate 2 | place: USA:California | collected 2016-06-15
CTTCGATTCTCGCGCGCAACCAGTCCGGACTTCGGCCAACCCTTACGTTTTCCATTCGATGCGCGGAATAGAACGGACATTCGCGCAGCGCCGAAATCGTGACTCTGTTCCCCGCCTTGGTCTGAGGCGGAAGAGCTTCGGCTTTCGGAACGGTAGCCGTTACAATTTGCTTTCCGGTCAGTGCCGCGATTTCGCGTGCCAAACCAAAGTGACTGAGCAGATCGCCGCGGTTTGGCGTGATTTCAACATCGAAGATTATGTCGGTTGGAAATATCTCTCCAATGGGCGCACCGATCCTGGCCTCGGGCGATAGAATCAAGAGCCCGGTCGCGTCTTCGGCGATGCCCAGTTCTTTTGCGCTGCAAAGCATCCCTTCGCTATCGACGCCGCGCAGTTTGCTCGCACGAATCCGCAATCCGCCGGATAATTCCGCTCCAGGCAAGGCGAGCGGAACCTTGTCGCCGACCTCGTAATTTTTTGCGCCGCAAACGATTTGCCTGGTTCGACCGCTTCCATCGTCAACGACGCAGATGCTCAGGCGATCGGCGTTTGGATGCTGCCTCGATTGCTGGATTTGCGCGACAACGACTTGATCGAAATTTGCCCCGCATGATTCAATCCCTTCGATCTCGATGCCGGCCATGGTAAGCAAATCTGCGAGTTGCTCGACACTTGCTGGGAGTTCGACGAACTCGCGCAGCCAATTAACAGAAAACTTCATATCGGAGGATAGGCGTCTCGCCGAGTCGGGCGGGAAGCCCGACTTCCGATGGCAATGTTGCCGTGCGTCTGTGTCTTCATGCGAACTGCCGCAGGAAACGGAGATCGTTTTGCGCGAACAGACGAATGTCTGGTATATCGAACAAAATCATCGCGAGCCGGTCCATTCCCAGGCCAAAGGCGAAGCCAGTCCACTTCTCCGGATCGTAAGCGCTGTCCCCGCGCGCCGCGTTTACGGCTTCGAAGACAGCCGGATGAACCATCCCGCATCCACAAACTTCAATCCATTGTTCGCCCCCTTTCACCGCTTTCGATTTTACGTCGATCTCGAAACTTGGTTCAGTGAACGGAAAATAATGCGGCCGAAAACGCACCGCCGTATCTGCTCCGAAAAGTTCGCGTAGAAAAAATTCAAGCGTGCCCTTCAAATCAGCAACGCTGACCTTTTCATCTACGTAAAGCCCTTCGATTTGGTGAAACTGTGCACTATGCGTGGCGTCGATTTCGTCGCGCCGATATGCCGCCCCGGGAGCGATGACTCGAATCGGTGCCGCGGCGGCTTGCATGGCGCGGATTTGTACCGTCGAAGTATGGGCGCGGAGGAGACGGCCGTCCCGCAAATAGAAGGTGTCCTGTTCGTTCCGGGCCGGATGATCTGGGGGGGTGTTGAGCGCGTCGAAGCAATGCCATTCGGTCTCGACATCTGGGCCCTCGGCCAGCGCAAATCCCATACGCCGAAAAATGCTAATACTGCGGTCGAGAATCTGCGTCAGGGGATGGAGAGCGCCTTTCTCACCTGGCGTACCAGGCAAAGAAATGTCGATGTTGGCAACGGCGGCTGATTCTCGCGCAGCCCGAAACTCATCGGCGCGCGCTTCGATTGCGGCCGTTACGGCCGCGCGAACTTCGTTCAGCAGTTTTCCGACAATCGGTCTCTCCTCTTTCGGGAGCGACTTCATTTTCTCGCTCCATTCCGAGACGGCGCCGCTTCGGCCCAGGAAACGGATACGAACGGCCTCGAGCAGACGTTCATCTTCGGCTGAGGCGATATCGCGCAGCGCGTCTGCCCGCAACTGTTCCAGCGGATGAGTCATTGATATGGTTGTAGCGTCCGCCGTCTGAGCGGACAAGTCACGCGGACATGCGCTAAAGACAGCGCAATTCTACAGCCGCCTACGCTACCTTCTTGGATGTCGCTTTCTTCTCAAGCGCAGCTTTTGCCTGATCGACGATCGAAGTGAAAGTCTTCTCGTCGCTCACCGCCAGCTCCGCCAAAATCTTGCGATCGAGTCCAATGCCCGCCGCTCTCAATCCTTCGGCGAAGCGGCTGTAGGTGAGTCCGTTGGCCCGAACGGCGGCGTTCAACCGCAGTATCCAAAGCATCCGGAAATTGCGTTTACGCGTTTTGCGATCGCGGTAGGCCCAGTATTGACCCTTCATTGTTGCGTCTTTGGCGTAACGGAAGAGCTTTGATCGGCGACCGCGATAACCTTTTGCTTTTTTCAGAACCCGGCGACGTCGTTCGCGGCTAGCCGGGGCATTGGTTGCTCTTGGCATTTCGTTTTCCCGCAGAGCGGGACTCCTTTCAGCGAGCTGTTCTTAATATATTGGACCTGCGCGACCTCGCTCGCTGATTCGATCCGACTGCTGCCGGATCAGGTGTGCAGGTCTGGTTCAACGGCGAACCGGGTGTGCAAACTAGACCGCCTCGAGCAAATGACAAGTTTCGCATTGGCCGTTGCAAAGCAGTTTCTTACAATGCGGGGGTGAATTGGCTGGCGCGACACCGGCGCTTGGTCTTCGCCGTGGTCTGCGCGTTTTGGACGGCGACGATTATTGCCGGACACTTTTTTGCTCAAGTCCCGTTTCTCTCCCTGCCGTGGCGCAGCGAACAAGGCTTTGAAGATTTGCTCCGGCGTGAGGGCCGCAAAACGCCTACCAGGGAAGATTTCGTTTTCCTCGGGATCGACCAAACCTCGCTTGAGATGCCGCCGCTTGCGCAAGAGGAGGTGGCGGATAATCGCGCGTTTCAATTGATGAAAGAGCACAGCTTCCCCTGGTCACGGGAGTTGTGGGCTTTGTTGCTGGATCGCTTGTTTAGCGCAGGAGCGCGCCTGGTCACGTTCGACATGGTATTCAATCCGCCGAATGAGGGTGACGCCGCGTTCCACGCTGCGCTTGATCGTTATCGCGATCGCGTAGTCATCGGCGAAAACTTCGACATACAAAACTCCGCCCAGCTCGTTCTTCCGAATCCGACGCTGATTCCACCACCGGCTGAAGACGATGATCGCGTCGGCTTCGTCAACTATTTCGACGATCCAATTGACGGGAAATTGCGAGCGGCGCGTTTCTTTACTTCGGATCGTCAGCTCGCCGGACTCCCTTCCCATCCGAGGGAAAAACACTATGCCTCGCTGCCAACCCGAGCCTTGATCAAGCTCGGTCGGGATGCAGACGTTATCTACGACCAGCGCGATCATCTTTTCCGGTTCAGCTCGAACGATGCCTATGTTCCGCGGCCGCTTTATGAGGTTTTCGATCCAAAATTTTGGCATGCGAACTACGCCGGTGGCGCATTTTTCAAAAACAAAATCGTGATCGTCGGGGCATCCGCGCAAATTCTGCACGATTTCATCGACACGCCGATGAGTCCGTCAACGCTTGGGCCAGTCGTGCATTTGCAAGTTCTCGCGGCGGCTAGCGCGCACGAATTTCTTCATCAAACAACACCGCGCGTGATGCGCGATCTATCTCGCGGTTGTCCGAATCTCTTACGATAGGGCTGGTTTATTGCTCGCGACCGTGCCGGTCCTGTCGGTCTTCTTTCTCGGTGGCGCCAGCACCCTCGGACTCGATTATGCATTCGAGCGCATGGAAAAGCTGCGAACCCGGCGCACACTCGAACGTTACGTTTCGAAGAATTTGGTCAAAGAAATTCTCGAAAACCCCAGCGGCTACTACAGCAGCATGCGCGGTGCACGCAAACCGGTCACGGTATTGTTTTCCGATCTTGTTGGTTTCACCACGCTCAGCGAAAAAGCTGATCCGGAAGAGCTTGTCCGTCATCTTAACCAATACCTTAGCCACATGGTTGGCGTGGTTTTCGAAAACGGGGGCACGCTCGATAAATTCATCGGCGACGCCATTATGGCCGTTTGGGGCAACGTCAAAAGCGAGGGCGTAGCCAAGGATGCCAAGGCCTGTGCCTACGCGGCGCTCGGGATGCGGCGTGAACTGAAAAAGCTAAACGACGGTTGGAAGTTGGAAGGGCGAATGACGCTCGGCATGGGCGTCGGCATTAATCAAGGGGACGTGTTGATCGGTAACATCGGTTCATCTGAGCCGCACGAACGCCTGGACCCCACGGTCATCGGTGATGCGGTGAATCTCGCTTCGCGCTTGGAGGGACTCACCCGCATTTACGGCGTCGATATTCTGGTTGGAACAAGTGCGGCGCAATTGATCCGCGACGAATTTTGTCTCCGCACCGTCGCTCGCGCGCAGGTGAAGGGAAAAACGGAGCCGGTCGATGTATTCACCATTGTGGATGCTCGCAATAGCCATCTCGATCAGGAATTTCTGATCTGGCTTGAGACTTACGAACAAGGAATTCGAAAATTCCGGGAGCGCGATTTCACGCAGTCAAAGATTCTATTTTCCCGTTATCTCGAGTTTTATCCGGAAGATTATCTGGCCAAGATGTACCTCGAACGCTCGCTGGAGTACGAGCAGGAGCCGCCCGACGATGCTTGGGATGCGGTGGAAGTCTTTTATAAGAAATAGCGCGTGATTCGGCGCGACTCAGAATGAGATGCAAGGAAGCCGCTTTGCTCGGCGAAATGCGCCACAACTCGCGATTGGCAACTGCGGCGGGGCATCGTAGAGAAGCAGCGTGAGGGGCTCGGGCCGCGGGCAGCATTTTCATTTCATCGGGATTTGCGGAACCGCGATGGGTTCAGTCGCGGCGGCCATGGCCGAACGCGGCTTCATCGTTACCGGATCAGACGAGAACGTTTATCCGCCGATGTCGACCTTCCTCGAACAGCGTGGGATCCCGCTGATGGTCGGCTATCGAGCAGAGAATATTCCTGCGAAAACCGATGTTGTTGTTATCGGGAATGCGATGAAGCGAGGTAACCCCGAAGTCGAGGCCGTGCTGAATCGGAAGCTATTTTATCTGTCCCTGCCAGAGGTATTGAAAAATCACTTCTTGCGCGGGCGCCACAATCTCGTTGTTACCGGGACGCATGGAAAGACGACCACAACGGCGTTGCTCGGCTGGATCATGACCTGCTCCGGCCACCGGCCGAGTTATATGATTGGCGGCATTCCCCGCAATATGGGGCAGGGGGCACAATTCAACGACTCGAAGTTCTTCGTCATTGAAGGCGACGAGTACGACACCGCCTTCTTCGATAAGCGATCAAAGTTCATTCATTACCTGCCCGAGCTCGTGATCGTGAACAATATTGAGTTCGATCACGCCGATATTTTTCACGATCTCGACGAGATCAAACGCAGTTTTCGTCATCTCCTGCGCATCGTCCCACAAAATGGAATGGTGTTGTTGAATGGCGACGACGCCAATTGTCGCGAAGTCGCGAATGAATGCCTGACACAGATTGTTGAAGTGGGTTTCGGAATCAATTGCGCGGCGCAAATTCGTGACATCGCCTATTCCGCTGGTGGATCGCGGTTCACTCTGGCCGAGGACAAATTCGAGATTCCGCTCATTGGCGAGTTCAACATCCGTAACGCTGCCATGGCAATTTCGGCAGCGAAGTTTTATGGCATTTCCGTGGACGCCATTTGCCACGCTCTGGAGACTTTCAAAGGCATTGCCCGACGTCAGGAGATTCGTGGCGAAGCGCGCGGGGTGAAAGTGATCGATGATTTCGGCCATCACCCGACTGCCATCGCCCAGACTCTGACCGGTTTGCGCTATCGTTATCCACACCATCGGCTCTGGGCCATTTTCGAGCCGCGCTCGAACACGACTCGCCGCGCGGTATTCCAGCACGATCTGCCGAATGCGCTCAAGCTAGCGGACGGCGTCCTCATTTCCCAAGTGGCAAAACTGGAGCAAATTCCGGAGACGGAACGGCTTAATCCCGAAGCAGTCGTGGAGACAATTGCGAAATCGGGCAAGCCGGCCTTTTACGAACGGGATGCGGATGCAATCGTCGAGCGGATCACGCCCTTGCTACAGGAAAACGATATCGTCGCTGTGTTTAGCAACGGCGGCTTCGACAACATTCACGCGAAATTGTTACAGAAGTTAAAAGGTTAAATCGCTACAAGGTTACAATGACTGAATTCGTTGTGACGACGTAACCTTTTAACAAGTCACGATGTCGGCGGAGCAACCGAGGTGTGATCGTGCAAGATGCGCCAACCATCCGGGGTTTTGCGCAGAATCAACGTGAATCGACCGTGCGGATTATCGTTTGTGCGTTTCAGTTCCCAGTGGCCAAGGACGACAGCCGCATCGTTCGCCAGCTGGCTGATGTGCAAATCAGAGAATATTAGTGTTCCCATCGCGGCCGGATCCGGATATTTAGCCCTGTAGCGATCGTGCACTGTCTCCCAACCGCGGGTAACTTCATCGCCGGAAATGAACACCGTGTCGTCGGTGCGCATGTAACCTTTCATGAACCCTTCGAGATCACCGCGGTTCCAGGCCTCCTGCTGGGCGTGAAGAACGGCGGCGATCGCTTCGTCCGATGTTGCCGTTGGAGATTGGGCTGGTGCGGCTGATGCTTCCAGATAGAAAGCTACAACGATAAGACCAACCAAACCGGAAGATAGCGACCGCCATGTCCAGAGCATTCTCATTGGTGCCATTATTACTCGCACCGAGGCTTTATCGTGGACGTGTTGACCGGCAGGCGGCGGTGTTGACCCGATGAGCGCTTCCCATTACATATGCCTGCTTTGAGATCTTTCTGGGTTTTGGTGGTCGCTTCGGCCGCAACTAGTTTTGCGCAGGTCAATCCTGCGCCAGTGCCGATCGCACCGGCCCGTCCTCCCGCTGTCACCTCCCCGAGCGGCTCGCAAGATATGGTCCGGTTGCAGTTCCCCAACAGCGATGTCCAGGACGTCCTCCGTCTCTACGAGACGCTTACCGGCAAACGCATCATCGTTGACAATCTCGTTGCCGGTAAGGTGAACATTTTTCTCACCAAAGATGTGACCCGAGAAGAGGCGATCAAGATCATCGAGATGAATCTCGCCTTAAACGGTTATTCCCTTGTGCAGGCCGACAAAGACACTATTGAGGTTGTCGGCCAAAACCAAAATCCACGTCGAGCGGCCGTTCCTATCATTTCCGATACCGGCGATATTCCGCCCGGGAATACGGTCATCAGTTTTCTGTTCAAGCTCCGTTATACCGATCCACAGGACGTGGCCACCTTGCTGCAGCAATATCTGCAGCCAACCGGTGCCGTCGCCGCGATCCCGCTGCCGAAATCGTCGAGCTTGTTGGTCACGCAGAGCGCAGACACGATTCGCCGCATCGCTCGCATCGTGGAGCAAGTGGATGTCGAGCCGGCGGAGGTTAAGAGCGAGTTCATCCAGCTCTACCGCGCCGATGCAAGCAAAGTGGTGGACATGGTGAAAGACATTCTGGAGAAGGGCGGCGATCAGACGCGCGGCGGCGGGCCGTCCGGTCCCGGAGCCGTCCGCTCGGTTCGCCCGGTTCCAAACGCACCGGTGCCGCAACCGGCGCAGGTCGATTATGACCTGAGTGCCTTCACCGGCTTAAGCGAAGAGTCGATTGTGGTCGGTAAGATCAAGATATCGGCTGACGTGCGCACGAATCGTATCCATGTCATCACCCGGCCGATCAATCTGCCTTTTATTCGCAAACTGATCGAAGAGTTTGATGCCAATGTTGAATTTGGGAAACCGGTCACGCGACCGTTGCGTTACATCTCAGCTAGCGATGTTTTGCCCGTGCTCCAGCAGATCCTGACTGAGCCGGGGGCTGAAGGCGGCGGAGCAGGTGGCGCAGGCGGTGCGCCGCAGGTGGCGCCGACACCGCAGCGGGTCACGAATCCAACCGTCACCAACCCGTATAACCCGGGTCAGACGAGCACAGCCAGCGGCAGCAGCTTAAATATTTCGGAAGAGTTATCGACGCAACCGGTAGATACCGCACCCAAAGCAGTCACCATCGGCAATTCCAAAATCATCGCTGATCAACGTGCCAATACCATTCTCGTGCTCGGGAACCGCGAGGTTGTGGTGAAGATTTTCAAAATTCTCGATGAGATGGACGTGAAGGCGCCGCAGGTAGCGCTGAGCACGGTCATTGGCGAGTTGACCCTCAACAACGACGAGGAATTCGGCGTGGATTGGTTTCTGGGCCGCCACCCGAAGGTTGCGGGAACGAGCATCAACATTCCGCCAACAACTGTTCCCATTCCTTTTCCGAACGGCAGTCCGGCGGCGAGCCCGGGTGGCTCTCCGACTGTGGGCAGCGTTGTCGATCCCGCGGGCCTGGTCAATTTCGCGAATATCCTGTCGAACGTTGGGAGTGGAACCAACGTCTACATCGCTGCGGGCAACTATCTCGCGGCCATCGTGCACGCAATGGAATCGACCGGCCGGTTTCGCGTCATCTCGCGCCCGATGGTTTTCACGAGCAACAATAAGAAAGCTATCATCGCCAACGGACAGGAGATTCCTGTTCCGGTTAGTACTTTGAGCAACGCCTCGAGCACTCTTAACAATGTCGCTTCTGTCCAATCGAGCATCGAGTTCAAAAAGGTTGCTTTGCAGCTCGAAGTCGTCCCGTTGATCAATTCCGAGAAGGAGGTCTCGCTAGATATCTTGCAAAAGATCGACAGCGTAGTCCCGAACAGCAACGTAAACATTGGTGGGAACTCGGTGCCAACTATCGCGACGCGCTACATTCGGACAAACGTCTCCGCTCCCAACTGCTCCACGATTGTTCTCGGTGGTTTAATTCAGGATAATAAGAACGTCAGCAAAGGCGGAATCCCGTATCTGAATAAACTGCCAGTGGTGGGCGCCCTTTTTCGTAACACCATCAAAAATCACGATCGCACCGAACTAATCATTCTCATGCGACCGGAGGTGAGCTTAACCAAGCTCGATCTTTATCGTCTTCGACAGAAATCGGAAGATCGAACCCATTTTGGGCCGGAACTGGAGCAGGACGATTGTCCCGATTGTCCAAAGGCTGGCGATGGCAAACAGTTGCCGCCCCCTGATGTTCCTTCGGCAAAGGGCGAATGAGCGCGGCAATCAAAATTCTGGCAATTGCGTTGCTGTCGTTGTCTTTCTTCGGCGGCGAAGCACGGGCGTTTATCCTCGATGAGGAAATTTTTTCTCAACGCCCGCTCGATCCGCTTGCCCCACGCGACGATCAGTGGCCGCTGCATCAGATGCCGGCGGTGAACGCAACGGATTTCGCAGCGCGTTACCGCTATCGATTCGCTTATTATTTCAAAGCCCCCGAGCAACTGGTGTTGCAGCCCTCTTATGTGGGGGCGCTGCAACGCGATCTCCGGCGGCTAGGCTATTATTGCGGACCGATCGACGGCATTTTTTCGGCAGAAGTCAGCAATGCCATCGCCCATTTGCAGAAGAACCACTCCATGCGGGTAACTGGGACTTTGACCGATGGGGTCCGACGTGCCTTGCATCTGCCGTAGTCCGTGAGTTCACCGGCCAGTCAGTCGTTGATCAATTTGCTGCTCGAAGGTGGGGTGCAGTCGCGGGAGGAAGCGGCCCAGCTTGCGCAAAATCTCAATGGCGGGTCGTGGACGACACAAGTGCTCGATTCGGGGAAGGTTGATGAGCAGCGATTCCTCGCCGCCATCGGAAACTTCTTCCGCGTCCCGGTAGTGACAATCGAAGCCAAAAGCATCGACCGCCAAACACTCTCTCTCTTGCCGTCGCGACTGGTTTTTCAGCATCACATTCTGCCGATTGCGGAAAAGGAAAACGCGGTTGTTCTCGCTACCTATGATCTTTTCAACTCGGTCGGCCGGCAGTTGGTCGGTCAACTTCTAAAGAAGCCTGTGGAATGGGTGCTGGTGCCGCGTGCCCAATTGCTGCGTGCGATGAAAGCGCTCTATGGCGTAGGGGCGGAAACGTTTGACGAAATTCTTAAAGCAAACCGTGGGTTTGAGGTGTTGCAGGACGCCGAAGCCAGCACCGATCTCAACGCGGATGACCCGGAAGCTTCCGTGGTCAAGTTCGTTAATCAAATCATTCGCGAGGCCATCATCGAGCGGGCGACGGACATTCACGTCGAGCCGCTCGAAAACGACCTCCGTATTCGGTATCGGATCGACGGAATTTTGCACGAAGTGGCGGTACCGCCGCAATTACGCTTGCTCCAATCAGCCATTATCTCGCGCTTGAAAGTGATGGCGCACATGGACATTGCCGAACGGCGTCTCCCGCAAGACGGCCGAATCCAGTTACACACCAGCAACCAAGACATCGATGTGCGTGTCTCGACCATTCCCACGGTGAACGGCGAATCGATTTCGCTTCGTTTGCTTAGCCGAACCGAGCAGCAATTTGGATTCGAACGTCTCGATTTGAGCGAGAAACAATCCACGATTATTCGGAATCTTCTGGCCCAACCGAACGGCATCATTCTCCTTACCGGGCCGACCGGCTGCGGCAAATCGACTTCGCTTTATTGTTTTCTCAGCAGCATTAATTCGGTCCAGCGCCGGATCATCACGATCGAGGAACCGGTGGAGTATCGGTTGCCGGGCGTTTCACAAATCGACGTCAAACCGGAAATTGATCTCACGTTCGCCAAGGGGCTGCGACATATTCTGCGCCAGGATCCGAACGTGGTCATGGTCGGCGAGATTCGGGATATCGAGACGGCTGACATTGCGATTCGAGCGGCCATGACCGGTCACCTTGTGTTCAGTACGCTGCATACGAACGATGCGGTTGGGGGCATTACACGGTTGCTCGATATGGATGTGGAGCCATTTCTTCTTGCTTCGGTGGTGAAAGCGTTCATCGCCCAGCGA
>WNGO01003580.1_pt1 | contig 10755 bp, 17 predicted proteins | sample 5400511 | NCBI WGS metagenome assembly WNGO01 (sample SAMN13153380, study PRJNA577476) | soil metagenome | isolation source: 20 cm soil or saprolite under Garry oak tree replicate 2 | place: USA:California | collected 2016-06-15
TTCGATCGAGGCGGCGAAGACCGCAGGCTTCGTCGAGCCCGGCGACACGGTTGTCATCACCGCGGGGACGGCTGTGAACATCCCCGGCTCGACGAACGTGATCAAGGTCGACGTCGCCTGAGACGAGCAAAAGCTCCGCTTTTGCTCGTTCTTTGGTACGCCGCTTCGCGGGAAACGCGCGCGAGCTCGGCTCGCGCGCTCCAGGTCGGTCAGCGGATGTTCCCCTCCGTGCGGCTCGGCCATGCTTCGCGTGGCCGACTCGCATCAGTTCGCCTTCGCGTAAGCCGCGCTTCGCGCCGGCTTACGCTCGGCCTTCACGGGGCTGACCGCAGGGGTCTGGCCGCGGCCGTTGAATCTCGCCGCATGCCTGGGGCCCGCTCGCGACGGCCACCGGCGGCGTCGATCGCGCGCCGCTGGCTCGCGGTCGTCCTGATCGCAATGATCGGCTACGCGTACTACCACCCGCTCCGCAGCTGGTTCGAGACGCGCAGCGAGCTGCACGCACGGTCAGACGAGGTCGCGCAGCTCGGGGTGCAGAAACGGGAGCTGCTGCAGCGCGTGCAGGCCTCGGGGACGCTCGACAACGTCGCGCACGAGGCGCGGCAGCTGGGCTACATCCGCCCCGGCGAGCACCTCTTCATCGTCAAGGGCATCAAGGCGTGGCAGAAGGCGCACTCTAGGATCGACGGCGGTGGACCGTGACACTGACCGCCGCGTCGTCGAACGACAGCTAGGAAGGCCGCCGCGCGCGTTTCGGCGCGTCGTCGTCCGCTGCCCGTTCGGGCGCCCCGCCGTCACCGAGCAGGCGCCGTTCGACGACTCGGGCGAGCCCTTCCCGACGACGTTCTGGCTGACGTGCCCCCGGCTCGTCACGGCCGTGTCGAGGGTCGAGGCCGCGGGCGGGGTGGAACGGTGGTCGCCGAGCGGGCGAACGAGGATCAGCGCCGGCTCCGCCCGGAGCTCGACCTGGGCATCGGCGGCGCACGCCGCGGCGCCGGCAGCCTCAAGTGTCTGCACGCGCACGCCGCGTTCGCCCTTGCGCGACCGGGGTACGAGCTCGGCGAGCGCGTCTTGGCGGAGCTCGACCCGCTCTGGCCGGATGTTTGTTGCACGCCGTGAGGGATACTGCCGCGCGGGATGGCAGTCGCACTCGAGGTCGTTCGCAGTGAGTGGGAAGACGGCTATCGCCGCTACCAGGACTTGTTGCGCGACCGGGTCGCGGCCGACCGGCTGAGCCTGCAGCTCGAGGCCGTCACGGACGAGCTGCGCAAGCGCGTCGGGCAGACGTTCACGCTGGAGGACCTGGCCGCGAAGTACGCGGCGGCCGACGAGTGGGTGCGCGACACGGTCTCGGAGCGCGCGCCGACGCCCGGTTGGCCACGCACGCTCGCGATCGTGCAGGACGCCGCGTTCCATCTGTACCAACGCGGCGCCGTCGACTACTCGCCGTGACGGCGCTCACGCCGGTCGAGCGGCAGGAACGCCGCCGCCGTCGCCGCCGCCGGGAGCTGATCCGGTGGGGCATCCGCATCGGCATCGCCCTGCTGCTCTTTCTCTTCGGCGTCGCCCTCGGGCAGGCGCTCCACGACAACCCGAACCCCGGCTCGACGATCACGCTGCAGCGGACGCTCCACGTCCCGACGCGCGGAAATCCTGCTACTACCGTCACTCCCTGAGGTCAGGTCGTCCGGCCAGGTGTAAAGAACCGGCACATTTGGGTAGATTCGCGGTATGGCGTCCGATCCACGGCGGCCGGCCGGGGGCGAGAACGACTGGCTCACGCTCGGCCAAGCGGCGAAGTTCCTCGGCGTTGCGCAGAGCACGATCCGGAAATGGTCCGACGTCGGCCGCGTGCCGGCGTTCTACACGCCCGGCGGACACCGCCGGTACAAGCGTGGCGATCTCGAGGCGTTCCTCGAGCGCTCGGGACCGGGGCAGCCCGCGCGCGGACCGTTGGTGCTCCTGGTCGACGACGACCCGCAGGTGCGCGAAGTCGTGCGCATCAACCTCGAGATGGAGGGCTACGCCGTGCGCGAGGCCGGCAACGCCGAGGACGGGTTGGCCGCGCTCGAGGACGAAGCGCCTGACGTCATCCTGCTCGACGTGATGATGCCGCAGGTCGACGGCTGGGAGATGCTGCGCCGCGTCCAGGAACGCCACGGCGTCGGGTCGATTCCGGTCGTCATGTTCAGCGGCCAGCTCGACGCAGGGCGCGAGGCCGCCGAACGCGGCGCGCAAGGGTTCGTCGGGAAGCCGTTCGACCTACGCGCCTTGATCGAGCAGACGAAGCAGATCGTCCCGGCCTGATCTCCGCCGATCGCCACCTCGAGCGTTGGGTCGTCCACCATCGCGCGGGTTGGTTGAACCCGGTCTTCGAAGGCCTGTCGTACGCCGGGCGCCTCGGGCTGCTTTGGATCGTCATCGCCGTGGTGCTCTGCGGGATCAACCGGCGCTGGGGCGTGCTGCTCATGACCCTCATCGCCATCGCCCTCGCCGACTGGAGCGCGACGGCTCTCAAGGCCCTCGTCGGGCGGCCGCGCCCGCCCGTCCGCTATCCGCTGCCGAAGACGCTCGTCCCGCTGCCCCACGACCCGTCGTTTCCCTCGGGGCATGCGGCGACGAGCTTTGCCGCGGCCACGATGCTCTCGTTCGCGTTTCCGGCGTTCGCCCCGGCACTGCTCCTCCTCGCCGCGGCTGTCGCGTTCTCACGCGTGTACGTCGGCGTGCACTACCCGCTCGACGTGATCGGCGGAGCAGCGCTCGGCGTGCTGGTGTCGTACGCGCTGCGGGCTCTCGTCCGGGCTCGCAGACGCAGTGAGCCCGGCTAGAGCTCCTCTCCGGCTCTCAACAGCCCGGCCGCGATCACCGCGAGCGATGCGAACAGGCTGATGAAGATCCCGATACCGCGACCGTGCCAGCCGAAGAACTCGTCCGGTACGGCGATCAGGCGGATCAGGACGAAGATCGTGGAGAGCGCGCCGAGTGCGATCACGACGAGGCTCTCCGGGACCGTCGCCGGCAGCTCGATCCCCGCTTCTCGAAGGATGACGAGCGCGAGCACGGCAAGCCCGATGAAGAAGACGAGCTTTCCGAGCGTGCCCGTGTGCCAGCCGATGACGCTGGTCGTCGGGCCCTGCCCCGAGCCGACGTACCAACCCGTGAACGACGAGATCGCCAGGACCAGGCCGGACACCCAGGTGAGCTCTTGGCCCCAGCCCCAGACCTGCTCGAAGGAGCGGGACGGCCTCGGCTGAGGGGCAACCAGCCAATCGTCCTCCTCGGGGGCGGGGGCATCTGTCAGGTAGGGGTCGGGGGTCTCGTCGGGTGTTTGCACGTGTGCCGCCGGGGGAGGATGGCCTTCGAGGTCGGGCCGGAACGAATACTCTAGGGGGTCTGGGGATGGCGCAGGGCATCGAGACGTCTCAGCGGGCGCCCGACGACTACGTCGAGTTCTGGGCTGCCGGCCAAGCGGTGAAGGGCGAGTTCCACTGCTCGGCATGTGGATACGGCGTCACGATCGTGCGTGCACTGCCGGTGTGCCCGATGTGCGGCGGCACGTCGTGGGAGCAGTCGCCGTGGAGCCCGTTCACGCGGGCCCGCCATCCGCTCTAGCCGCGGCCTCTGACGTCGACCGCAGCCTCTGCGTTAGAGCCCGAAGACCTTCTGCACCTCATGCCAGATGGTCAGCATGAGGAAGACCGCAAGCGCGACGAGCACGCCCAGCGCGACGACGAAACGCAACCGCGCGCGTGAGGTCTCCCGTTTGCGTCGGAGGCGCGCGTTGCGGCGCGCACGGTGGTAGTGGTACGCGCGGTCGATCGCCTCGGGGTCGACCGGCGGATCCTGAGGAGCTGCGACGCGCCGCGCTGGTTGGGCCACGCGGGGAGTCTAGTGCCGGTCCCGGTCGCTTCGACCATACTTTTCACGGGTCGGGTTGATGGCGGTCTCACAGATTCAGCGGGAGCTCGACGCCCTTGCGGCCGCAGGGCTGGCGTTGGCCTCCGCCGGCACGCTCGCCGAGGCGCTCCAGATCGTCGCCGACGGCGCTGCCGGCGCCGTCTCGACGGATGTCGCGATCGCCCGCGCCGACGTCGACGGGCGGGCGACGGCACTCGGGGTGGCCACGGCGTCGGAGGCGCTCGCGGCCGAGCTCGCCCGCTCCGGCTTCGCCGTCGGCGAGCTTCCTGAGCACGAGGAGTCGGACTTGCAACGCATCCCGGCCGCGGTCCGTAGCGCGGCCGAGCGAGCGCGGGCCTCGGCCGTCCTCGTCCTGCCGGTACATGTCGACGGTCGCGTGCGCGGATCGCTCGAGCTCCTGCGCGCCGGCGATCCGTTCGACGCTGGCGAGCGCCGCCTCGCGCGGCTCGCCGCCGCACAGGCGGCGCTCGCGTTCCGCGCGTTCGGCGGCGAGCGGGTGACCGAGGACGGAATGCGCTCGGAGCGTCTGCTCACGCTCGCCGGCGACGCACTCGCGGCCGGCGCGGACGGGTCGCGCACTGCCGAGGAGCTCGTGCGCTTCGCGCTCGACGGCACGAACGCGGAGGGCGCGTTCCTCTGGGCGCGCTCCGACGACGGGGCGCTGGAGCTCGTCGCGTCGGCGGGCGCCGACGTCATCATCGGCAGCGCGCGGACGGCCGCCGAACAGGCGCTGTCTGGGCGCACGGCGGTCTCGATCGAGCGGCTCGACGGCTCTACGTCCGCAGCGCTCCAGTTGGGGCAGCCGCCGATCGGGACGCTGCAGCTCCTCTTTGCGTCCGGACGCGAGCCTGCGGAGCCGGATCTCGCGAGCCTCGCGACGTTCGGCGTGCGCGCGGCGCACGCACTCCGGGCGAGCATCCGGTCGCGAAGGGTCGAGCTCGAGCTCGAGCGCACCCGCGCGCTGCTCGCCGTCGTCGGCCAGGCGATCTCGCAACTCTCGCTCGCCCACACGCTCGAGACTGCTGTCGCGCGGGTCGCCGAGCTACTCGATGCCGACCGTCTGGCGGTCTACCTCCGCGAGAACGACCGTCTCTATTCCGCTGCCGACGTCGGGCTCGCCGGGCCCCATGCCCGCCTCGCCGAGCGCCTGCTCGAGCTCTCGCTCGGGCCGTACCGGTCACGCGGGCTGCTCGTCGTTCCGGACGTTGTGGCCGATCCGCGGATGGCGGCCGTCGCCGACGCGGCGGCCGAGGCGGGGATCGACGCCGTCGTCGCGGTGCCGCTCCTCGCACAGGAAGAGGTCACCGGGCTGCTCGCCGTCTTCCCCGCGAAAGGGCAGGGGCTGTCGGAGAACGAGGCTGCGCTGCTGACCGCGCTCGCCGCCCAGCTCGCGGTTGCGGTGCAGAACGCACAGCTGCACGAGCGCGCTACACGTCTCAGCGACGAGCGCGAGCGCGCACTCGACGCGGAGCGCGCTGCGTCGAAGCAGGTTCGCGCGCTCTACGAGATCTCGCGCTCGTTTGCGCAGAGCCTGTCGCTCGAGGCGACGCTCGAGGCAGTGACGAGCACGATCGTCGACGTCCTCGACGTGGACGCCGCATTGATTCGCATGCCGGACGAGCGGCGCGACTGGGTCCTGCCACGCGTGCTGAAGGTCGCTGACCCGCGGCTCGAGGCGGCCGTGCGGCCGCTGCTCTTCCGGCCGCAGCCGTTCGGTGCGCACAAGATCCAGCGCCTGTTCCGCCTCGCCGAGCCGTTCCAGCTGACGCCGGAGGAGTTCCCCGAGCTCGCCCCGTTCCTCGAGCGCGGCTGGACGGGCGCCGCCGTGCCGATTGCGACACCGTCAGAGGTGCTCGCGTCGCTCAAGATCATCTCGATGCGCCCCGGCGCACCCGTCACGCAGGAGACGATCGACGAGGCGGTGCGCATCGCCGGACAGGCGGCGCTCGCGATCGACAACGCCCGCCTTTACCAGCAGCAGAAGCAGTTCGCCGACACGATGCAGCGCTCGCTCCTGCCGCAGTCGGTTCCCGAGCTCCCCGGCCTCCAGCTCGGCGCCGCGTACGAGTCGTCCGCACGTGTCGACGTCGGCGGGGACGTCTATGACTTCATGGAGCTTCCCGACGGACGCCTTGCCGTCGCGCTCGGCGACGTCACGGGCCACGGGATCGAGGCGGCGGCCGACATGGCGATGGCGAAGTTCGTGTTCCGCTCGCTTGCACGGGACCACGCCGACCCCGGCGACTTCCTGCAGTCCGCCAACGACGTCGTGGTGGGCGAGATCGCCCCCGGCAAGTTCATCACGATGGTCTACGTCGTCATCGACCCCCGCACCGGAGACGTCGCTGTCGCGGGCGCGGGACATCCCACTCCACGCATCGTCAGCGCGGCGGGCGACGTGACGTCGCTCGACGCCAACGGTCTCGTGCTCGGCGTCGAGCTCGGACAGGTCTACGAGGATGTGCACGGACAGCTCGACAGCGGCGACGCTGTCGTGCTCTACACCGACGGTGTGATCGAGGCGCGGCGCGAGGGCGAGCTATACGGCGTCCAGCGCCTGGATCGTCTTCTCGCCGAGCGTCGGGATCTGCCGCCGGCCCAGCTCGCGCAGGCCGTGCTCGCCGACTGCCGTTCGTTCGCGCGCGGCGAGCTCGCGGACGACTGCGCCGTCGTCGTCGTTCGGCGGGTGTGATCGAGCTCCGGCGTGCGGCCGGCCGCTTCGCGCGGGTCGGCCACCGCGGCGCGTCCGCGCTCGCGCCGGAGAACACGCCCGAGGCGTTCGCGCTCGCGGTCGAGCTGGGCTGCGACATGCTCGAGTTCGACGTGCTTGCGCTGACCGACGGGACGATCGTCGTCGCGCACGACGCACGCCGCCTGCGCGATCCAGGCGTCGTCACGCTCGACGAAGCCCTGGCCTTCTGCGCGGAGCGCCTCCCGGGCATCGGCCTGCAGGTGGATCTCAAGCGCCGCGGCATCGAGCGGGAGGTCGTCGACGCATTGCGCCGCCACGGCGTGCTGGAGCGCTCCTGGGTCAGCGGCTTCGACGCGGACTCGCTGCGGCGCGTTGCCGCCCTCGAGCCCGAGCTCCCGCGGTCCTTCACACTGCCGCGCGACCGGCTTGGGGTCTCGAAGCGCGGCCCGCTCGCACCCCTCGTTCGCGGCGCGCTGCGGACGATCGGCGCGTCGCTGCCCGGCCGCATCGCGTCCGTCCTCGATCGTGCGCGGGCGACGGCCCTCACCCTCCATCACTCCGTTGCCTCGGCCGAGGCCATCGGCCGCGCGCACGAGCTGGGCGCGCCCGTCTACGTGTGGACCGTCGACGACCCCGCGCTCGTCGAAAGGCTCGTCCGCTGGGGAGCCGACGGTATCATCACCAACGATCCACGGGTCTTTACTGGGCTGACAACGTGAAGCTTCTGTGCCTCCTCTTCGCTGCCGGGCTCCTCGTGACGTCCGCGCCCGCGGCCGCCGACGATGCGCCGCCGACGGCGACCATCCCGTTGGGCGTGACGATCGGCGGCGTGACGGTCGGTGGACTGACTCCGGACGTTGCGGCCGCGACCGTGGAGCAGGAGTTCAACCAGCCTCTCCGGCTCGAGATCGGCACGACGAGCGTGCTGGTGACGCCGGACGTGCTGGGCGCGACGGCCGTGATCGACCGCGCGATCGACCGAGCGCTCTCCGCCCAGCCGAACCAGCCGATCTCGCTCGGCGTCACCGTCGTCAGCGGCACGATCGCCGACTTCGTCGCCAAGCTCGCGCAGCGCTTCGATCGCTCGGCGGCCGACGCGAAGCTCTCGCTGCGCAACCTTCGGCCCCGGCTGTCGAAAGAGCGCGCCGGTCACAAGCTCGATCAGCGCCGTGCGGTGCGCGACATCAACGTCGCGCTCGCAAACATGAGGCGCACCCCGCTGCGCCTGACGACGAAGGCACTCAAGCCAAAGGTGACGCGACGCAACTTCGGACCGGTCATCGTCATCCGCCGGAACTCCAACAAGCTCTTCCTCTACAACGGCATGAAGTTGTGGCGCTACTTCGGCGTCGCGACAGGGCAGAGCCAGTATCCGACGCCCCTCGGCCGCTTCACGGTCATCGTCAAGTGGAGGAACCCCTGGTGGTATCCCCCTAGCTCGCCGTGGGCGCAGGGGCAGAAGCCGATCCCGCCCGGGCCGGACAACCCGCTCGGGACGCGGTGGATGGGCCTGTCGGCGCCGGGCGTCGGGATCCACGGGACGCCGTCGGACACCTCGATCGGCTACTCGGTCTCGCACGGCTGCATCCGCATGCACATCCCGCAGGCGGAGTGGCTGTTCAACCACGTCGACATCGGGACGACGGTCTTCATCGTCGCGGCCTGATGGCACGACCAGTCCGGCTGACTGCGCAGGCACTCGCAGTCGCAGTCGTCGTCGGCCTGCTCGCGCTCCTGATCTGGCGCGTCGCGCACCAGGACACGGCGACGGTCTCGAAGGCGCTCGACCGGGGCGACCATCCCACCGCGCCGGCATTCGACCTCGCGCGCCTCGACGGTCGCGGCCGCATCGACCTCGCCGCGCTACGAGGGAAGAAGCCGCTCGTGCTCGACTTCTGGGCGTCGTGGTGCACGCCGTGCATCCAGGAGTCGCGACGCCTCGAAGCCGCCATGAGGAAGTACGGCGATCGCGTCGCCTTCATCGGCGTCGACACGAAGGACTTCTCGGCGGACGCCCGCAGCTGGCAGCGTCAGCACGGAATCACGTATCCGAGCGTGCACGACGGGGGCGGGAAGGTGCTCGCGAAGTGGGGAGGACTGCCGATCCCGCGCATCTTCTTCGTCGCGCGCAGCGGCAAGGTCGTCGGCGAGCTGATCGTCGAGGAGGACCTGCCGCGCTACCTGCGGCAGATCGCCGAGTCGTGAGGCTGCTCGTGCTCGTGTTCCTGGCAGCGCTGCTCGCGGCGCCGGTTGCGCGCGCGAGCGACCGGCATCCGACGCAGGCCGAGCTCGAGGGCGAGGTCATGTGCCCCGTCTGCGGGACGACGCTCGACCAGTCCGACTCTCCGGCGGCACAACAGATCAAGCGCGTGATCGCGCGGCGCATCGCCGCAGGCGACACCAAGAACGAGATCGAGGACCGCCTCGTAGCGAACTACGGCGACGCCATCCTGGCCGCGCCGCCGCACCACGGCTTCGGGCTGCTCGCCTGGTGGCTGCCGGTCGTGGGGATCACGGCGGCGGCCGTCCTGGTCGGCGCCGGCGCCTGGCGCTGGTCACGCGTTCGCGAGCCGGCCGCCCCTGCGGCGCCGCTCGACCCGGCGCTCGAGCGCCGGGTCGACGACGAGCTGCGACGCTACGAGTCCTGATGGAGAAGGCAGGGCTTCTCTTTCTGGCCGGGTTCGCCTCGATCGCGTTCCCCTGCGTTCTGCCGCTCGTACCCGGCTACCTGTCGGCGGTGTCCGCCGTGGATGCCCAGCGGCTCGGCGATCCAGGCGTCGGACGTCGCGTCGCGCTTGCGAGCCTGCCGTTCATCGCCGGCTTCGCGATCGTCTTCGTCGCGCTCGGAGCGGCGGCAAGCCTGATCTCGAGCGCGCTGACCGATCAGACCCAGCGCGCGATCGCGGGCTTCATCCTCGTCGTCGCCGGCCTGGCGTTCCTCGGCCTGCTCCCCGGAACGGATCGGCTCGTCGCGGGCGGGCTGCTGCAGGGCGCGCGGCGCCGCGGCTCACGCGTGTTGCTCGGGGGAGCGTTCGCGATCTGCGCGGCGCCCTGCGTCGGGCCGTTCCTGGGCGGTGCGTTCGCCGCGGCGAGCAACTCCGACACGGTGCTGCGAGGCTCGGCGTGGCTCGCCGCGTACTCGGCCGGCCTCGGGCTCGCCTTCCTGCTGGTCGCCGTCTTCTTCGTGCGCGGGATGACGTTCTTCCGCTGGCTGCGCGATCACTATCGCGTCTTCTCGATCGTCGGCGGCGTGATCCTCGTGGCGCTCGGACTACTGCTGTTCTTCGACGAGTTCTACCGCGTCCAGATCTATACGCACCGCGTGCTCGAGGCGATCGGACTGGGCGACCTGTAGCGCTCGCCGCAGTTGCTCGAGCAAGGCGTCGAGGTCGAGGCCGCGGTGCGCGGGCGCGTAGGGACTCAGCCGGCGGATCGCCTTCTCGAGCTGGCGCACCGTCCCGATCCTCCGGCCGCGGCCGGCCTGGTACCACGCGACCGCGACGTGGACCAGCCCCTGGAAGAAGTCGCGTTCGGGTTGCGGCCCGGCGCGCCAGGCGAGCTCCAGCTCCTCGTGCGCGGCGAAGTACTCGCCGGCCCGGATGAGCTCGACCCCCTTCAGGAAGCGACTCGACGCTTCCGCAGAGAGGGCGGGCGAGCTCTGCTCGTCCGCCCGATTAACCCCGGTCACCGGGCCGAGGTCGAAATCGAATCATTCCCCGCGCTCGACTCATGAAGTCCGACTCGAATTTCTCCGTCTTCGACCTGGACGTCGTAGGTGCGGAGCTGGATCGCCAGATCGAACTCGTTCTGGCCCGTGCGGACGTCGTACTGCCACCCGTGCCATGGGCACGTCAGCACGCAGCCCTCGAGGCGGCCCTCCCCGAGCGGCCCCTGGAGGTGGATGCAGTGCTCCTGCACGGCGTAGAAGCCGCCGTTGCAGTGCGCGAGGGCGATCTCCTCGTCGCCTGCGCGGACACTGCGGATGGTGCCCGGCGGAACGTCCTCGACGCGCGCGACGGCCACGAAGTCCACGCGCGCGACACTAGCAACGGGACCTACAAGCGCGGTACGCTCCCGCAGTGGCGACGATCCTGCTGTGTGGGGTCGATCTCTTCTTCCGGGGCAAGCTCGAGGCCCTGTTGCCC
>WNGO01015637.1_pt1 | contig 10754 bp, 14 predicted proteins | sample 5400511 | NCBI WGS metagenome assembly WNGO01 (sample SAMN13153380, study PRJNA577476) | soil metagenome | isolation source: 20 cm soil or saprolite under Garry oak tree replicate 2 | place: USA:California | collected 2016-06-15
TGGGCGGTGCTTTGTCCTGTTTATTATTGATGCCAATGACAAAATCAGCCATCGTCCTGGTATGGGAAGGGCATGTCCGATAGATTGGCTGCGCGGTGCGGTCTAGAACACTCTTGATCCCAACTGTCTGGTATGTCGAGGAACGATGAAGAGTCTAGACCATTCTATGATTCATTTTTTTCAGATTCAACGATGTCCTCTCGTAATAACGAGTCGCAGGATGACTTCTTGGCACATGCAAGTGCCCTGTTTGGAGATGAACCTATTGAAGATGACGAAAATATTATATATGGCCCCCTGACATTGTCCACAGCCCCGAAGGCAAGCTTATCTTTGTTCCGCAGCTAGTAGCATTCATGATGAGCATTGCAGGAAGGCAAAGTTAGTCATCTTCCTCCCGCGATGCACTCGTCCCGGTGATTAAGATGAGCGCTAGGCAAACACACTCCTGGCGGACCACTTGTTTTCTCCTGCCCTTTTTATCGCAGAAAGAATCGAGCGGGGGCTGATTCCCTTGAACCGCCGTGCAGGTAGGCCACTATAAAACTGTGTCGATGGTAGACTGAGATGGTCAGTGATTGAACTTGGCGCGGGTTGCGCCCTACCTTCCTTGTTTGCAACGACGCTTTCTGAGCCGCCGGCACTGGTTGTGGTTACAGATTACCCGGACGAGATCATCATCGGCAATTTGAAGTCTAATGTGGAGAGGAACAAGCGTGCCTCCGGGTGTAAGGTCCATGTCCAGGGACACGAATGGGGCAAGGGTGCCGCAGATCTCTTGTAAATGAATGATAACCTTCCTGAGAAGAAAATTAACATAGCGGGGCATCACAGGCAGTTATTACCAGATCCGCCGGCCGGATTTGATGTTGTCATTCTCTCGGATCTGTTCCACTTCAATAATTCTCATGAGGCGCTTGTTGATTCGGTCAACGCATTACTGTCCGCTGATCTGGGCGCTCGAGTTTACATATCAGTAAGTTTCGTCACTATTACATGGATGCATTCTCGAGACTTGTAGGCGGGCAAGTATACCACGGAAGCTGTGTGTGCACATTTCATGGAAGTGGCACGTGGGAAGGGAATATTGATCGACGAGGAGCATGACGACAGCGACTGGCAGGGTAGCATGAACATCCGCGGTCTGGACATTCATGGGCTCACCTTGCGCAAGCGTAATTGCCGTTTTTGGACTGGTCGAAGGGCCGTGTGCCCGCCTTGAAGCCAATCCAGGTCACCCGTGGCTTGTCAGAATTCGCGGGCCAGGTCATTGCAGTCGACGCCTACGTCTGGCTGCACAAAGGCATCTATTCATGCGCCACAGACCTTGCAACTGGAAAACCCACCCACAAGTATGTCGACTATGCCATGCATCGCGTCCGGCTCTTGCGCCACCATAAAATCGAACCGTACATCGTCTTCGACGGCGGTCCTCTTCCTGCAAAGCAAGAAACTGAACGTGACAGGAAACAGCGACGGGACGAATATCTTGCCCGCGGTAAAGCCCTCGCTTCCCAAGGAAAGCATAAGCAAGCACGTGAATTCTTCGTCAAGTGTGTTGATGTGACACCACAAATGGCATATCAGCTTATCAAGGTATAGACTAATCAATCGTAATATGAACTGGTGAACAGTTTTTACACAGGCTTTGCGCGCAGAGAACGTGCCGTATATTGTAGCTCCATACGAAGCTGACGCTCAGCTGGCTTATTTGGAGCGTATCGGACTGGCTGATGGAATACTCACTGAGGACTCCGACCTGCTCGTCTACGGCTGCCAGAGAGTCCTATTCAAGTTAGACGTCGTTGCTGCTTCTGTCGTCTCCATTTCTCGGAAGGATTTCGCCTCCGTCACCCTTTCTTCGTCAGAAATATCCCTCGTTGGTTGGTCGGATGTGCAGTTTAGGGCCATGGCAATCTTGAGCGGATGCGATTATCTGCCGAGTATACATGGCATCGGACTCAAAACTGCTTGCTCGCTTTTGAGAAATTGGAAAACGGTGGAACAGGTGATCAAAATTCTCATGATAGAGGGCAAGAAGTCTGTTCCTAAGGACTATCTCCGGCAGTACGAGAAAGCCGAGAAATGTTTTCTTCATCAGCGAGTTTATTGTCCATTGTCAGAAAAGCTCGAACACTTGGCACAGGTGGATGAAGCAGATTGGAATGATGACTATGATGCCTATGTCGGCAGGTACGCTTGCACCGCTTCGCCGCATAAGTCGGCTGGAATGTTTTCTTTCTAGGTCGATAGAGCCCCATTTAGCAAGGAAGCTTGCATTAGGCGACATAGATCCGATCACTCTTCTTCCCATGAACGATATCAATCCTACGTACAAACCGAACGTTGCGGCCCGCACAACATGTCCTCAATCGCGTAATAACAAAGGAAGGGCACGAGAAACGAGTGTGACCACCCCAAAAGGTGGCCGTATCCTGGACTATTTCGGAGATGCCGTGACGGTACCACATGTGGACACGGAATCCAAATTATCAAAATACCACACCCCTGCTAATGTTCCACGAGCTACAACCGGAAGAAGCGGCAAGCGAACTCTCGCAGAGGTAATGGAACAAGACTTCGCTTCCCGCAGGCAAAAGAAGTGTTCAACTTCTTGCTCATCCCCAGCCAGCCAGCCTCATCAGGGGGTCCTAACTCAGTCCAAATTTTTCATTAATGCAGGCGAAGGGTCTGGACATAAGAGTTCGTCACCAATGGATACGTCTGCCACTGAAGAGAAGGAAAACATTTTTCACGATGTTGATCCCGCGGTTCGCCCGAACGGCAGCGACGATGAATTAGTTTCCGAATCATCACATCGTGCCGATGACGGCGGCGAGTTAATAGATCTTGAAGTTGGGAACGAAGAAATTGTGAAACAGGAGGAGGGCTATATCTCTCCCCTCGAAATGGATGACTCTCAGCTCTCGGCTCCGGAGTTGTCTTCACCTGTGCGACCATCAAAGAGAAGGAAAGCACATCCCCATGCAAACAACTACTCAAGCCGGACCGTTGGTCTGAATGACGATGGAACTGATACGGAGGATGATTTTGGCGCGGAGGCTCTCTCTAGCCCACCACCCGCGAGTAAAGCATTGACCGTCAGTAATTTGTTCGGTAAATGGGAATACCGCCGCGATCATGAAGCGAACCCTGCAGCTGCGGGGATTGCCAGGCGACACTCATTCCCACTCTGGTCCCTGCAACACGCGAGAACATTTTTTTCTCCAAAAAGGACGAGTGCAAAAGAAGCTAGAAAGAGTGCAGGGTCAGCAGATCAGCCACGCTCATCAAGGAGCGACAAGCAGGAAGATACGCCATACGGGGAACTGCACAAGGCTTTTAGTTCCGGCGAATTGTCCGGATACGTCACAGAAGTGGATGACACAATTGACATTGAGGATGGGAACCAGAATGTTGGTGCACTTACTTCAACACCGTTATCACCCGAAACACCTACGCAGGAAGGGGCTAATATATCGCTGATCATCGATGTTGACAATGAGCCAGGGATGGCCGACAAAGCGAGGGTTGAAGCGGTTATAAACGGCTGGAAGGCGCGCTGGGCAAGGTCTCAAACGCGATCGCTGGCCAAGTCTTCGGATGTTTCACCGAAATCAACGCATAGACGACGTCCGTTTGCCTCGAGCCTGAAACGTAGCGAAACTAATGTCACTCCATGTGGAAGGCATTCTTTGAGAAGTAATCAGCCTCAGGCTAGGATCGTCTGACCGTGCTCGGCAAAAAATTGCGGGTCCCTGCACCAGGGAAGGCGAAATGGGTTAGGAGAAGTGACCAACAAGGCACAACTGAGATTAGACTACTGTAGATCCGGATGAACCTTTCGGGGCATTGTTATCTATACAGGATACATATCGGGAATTTTCAATTGTTATACTCGACACGTTTTGGGCACAAGACACGGCTTAATTTAATTTCAGGAGAGGCACTGCATGGGCAAATTGAATCAAACGCATATTGCAATTGGTCGCATGTATATGACCAACAAGTATCCATTCCCGACACATGTACAGGGAGTATAAGTATACAACGTAAAACCCAAAGCCAAAATACAAGATCGCGGAACCCAAGCAAAAGAAAGAATATATGGCTACAGATGGTGCTATGCTGACATGAATGTCCCATCTATCTATATAAGATTGGGTATAAATGGTGTTAGAGTCAGTGGTATACAATCAAATATTGTTCATAACGTTCAGAAATTTATACCACGAGAGACGAACGAATCACTGCTGGCCCAGGAAGAACGCGGAACTAGGTCACGTTGGCAGTTTCGGTACGAATTCATTGTGATAAATTATATTTGTCCACATACCTGAGCTGGATGGTACGGGTGGGAACCTGCCTCCCTAAACGAATTTCGTTCTTCATATCGGGCATAACAGTCGGAATTTACACCACCGCAAGAAGAGATGGCAAGATCGAAAGGCGCGCAGCGCAAAGTGGGTAACGGAAGTGGAGGTGATGTCGGCACGACGGGGCGCAGTGGAATAGACAACGCTGACCTTCCTTCCCGATTTGGGCCTCTTTTTAAGACCCTGCACGAGCCCCCTTCCTCTGTTTGAGGGCCAGTGCTCTCTTCCATCGTGTTGGAACTGAGAGTCAGAAATCCGTCATATTCGTCATCGTCGGCATCAGAGTCTTCGACGTCAGAAACTGGCCTAAGCATTCCAGCGTTTGACATCTTGGACAGGCTAGGAGGCATCCATTTGAGTGTGAAAGGGGCACGTCTCATTTGATGCATCTCCCCCTCGGGTGGCGGTACGATCGTAGGAGGGCTGAACCCTACCACGTATGGCGTGGTTGAAGATGATCCAAGGGATGAAGAAGTGGGTGCTGGTGCTGGTATTATTCCATGCGTTCGTAAGTGCCTCTTGGCGTTAGAGCGCACAGCAAATTTGCGGTTACAACCCGGAAATGTGCAAGGGTATGCTGTGACAATGCAACATGAGAAGATGAAGCAAGCAGAGTTTTGCATTACTCACGTCTAACATTATTATGGATATTCATGTGCGTCCTAAGTCCGCTTGGTCTATTTTGGAAATTCATAAATGTTCCATATCTTTGCACGCATTTGTATGCTCACCTGGGAAATTTCTTATGACATATCTCGCAATCGTGCATTTTCGATTTTTTCTTCTTCGGGATAGCCACCGGAGGAGGAACGGGGTCCTCCGGTAGCGGCGCGCTGGTTCCGGCGTTTGAGTCGGGGAACTGATGAGATAAGGAAAGGGACGGGTGAGAGTCATCAAAATCTGCCAGTTTGACCGGAGGATCTGGCGCGGAGGTGTCGCTCGCGTCAGCCTTTCTAGTATACATGTGCTTTCGATCAAACGGAAGTTGTCGAGGGGTAAATGCTTGTGCTAGATCCCCCGTGTAATGCACCTGTGACATTTGACCGCGTTTCAATAGGTGCCTGGCTGTCTCTTCGGTAACGGCAGGAGCTGTCGCACAACCTGCTGATGGCTGGGCGACTTGCACGTACCCGTTATTCGGCATAGAAGAGAAGGTGAAATGGTTGGTGGAAGTGTTGTGTTGACCAATGAAAGAGGCATTCGGGGCATAGGCACGACCCACCTCTGCTGTACGAGGAGTAGATGATGTATAGATTTCGGCCTCAGCGCGTAGAGCACTTGAATTTGTCTCTATGGTGAGATCTGAGAAAGGATGTAATACATGGGATGGTGTGTGGTCAGGGGATGCGTGTTGGAAAGGATTGTTGTCGATAATGAGTGCTCCATCAGTGGTGCCAGTTCATAGTACGTCTGTGGGACGCCACGGACATGGTGGGGCTGTCCTGCATAAGGATAAGAACGGGATGACCTATCCGCAGTATGATATGATCGGTCATCTAGCTCCATTGACAGAAGAACTGCTATTCCACAGACGTCAGCGATGTCAGAAGCTTGACCTAGATTAATGCTTACCGATATAATGTCCAAAACAAAGCAATTTTTTGAGCCAATGTAGGTTTTGACGTTGGAGAAACCGAAAAGTTATAGTCCTGTATGTATTCCGATTTTTTTCTCGTAGAACAACAATATCAATGAACGAATGGACGGCGAAGTTGGGGTGTACCGAAACAACGCGAAGAGAGCGTAGCTTAATCCCGAGAGATTTTGTACGCAGGACAACAGCCAGTGCTGGGTTAGCAAACAAACCCGACGCTCTTTATACTGGCGGTGGGTTACATATGGGGAGTACGACGTGACGTCACAGCACGGTAAGTGATAGTGGCACCCAAAGGCTCCAACCGGCAACATTTCACAGCTTTCCCTAGCTTTCCTGACGGTGGGAAAAGGACTGTCTCCGCTGCTTTGGTTTGATTGATGAGATCGTCCCAATTCCATCTCCGCGAATCTCGAAGCGGTCATGATTAATTGTCATAAATACCCTGCCATCAATCCGTAAGGCCCTCACGGGTGCGCGCCAAATTGTACCGTACAGGTTCATGCCCAATTCGCCGATCACCCTGCTAGATCATACAAGCTCCTGGTTTTGCTGCGGTTACCCAATATTTGAGAAAGACGTTGACCACGATTTATTCAGTTTACATACCCATCGATACGGCTGCGCTGCAGTACTGGCTGCAGACGATGTAATGAGCTTCAAGGTTCTGATCCGAGCGTTAGGGAATGGTGAGAACCTAACATAAATTCACGAACCCGGTCGTGCGACCCCCGGGGATCACAATTACCTTGTGCGACTTAGCGGATGGGACATATGAATTTCCTGTTAATTCCTATTAGCTTCCGCGATGCAACTCGTTTCCGTGCGTACCTAGGGCCGGTTGCATGATTCCTCTGGCTCCGTCGTCAAATGTTCCGGGAGATCCATCAGGCTTTAACATTTTTGTAGCTAATTGACTCGTTGTCAATACCTATAAAAATGTCAAAAGTACATTGAGTAATTCAGAAAGAACAGACTGTGAGTTGCCGCAGAGCACACGCTTTGGCGAACGCTTGCTTCACCTGATCGAGAAGCATGTTCTTGACTGACGCAGTTATTGTTGGATTGGCCTGAAACAGGTAAGAAATAGAGTTCACAACAAGCAAACTTGTCTAAAAGGATTAAAACTAGGGATAGTAGTAGAGTTTCGGCTACCTACAGAAGGGTGGGCCTCTAGAAATGGAGCTAGACGGTGTATGAAGATCATGAAATTGGACAAAGAATGGATCCTGAGGAAACGGACGAGTCGTAAATAACCAGGTGGTAGATCTGCGGACTCCTCGATCGCCTCATTAACGTACTCAATAGAATATTACCATACTAACTTCTCAGAGCCTTGTGGAGGGTGGCTGGCGACACCATATTCTGCGTCTCTTCACAATACCTGACAGTTAATGTGGATGTTAAACGGTCCTCTCAGTGATTTACCTAAGAAGACCACTTCCTTCCCAAGTCCAACGAACGCAAGAACTACTTTGAGTAGCAATGCTTCTTTGGGACTTCCTGGGGGGCCAGATATTTCCAGCACATGTCCGCGACGCACGCCCCCACCTAGCAAATTGTCCAAGGGGTCGTACTTGGTTGGGATTCTCTGCGCCAACAATGATGCAACCTGTGTAGGAGGTTGTGTTTGTTGTCCAGACGTCGATGCAGCAACATGGCCTGAGTTAGAATGCCATTTGATGGAGGATAGTACACTCTCAGTGACGTCTATGGTAACCTCCATTTCTAGGATTTGTCAAAGGTTAAAGGTTACGCGAGTAGACAAGAAATATGAAAACCTTTGGATAAAGTTTCTGCAGACACGTCTGTGAGGTCTTTTACAGTCTCGTAGCCTAACCTTGTGAGGACGGCCAACGTGCCCGGAGGCAGCGCCACCGATGAGAGGGGCCGTTTTGACATTGTGGATCGCCTTACTAGCGGCAGTGCTGCGACCCGATTTGGCAAGAGCGACGATCAATTTCCCAGCACATGACCCTAGCACGTCTGTCGTGGGAATATATATGCGCGTTAAATAGCCGGGCTCTTCTCCACTACGCGCGTCTTCTTGCTTTCCTTCTTTTCGTAGATTGCTGCTCCTTGCTTTTGCTTCTCGGCGCATATAGTACCCAGTTTTATCTTGCTTTTTACTCAGCGATCCCCTCCCTTCCAATGTTCATGGCAGCTCGCTCGAGCTCAGGTTCAAAGTTCTGTCATTCGACGAATTCAGTAAAAATCTCCAATATTTCCGCCCGTGGGTGTACTCGCTCTGACACATTATTGGGCTTACGTTCTCTTAGTTAACAAGCGCCAAGTGATTTCACTGTTTAGTACGCTCATCGGTATCTTTACTACCCGTCGTCATCCTGCTCGCAATGAACTGATCTCGCGCAGGAGAAGTGTGCGATTCTCAAGAAGTAAAAGATTGTGGAAGCTATGCTCTTGAAATAACCTTTTGTAACCGCGATGCTGCCACGTACGTTGATATCTGGCTTTCTCGCGGCATTCAGTGAATGCGTTGACAGGAAAGCTCTTTGTATGTCTGGATATACTATTTCCGGCACATCGCTGTGCGTAATGGGTTCCGTGCATATATATGCGCTTCTCTCCTTTGAACCATGATATGTACTGATCAAGCATTCCAGAAAAGTTACGCCGGTACTCTCCCTCAGCAAGGATTTGAATGAACTCCAGAAAGACGATCGTCGAAATCTGTATGTTCTAGGGCTACCTTTTTCTCTTACGAAGTGGGTGACATTTATTTCAAACGCCATTTTTCTGACCATGGACAAGAGCGGAACTAGTGAATATGTTCTCCTGCTACGGGACTGTCACACACTGCGTTATTCTAGCCACCTTGGATAATTCGTCGCGCCGTCGGGGCTTCGTGGTCATGTCTACTCATGGAGAGGCGAAGCAAGCCATGGAAGCCTTGACCTGCACGCAGTTCAAGTAAGTACATGAATTATCTTACTCTTAATTCTTTAAAACTTTTTTTTCAGGGGGCATACCCTTGATATATCATGGGCTGTTGTTCAGCGATCTCAAGGTGAGTAATGATAGCGTTTTCATAAATCACTTATTCTACTCTTGATAATCAGGTTTTTTAGACGGCGGCGATCGCTCAATGGCCTTGGATCTCAGGCCATCGTCTCGGGTTAATTTTCGACGTAGCCATTCAACGTATTCCTCCGCCAGCTCTAATTCGTCTATCAACGGCAACGGACTCGATCTCTCCTCGCTTGTTCCCAGTTCTACTCCCACATCGACCGTTCTGGTCTCTAATCTCCCGACTCTCTTGTTTGGCCAACTTCATGATTTACACCCATTGTTTGTTCCGTTCGGTCCAGTAAAAGAGCTTCGGGTTGTTGAAAATTCACCTGGCGGCTCGACGTCTGCCCTTGTTGTTTATGCTACAGCTGTGTCCGCGAAAGATGCTAAGGAGTCTCTCGCCGGACAGTGCTATGCTAATTTCCGAGTTGAAACCCGTTACGTTTGCACAAGCCACCTTCAAGATGTACCTTCGTGCGGGTTCAAGGCGTAAAAAAACGCATTCTCTGATGATCCCATGGAATTCAGCCGTCATTCTCTAGCGTCAGGCCTCGTAAATGCCTACTATAATACAAAGCCGTGGCAATACTTGAACGGCCATACCGAGTCTCGAGCAAAACTTGACGCAATACCATCCATCCATTCATCTATGCAAGTAGGCTCTGCTTTGTTGTCCGGAGGCAATTCTTCTGGTTCTAGGGGGGTCTGGGCGTTCTGTTCAGGGTGATTGCTATCGTCGTCTCGTTGCATCGTCGGACATCAAACGGCCTGGTCGGAGAGATACCCAATTTTAGGTCCTTGAGTTACATTCCCACAAACCGAAGAACAACCGTGTACATACTACGAGCCTGCTGCCCCTTTACATTACTAGGATAAGTACATAATAATACAGCTAGAGGAAAAGACGTCAGCCGAATAACGGCTCTGAGTTACAATTTGAGATATCAATTCGTGGACCGTGATTGTAACACAACAAACGTAAAATTCTCTCATTTGTGCCCCTTCCACTCTTTGTCTTCTTGCACGATGCACCCCAATTCCGTTCTTTTATACACACTCCTTTTTGCGTCTTACGTCCGCACAGTAGCCGCAAGTTGGTAAGATCATACCGATGGTCTCAAGCCGAACATTCACGCAACTTCTTCAGCAACGCAACGAATCCGTGCCCCGCCTCTTCGCCCTGTTGCAGTTTGTACACGCTTTCTGTCTTTTTTTCAAATCTGTAATTCTGCGTCATAGGTTCATATGGCTTTTGCGGATCGGAAACGGTGAGTTCCTTCTGGATGCCCTTATTTCATACTGTAATCGGTACTTTTTCCAGTATTGCCTAGGGGGATGCAATCCGCTTGCTTCTTATTCTCTCGACTCTTGTACGCCAAACCCAGTGTGCCAGAACACAACAGTAAGCTACGGTAGACAACCGTCAGGCAATCAAGGCTGATTGTCATTCAGCTTGTTTTCCCGAACACCTCTAGAATTCTACAGAATGCAACGCTGTACAATGGAAACGCCTCTGAATACGGTTTGGAATATCTTATATCACATGTTCATGGTATTCCAATGGTTTTGTTGCAGACTGGGTCATGAGTAAAGGGAATATCCTCAATACAAACGACACCCTTATAATGACGCTTACTCAATCCAACGGAGGCACGCTTCTCTCATCAACCCGTTACGTTCATTACGGGACCATCACTACGAAGCGTGCGTATATAGCCCATATTTTATGCTTATATACTGACGTGGGTCATAGT
>WNGO01003052.1_pt1 | contig 10749 bp, 10 predicted proteins | sample 5400511 | NCBI WGS metagenome assembly WNGO01 (sample SAMN13153380, study PRJNA577476) | soil metagenome | isolation source: 20 cm soil or saprolite under Garry oak tree replicate 2 | place: USA:California | collected 2016-06-15
CGTGTGTGTAGGCGAAGAGAGCGATGTCGGTGATGCTGTAGTCGCCAACAAAGAAGTCGTTCTTCGCTAGATGGTCGTGCATTATTTTCAGCGCGGCCCAACCGCCGTCGCGCTTCGATGCGAGAAGCGCAGTCTTTTTTGGCGAGTCGGGTTTGTGCTGAATCCAAAATCGAGAAGTCGCGATGTAGGGCTCGTGGCTGTATTGCTCGAAGAACATCCATTGAAAGACGAGTGCGAACTTTTGTCGATCTTCAGGAAGAAATTTCGTGCCGCGGGCCAGGTAGGCGAGAATGGCGTTGGATTCGGCAAGTATGAAGCCGTTGTCGTCGAGAACCGGCGTGCGGCCGTTGGGACTGATCTTCAAGAATTCAGCGGTACGGCTTTCGCCTTTCAGAATGTCCACGTCGACGATCTCGTATGGGATACCGAGCTGCGAAAGCAGCAGGCGAACTTTATAGGAATTGCCCGAGTATGACACGTTATAGAGTTTCATTGTCGTCGCACTACATAATAACTTTCCATCATTGACTTTGAACCGCCGTCTGCTCCTCGCCGAGCGTCTGGGGAAAAAATCTCTCGCCAATATATTTCAGATAGAAGCTCGCAAGCACTGACGAGCCGGCGACAAAAGTCATCAAAAACCGATTGCTAAACTCGCTGGTTTGCCAGTCGTCGTATTTAGCGAACGTCAAGAATTGAGCAACGCATACTGCAATGATCAGGTAAATAGATCGTCGATCCGAATTTTTCGGCAAATGCAAAAGGCCCAGGAAGGCAAGGATCAAGATTGGATTAGTTGGAAGAATGCCGCTGTTTGGATCCATCAACAGCCGCGCCGCTCCTTGGAAAAACGGCTGATTGAATTTGTCGACGTGATCACTGATGCGTATTTCCCCGGGAGTGCTGCCTCGCTCGGCGGTGCGTTGGTAGCCGGTAACCACCGGCGACCCGAACAAGATATAATTGACGTAGCCGAAGGGGACGAGAGCTATCACGAAAAGAGTGCTTACGCATGCAAGCCGGAGCCAATTTTTATGCCAAGCGAACCTGGTTTCGTCGGGACGCTCTTTTAACATCATCCAAATTGCATAGAGCAGGATGATGCCGGCCAGTAAGGCGTTGGGTAACTTTGCAAAAACGGAAAATCCTAGGAAGAGCGCGCCGCTGTAGTATTTTCTCCTTAGCACAAGATTTAAGCCTGCTAATATGAATACGGTCGCAAAGACGTCAGGGGAATAGTTATAAACATAATTAAAGAAAAGAGTTGCTGTCGCATAAAGCACTGACGTGAGACACGCGATGTAACGGTTCACAAGGAGTCGGTTCAATTTAAAGATAAGCAATATAAGGACGACACAGTCGATGACGTTAAAGAGAAGCAACCCGCGGTTGCCGAGAAGCTTGTAGAAAGGGATAGAAACTAGCGACATCAAAATCGGATGTTTCGGAACCAGACCGTCATTGCCCACCGCGAGTTGGCCACCTAACGGGTCTACATCGTCAATATTATTTGCCAGTAATAGGTCACCATCCTCTAAGAGGGAAATAATGATCGCTCGATAGTAATAGCAATCCCCTTTGATGAAGTCTGTGCCTGAAACAGCATTGGAAAGAATCCACGGCGGATAAATGAGACACAAATAAATAACGATGACTACAATCCAGGGCCGATCGGATGTGCCGCTATGACTCATCTAAATTCCAGGGATGTTGCCCGTGAAGATTCAACCGTCGGTAAAAGAAATCGAGCCTTGAAAAGTCACGGCGCAAGCCAACTTCAACTGCAAGAGGAAACAAGAGAAGGAATCGAATGCTCCGATCACACCTGGGGTTCTAGTATCTCTAGACCGTCATACCGATCGACGAGATAGAGCTTACCGTCTTTGTCGTGGAAGACGTCGTTGCTCATAACGACTTTCTGTCCTCTGCCGGGATTCGGAATATAGTAACCGACTTCCTTGGGGATATACGGATTGGAGAAATCGACCGCGCGCAGGCCGCCGCCGAACCAGGTGACGTAGAGCGTGTTGCCGTAAACCTGTTCCGCGGGCTGGTGCGCGCCGAATCGGAACTCGTTCGTCGATTTGCCGTCGAACGGCACGATGAAAGTCGCTACGGGGAGCGGCAGGTCTTCCTTGGTAATGTCGACGACCCAGAGAAATGCATTATGAGTTTCATTGAGCTTCTCGCCGACTTCTTCGTCGGTGACGATCATCCAGTCGCGTTCCATAATTTTATTGAGCATCGGCAACGTCGTGTGGGTCGGGCAAGGGTACGGCGGGCTCCAGTCGAGCGTGCTGACGGTTTTCGGCTTGCTCATGTTCGAGATGTCGACGATGGCAAAGCCACCGTGCCAGTAGCTGATATAGAGCCGATCGCCTTTGCGAATCGGGTGATGACAGCGGGTCGCCATGCCGCGCCAAGTTGGTGTTTCGCCACCGGCAGTCCATTGTCCGGGCATCCACCAACGGCACACTTCTTCAGGCTTCTCGGGGTTTTTTAGATCCAAAATCATCGCGATGTTTCCGACGTAGCCTGCCATCGTCGGCGAAATGTAGGCGTAGCGACCGTCGAAGGTGAAGCGATGCACGCCTTTACCCGGGGCTTTGAAAAATGCGATCTCGCGCGGCTTGGCGCGGTCGGAAATGTCGAACACCTTCAGACCTGCGTCGGGCTCTTTCTTGGTCTTGTAGCGCTCGTAATTGATCAGCATCACGTCGCCGCTCACGCGCACCTTGTGCGAATGAATTCCCTCTGGCACTTCGAGCTGGGCAACGAGCTTCGGATGCTTGGGATCTTTGACATCTAGGATGGAGGTGCCATGCGGCGGGTCGATGTGACCGACGTAAGCGTAGCCGCTTTCGACGACGATGGAGCCGCCGCCCGGCAGATCCGTGCGGCCGATCTGCTTGATGTTCTTGCTGACGCCGACTGGTGCCGTGCCGTTGGATGCCATGATTTCTTCCTCGCTTTCAGCTGGGATTACACTCTTGCCTTCTGCACCATCTCGATCACCTGGTCTGTAGTCCGCACGCGCGCCATTCGCGGAAATACCAATTCCATGAGCATGTCATGAGCGCGCTGATCATGGGACGTACCGCAGGCGTCGCTGGCAACGATCAAGTTATAGTCCAAGTCTCTCCCCGAATACAAAGTCGAGGTGACGCCGACGTCGGTGGAGCCGCCGGAGATAATAACCGTATCGATGCCGCGCGTGCGCAGCGCTAAATCCAGATAGGTCTGGAAAAAAGCGTTCCAGCGATATTTGACGACGTAATAGTCGTCGGCTCGAGGTTCGAGATCGGCAAGCACATCGGAACTTCTGTCGCCGGCGATCACGTGCATCTTTGTCTTCGTGACTTCACCATTCGGCCACGGCGTGAGCGAGTTATTGGTATCGGTGAGAAGCAGCGCTGTCGTCGCATTGTCCGGGCGGTGATTGCCCTTGGCGAAAAAAATCGGCAGCCCGGCGGCGCGGCCGGCTTTGCTAAGCCGCACCGCGTTTTGAATCCACGGCTTTAAAACACGCGGTTTGCCCCGCTCCGGTTCGGATACGTAGCCGTTGAGTATATCGAAAAACAGGAGCGCCGTTTTCTTTAGCTCGAAGTGGTTGACGTTCATCTGCGCGCCTCCTAACGAATCTTTACTCCGCGTTTCTCTTTTTCTTCGACGACCTTCCAGCCTGCTTTTGCGTACCATTCAATCTGGCGGAACATGCCGGTCAAGATTCTCACATCTTTTTCTTCCAAGCCGGCGCGGCCGAAAATGCGCCGAAAAGCGAGCAGCATATGCTCGGGATTTTCCGAATCCAAAAAGCCGATCTTCAGCAGGGAATTTCTCATGATGTCAAAGAGCCTTTCGATTTGTTCGGCCTCAGCCCGTTGAATTCCATCACCGTCCGCGGGCGCCAGCGATGCTATGTAAAACTCGTAGAGACAGATCATTGCGGCTTGAGCAACGTTCAGCGATTGATAATCGGGATGGGTTGGGATGGTGATCAGCAACTGGCAATGCTCCAGATCTTTGTTGCTCAGTCCGTGATCTTCCGGGCCGAAGATGAGAGCGACTTTACCCTTTTGCGCTGCGGCAACGATTTCCGTTGCGGCGTCCCTGGGTGTTCTGCTGTGACTCCGATAAAGTCCTGAACGACAGGTCGTGCCGACGACCAGCGAAGTGTCTGAGACGGCTTCCCTGAGGGTCTCATAAAATTTAGCGTCGGCGAGAATTTCCCGCCCATGGACGGCCATCGCTCGGGCCCAAAAGCTTCGCGTGCGTGCCTTGCCGACGATGCCGAGCTCGCCGGCGCCAACATTTTTCATCGCGCGGGCCACCGAGCCGATATTGCCGGAGCCGCGCGGACGGACCATGACGATACGGAGATTGCTCAACATGATTTTAGGCAACAGGCATTAGGCAATAGTAAGAGCAAACAGCCCGAAGTATATTTTCGGACTTCGGACTGTTGCCTGTTGCCCAATGCCTATTGCCTATTTTCTCATTTAGCAAACGGGCAGTCGCGGTTTTTTCGGACGATCGCGCGGTTTTTCGCGTCGAATTCTGTCCGGTAGCCGAACTCTTCGTTCATCAGCGAATTGCTATCTTCCACATGTTGGGCGCCAAAGACGTGACCGAACTCATGAATCAAAGCGATCACGTCGAATTCTAGTTCGGCGTTCGGGCCGTGGTAATGAAATATCGTCGTGACCGGCACGATCACATAGTTTGCCAATCCTTGAGTGCAATCGCCAATACGATCGACCCGGGGCCGACCCGCCGTCAGAACCCGGCTAACGCCTTCGGCGGTGAAAATAACTATTAAATCGTAACCATCGTTTTTAGTTACCGCGGCGAATTCCCTTTTGACTTTGGCGAGCAGCTCGGGAGTGGAAGCAATGCGTTCCTTGTCAGGCCACGGCGAAACGCTTTGGGTGATCAGACGAATGGCAAACTCTCGCTCGTAGTAGTCCGACGCGGATTCGACGAGGCCACGGGCTTCCTCGACCCAGTGCGGGTTTCTCGCGCGGAATGGAACGTCGGCCAGGACCTTGACGCGCACGATTCGCTGCGACGAATCGGAGCTGAGAGCTGCACAAGAGGAGAGGAAAAGCGCGCTAAGGATTGAGCAGATTATCCGTCGGCGCGTAATCATCGGTCAGGATCGGCACATCTTCGGGAAGTGGTTTGTCAAAGTAAGCAACGGCGAGGTCTTGAATCGGATCGGGAAACAGTCCTTTGTCCAGGGTCGTGGCGCGCTTGACGATTTCGTTGATGTCGAGCCTCTGCTTGTCGCGAGTCGCGACGACAATGACATTTTGAATCGTGTCCAGACTCACGTTATCCGGGCGGCGCGCGGCAAAAACATAGGTCTGGGGAAAAATCTGGCGCTGGGTTCGGACAAAGGCGCGGGCGATTTTCCCGGAGGGACCGGTGACGCCACTAATTAAATTGGCGACGACGATGCCGTTGGGCGTGAGTTTTTTTTGCGCCAATTCGAAAAACTGCTTGGTCGTCAAGTGAAACGGCATGGCGTCGGTGAAGTAGGCGTCGAGCAGGATGATATCGTACTGATTCGTCGTGCGACTTAAAAACAGCCGGCCGTCCTGGGCGTGAAGATGCAGATTATTGCTTTCCTTCACACCGAAAAAGTCCTTTGCCATCTTGATCACTTCGGGGTCGATCTCGACAGCGTCGATTTCGATATTAGGAAACGCCTTCTGGACTTTTTTCGGTATGGATCCGCCGCCGAGTCCGATCACCAACATTTTCTTGGCGTCGGGCCGAAAGGCAAATCCCAGCGAGGTGTAACGCGAATAGATCAGCCGCAAGCCGGTTGGATCCTTCAAGTTCATAGCGCTCTGGAGCGTGCGGTCGAAGTACATGTAGCGCGCTTCGTCGTCCTCCTCGATGCGGATCCGGTGGTAAAAGGTGTCTTTTTGCAAAAGTGTTTTCGCCCATGCCGCGGGCGCCCAAACCAGATTTATTGATCCCAAGAACAGGGAGACGGTGGCAACTGCTCGCGACAATGACACGCCCTGGAGTCGCAGCAAGGGTACTACAAGCAGGGATAGACATACCAGCGTGAGGCCGAGAATATGGATAATGTTGCTAACGCCGAGCACGGGGATCAGATAAAACGCCGTGAGCAACGTGCCGCAGATACTGCCACAGGTCGACACCGCGTAGAGAGTTCCCGCGGTGCTGCCGACGGTATGCAGGCGCGTGGCAGCGAGACGGATGACGTAAGGAGAAATCGTGCCCAAAAATATTCCGGGCAATAGAAACAGCGCGCTGCACGCGATCAGCGGGTTCAATCGATGGCCGAAATCAACACTGGCGATCCACTCATTGACGGACGGATAGATAAACGGGAGAAAAAAAATCAGCATGCCGGGGATCAAGAGCAGCGTGAGCAGTTGTCCATATGAAGGCTCTCGCGCGGAGAGCCAGCCGCCCCAATAATAGCCGATGCTCAATGCGGTCATCACCGCCGAGATCAGGCTGCCCCAGACGAAAATCGAGCTTCCGAAGTACGGCGCCAGGACGCGGCTACCGACGATCTCGAGCGCCATCAAAACGGCGCCGCTGACGAAGACGACAATGTTGAGCAGCAGTTGCGTCATTTGTTCTTAACTCTCCCAATCCCAATAGGAACCCTCGGGCACGAGGGCAACCGGCTCAAGCAGTCTCTGTGGTATGTCCTCGATAAAACGCGACGGACGTGACAAGACCATGCGTAAAGTCCTGTCGAATACCCGGGTCGGATAGCTGATGAAGAGATTCTGTTTTGCGCGCGTGGCGGCGACGTAAAGCAAGCGGCGCTCTTCCTCCAAATCCTCATCGGAGTCAACATAAATTGAGGGAAACCTTCCTTCCAGCGCCCAGATGATAAACACCGAGTGAAATTCCAATCCCTTGGCGGAGTGAATGGTTGAAAGAACTAGCGGACCTTCGTCCGGATCGACTGCCAGCACGCCGCCAATGCTGTCGTTGGGCGGCTCGAGCGCCATGTCGCTCAGCAAACGCTCGAGACTGCGGTAGCGCTCGGTCATCCCCTGAAAGTGCTCCAGGTCGCGCAAGCGCTTGGGATGATCGTCCGGGTAGTTCTGTTTGAGTATGGGCACGTAATACTGCAGCAGATACTGCATCTGCTCAGACGGTAACTCGGCGCGCTTGGCTTCTTCAAGTACTTGAGCGAGCGTTCTCAGCTCCTGGGCGACGTTGCCTTTGGCGTGGTAGGAGCGCAGGCGCTCCAGGGAATTTGTGCCGTCGAGCAGCCATTTGGTAATTTTCTGGCTCGCGCCCGGGCCGATGCCTTCCAGGAGCATCAACACTCTGTGCCATGAGATCGTGTCCTGCGCGTTGGCGAGAACCCGCAAGTGGGCGAGCAAGTCTTTGACGTGAGAAGTTTCCATGAATTGAAATCCGCCGCGCTTGACGAAGGGAATTTTGTGGCGCGTCAACTCGATTTCCAGATCGAAGGAATGAAAGCTCGAACGAAACAGCACGGCGATGTCCCACAGCGGCACGCCTTCCTCACGCAGCTCGAGAATCTTTTGACAGACGAATTGCGACTGCATCTGCTCGCTTCCGGCCTGCACGAGCTTGGGCCGCGCACCGGAACCCTTGCGGGTGAACAATCGCTTTTCGTAGCCTTCTTTGGCCCGTTGAATGATTTCGTTGGTCACATTCAGAATCGGCTGAGTGCTGCGGTAGTTTTCTTCCAGCTTGATGATGCTCGCGCCGGGAAAATGCTTGGGAAAATCCATGATGTTGCGAAAATTGGCGCCGCGAAACGAGTAGATGCTCTGGGCATCGTCACCGACCACCGCGACGTTGTCGTGGGTGGCGGCGAGGAGACGGACGATCTCAGCTTGAAGATGGTTAGTATCCTGATATTCGTCGACCATAATGAAGCGGTACGTGTCGGACAAACGGTTGCGCACCTCTATGTGATCGGCCAACAGATCGCGCAGCCGGGTCAAAAGATCATCATAATCGAGCAGCGACTTCGTTCGCTTGTAATCGACGTAGCGGCGAAAAAGCTCGGTCAGCTCATAGTTGACGTCGACCAGATGGGGATATTCCAATTCCAGTAGATCATTGAGCGCTGTTTGCTTGTTGAGCGACATGCTGAAGATCTCGCCCACCGTCTGTTTGCGCGGAAATCGTTTATCCTTGGCGTTGAGACCCATTTCGGCGCGGATCAGCTGGATCACATCTTCGCTGTCAGGCCGATCCATGATGGTAAAAGACGGCGCCAGACCGATGTGGCGGCCGGAGACGCGTAAGACGAGATTGGCGAAGGAATGGAACGTGCCGCCGGCGACTTGAGTGCAACGGTGATCGATCAACAAACTGGCGCGCCGAAGCATCTCCTCGGCGGCGCGGCGAGTGAACGTCAGCAGCAAAATTGACCGCGGATCGACACCCTGATCGATCAAATGAGCGACGCGATAGACCAAAGTGCGAGTCTTGCCGGTACCGGCACCGGCGATGATGAGCAGCGGCCCTGCCATCGTGGTCGCCGCCTCATACTGCGCTTGGTTTAACTCTTTTCGGTAATCGAGTCCTGAGGTGTTGCGATCGAGCGGGGCGGAGTTTTTAAGAATGTAAGTCGTCGTCAAGGAAGCTCCATTCGCAAGCTAAGTTACCTATTTTCAGGCAGTGGAGCAAGTGTATTTGGACTCTGTGCTCGGATTCGCACGGAAAAAGTGAAATAGTTTTGTAAACTGTCGCAAAGGGCGAGACCATTTCTACGTTTTGCGCTGAAGCGTACGGTAAGTCCGTGCGCACGTAATGAATAGGTCACAGCCCAAGTGCGGTCAATATTTAAAAATACTTTCCCATCGGCAAAGCAGTCACGACGCTTTTTTGAGAAATCTTTCATTTGAGAATCTTTCAAACGAGTAGGCATGTTCGCACGTAGCCAGCTGTTCGATGACTGTACACTTGCGAACGTATCTTTTCTTCCTACAGCACGTAGGAATTTTCATACAAGAAGGTTCTATTCGGTCATCCTACAGGTTCTTGGACCTTTTGGTATTTGGCAAGTTTAGGTCCAGCAAAAGCTTCTGGTACAAGGCTTGCGGGAGTTCACCAACAACGCTATCCGGATTTAGCAAGTGGCGCTGAGCGTCCGAGCCAGTGCTGGGGGGTTGTGTAAACTGGAATATTTCGACGGTGCAGTGCAACGGTAGATCGGCAAGGTTCACTGTTTCTTAATCGCGGGGCGAGGTGGAATATGGCATACGGAGCCAGAGTGGAAACGACGCTAGGCGATCTCATTGTTGCATTGACCGAGGAAACCGACCGACATGTGCATGACGAAAAGATGGCCTATGAGGTTGTTGCCTATATTCTCACAGACCTTATCAATGGTTCGCCCGCACAACTTGGACGCTGGTCATAAGCTTCCAAATCCAACACCTCCTGAGACCACACTACCGCTTGATCTTCATCGCCCTGGACCGCTGACTAAGGAGAAAACACAGTGTCCAAGAAGAGATCCATGACCCTCGCAGTATTCGCATTGTTTGCGCAGCTGTGGAGCGCGCCGACGCTAATGGCGGGGGCGCCGACGGAACAGGTCCGTCAAACTGCGGACAAAATGCTGTCCGTGCTTCAGGACGGTCGTCTTAGAGCAGCCGACAACCAAAAAGAGCGGCGCGATCAGCTGCGCCAGATTATTGCCACGAGATTCGACTTTAGCGAAATGGCCAAGCGCTCATTGGGCTCCCATTGGCAGCGCACGAGCGGCGACGAACAACGACAGTTTGTCGAGCTCTTTACTGAGTTGCTGGAAAGATCATACCTAGATCAAATCGAAGCTTACGACGGTGAAAAGATCGTCTATGGTCGCGAGAGCTTGAATCAAGACCAAGCCGACGTGGAGACTAAAATTTTAACGAAAAAGGGCGAAGAATTCTCCCTTAATTATAAACTGCGCAGCGCGGCCGGGGATTGGAAAATCTACGACGTTCTCATCGAGAACGTCAGCTTGGTGAATAACTTTCGTTCCCAGTTCAATCGTATCCTGGCAAACGCTTCGATGGCCGAGCTGATCAAGCGGCTGCAATCCAAGGCACTCGACGTCAAGGCGGTGCGAGGTTAAGAAAAAGTGTAAGTCAGCAGCGATCGTTACTCGGCGAGACAGCCAAACATCGGCAACGTTCAATTTCTCCGAGCAATCTTACTAATCGAAGAGAAGGAGGTCGCAATAATGAAAAAAGCTAAACTTATCTGGCTTGCGGGCGCCGCACTTGGGCTCGCGTTGTCAGTGGGAGCTTGTGAACAGAAGAAGTCCGATGACACAGCGCCATCGTCCGTCGGTACGAGTCAAGCACCCGCCCCGGAAAAATCGGCACCGGATCAGTCGAGCGCTTCTCCGGGCGGCGGCTCTGACACAGGAGCATCGGGGTCGGCGCAGGGCCAGAAACCGGAAGGTACGAGCAAGGGAGATAAAGGGTAGTTCAGATTGGGTTATGTAAGTCACCAAGCTGGCCTGAAATGAACAAGATTTTCGTGCTTTTTGTCGCGCTTATTTTGCCGGCGGCTTTGCATGCGGCTGAAATCAAGGGAGTCATTTTGAAAGTTGACAAAGCGGAGAGTCGACTCGTGCTCAAGACCGAGCGAGGCGAGGAAACGCTGTTCACGACCAAGGCGACCAAGGGCATGGAGAACGCGAAAGAGGGCGCCAAGGTGGCGATAACCTTCAGCGAGAAAGACGGTCAACCCAAGATCAGCGAAATT
>WNGO01005165.1_pt1 | contig 10743 bp, 15 predicted proteins | sample 5400511 | NCBI WGS metagenome assembly WNGO01 (sample SAMN13153380, study PRJNA577476) | soil metagenome | isolation source: 20 cm soil or saprolite under Garry oak tree replicate 2 | place: USA:California | collected 2016-06-15
GTGGATATGCAGTTGATGATTCTCTTTATTCGTTCGTGACAAGCCGAGGGTGAACATTTGGAGCTTCGTTTATCGTCTTGTGGATCAGTTCTCATTCCAAATTCGTAATCTTGATGAGTGACGAATACTTATCGATGGCCACTAGTCTTATCGTACAAATAACGTTGAAATGTTGACAAGTCAGATGATGGCAAGAAAGAGAGAGAACAAACTCTCACGATAGCACGCTGGTTCATGGGAAACTGCCGTTCAACTTCTGAACTCCAAATTGATCGCCGGTCGTCAGTTTAACTTCCGTCAAACATATTTTTGACCATACGCAACTGGGGTTATGGAAGATTTGGTTAAGTTTTTGTCTTGAGGACGGTTTGTCAGTAACATGGCAGTGATTATAAAGCGAGCGCAAGTTGATCACCTTGCATCACTCTAGATTACTCCACAATGCTGGGCCGCGCAGAAGGAAATCTAACGACCGGGATCTATGTTGCTATCTGTAACCTGAACAAGGACGACAACGTTGCTAAAGTAGAGGCGCAGGGGAATGGTTATCAAATATTAGGCACACAGAATAGGGACGACGAAAATACCGAGGTACGTACCGCAAGACCTACACCCACAGGCGTTTTTTATTCGCTTTGTCTAGTGGCATATCGCGAGCCTCGGGAATGACCGTTATAGGTGTCACAATAAGAAATCGGGCACGGCCTTTGAGCCTTCAACCTTTGCTGAGGGTGCACTCCTTGATCAAGAGATCGAACGCGTCTTCCTCATATTCAGAGAAACTGAAACTAAAGGAGAATACTTGTTAGTCTATCATAACTAGTCATTCTTATACCTTCATTGACAAACGATTTCACAGTATGTCTTTTGATGAATATCCATCCTGGTATATCTGTCCTATGGGATATGGTTCTGGCGTAAGTAATATATATATATGAAATGGATATGACTCACGATGTGTTCAGTATAAGATCTCTGCCGACCCAAACCAGGCGCGTTGGTCATTCTTCAAAGTAGATAATCAAGTATGCGCGTTTGGGGCTTTGGACGTACGCCAGGCCCCAACATTTATGCATGTCGAAAGTGGATTTCGGTTAGTTTGACGGGTTGAATAATTCTGAGTCATTGTGCGATAGTATATGGGGGCGGAAAATGCAGTCGAATTGCAAAGACGAAGTGTCATTATGTCGTAGTCGAACAGACCGCGATGAGTTGAACAGTCGTCGTTACTTTGTTTAGTCTTATTGTCAGCTCTCATGGAACGTTGACTTGCCTGCCTGACAAAGTGGTCCATCGAGAACCTTGGCAACGACCGTCACGTATTTTCTCGGAAAAATTGTACCAGTTTGAAGAACATGTTCATGACGCTTTCACCTATCAGGAATGTAAGCCGAACGAGCGGATAGTGAAAGAGTAAGAAACAAAGGCAGGACGCTTATGATGTCAAAAGCGTCTCTCCTGTAAGCCAGCCGCATATAGCAGAAGATGGGAGCGGGGTGAGTCGGCGAAATCGATAGAAAGTACTTGACTGACCAAGGAGCCAGTTCTACTTGCCACCGAAAAGGCGGGCTGGAAGTACTACAAATTGGACAATTTAAGGCAGTCACCGGTCACCCAGGAAAGTTATGCCGAGATCTATATGATAGCTCAATATTGATTATGTCTTCGTACCAAATTAAACAGCGTTTTGTGTAAAGAATACAGATTATGCGGTTGGTGAATGAGGTGCAACAGTAGAATCTACGATGTTGAACGAGGGATACGGGAGAAACAGGCAACGGGACGTACAGATGGTGATCCACTCAGGTCATTGATAACGCGCTTTGAGTTGCAGTATGAGCTGACGAAAGCCCGTTTCACGGTCGGCGGTCTGGCCAATGGAAAGAGATTCTGCATTGAAGAAAGATGACGATGATGACATGGTCGGTTGAGAACTTGCGTAGAGTCGAAGACGTGAAAGAGCTGAAATAACTAGTTGCAGTGAGCTAAGGTGGAAAATGGCAGAGCGGATGGACTTACGCCAGCCCGATAAGCTCGAGAGTCGTCAACCCAGCAGCGAGATGGCTGCTGCGGATATTGGACGTGATGCCGCTACCCCCTCCAATCTCTCTCTCATATTTCGGCCCATCCTTGAGGTGAGCGGGTTGATGGTTGTATTTGGCACCGGAAGTTACCGGTGCGTTCGCTGTTCGGGGTTGTTCGCTCTTTCACGCCATCTCCCGAATTCAAGCTAGATCCCTTTGCAAGCACCCATCCCAAAGAAACCCATATTGCGGCCCCGCACGTACTCCTTCGATTCAGTTGACTGTACCACATTCGTAAGGATGCGGCCCCACGCGTACTCCTTTAATTCACATATAAAGCCTTAGTTTTGCAGGGTGTTCCTCCAACATTCAAAATGCGCCCTGTTACCGGACCTCTGCAAACGGGTACATACATCCAAGAGCTGCTTGATGCCCCTGGCAAATACACGATGGTGAACAGTGACCGGTGACCGGTCAGGCTTCGCGCTGACAAGTGATCGAAGTGATGCAACGAAGGTTTGCGTGTTCAAAGATTTGTAAAGTATAACTTATCATGTGTTAGTGGTTCCTCGAGAGTATGGGCAACGACGCATATCGAACCACGTCGAAAGTTCTGAATGTGGCACCAGCTCACGATCCCAGGCAAAACACCGTCAGCGCTGGCAAAGGGCCAGCTGAATGGATCATCAAGGAGACGGATCTCCCAGGAGTATACGGGTGTGCCGTTTCATTATTGGCCTTCACATTCAATGAAACTCGATTAGTAGCGGACCCGTCGGACGCCCAGACTTACACTCGCACGTTGAAATAGATGGGGATCAGGCGAGTAACGATATCAAACGTACCCTGCCACTGACTCAAACGGAACTTCAGCTTGATGTGAATATGGGTTCTGAGAGTGAGACGGCTGTGAAATTCCGTTTTTTCCGCGTCGATGAGTGATCGGTGATCAAATGTCGGAGCTCGGACTGTATCTAAGCTTGCTATTGTTGACAAGTCGGAGCAGGCTTGATGTTGACGGTGGATGCATCCTTGTGGAATCCGATAGTTTGGCTGAGTTGCCGAAGTATTTGAGAATTGAAGTATATAATTATGCCATTCACGAAACTTCAACGATCCGTCCAAACAACACTTAAAATTTCAACTCTCAGAGTTGAGGATCTCAGTATATGGGGTTATTCTTCACCTGAACCCGAGAGGGAAAAATGTGAGGGGGTAAGGATGGTCCCACACGTACCTCTTTAACCGTAATGTGACGTTTGAATATTGTGGACTTCTAGATGCTTGGCCTTTTGGGGATTCCCTTCAACATTCAAGATGCAGCCTCTTATTAGGACATCGGCAAACGGGTACATATATCACAGAAATGGTTGTAACCCCCGGCCAAAATACACGACGGATGGCGAAGGATCAGTCGGAACTTACGTTGATAAATGATAATAGAAGCAACGAAAGTAAGCTTATTCAGTGATCTTGTCAAATTAACTTAACATTTATTAGTGGTACGTCGAGAAAGTGAGTGACGGCAATGTATATCGAGTCTCGGGAAAGGTCAGGAGACGTCATCATTAACCTTCACATTCAATGAAATTCGATTCGTAGCGGACCCGTCGGACGCCCAGACTTACACTCGCACGTTGATATAGATGGGGATCAGGCGAGTAACGATGTTAAACGTACCTTGCCACTGACTCAAATGGAACCTTAGCTTGATGTGAAGGTGGGTCCTGAGAGTAGCATGGCCACGAAATATCGTCTTTACCCCGTCGATGGGTGATGAGTGATCAAGTGTCGGTAAGCTCGCGCTGTATCTAAGCTTGACTATTCAATGTTGACAAGTTAGACAACGCCCGGTTTGGACGGTGGATGCATCCTTGTTGAATCCGATAGTTTCGAGCTACCAAAGTATTTGAGAATACAGTTATGCCATTGACGAGACTTCAACGATCCGTCCGGACAACACTTGAGATTTCAACATGCTTAGCCCTCAAAGTTGAGGATCTCGTTATTCTTCACCTGAACTAGAGGGGAAAAAGTGTGGGGGTCCCACATGTGCTCCTTTGATTTTACTTTACCTTAGGAAAACCACAAATGGTAACAATGCGGTCCCACACGTACTCCTTTAATTCAGTTCGCTGTATGATTCGCCGACCATCAGGGAGACGGATGTCCCAGGAGTATACGGGTCTGCCGTTTCATTATTGACCTTCACTTTGAATGAAACTCGGTTAGCGGCGGACCCGTCGGACGCCCAGACTTACACATGTACATTGGAGTAGATGGGGATCGGGCGAGTGGGATTATCAAACGTATATTGCTACTGACTCAAACGGAACTTTAGCTTGATGTGAAGGTGGGTTCTGAGAGTAGCATGGCCGTGAATCACGTCGACGAGTAATCAACGATCGAATGTCAGTGTGTCAGTGAGTCTGGATTGCGCACGCCTAGGCTTTACCATTGTTGATTTCAAGCCTAGATTGTGAGCTTCACGCAGATGGGATCTGATGGGATCCAGCGCTGTGGAATCCAAATGTATGGTTATGCCAGTGATGAGATTGCCGTTGTCTATTTGACTAAACGACACTTAATAATGTAAATAACCGCATTTAACTTCATTTAACTCACCTGATGATCGTCGATCTTGATTATAACGTTGCAACAACGGCGGAGAACGTCAATGGTGATCAAGAACAGAAATAGACAGAGACACAAACAAAGATGTGGTATCGATATAGGCACTCTGGAGTCCGAAGTTGGCTCACTTAATAACGAACCAGGAAATCTCATTTTAAGTACCCTTCGAGTTCAACGCCAAACGATTGATCATAAGATTATGCGTTAACTAGACAAAGCTAAGAATAACATGGCAGGATCTGATGAAATACCTCATGATCTAACACGCGGCCACTCGTGCGATAGCAATGTCAGAATCATGGGCTTGGCTTAGAACATGATGCCACGATAGCCTTATTTCTCGTACCGACTGATAGGTGCCTTCTTCACTGTTTTCGCGTTTGGCAGTTTCACATGTAGCCATGTCAGTTAGCCGATCATCGCCAAAAACCTTGATCCCAGTTCCCTCCCCATGCGCCATTACCCAGAGTAGAATAGAGCCAGGTGACAAACATACCAATTAGCTTTGCGTAATGGACATGGCGGGCGACTTTGGAGGGGCCGAGATGTGATCCATGCACCGTCCACCGAAGGTACAGAACTCATTGAGGGCATCGTCCGTCCGACAAGGCGGAGGATGACATCTGTCGACAGCGGAGCGTTGGCATGGCGAGCGTTAAAATCTCGTCTCAACATTCGTGATCACAGGGATGCAACGGGTCACTGATTCCGGGCTAAGAACGGATAAACGAAAGGGAAATACGTGGACAACTTCTGCCAAACATGTTTCTTGCCACACGTAACTGGGGTTATAGAAGCTTTGGTTATCCAAACTTGGTCACTTTTGTCTTGGTGACAGTTGTTGGCAGCGAACATGGCAACGAGTATAAAGTGAGCGTGAATTGATCACCTTGCATTACACTCGTTCGCTTTAAAATGCAGCGCGCAGAAGGAAATCTAATAACTGGGACCTACATTGCCATCTGTAACCCGAACAGCGACAACCATGTTGCTAAAGCAGAAGCCAAAGGGGATGGTTATCAAGTATCAGGCACGAAGAATAGAAACGACGAAAATACCGAAGTACGTACAATGTCAACACCCCAGGTGTCGAGTCTTTATTCATATTCTCTAGTGGCATTTTGAGAACCTGGGGAATAGCCGTTATAGGGTTCGCAACAAGAAGTCCGGGACGGCCTTTAAGCCTTCAACCTACAATGAGGGTGCTCTCGTTGATCAAGAGAGGGAACACGTCATCCTCATACTCAGAGAGACTGAAACTAAAGGAGAATACCTGTTAGTCAATTATAACCAGTCATTCTCATATCTTCACCGACAAATGATTTCACAGCATGTCTGTTGATGAAGAACCATCCTGGTATACCTGTCCCATGGGGTATGGTTCTGGCGTGAGTTGAAAACTGTATATGAAATGGATATTGCTCACGATGCCATGCTCAGTATAAGATGACGGCAGACCCGAACAAGGGGCGTTGGTCATTCTTTAACGTAGATAACGATAACTAAGTATACGTTTGGGGCTTTGGACGTACGCCATGCCACGACCTTTAAGTATGATGGGTTGCTGTACACTGGTATAGGAGAGTCAAAAATACAGTCGAATTGCAAAAACGAAGTTTCGTTAAGTCGTGGTCGGACAAGCCGAGCTTAGATGGACAGCCATCAATATTTTTGTGTTTAGTTTTATTGCTATCAGCTCTCACGGCAACCCCGCAATCGTGGTCAATCTAATAAGAAATACCGATGGTCAGTCTTAATCGTCAAAAAGAAGAAAATGGGGATCTACTGGGATCCCAGGGTAGTGTCAAAATAACCCTTCCGGGTGTCTTCGTAACATTTCCATCTGGCCGGGGGGTTTTGGAACTAGATTCGCTACGCTTGTGAGAACGAAGGCGACCCCCGAGCGGGTCATTAACCCCACTTCTAGTAGTCTTTCTGGGGTCCACTAAAGGCACATTCCCAAGAACATGTCTGAGCCGCACGGGAAACCTCGGAGATGAAGCTAAGAAAAAGGGAGAGACCGCATCCATTAGCGTGCTGATCTGCGATTATGAGTACCGCGTTAATCAGGGCACCAGTGTTAAAATATCCCATCCTGGATTTTCTGGAATGTTCATTCGCATCGCCACCGCGGCTAGGGAAGACGTCCAAAAAGCGTTAGTCTGATTCGACGAGAGACACTGACAAAGGTTAGAAATATCAATAAACACAAAGGCGCAGAATAAGAATGTGGCCGTCTTGTCATTTCCAGATACGTTAATGACCAAAGTGTTCTATGGACCCCGGGATTTCCAATATAGCGTTTCAATGTCTCTTCGGGCGTTCTGTGCCTTGCCCTAGTTCAAAATGGCTTGGAAGAAAGTAAACATAACACAATCGTGCTCACGTTTAGGTGTCAACCGGTGCGGTTAGTAGGCACGGTGGTACTCAGACGACGTCGTTAGCGATGCCACTAGGAAGAGGGAAAGGGCCACAACCAAGATCGTGATGCGGGGTCTGACGCTATCGCGTTGAATGGAGTAAAGAGACTAGTTATTTATGAATTGACCCACGTCGGTGGAGCCCATGATGTGTCCGTGTCAATGTTGCGGCGCATGCCGAACCATGAAGCAGACAAAAGGAGCGGAAATGGGTAGCTATTAGCTGATGACATCCCAATTGCAACCCTCAACAGGCCCTTTGCAAACAGGCCTATATATTGCTTCCTTTTCTGCTCGCAATCACCTCCCTGCGGTGAGAACCGATGATGGAACCACCAAGTTAGAGGTAGTCGCTGGTGAACCCGATGCAGATACAGCGGTATGAACAGTTTGAACCTTGTCGGACTTGCCTGACGAAATATTTCAGTGGTTTGTCGAGAACATGGGCAACGACCGATACAGAATTTCCCACAGGTTCTCGGGCAAAGGGTATCAGGCCGAAGATCATGTTCATGGCGCTTCCATCCATCAGGAATGCGAGCCGAACGAATGGATATTGAAGGAGTTAGAAACAAAGAGGGAATATTGGTAGGAATCCTGCGGTGCCTGATCTAGAAGTTCGTGCGGCTTATAATGTTAAAAGCGCCTCTCCAGTAAACCACCCTGATCTGTATGCGCATGTAGCTGAAGATGGCAGCGGGGTGAGTCGTGTGAAATCGACAGAAAGTACTTGACTGACCAAGGAACCAGTTCCACTTGTCCACCGAGAAGGTGGGCTGGAAGTACTACAAATTGGAAAATTGAAGGAGGTCACCCATGAAAGTTATGCCGAAACCTATATGATAGCTGAATATTGATTATGTCTTCGTACCAAATTAAACAGTATTTTGTGTAAAGAATATAGATTATGCGGTTGTTGCATGGGGTGCAACGGTAGAATCTATCTAGGGTGGATCAGATTGCCTAAACGGGGCGGAGTAGAGCGAGTGATGAATTTCATCCTTGTTAGAAGCTTCGCCGCTGAACTGTTATGAATGTTGGGTGGAGAAAATTTTGGAACGAAACGACATACTGTCTCTAGCAAGTTCTTCGCGTAAGGGAATACCTCCAATCTCAAATATGACACGTCCAGTTGGACCCCTACGAGGGAATGTGAGGAAATTTGCAAATCAATACTATGAGATAAGACGGACCGAGTTGCCCAATACTCGAACGTTCCTTTACCATGAGCTTTGTTACCTTAAGACAGGTTTATTACACGCAGCGCACACATAATCTCGAATATATCTAACCTTTATGCAGACAGGGATATCAGGGAAAACCCTGAGGCCTTTCGTTTATCACTTCCTCGGCGATGCTGCCGCCAGCCTATGGCCGTTCCCTGTGATTCTAATTCCATATCCCCCATAAGTAAGGGTAGTGTCCTTCGTTGAACTGCCAATAGGAATTGGGACAACAGCGAATGCGAATGTGATGAAAGAGAGTAATCAACCCCAAATTTGGGCCATCAATGCATCACGCATCTCGTCCTTCAACATAACTCACGGATGGATTCCAACATATACTGTCATTCTTTTATCACCCGAATTCTTCGACCAAAGCCCGAAAAAGGTACGTTGAGGCTGTGCCATGCCACTACTTCGTACCGAACTTACGATGTGCTTTAACTTTAGCTCCCGTCTGTTAACGTCGAGCGGGCCAGTCACGGGCCAAGAACATATATAAAGGAGCACAGGCAAACCCCCTACCGCCATTGTCACACTCAGTGCCAAGTATGACCTCTTTAGATATCATTGAAAGAGCGGCGTTGCCATGCAACCCTATCGAGTGCATCCAATTCATGACCACTTGGAATCGGGTATCCAAATCAAGGGCGGTCGTCTTTGATAACATATTCTCCTTCGACATCCACGTCTCTTGCAAATCCTTCTATTATCATCTTTTCAACGCTGGATCTCGCGACTTTTCACGACGCCAAACGATCACCTCCAACATTTACTCCAACCACCGCCGTCCCCAAGCATTCGGCTTAAACTTCCTCACAAAATTAAAACAATGGCGCCGACGAAAAAAATTGCGCGATATGGGAAAGTCCCTTCCCCGCGCGCAGAAAGCTCATTAGAGACGGCAAAGAGGGGAAGTACCACTTGATTCCCATGTCCAACCAATATGACCCGATATACGGCGTCCCCTTCTTGTTGAAGAACTGGATACGTGAGCAAGAATCCATGTCATTCATTACCCGCCCGCCCATGACTATCCGAAATACCAATCTGATACTCCCCGCAATGCTGTCTGGCGAAGACGGCTGGCCGCTATCACCCGACGTCACGCGCAATAGCCCGGTCGCATCGATCGGCTCGGGCCAGAACCGTCGAAACAAGATGAAAACCTCCGAAGGGCCTATCCATTTTAAACAAATAAAGATTCACGGCGTTCAAGCCTTGGCGACGGATGTCTCCAAAGTAAGTAGCTTATTGTTTTCATTTATCTTTGCACGCGCTTACCGACTCGACAGCGGAAAAGGTTTCTCCCGCCTTCTCATGGACAGCTATTCCCCAACTGGACGAAGTAGGATATTTCAATAAAGGATCTGGGATGTTTTCGGGCCTATTCAACGCGTTTGAGCCGCATGTCGTGCAATGCCTTACCATCCCTTCGTTGCGCGGTTACGGCGAAATCCTGGTTGAGAGTACGAAATACGATGAGTGGGTCCATTTCCACGATGTGGTGCAAGCGCAGGGTAGCCTTGCCGATGTCACCTCCGACTCGGACATCCATGGGAAATCTGGCAAGCTTGGATTGGACCACCCTGAGTTCAGAGAAGCAGGAGGAGGAATGGCTAGAGCGATAGGACGTCTGAAAGCTGCCAGCGAGAAGGCCGTGTTTGGAGGAACACGCATGTTCAAGGGAAAGGAAGCCGAGTTTAAGTATATCGACTGAGGTGATGGAGACATAGTTTGAGGAGAATGTCGAAAAAGTACTTGCTCTCTATCGGCCGCAGGGTGTCAGCCAGGAGAACTTGGTACTCGGTACGTACTTCCGGTTTGACGTCTTCGCCCTGCATGGCTCATTAACATTGTTGTACAGTTATAGGTTTTGTTGCCTGATGTTTTCATACGCAGTCCTTCGTCGTCGTGTTTTCTGGGGCTCTAGAGATTTTTTACATTGCACGAGTCTCAACCTAGTATGATATTCATCTCCTTTTCCATACTTTAGCAATTAATATTCACCGTAACAGTTACAAGGCTATCTGCCATCCTTCATACGCGTAGTCGACACTTTAGTCTCATTGTATGAGGACCCCGAAAAGTTAAGGATCTGCGTAGACTGGTGCACTTGTTTCAATGTGCGATTGTTAGTTTCATGGTATGTTTTTCATTTTTTCCATACTTGGACCGGCTCATTCTGCACCAATACCCGATAACCTATCCCTCCTATGTATAAAGGCCGCCGCCGGCTCCAATTGGCCTTGTCATTATGAAGAGTCTCCTATGTTTGCCTACTACATCTTCTCGGCGTAATTTCATGGGCTCCTTTCATTGTTGGGGCCAAACGTCAGCCATCCGGCCACCGCACATGACGTGGGCAGATGATGTCTGCTTGCGCCATAGTGGTACGCGGATGTCACCACCTACTGTCTTTTAGTGATCCATACAGTACCG
>WNGO01008374.1_pt1 | contig 10743 bp, 10 predicted proteins | sample 5400511 | NCBI WGS metagenome assembly WNGO01 (sample SAMN13153380, study PRJNA577476) | soil metagenome | isolation source: 20 cm soil or saprolite under Garry oak tree replicate 2 | place: USA:California | collected 2016-06-15
CTGGCCCATCAGGATGATCCGGTTGAGGTCGAGCGCCGGCTGCCAGCTGACATCGCTGCCTTTGATGACGAAGGCGCCGACCGGCCGGGATGACACCCCGAAGCCGACCCCGCCAGCCTGAGGCTGGGCCTGGTCACCCCCACCACCGGCGCCACCGGCGATTTTTGCTGCGGGGATGATCGTGACCCCATTCTTCTCGTAAGGCGTGCCGAACACTTCGGACGCTCGCATTGCACCCTTCGCTTCGTTGACGACATCCATCACACGCATCGCAGGACCCTCCTGGACTTGGTCTTCCATGCCGAACGACATCGGCGATCGTGTTCAGCCTACCGTTTGGCACCGTCAGCCATCGATGGTTCGGAGAAACCTCGACTCGATGCCGACGGGTTCGAAGCCAAGCCGCCGATAGTAGTGTTGAGGCCAGTCTTCCGCGTCCGTCACCAGGAAGACGAACGCGTATCCCGCCGCGGCACGGAGCGCGGCGCCGGCGACCGCCCGCGAGAGGCCGCGCTGACGGAATTCCGGGAGCGTCTCCACCGTCTCGACCTGCGCCGTGTCACCCTCGCTTCGAAGCTCGCACGACGAGGCGACGGCGCCGTCGACCAGCGCCGCAAAGTACCGGGTGCGAGTGCCCTGGGCGGTCAGCTCCTGCTTGGCAAGCAGCTGCTGCACGACGCGATGATCGGCTCCCCACGGCTGGCTGGCGATCTGACGCTCGCGGGCAGGGCGCATCACGTCCCAGTCGACCTCCTGCACGCCGGCCGTATCGACGTCGTGGTCGGGCCGCCGGCGGTGCGCCATGATCACGAATCGCTCCGGCGCATAGCCGAGCCGGCCGAATGCCGGCGACAGGCGTTCGGCGGCCGGCCGATCGTCGACGTTGACGCGCCGATGCGAGAGTCCGGCGTCGCCCTGGATCCGTTCCGCTTCGGCGTCCAGATCGGGCGCGCCGGCTTCCTGCACTCGGTCCGCGATCAGGAAATTGAGATCGTACACGCGATCCAACCGTCGACTGATCAGGGCCCGGCCCCAGCGAAAGGGCACGACCGATTCGGCGGCGCGCTCGTCGACATTTCGCATGAAGGCAATCGCCCGTTGCCAGGCATCCATGGTGCCGACGAGTCTAGCGCTGGGTCGTCTCCATACGACCGAATGCGAGGCGGGCCAGGCTGACGATGCCGATGAAGGCGACCACGCCGGCGGCCGGCGCGAGCACGAGCGGGCGCGCGAAATCGGTCCCTGACAGGAGGGCGTGGAGCGCAAAGACAGCAAACATCGGATAGGAGAGCCGGTGCAGCCAGCGCCAGACGAGCGGGTCGATGCGCCGACGCAGGTAACTGGTGACGGTAAGGACCAGCAGGAGGTCGAATCCGATGGTGCCGAGGCCGATCGCCCACTGGGCATAGGGGACACGGAATGGGATGACGAGGTCGATCGGGCTGATGCGAGCCACCGCGTCGAGCGTCATCGCCAGCACATGCAGCCCGACGAACGGCACCCAGCAGACGGTAAGGAAGCGATGCAGACTCGACAGATCGCGATTGCGCATCGCCCCCTCGAACATCGCGCTGCGCAGCGCCTGGCCGGTGACAAGCGCTGCGGCGAGAACGAAGAAGGCGGTGAGCGCCGCCGCGCGCGAGGTCAGCCAGAGCAGCTGGTCAAGCGTCACGCCGCCGCCGGAAGCTCCGTCGGGCCGGCGCCGCTACCCGCCCCTTCGACCGGAACCAGGGCGTAGGGCACGCCGCGGGCTTCGAGAAAGGCGATGCCCAGTGCCCCACCCAGAAGCACGGCACTCTTGGCATAGACTTCACCGCGCAACGCACTGTCCGTGACCACGGAAACTTCCTCCAGGTCGGTCTTTGCCGGCATCCCGGTGCGCGGGTCGATCAGATGATGCATGGAGTGGCCCCAGCGCCGCTTGCTGATGCCGCTGGTGCAGACGGCACCCTCGCGGAGCGCGACGAGCGTGCCGTCGCAGAGCCCGATGTGCCAGCCGTCGCCTTCGGGACCGGCGCCGCGGACTCGGAGGTCACCTCCCAGATTGCAGACAGCATTCTCACCGAGCTCATCGATCAGAAGGTCGGCTAGCGCGCCCTTTGCGATGCCACCGAGGTCGAGCGCCGCACCGGGAGCGAGGGCCGCCGAGCGCGTGGCATGATCCAGGAGGAGCACCTGCGGGAGTGGTGGCAGTTGCATCGGGTGGAGCATCGAAGGCTCCCTCAGGCCGTGCCGGAAGGGGCGATCGTATCCGGCCGCCGCCAGCGCCGGGAGGACCGCGGCGTTGACGAGCCCATCGCTTTCCGCGAAGGCCCAGAGCGCCGCCTCCAGCATGGCGAACATTTCCGGGCTCACTGGGAGGTAGCGGCCGTCGCTCGCGTTCAGTCCGGCTAGTTCGCTGTCACGGAGGAAGCGGGTGAAGCGGGCCTCCGCATCGCGAATGCGTCGCTCGCAACGTTCGAGCGCCGCCGGCCCGCTCTCGACACTCAAGAGCTCGCAGGTGCAGCCGAGCGCGTCGAAATGGCGGGTCGTCAGTTCACGAGACATGGCTTTCACTGTGGACCGTAGCGTCGCTCGGCAGCACGGTCACCGCCGGATGTAGCGGTGCCTCGGCAGGTTTGGGCGATGTGGCCACGACGCCACCTGAGAGCAGGGCTAGCAACAGCGTGCCCAGCACCGACGCCCACCTCAGCGTCGCGTTCGAGGACATTTTCCTCTCCCTGCCAGATACAACGGGTCGGCTCATGGAATCCGGCGGCCTCAACCTCAGGGTAGAAGGGCGCCTGCGGCCCGCGATTGAAGGTGTCCTGAGAAGGCGCTGAGAATGCTAGGCGAGATCGAGAACGATCGTGTGATAGCCGTCCGCCCCGTTCGGCAGGGTCGACGCCGACTGCGACGTTTGCAACGTTCCCTCACCATCGCGGGCGCGCACTTTGACGCTGTAATGTCCGGCGGCGATGCTGGTGCTGAGCTGCCAGAAGCGCCACGCGTAAGGGGAGAACTCAGCCTGCAGGTCGGCGGGCCGCCAGGATCGGCCACCATCCCAGCTGAGCTCGACGCCGCTGATCCGGCGGGAACCCGCGAACGCGATGCCCCCGAATTGAATCGAACCCGCCGCCAACGCGCCACCATCCGAAGGCCGGTCGATGCGTGACATCGTCTTGACGATGGCTCGCTCATCCCAGCCGTTGTTCTCCCAGTAACCGGGCTTGTCGCTCGCGGAAAAGCCGATCCGCGTCACCCATTTGGGCTGCTTCATGCCATAGCGGCCGGGAAAGATAAAGCGCGCGGGGAAGCCGTGCATCGAGGTCAGGGGTGAGCCGTTCAGATGGGTGGCGAGCAGGTGGTCTGGTGTCAGATCGCGCAACTGAAAACTCTCCGTGTAGCCGTCGGCGCTTTCCATCAACATCCAGGTGGCGTTCGACGGCACTGAGGTCAGCGCCAGCACATCGCTCACCCGCGGCCCCTTCCAGCCGCCATTGCTGATCAGCGTCCCGCCGATCTCGTTGCTGATGCACTCCAGCGTCAGCTCCAGGTCATGGGATGGCAGCGCGAGGAGCTCATCGTAGGAAAGCGAACGGCCGGGCAGGTTGAGACGCCAGGTCGAGGCATCGACGACCGGGTCGCCGCCGATGTTCTTGGAAACGACATAGAAATCAACGACGGGCGTGATCTCTGTCGGCGTACGGCTGCCCTCCTTCATGGCCAGCGCCGTGGCGAAGCGGCGGACGTTCACATAGCCGATCCCCAGTAGGGCGAGGCCAACCGCGCCATAAAAGATGTTGCGCATCAAGATCCGGCGGTCTTCGCTGACCGGGGCGGTCGTGGCGAGCCCGCGGACAACGCGATCGACCAGCGGAACCATTCCGGCAAGCAGCACGACTTCGGCCACCGCCCCGAGGGGCGAATCACTCGGCGAGAAGGCCACGATCGCGATGATGGCGCTGACTAGCGCCGTTGCCGCGGTGAGGACCAGTAGGTAGCGGCGCGGGAAGACTCGCGCGATCAGCATCGATGCCACGCCGTAAACCGCGATGATCACCAGGGTTGCGCCCACGAGCAGCAGCGGCCGGGCGAGAACACCGAGCAGCTTCAGCAGGTTCGCGAATGTCGACAACGGCAGCAGCTTGAGCAGGAGGTAGCCCGCTTGCTCGGGAAGGAGCGGGATCGCGAATAGTGCGTGCGCCAGGTAGTCGGCCCCAAGGGCCAGCGTGCCGGCGCTCAAGCCGACGATCAGCGGGCGCTGACGGGCCAAGCGGCTACGGCCGGGCGGGCCGGCGGATCCCGTTGTAGGCTAGCGCCAAGCCCACGATCGCGACGATGACGCCGATGATGAGCCACATCCGCTGGCCGGTCATAAAGCTGCCCGGCAGCACGCCCGAGCCCTGCAAGATCCAGACACCGCCGGCAACGATGGCAATCAGGCCGAGAATCAAACTGCCGATACGCATACAACTACACTACGCGCCCGCGTTGCACTCGTCTTTAGCGAAGCTAAAGTTCGCGAGAGCCCGTTGAGCGAGCCCGCAGGGTAACCCGCTCAGGCTTCTGCTGCGACCGCCTCTGGCGTCACCGCAAGATCCTTACCGGCGCGGCCGCCCGCTTCGACCTTGGCCAGGGCCAGCTGCCCGATGTTGAGTCCCTGGATGGTGGCCAGATCGCCGAGCGCCCGCAGGAAGTATTGCCGGCGGCGCCGCTCCACGACGCGGCCCAGCTCGTGCTCCAGCCCCTGGACGCCTTCCACAAAGGAGATACGGAAGGGGTCAGTGATCCGCGCGCGCTGCGGACCGAGCTCTTCCTGGACGAGCTTCTTCGCGTCGCCAGAGAGGCCCTCGTTGCTGACGATGACGCCCTCGGCGGCCTTGATGCGGGAGACCTTGGCGTTGAAAGCGTAGGCATCCGCCAGGTTGAACTCGCGATCCTTGAGCACCACGAGGACGAGGTCACCGCTCAAATCGAGCACGATGTCGGTCCCCGATGGGCTGGAGTCGATGATCACCTGCTCGCGGCTGATGCCGAGCTTGGGGAGGATGGCCGTTGCCAGGGTCGTCATCCAGCGGCCCTTGTCGTTGAGGGCAGTGGCACGATCGGTTGGCATGATGACCTGGTCCACCCGCTCCTCGTTCAGCGGGCGCCCGCAGGCGCACTTCATCCAGTCGGGCGCCATCTTCTGCAGCTTGTTGGGATCATCGGTGCGCAGCACCGCATTGCCCGTGCGGGAGCACACGATCACGTACTCCGACTGGATCAGGCCAAGGCTACGGAGCTCGCCGAGGCGGCCGGCGACGGCGGTCCCCTGGGCTTCGCCCAGCACCTTGGGCAGGTCGGAAACGGTAAGTGACCCGACCCGCTCGAGGTCGCGGATCAGGGCGCGAATCTCCGGTGCGGCGAAGGCGCCCATCGCCTGGTTTTCTTCGGCGCTGACCTCGTTGATCGACTGGCGGGATTTGCGGATGGCGTCGAAATTGTGGCTGCCAACTGGAGCGAGGACCGGCCACGAGGACGGTGTGCCCACCTCCTGGCCGAGGGCTTCCTGGGCTGCGGTGCGGACTCGCTTGAGGAAGTCGGTCCGGATCTTTTCGGTGCCGGCGCGATAGGCCACGCCGACTTCGATGAACGCCGGCTTGGAGGCGTGCTCGAGCTCCATGAAGTGGACGTCGTCGGAGCGCAGCTCGCGCAAGGTGGCGGAGCCCGGCCGCCGGACACGCAACCACCCGACGACGGGCGCCTGTCCCATGAAGAGCTCGCCCTCGTCGGCCGACGACCAGCTCTTGGTGACGTCGAATTGCAAAAACTTGTTCAGGAGGTCGATAGTAAAACTGATTCCGGCGCTGTCGAAAATCGCCTCGCGCGCCCGGTAGAGAACGCCCATGAACTCGGGGCCGTTGATGCGGGAAACGATGGTCCAGAACTGGTCGGTGTTGGGGGCAATATCGAGACGGCGGACTTCCACAAGCAGCATGGTTTCGGGCTCCTCAGCAATGAAAATTGGACGAACGGCAGCGCCACCGCCATCCAGCGCCTCCCCAAGAGCCGGTTGGCGGCAGTCGCAGGATAGGGCGGAAGAATCGGTCTTGTCAAACCATTTCGCACTCGCAAGTGGTGATGGAGCCGATCACCGGCCCGCCGCCATCGGTCGCATACTGTGCCGGTGACGGAGAGGGAACTGCTGACCGCCGCCGCGCGGGCGGCGGGGCTGCGGCTGAGCGCCGCCGACGTGGTGGCGCTGCTGCCGGCATGGAAGCGGTACCTGGCGCTCGTCGAACAGCTGAGGGCGGTGGCGCCGGAGGAGGATGGGGATCGCGTCGGCTGAACCGCTGAGCTCAGCACCGCTGGTCCAGATCGCCAGCGCGCTCCGCCAGCGGCGGCTGTCGCCGGTCGAGCTGGTGGACGCCTACACCCGGCGCATCGCCGCCAGCGCCGAGCTGCACGCCTTCATCACGCCGCCGGGCAAGCGAGCTCGGCAGGAGGCCCAGCGGGCTGAGCGGCGGCTCGCCCGCGGCGAGAGCGGTGCGCTGCTGGGCGTACCGATCGCCGTGAAGGACCTTTTCGCGACCCGGGCGCTACGAACGACGGTCGGATCACGCATCCTGCGGAACTGGGTCCCATCGGGCGATGCTGAAGTCGTCGCCCGTCAGCGGGCGGCGGGCGCCATCGTCTTCGGAAAGACCAATCTCCACGAGTTTGCCTACGGCGTCAGCACCGCCAACCCCTGGTGGGGCATCGCTCGTAATCCGCACGATTCCCGGCGCAGCCCGGGCGGCTCGAGCGGCGGCTCGGCGATCGTGTGCCGGCGCGCTCGGCTCCGATACCGGCGGATCGATCCGGGTGCCGGCGTCGCTGTGCGGATGCGTGGGCCTCAAGCCGACGTTCGGTGCCATTCCGTTGAATGGGACATTCCCGTTGGGCTGGTCGCTCGCCCACGCGGGTCCGCTGGCCCGCACCGTCGACGACGCCGGCGTGCTGCTCGATGTGCTAACGAGCGGGGATGCCGGACGCAAGTCCCGGCGAGTCCCGACGCGGGGCCTGCGGGTTGGCGTCCTTCAGGGATCGATTGTCGAGAACGTGCAGCCGGCGGTGTCGCGCCAGGTCGACGCGGCGGCGGCGGCCCTGCGCCGGCACGGGTTGCGGGTCCGCGAGGTGGCGATTCCGGAGATGCAGTGGACGGTCGCGACCCAACTGGTGACGCTGCGCGCCGAGGCGAGCGCCCTCCATGCCCGCTGGATTCGCGCCCAGCCTCGCGCCTACGGGGCCGACGTCCGCACCCGGCTCCAGCTGGGCTCGCTGGTGGCCGGGGCCGATTACGTCCTGGCGCAGCGCATGCGCGCCCGGATTCGGGCGGCGATGAGCCGCGTATTGCACGACATCGATGTCTTGCTGCTGCCCAGCACGCCGATCGCCGCCCCCGTTGTCGGCGAGCGGACGGTACGCTGGCGGTCCGGGGAAGAGCCGGTCGACGGCGCGCTGGTGCGGCTGACGGCGCCCTTCAACCTCACCGGACTACCGGCGCTATCGGTTCCCTTTGGAGCGACGGCCGGCCTGCCGATCGGCGTGCAGGTCGTCGGGCAATGGAATGACGAGGCGCGCGTGCTGGCTGTCGGCCGCCTGCTTGAAGGCGCTAGTAGATGAAGCCGATGAGCGGAATTGTCCCTGGAGTCACGTGCCGGTAGCTGACCCGGCCCCAGCCGCCACCGCTCGGGCTGGCGTAGTTCATCTCCGAGACGAGCCAGCTGCCATCGGCGTAAACCTGCTCCACATAGGCGACGTGGCCCCAATACGGTGACTCCCAGGTGACCATGATGGCGCCCACGCGCGGCGTGGGACCTTCCGGCCGGCCGTAGCCACGCGCGCGCCCGAAACATTGCCAGGCATTACCGCCCCAGGGTGCGGGCCGTCGGGTGTTGACGTACCAGGTGCACTGTCCGAAGGGATAGCTTCCTCCGCCGGAGGAGTACACCGGCGTGACGTACCAGGAGCGCTTGCCGGCCGTGACCGTCTGCGCGTTGGGCTGCGGAACGGAGGCCGGCTCTGGACCAACGCCGTAGGGCAACATCAAGTACTCGTCGACGGGCAATGTCTCCGGATGACGCAGCAAGTTGAAGTCGATGATGGCGTCCGACTCGGCGCGGTATTTCTGCGCCAGGGAGGCGAGGGTGTCGCTCGCTCCGACCTTGACAAGCACGCCATCGACCGGCGGAATCACGACCTCCTGGCCCGCGATCAGACGATCGACGAGCTTGGGGTTGGACCAGAGCAGGGTGTTCACCGAGAGCCCGTACTTCGAGGCGAGCGCGCGGAGCGTGTCGCCATCGACGGCGGTGTAGTGAATGATGTCGCGGTGCTTCTCGGCCGGCGGTGTCGCGGGCAGCGCTGGGACGACCAGCGAACCACTCATCGACCATCCGATGCCATCGACCGCCCGGCCGAAGGGCGCTTGGGCGAGGGCCGTGCCTGGCCCCGTGCCGCCGGCGAGGGCGGGTGCGGCGCCAACCGGGACGTGGAACACGACCCAGGGCATCGCAGCCGCCATCAGCAGCACGGCTGAGTGTGTTGCAAAGCGCGGCGCAGCGTACTTCAGCGGACGTCCCCCTTTACCCCTTCCCTATTGGCCGCTCCACTGCGGCCTACACAAGACAAACTGCCCAGGCACCGAATGGCTTGCAGCGGGGCGACGAGCTATCACACGCTCGTGACATGACCGTTACCAGAGGACCGTAACCATCGAAATGGTCGCTCCGTCCACGTCGGGCATAGAATGCGGGCAATGTCGGACCCGGCAGAGATGTCAGGTCGCGAATTGCTCGAGGCCGCGCTGCGTGGAGCTGCGCCCGCTCCGCCTTACGTCGCCTTGCTGCGCATGCGCTTCATCGCCGTCTCCGACGGCAGTGCAACCTTCGAGATGCCGGCGACGGCGGAGTTGTACAACCCGAACCACGTCGTCCACGGCGGGGCGCTCGCGTCACTCGCCGACAGTGCCATGGGATTCGCGGTATTCAGCACACTCCACCCGGGGGAGAACTTCACGACCGCGGAGCTTCATGTCAATTTCCTCAAGGCCGTCACCGCGGATTCCGGCATGCTGCGATCGATCGGCCGCGTGCTGCATCGCGGGCAGCAGATCGCGGTGGCCGAGGCGGAGATCGTCGACCAGCAGAACCAGCTGATCGCACGCGCCAGCTCGACCAACGTCATCCTGCAACGGCGAGCCCCGCCGCCCACCGATGCCTCAGTGCCGGCACCACCGCAAGAGCCGGCCCAGGCAGCCACGCAACCTCCCGCCCGCTTTGCAGCTCCGCCGTCCCCCCTGGAGCGGGCGCCGACGCCGACGGTGTCGCCGCCGATGACGACCGAGCTCATCGGGATGGCGCCCCTCGCCCGGGGCAAACGAAAGATCCGGACCTTTGCGGGCGATATCGCGTACCTGCGAACAGGACAGGGTCCGCCGCTTGTGCTGCTGCACGGGATTCCCAGCTCCTCCTATCTGTGGCGCGACGTCATCGAGCCGCTGTCCGCAACCTTCGAGGTGCTGGCGCCCGACCTGCTCGGCTACGGCGACTCGGACAAACGGATGGACGTCGATCTGTCGATTGCGGCACAAGCGCGATACGTGGTGGCCTTCATGGAGACGATCGGTGTGCACCAGGCGGCGGTAGCCGGCCACGACATCGGAGGCGGCGTCGCCCAACTGATGGCCGTCGACGAACCGCAGAGGGTGGCCCGCCTCATCGTGATCGACAGCATCGTCGACAACAACTGGCCGATCCCCGACATCGCGCGCTTGAAAGAGCCGGCGTGGGACCAGGTCATGGTCAACATCGATCTGCGGAGCGGACTCCGCAAGGGACTTGAAACCGGGATGGTGACGCCAGGCCGGGTCACCGATGAGATCGTCGACGAGTGGACCCGACCCTTCCAGGACCTGGGCGGCCGCCGCGCCTACCTCCGCGCGGCACGGGCGCTGAACAACCGAGATCTGACCAGCCGGGCGAAGCACATCGACGAGATCGAGACGCCGACCCTGATCCTCTGGGGAGCCAACGATGCCTACCTCGAGCCGCGCTGGGCCGAAACGCTCCACCAGAGGCTTCGCGCAAGTACGGTTGAGATCGTCGATCCCGGGGGCCACTTCCTCCCGCTCGATCGGCCCGACGCCGTGGTTGAGGCGATCACGCGCTTTCTGACGACCAGATAGCAGCGGCCTGAAGGCCGCTAAGAGCGGCGGGCGAGCAGCTCGTCGGCGCGGGCCGCCGGCGTGGCCGTCCAGGCGGCCAATCGGATGAGCGGTGTGACCCGAGGCCCATGGAAATCATCGCCACCGGTCGCCACCCACCCGTAGGAGGCCGCGACCTCCTGGAAGTGGTCCATCAACGCCGCACTCTTTGGCCCGTAGGGGTCATCAGGCGCCTGGGGATAGGTGACCTCCAACCCCAGCACGCCCGCCACCGCGCACGCCCGAAACAACAGCTGCAGGTCGGGCACGTGACGGTAGACACCCGGGTGCGCCAGCACGGTGACGCCTCCCGCCGCGGTCACCATGTCCACCGCCTCATCGAGCGCCATCTCGGTGGCGCGCGGAACGTGGGCCACCCCACCCGGTCCCATCGCCGCGTACAACTCTTCGCGCGCCACCCCCGGCTGTGCCGCCTCGATGGCCGCAACGATGTGCGGCTTGCCGACGTTGCCCCGCGCACCGGCGCGCACGGCCTCCCACGTCACGCGGTAGCCGGCGGCCGCCAGCCGGTC
>WNGO01010720.1_pt1 | contig 10740 bp, 8 predicted proteins | sample 5400511 | NCBI WGS metagenome assembly WNGO01 (sample SAMN13153380, study PRJNA577476) | soil metagenome | isolation source: 20 cm soil or saprolite under Garry oak tree replicate 2 | place: USA:California | collected 2016-06-15
CTCCGTTGCCCGACAATCCCGGCGAGCTGCGCGACTAGCTCGACGTTGACGGGCAGCTCGCTGGGGCCAGATCCGCTACCGTCGCCGGCCCGCTGCCGCAGTAATTCGTCCCTCAGCTCGGACTCGAGGCCCTTCGTCGAGGGTTCGAGTGTCCTCCGCAATCTTGCCGAGTGCCTTCTCAGGGTCGCTGTGCACGCAGAGCTCCTCTCGCTGGCGACATGACCCTCCGGAGGGGGTCGATTCGTGCGGGTTTGCGCGCAGCCGTCTGGTTTGGGCGTGTCGCGCGTAGTCGCCGGTCGACACGTTTGTCACGCCTGTGCGACCTCGGTGCGACCTCAGCTCAGCTCAGGATGGCGCCAGATGGTGGAGCCTGTGCACCAACACGCGCGCGCCAGACGACGCGCCGGAGCTGCGCCGCTACGACATCGCTGTAGGCGCCGCACCGACGTCGTCCAGCTCCTGTAGCCGCTGGTCGACGAGATCTTGCGCTGCCTCCTGCGCAGACGCATAGCCGGTCAGCGCGACGAGGAATGCTTCTCGCTCGAGTGCGTAGAGCCGGAGGTCCGTATCGGCGGTCACGGTTGCGGTACGCGGGATTCCGTGGAGGAGCGCGATCTCGCCGAAGCCCTCGCCGCGACCAAGTGAGGCCACGCGTTTTCCTGCGACCGATACCTCGACGCTGCCGTCGGCGATCGCGTAGAACAGGTCGCCTTCCTCCCCCTCGCGGACGACGTCGGTGCCTGCCGGTACTTCCATCGGGATGAGCGCGTGCGCCAGCCCTTCGAGTGCAGGCGGCGGAAGCAGCGTGAACATCCGCATGTTTCGAAGAAGTGCGATCTCGACCACCGGCACGGTGGCGGCGTCATCGATCGCGACGACCGCTCGCAAACGGCTGACGACGATCAGAGGCAGAAGCAAGCCCAGGGCGACGAGAGCCAGCTTCAGCCCGAGGACGGCGATGAGCGCCGGCGCCAGGAGTGCACCGGTAGCCATTCCGGCCATCGCCAGACCTTCTGCGAGCGCAAAGACACGGCTCAGCACGTGCGAAGGCGCCGACCGCTGCAGCAGGGTGGCCGCGCTGACGTCGAAGACGATACGCGCGGTACCAGCGGCGGCGAAGAGGACGAACGCGGCGGCCACCGTGGTCCAGAAGCCGAGGATGACCAGCGCGCCGCCGCCGACAACGGCCGCCGCTGCTAGGTAGGGGGCAATCCTCCGTCGCCCGATCAGTGTCATCGCGATTACCGCCCCGACGATGCCCCCGCCGCCGAAGGCGGCGCTTAGGTAGCCGCCCCCGCCGTGACCGAGGCCGAGCCGGCCGATGGCCAGGGTGACGGCGAGCACGTCGACGGCTCCGACAAGCAGGAAGAGCGCCCCGACGAGGATGATCACGAGCCGCAACGCGCGGTACCGCCGAATGGCGCGCAACCCGGCGCTCACATCGCCGAGCGATTGCCGGACGGCAGCCGTCGCGGTCGACTCGGTGTGCGCCGCGCGTGGGATGCCGGTAGCGAGGAATGTTGCCGTTGCGACGGCGCCTGCCGCCGCAAAGTAGACCGAAGCTGGATTCGCGACGGCCACGAGGAGGCCGGCAAGCGCAGGAGCGACGAGTCCTCCAGCGGCCGTGATCCAACCGGAGAGCACGTTGACGGCCCCGAGCTCGGTCGGAGTACGCGAAAGTGCCGGCGTGACGACGGCCTGCGTCGGGCGCGTCATCGTCACCGACACCGCCGCTGTCGCCGCGACTGCATAGACCAGCCACGGCGGGGCCGCGAGGGCGAGCGCCACCGCTGTCGATGCCATGGTCAACGTCTGAAGGGCGTAGCCGACGGTCAGCATCCGGACGCCGCCGAGCCGGTCGGCAGCGGCGCCCGCAAGGGGCGCGAGCAGCGCGGCCGGCGCGAGCTGAACGAACGCCGCGATGCCTGCCTCCCCCGAGCCGCCTCGCAGGTAGGCGTAGACAAGTATGGCCACCCAGGTGCCGTGCTCGACCACGACGAACAGCGCGAATGCTGCCTCCGCGCGCCGCAGGTCCCGGTTCTCCGCGATCGCCCGGAGAGCGCGAAACGCGGTCTTCAGAAAGACCTACCGACGGGCGACACTCCGGTGACGCTTTCTGCGCGGCTCAGCCAGGGACGAGCGTCGAGACGCTCGAATGTGCCCATTGCCTCCGCGAGCATCTCCGCGCCGTCACCCGACTGCGCCTCGCCTGCGAGGAACTCCGCATACTCGAGCTCCGCCACAGCGAGCAGAAACGGGGTGGCGAGCTCTCGGAACCGCGCCGTTGCCCCCTTGAAGAGGCGCTCGGCGTTCTCGGTGTCGCCTTGACGCGCCGTGAGTTGCGCTCTGAAGCGCAACGCGTGCGCGTCGAGGAAGTGCGAGTGCAGCCCCGGCGGGAGCTTCTCGACCGTCACGAGGAGCTCAGTCGCGGTGTCTATGTCGTCCAAGCGGAGCGCTGCCTCGACGGCGACGGGAAATGCCTCCTTCGCCAGCTCGTGCCCCAGCCCCTGATCTTCGCGGAGCGCCCACGCAGCCTCTGCCGACGTCAACGCGGCCGAGACCTCTCCCGAGGCGAGGAGTAGCGCCGCCATCGCGGATGCGTAGTAGCCGCGTTCCTGCACGTCGGATGAGTGCTCCAGCTCGGCCACCCGCTCGATCAAACGTGCCGCCTCCTCGAGGCGGCCGCGGTGGATGTACACGCGCACGGCGGAGTTCAGCGCACAAGCGTAGGTGAGCCTCGCTTCCGTCCAATCTCCTTCCGGGAGCAGCCCGCGGTTCTCGAGCACCGTGTCCCAGTCACCGAGTGCGTAGAGCGGATACGGGAAGCCGAGGAACGACCACTCCCAGTAGCGGTTTCCCACTCGTCGGGCGTAAGCAAGTCCGTCCTGTGTCGTTTGGAGAGAATCCTCGTAGCGGTCGTTCATTGCGAGGTTGTCGGCCAGGTTGTAGTAGGCGCGCAGCGCCGCCGACGGCTTGTCGTGTTCGAGCGCCACCTCGAGCCCGTGCCGCAGGAGCAGGAGGCCTTCCTGCGGCCGCCCCTGCGCGGCGAGGATCAGTCCTCGCGTGTTGAGGGCCTGCGAGAGCACCTCGGGAAGCAAGAGCGTCTCCGCGAGCTGAAGCGCTTCCTCTATGCGCTGAAGCGCGGCGGCTTTCTCGCCGGCGAACCACAAGAAACGTCCAACCTGCGCGGCAAGCATGGCGACGTTCTCGTCGGGGTCGTCCTGCGACAGAACGTCGAGCGACCGCTGCATCGTCTCGAGGCCGTGCTCGATACGGCCCCGGTCCCATGCCACCTCGGCGAGCCGCGCCGAGACACGTGCGGCGCCGTGCTTGTCCCCTGCCTGTTGGAGCAACTCGGTCGAGCGCTGCCAATGTTCGGCCGCCTCATCGGCCCGCGTGCCTGCGTACGCGACCGTGCCGGCACGTTCGTGGAGCTGAGCCTGCACGAGCGGCTCGTCGGTGAGTTCGATCGCGCGCTCGAACGCCCGCTGCGCCTCCGCGTTCGCTGCTAGTGATGCGGCGCGTTCTGCCGCGCGCATCAGCATCTCGGCTGCGCGGGCGCGGATCTCGGCCGCGTCGTCATCCTGCGGCGCGGCCTCGTACGCATCGAGGTAGTGCGTCGCGACGAGCTCGGCGACCTCGTCCTCCTCGCTCGCCCAGACCGAGGTGAGGAATTCAGCGGCAGCAAGGTGCTTGCTCTTCCGGTCGCGCTTCGAGATCGTCTCGTAGGCGACCTGCCTGACGACGTCCTGTAGGAATGCGTACTGGCCGCGCTCAGGTGAGCGCGGATCGGCCTGGATCGAGAGCAGTTCCTTCCGGACGAGAGAGCCGAGGGGGCTCTCAATCTCGTCCGCTTGAAGGCCCGTGAGCGCCCCGATCCCCTGCTTGGTGAACGTCTTTCCGAGGACAGCAGCGTCCTGCACGACGCGGCGCTCGGCCGGCGCGAGGTTATCGAGCCGGGCGGCAATCAGCCCGTGGACTCGCGGACGAGCAGGCCGCGGTCGAGCAACATCCGGACCGTCTCGACCGCGTAGAGCGGGATGCCCTCGGCACGCTCGAGGATGCGAAGCCGCAGCTCGTCCGGGAGCCCAGGAACCAGCCCGCCGAGGAGCGAGCTCATCGCCGCGGTAGGCAGCGGCTCGAGATGCAGCGAGGCGAAGCTGCGCTTGCCGGCGCCCCAGCCGGGCCGTTTCTCCGCGAACTCGGGTCGCGCGAGCGCCAAGACGAACAGCGCGTGGCTGCGTGACCACTCGACGAGGTACTCGACGAAGTTGAGCAGCCCCTCGTCAGCCCACTGCATGTCTTCGAAGACGAGCACGACCGGAGATTCCTCGGCGAGCCGCTCGAACAGGATGCGCCAGGCGGAGAAGACGTTCTCCTGGTCTCCCGGCGCGCCGTCTTCGAGCCCGAGCAGGTGGGCAAGGCGGGGCTCGACCCATTGGCGCTCGCTCTCGTCCCGGATTTTCTCGGTGACCATCGAGCGGAGCTTCTCGCGGGCAGCCGCGGGCGACTCGTCCTCCGCGATTTCGCAACGCATCCGCACCATCTCGGCGAGCGCCCAGTAGGCGATGCCGTCGCCATAGGAGAGGCAGCGGCCGCGATGCCAGTAGACCTCCTCCACGAGCCCGTCGATGTACTTCTCGAACTCCCACGCCAGGCGAGACTTCCCTATTCCTGCGATGCCGGCGATCGAGAGCAGCTGCGCGCGCCCTTCCTCCGCCGAGGCATGGAAAAGCTCCTTCACGAGGCGCAGGTCGCGATCGCGGCCGACGAACGGCGGCTCGAGGTTCGTGGACCGTTGAGAGCCGCGCGTACCCGCCACGATGCGGAGGGCGCGCCACGACTGGACGGGCTCCGACTTACCCTTCAGCTCGCGCAGACCGCCGTCGGCATAGACGATCGCCGCCTCCGAAGTGCGTTTGGTCGAGTCGCCGACGATGACGGTCCCAGGCTCGGCGCTCGCTTGCAGACGCGAAGCCGTGTTGACAAGGTCCCCCGCAACGAGCCCTTCGCTGGTATCGCCGGGCATCACCGCCGCCTCCCCCGTGAGGACGCCGCCGCGCGCTCTGAGCTCGGGAATGCCCACAGCCTCGCCGAGATCTGCGACGGCCTGGACCAGCTCGAGGGCGGCGCGAACCGCACGCTCGACGTCGTCCTCGCGCGCGACCGGCGCGCCCCAGACGGCCATAACAGCGTCACCAATGAACTTCTGCACCGTGCCGCCGTAGCGCTGGATGACTCGCCGACACGTGTCGAAGTAGCTCGTCAGGAGTTCGCGAACCTCCTCCGAGTCCCGCGTCTCCGAGAGCGGCGTGAAGCCGACGAGATCGGCGAACAGGACAGAAACCAGCCGCAGCTCCTGGGCCTCGGCGGGTTGCGCCTGCGCGGGGCGACTGGTTGGCGGAGTCTCGGGCGCAGCTCCCCCGAGCGGCGCGCCGCAGTCGTTGCAGAAGCTCATGCCAGGATCGTTTGCGGTGCCGCAAGCGCTGCACATCTGACTGAGCGACGAGCCGCAGCCGCCGCAAAAAAGGGCCCCCGGCCGGTTCTCAGTGCCGCATCGGGCGCAGGTGACCATGTCCCCAACACCCTATTCGGCGGCAAGACGGCCTACAACCAGCGCACACGATCAGAACTCGGCATCTGCCGTTAGTCTGGCGATCCGCGGTTCCGTTCCGTGCACCGCGGAAGCTGCTTGCGGTCGTGCGGACCTATCCCAGCTCCGCTCAGTACTGGAAGGTGTAGGTTCGCCGGCATGGCGACGCTCACGGCTCGCGAATCGGGGCAGATCGACGCGGCGAACTCGTCGGGGCGCACGCCCGTCGTCTTCATTCACGGGCTGTGGCTGCTCGCAAGCAGCTGGGACCGCTGGGCGGCGCTCTTCGAACAGGCCGACTTCGCGCCGGTGGCGCCCGGTTGGCCCGACGACCCGGAGACCGTCGAGGAGGCGCGGGCCCATCCAGAGGCCTTCGCCGGGAAGAAGGTCGGTCAGGTCGCAGACCACATTGGCGATGTGATCGGGAAGCTGAACAAGAAGCCGGCTGTCGTCGGTCACTCGTTCGGCGGGCTGCTGGCGCAGATCACCGCCGGACGGGGGCTGTCTGCGGCCACCGTTGCGATCGATCCGGCGCCCTTTCGCGGCGTGCTTCCGCTTCCGATCTCCTCGTTGAAGTCCGCCTCCCCCGTGCTCGGGAACCCTGCCAACTGGAAGCGTGCCGTCACACTCAGCCTCGAGCAGTTCAAGTACGGCTGGGCAAACGCGCTGAGCGACGACGAGGCGAAGGAACTGCACGAGACGTTCCACGTCGCGGCGTCCGGTGCTCCGCTGTTCCAGGCCGCAACTGCGAACTTCAATCCGTGGACCGAGGCCAAGGTCAACAGCAAGAATCCCGAACGCGGCCCGCTGCTGCTCATCTCCGGCGAGAGCGATCACACGGTGCCGTGGGCGATCGTCAACGCGTCGTACAAGAAGCAGCGAGGGAACTCCGGTGTCACCGAGGTCGCGAGGATCCCCAACCGCGGGCATGCGCTCACGATCGACGGCGGCTGGCGCGAGGTCGCCGACAAGACGCTCGCGTTCGTCCAGCGCTTCGCCTAAGGGCGTAGCAGTACCTGCCTGCGTCAGCTCGGTTCGCACCTGGTTGTAGTTGGGGGTCACGGATGCCGACCCTGTCACTTTGACGCCTGGCCCTTGACATTGGACACTGATGTCTGATTTAGTATCTCAGACAGCGAAGTCCAACTTAGAGGGAGGCAGGGACATGCATCACAAGTCGAAGCACTCCAAGAGCGAAACCGCGATCACCGGGGAAGGCGTTGCCAGCAAGCCGCATCGCTGGCTTCTCCCAGTGCTGCTCATCGCGCAGCTGATGGTCATCCTCGACATCACCGCTGTGAACATCGCGCTCCCGCACATCGCCACCGACCTGCAGCTGAGCGGCTCCAGCATCAGCTGGACGATCACGAGCTACTCCGTGATCTTCGGAAGCCTCTTGCTCTTCGGCGGTCGCGCGGCCGACCTCCTCGGGCGCCGCCGCATGTTCCTCACGGGCCTCTGGGTCTTCAGTGCGTCTTCCTTCATTTCGGCAATGGCCGGAAGCGCCGGGGCGCTGTTCGCCGCTCGCGCGGGCCAAGGCCTCGGCGCTGCGATGCTCTCTCCGGCGGCCCTGTCGATCGTCATGGCCGCGTTCCAGGGCTCGCATCGCGCTAAGGCGCTCGCCGCCTGGGGCGCGATTGGCGGAGCCGGAGCGGCAATCGGCGTCGTCGTCGGCGGTGTCCTCACCGAGTTCGCCGACTGGCGGATGATCTTCTACGTCAATCTTCCTGTCGCGGCAGTGCTGCTCTTCGCCTCCTTGAAGATCGTCCCGGCCGACACGCAGCAGCCGCGTTGGCGGGGCCTCGATCTTCCGGGGGCCGCCCTGGCGACCACGAGCCTCGCCGCGATCGTCTATGGGATCACGCAGGCGGACTCTGCTGGCTGGACTTCTATCCAGACGCACCTCTGCGGTCTCGGCGGCCTGGCAGGCCTCGCAGCCTTCGCAATCTATGAGCTGCACATCGACGCACCGCTCCTTCGCGTCGAGCGCATCGCTGACCGTGCCGTCGGCGGCGGCCTCCTACTCATGTTGCTCGCCGCGGGCTCGATCTTCGGGCTCTTCCTCCTTTGCTCGCTCTACCTCCAAGGCGTGCTCGGCATGGGGCCGCTCGCAACCGGTTTCTCGTTCATCCCGCTCGCGGTCTCGGCCGGGATCGGTGCTCATCTCGCCGGTCACCTGATCGCCAGGCACGGCGTGCGCGGCCCACTCGCCGGAGCGTTCCTGGTCGGCGCAGTCGGCATGTTCCTTCTCTCCCGCGTCCCCGCGAGCGGCAGCTATCTCAGCGATGTCCTTCCCGGCATGTTGGTCGCCGGTATCGGACTCGGCGTTGCAGTTGTCACGGTGTCCGTCTCGATTCTCACCGGGTCTCGTACGGAAGAAGCCGGGATGCTGTCGGGCCTCAATTCGACCGGCCACGAAATCGGTGGCACGCTCGGCATCGCGATCTTCTCGACCATCGCCGCCGGAGCGAGCGGATCGATCCTCGGCCCGCACGCAACGTCGGGCATCGGACACGCGTTCTTGGTCGCCGCCCTGGTCGCTACGCTCGGCAGCCTGGTGGCGATCGCGATTCTTCCTAGGGCCAAGCACTTCCTTCCGAAGATGCGGCTGAACCCGCAAGCGATGCCGATCCACTGACCGATGAGCAAGACGAAGATTCAGACCGCCGAAGCGTCCGCCCGGAAGCACCGCCGGGCGGACGCCGAGCGCAACACCGTCTCCATCATCAATGCCGCTCTGGAAGCGCTGGCGAACGACCCCGATGCCAGCATGGCCGAGATCGCTCGCCGCGCCGGGGTGGTCCGCGCCACGGTCTATATGCACTTCCCAACACGCGAGTCATTGCTCGACGCTGTCATGGAACACGCGACCGGCCTCGTCGCGGAAGCAATCCGACAAGCCGAGCCCAATCGTGGCGAGCCGACGGAAGCGCTAGAACGAGTGATTCGCGCGACCTGGAAGCAGCTCAGCCAGTTCCACAGCGTTCTTGGAATCAACATCTCCCGGCTCTCAGCGAAGGAACTGCGCCGCCGACACCTCCCGATGACCACGCAGTTCATTCCTCTCCTCGAACGAGGCCAAGCAGAAGGCGTCTTCCGAAGCGATGTCTCCGCCAGCTGGCTGATCGCCGCGGTTCGCGCGATCGTCCATGTAGCGAGCACCGAGCTACAAGCCGGACGACTGTCGGAAGCCGAGGTCGAGCAAACGATGCTCACAACCGCGCTTGCGGCGATCAGCCCGCAGTGACGGATCGCCTCACGGCGGCAGCTGGGGTCACGCAAGCCGCCACAGCGTTCGCGCGTTAGGATCTGAGGCCTAGTCCATCGCGGCCCGGGAGCGAGCGACTTCCTGCCCCGCGTCGTGCTTACGGCGGAGGTGGTCTGTTGTGAGCGAGACCCCCGAAGAGCCCACCACGTCTGGTTTGGCAGAGCCCACTCCCCCGCCGGACGCGGTCGTCCAACCGCCTTTGCCGGCCTCCTCGCTGCGTGCGCAGGGGCCGGTCGGGAAGCCGCGCGGCATTCTGTTCGTGATCGTTCTCTCGATCGTGACGTTCGGCATCTACCACCTGTACTGGTACTACAAGAACTTCGAGGAGATGAAACGCCACACCGGCAACGGCATCGGCGGCATCCTCGGCCTGCTCATCGCGATCGTCTTCAACCCAATCAACTGGTTCGTCATGCCGTCGGAGATCGGGAACATGTATCGCGGCGACGGGCGAGAGCCGCCCATGACCGGCTGGACAGGGCTGTGGATCCTCTTGCCGCTCGTGGGCTGGTTCGTCTGGACGATCAAGACCCAGGGTGCTCTCAACCGCTACTGGGGGACCAAGGCACCGTCGAGTTAAAGGGCCGCAGCCAATACGCACCCGACCACCCGGGGTCGCAGCTGGTGGTCGCTCTGCGTCTACCAGCGGGCCCGTCGCACGAGCCGAGTCGTGACGGTTGTCTGCCTCAGGCAGTGATCGCCAGGGATCAGTCGTCGCCCCAGTCGAACTCCGGCAACGGCCGCTCCCCGGTCGTATCCCAGTACGAGTCAGGGTCGAGCCAGTGCTCCTGTCCCGACTTCACAACCTTCTCCGGCTCGTCCTGCGGCAGTGCAGCCGCAGACGCCCTTGTCGTCGATCTCCCGTCGACCTGCTCGCGGTATCGGTCGAGCGGCATCCGGTGTTCGAGCCGCTTGTTCCGCTCGCAGAGCGCGAGATGGGCGGAAATCACACGATCGAACGACGCTTCGCTCATCACAACCCCCTGCCGTGACGGGATCCCGCCGTCCTGCCCCAGACGAACGCCGAGATCAGCTTCACCGCACCGTGCCAGGGCGGGCGGACAGACCGCAGAGAACAACCCCCGTGGCTCAGGGGTCAGGTCCTGATGATGGAGAACCGGTCCCGGAGTGACGACCATCCCGGACGATGCCGCGCTGCGCAACCTCGTCTCGAAGGTCGACCACATCGTCGTCCTGATGATGGAGAACCGGTCGTTCGACCACATGCTCGGCTACCTCACGATCGACGGGGGCCGCGCCGATGTGGAGGGTCTACGCAAGGGGCTGTCCAATAAGGCGAACGGCAAGAACTGGCCGGCGCACAAGGCGGCACGCACTTCGCTCGTCAAGGCGCAGGATCCGCGGCACGGGCACGTCGACGTCGAGAAGCAGATCGCTGACGGCGCGATGAGCGGCTTCGCCGAGAATTACTGGTCGACGCGTGGGCAGCCGCCGCTACAGGGCGACAGCCCCGGGACCGTGATGGCCTACCACACGGCCGCCCAGCTTTCGGTCTACGACTACTTCGCGGCCAGCTTCTGCATCTGCGACCACTGGTTTTGCTCGCTGCCGGGCGAGACGATGCCGAATCGCTGCTATGCGGTGGCCGGCACCTCCGGCGGCCGGTTGGAGGCGCTGAATCCGCCTCGGCCGTACGACCTGAAGTCGTTCTGTCGGCAGCTCGACGTGGTGAAGCCGAAGGCCGTGCCGTGGGTGTGGTTCTCGCACGACTACGTGCCCATGCTCTGGATCATCGACCCGAAGTACGCGGCCGGGTCGATCCCACGGTACTTCGACAAGAGCGACGTGCTCGGTCACGCGAGCTTCGTAGAGCGCGCGGCGAAGGGGCAGCTCCCGGCGGTCTCGTGGATCGATCCCA
>WNGO01003059.1_pt1 | contig 10738 bp, 5 predicted proteins | sample 5400511 | NCBI WGS metagenome assembly WNGO01 (sample SAMN13153380, study PRJNA577476) | soil metagenome | isolation source: 20 cm soil or saprolite under Garry oak tree replicate 2 | place: USA:California | collected 2016-06-15
GCGACGGCGGTCTGGCAGCTCGGCACCGACGCGTCTGAGCAAGAGCAATTGCACGTCACGGTGCGCTGGGGGCGTCGCAACGGTTCTCTGACGCTGCGCGCGCGCTCGGTGCCGCACGTCGTCGCCCAATTGCGCGTATCTGTGGATTCCCACGCTGTCCTTCGGGTGGGCGATTCGCTCCCGATCATCGTCACCGCTATCGATCCCTACGGCAATACGTTTCCAGCTCCACCTGCTCGGCTGTCGGTGAGCGACACGACGATGGGGACGGTGTCCGGCTCATTTGTCATCGGTGGGCCAAAGCGGGGGACGACGGAGGTGACCGTCACGAGCGACTACGTGACCACGCGCGTGTCGCTGCAGACAGTCCAGCGTGTCGCAGCGATCATCCCCGGAGCGGCGACCCTCAGTTTCCGAAGCCTGGGCGCCGTGCTACCGATCGCCTACCAAGTGAGGGACGATCGGGGCCTGGTGGTCGCGGACACGGCCGCCACGCTTGCCGTTGTCGATACCGCCGTGGCCCTGTTGACTGAGGGTGGGGTGCGCGCGGCGCGACCTGGAGCAACCGAGCTGCGGCTCTCGGTCGGCTCCGTCACCCGTACCGTGGCCCTCGATGTCGAGCAGCGTATCGCCTCGCTGCGGCTGCAGCGCGACACGATTCGGTTCGACGCGCTGCGTGACACGACGACCTTTCACGTCGTTGCGGAGGATAGTCTGGGGAACCCGGTCCCTCAGCCGGAGCTGGTTTACGAGGTGGCGGATGGCCAAGTGGTGACATTGTCAGCGGATCGCACACTCGAAGCGGTCTCGACAGGGGCCACAGTGCTCACGCTGCGCGACAACGTAACGGGGTTGACGGCTAGCACGCCGATCGTTGTGCAGCAGCGCGTAGCAGCAATTGAGGTTGCGCCGATCACGTTCGACGCGCTCGGTGATACGGTTTCGGCGACCGCGGTGGCGCGCGATCGCCTGGGATCACCGGTGGCCGGCGTTGCGCTTGCCTTCTTCATCAGCGACAACACGGTCGCGCACCTCGAGCCGGGGAATGTGGTACGCTCGGACGCCGAGGGGCGCGCAGTTCTGACGGTGACCGATCCGGAGAGCGGGACGGTAGGCACCGCCGATGTGATCGTCGCACAACGCGTTAGAACGCTGACCCTGAATTCAGACAGCCTGGGATACGACGCCTTGGGCGACAGTACTCCAGTCTCGTTCGATGCACGTGATCGACTCGGAGCAGCGGTTCGCTCGGCGGTCGTGAGCTACTCGTCCACCAACGCGGGGGTCGCGTCGGTTGACGCAGTTGGCATCATCCATACTCGAAACAACGGAACCACTCTGATCATTGGGGCGTCGCAGGACGGGCCGGCGGATACCGTCCGTGTGTCGGTCGTCCAAATCGTGTCCGCGATCGTAACGGATAGCGACAGTCTCGTCTTTGGATCGCTTCACGCCCAACAAGACGTCCATGCGACCGCGGTTGACCGCCTAGGATCCCCCGTTACCATCGCCGGATTGACCTTCACGACTGATGATGCGGCGGTAGCAACGATAGGCTCGGGCGGCCAGGTCATGGCGGTCGGAAACGGTGCGACAACGATTGTCGTGTCGTCATCCAACGTCACATATCGAGTCGGTGTCCGCGTTGCGCAGCGGCCCGTCAAAGTCAAGTTGTCGGCGGACACTGTTCGCTTTACTGCATTTGGCGATTCGGTTCACCTCACCGCAGTTGCGGTGGACTCGTTAGGCACGCCGGTGGCAGGCAACATCAGCGGCATCTATCTAAGCGACACTACTCTGGTAACCCTCAACTCTGAAACGGTTGCAGCACGCGGAAACGGTCAGACAATAGGTACCATCAGTCTTTTGGGTCTGAACGCCACCGTCGTTATTGCGGTGAACCAAGTAGCGACCACGCTCAGCGCTCAATCGATGTTTGGAAATCAGGTCGTGACATTGCCGATTGGGGCGGTCATTCCGCTCGAATGCCAAGCCTTCGATCGCAATGGCTTTGCCATCGCTCGGATCCCTGTGCTTGTCGGGAGCGCTAGGGGGACAGTGGAAGGCACGTCTTGTGTCAATGCGCACGCAGCTCGGTCGGGGTACGATACAGTAACGTTTGCTTTAGATGGCGTGGAGACTCGGCTCCCGATAATTGTTGCCACATCGCCTGATTCAGTGGGCGTGATTGCAGCAGCCGAGTCGCTCCCAAGCACCGATCGAATCCGGTACGCTGGCGAGGATCTCGGGAACCCATCGATTTTGGCTCTCAGACCCTTGGTCGACGAAATACTTTCGGAATATGGGAATCCGGCAACGGCGATCGACCGAGCGCGAGCGTTGCGAGACTGGGTCGCGCGAACAGCCGTGCACCCTCATCCGCCGCTTCATCCTGACGGGAGCACGGCCAACCTCGGCGTGCTGCCTCCAGGAAAGACCTGGTTTGATGTCAATTCGATCATCTATCGACAGGCTAACCCCGATTCGATGACCCAGGCTAGCAACGCATATTGGCGGTCGATCGGGTATGACGGATACGCCATGCTCGATCGACTGCTCGGAACGCTCGACCCGGTCACCGGTGTCCGTGCGGACGACGGAATGATGGTGCACTTGGGCGGAGCGCATTATCAAATCCGAGACCTTGAATCCTTTCACTATCCGATCTGCACGTTCCAAGCAATCATGCTTTCGGCGCTTTGGTCGTCTGCGGGCTTGCAGGGAATGCTGGGCTCGACGATCGACCACGATCCTGCGGCCGTATTCATCCCCGACCTGAATAAATGGGTTTACGAAGATCCAACGTTTAACGAAGAGTACGAATTGGATGGGGTAGGTGATCCGTTGTCGCCGATCGACCTGTTGAACTACAGTTCAACCGGACAAGCCGGTCGCTTGCAGTCGCGGAAGATGCCGGGTCCAATCGTTGATCCTGAGCCGTACATCGGCTCGGAGTCATATCTGAGCGAGCACTCCAACGGCATGGTTATTATGGGAAGCCAGCTGAACAACCACGTGGTGGGGATCGGCGGATGGAATACGCGCCTGGTGCAGATTGACGTCCCCGCCCTAGCGACAGCGCCGCTCCCCTATAGCAAGTCAACCAGCTACGTGCGGGTTACGCCTCAGGATGCCTTCCCAACGCTGGGGCCTGTCATAGACCACCTGGACGCACAGGATTCGGTATTTGTCATCCAGCTCTCGTCGACGTTCCCGAACCATGCACGTTTCGAACGGCGGTTGTCTAGCGGCGCGTGGCAAGATGTGTTGAGCACCGACCTGCTGCCTGTTGGTCAGTGCAAAGTTGAGTACCGGAGTGTCGACTCCAGGGGGAATTACAGCGCAACTACAGTAGTGGACGTCTGGGCCCCACGCGGGGAGAGTTTTCTGTTAGATGCTGGCGGGGGAACCACACGCAGTCAATCCGTCTACTGTGTTAGCCCGAGCTGACCTGGAACATCAGGTCTGAAACGGCGTCGTCTCGCCGCCGTGAAAGAGTTGCGAGTAGACGTTCGCAATTTCCTCGACCATTCGACCTGCTGAGAGATTCTGCTCTACCCAAGCCCGCCCAGACTCGGCAAGCGATCGCGCCCTCTCGGGATCATTTAGTAGGGTTAGGGTGGCCTCGGCCAAAGCCGCAGGATCCTCAGATGGAGCCAGGAATCCACCCCGTTGTCCTGGGATGATGACCTCACGAACCCCGTCGACAGCGGTAGCCGCAACGGGTTTATGACACAACAGCGCTTCGCATACCGTCCTGCTCATGCCTTCGTAGCGTGACGAGTGCATGACACAGTCTACGGCCTGAAAGACGTCTGGAAGGTCTGAGCGGAAGCCCAAGAACACGAGGTGGTCTGCGAGACTCAACTCATCCACCAGGCGATGGACCGTTTTGGCAAGATCCTCCGCGAGCGGGTCATCCCCGCAAACAACGAAACGGATGTTCGGAAGGCGATCCGCAATGAGTCGTGCCGCGCGGACGAACGTGATTGGGTCCTTCTGGTAGTTAAGACGTCCAACCCAACCAACAACTCGTGTGTTGCTAGGCAGACCCAGCATCTGCCGAGATTCCTCTTTGGTCATGCTTACCTTGTACCTATCGAGTTCAAGTCCGCTGTAGACGATTCGATACTGGGATTCCGTTCCGATTCCACGCTTCAGGTAATCACGCACGTTCTCTCGAGAGACGCCAAGAAATGCGTTCGTTACCGATGCGGTGAATCGTTCAAGCACCGCATAAACCTTGTTGATGCTCGGGCGACGCGACGCGCGGAAGGAAATGTTGTGGATCGTGTGCACCAGGACGGGGACTCCGGCTAAGTGCGCCGCCCAGCGGCCGAGGACACCATCCTTGGCATTGTGAGTGTGAACGACATCGAAACGCCACTTCCTGCAGAGTCTGTAGGTCTCGACAAAAGCCAGGACATCGGACCACGGACGAATTCGACGGATCAAGTGGGGAATCGCGAGAAGCTTCACATCCTTGGCTAGCTCCGGTCCCACATTCGAGGGATTCTGAACAGCCAAGAACACCTCGAACTGATCTCGCGGAAGGCGGTTGACGGATATGAGCGTGTTCTGAGCAGCTCCAGCGGAGGCAGCGTATGTCGTTAGTAGATGAAGAACGCGAAGGCGTCGGGGGGGGGTCAAGCGGAAACCGAACGGCGCTGCTCGTCGTACCAACTCTGGAAAATCAGAATGCACCAGAGTCGATCTTGCAGGTCTTCGCGTCGAGCCAGATGCCGCGACCACGCCTGTCGAATGATGGCAGGCTTCAGCAGTCCGTGTGACGCAAGCGCTTGGTCGCTTAGCAATTCCTCCGCCCAGTCACGAATGGGACCTCGGAGCCAATCGCCGATCGGAACAGCAAAGCCTGTTTTGGGTCTGTCGACAAGATGACTGGGGATGCCCTTCTTAAGTACCTCCCGCAGCAGCCACTTCCCCTTACCATTTCTGGTTTTCATTGCGATGGGGAGTGACCAACAGAATTCCGCCACTCGGGGATCCAAAAACGGAACCCGAGTTTCCAGGCTTACACCCATGCTTGCGCGGTCCAGCTTTACCAGGATGTCGTCAGGTAGATAGGTGACGGCATCGTGCACCATCATTGATTCAAGTCTGTTCAAGTCATCGCCGTTCGCGACGTTGGTTGGGGCGTGCGGTCTCGACGCGGTTAGATCGCCCACAACGTCTTCTGGTTGGTCCCACACGGACATGAATGCGTCATAGGGACCGCATCCTTGCTTATTAAGAAGGAGTCGCGCGAGTCGATGGATCTTGTTCCCAACGTGCCGTTGCCGAGCGAGGGTAGGCCCCAGCGGTCCCGCAACGCGCAACACTTGATCCCAGATCGTTGGCGGCACCAGCTGGAGGGACGCCCCAACGAATCGACGAAGCGGTGATGGGGTCGCCAACAAAACTTGGAGGAATCGTGATGTAAGGCGGTAACGGTTATAGCCCGCCAATAGCTCGTCACCGGCGTCGCCCGAGAGGCTGACCGTGACATGGCGGCGCGCGAGCGAACAAATGAGATAGGTGGGAATCTGCGATGAATCGGCAAATGGCTCATCGTACAGGTGCGGAAGCTGGGGAATCACTGCCATTGCCTCTCGAGCAGTCACGTACAGCTCTGTGTGCTCCGTACCCAAGTAGTTGGCGACTTTCATTGCATCTTCTGCTTCGTTGTACGCAGCTTCTTCAAAACCAACGGTGAACGTTTTGACCGGACGAGAGCTTCGACGCTGCATCATCATCACGATGGCGGAGGAATCGATCCCCCCTGAGAGGAATGCCCCCAGGGGAACGTCCGCCTCGAGTCGAAGACGGACGGCGTCTTCCAATAAAGCGTCGAGCTGACAGACCGCGTCCTCATCCGAACCCTCGAAAGGGTTTCTCATTGAGGTCACAGACGCATTGGCCACCGACCAGTACGACTCTGGCGCGACCTGGGCAGTAGAATGGCTCGACAAGCGTATCATTGATCCGGGGGGCAGCTTACGCACACCTCGGTAAATGCAATTCGGTGTGGGCACATAGCCGTACTGTATGAACAGCCCGAGCGCGTCGCGATCAATGGTCGGCTCGAACCCCTCGTACGCGCGGAGGGCTTTCAATTCAGAACCAAAGAGCAAAACGTTCCCGAACCGGCCGTAGTACAGTGGCTTCTCACCAAACCGGTCTCGTGCCAGATAGAGTGCTCGTTCCTGGCGATCCCATAACGCAAAGGCAAACATCCCATTGAAGCGCAGCAACGCGTCACGAACGCCCCAATGGGTGATAGCGGCGAGGATCACCTCGGTGTCGGACCCGCCACGAAACGCGTGTGCATGCTTCTCGAGCTCATTTCGCAGCGCGCGGAAGTTGTAGATCTCGCCGTTGTATACGATGACATAGCGACCGGACGCGGACACCATGGGCTGGTGCCCCATGGGCGACAAATCAATCACGGACAGGCGCCGATGGCTGAGAGCTATTCCGGCGCCCGGGTCTTGCCAGACATCGGAGTCGTCCGGGCCGCGATGTCGAAGAGCAGTCGCCATGTTCAGAGCCGCCGAACGCATCAACTCACCATTGGCAGCTCCTGAATAATCGAGAATACCAGCGATCCCGCACATCAGGACGCGGCGTCACTTGTCAGTGCGACGTTGCGGAGTACCTGCGCTAGTCGTGGCGCGGTGAGGAGGAGGTTGTAGTCTGCCTCGACCCTCTGCCGTCCCGCCCTGCCAAAACGATCTCTGAGCTCAGGTGATGATTTTAGCGTGGTCAGCGCGCGTAGCCACTCGTGATGCGTTGTGGCAAGAAAACCATTGACTCCGTGCTCCACGATCTGTTGGTTCGCGCCGACCGGCGACGCGATGACTGGTCGCATGGACGCCATGTATTGAATGAGTTTGTACCCGCACTTACCGCGCTCCCATGGTTCATCCGGAAGCGGCATGATCCCTACGTCGAATTCGGCAATATCAGCCGCCTCAGTGTCTTCCGACCAGGGCCTGACCTCCGCCGGCACGCCGTTGAGGCTAACGTCCCGAGGGCCGACCACTACCAAGCGTGCTCGTCCCTTTTCACAGATCTCTGCAAGGGCCGGGGCGATCAGGGACAGGTATCCCGCCGTGCTAGGTGAGCCGATCCATCCGATCGTGAAAACGCCATCGGACTGGCGCGGTCGCGGCTGGTACCTGGTTATGTCGACTACGGTCGGGATGAGAGCCACCCTAGACGCGCCCACCGCTTCCGCCCGTTGAACCAAGAAGTCGTTTCCTCCGATGACAACATTCGCGCAACGCATCACTGTATCAATCTTTCTTCGCAACAACAGACGCACGAGACGGCTAGGATGATGCTCGTATCGAGCAAAAATCGCGTCGTCGTAGTCCACGGCATAAGGAATCCCGAGAGCCCTGAGTGCACGCTCAGCTAGCGCCGGCAGCCAAGGGAAGATTTCATACTCTATCCAGAGGAGATCGAAACTCGCCGACCGTGCCAATCGCAGTAGCCTCTTGACGTAGGCGACGGCGACCTTTCCTAGCCGAGGAGAGTGCCCCTCGTACAACGTCCGTTGATGAGAGTCGTTAAAGAATGGGAATGGAATAATCTGAAAACCGTGCGATTCGAGGTACGGCACGTACTGATAAGCGCGTAAACGACTGCTGGCACCAAGGCGGCCGTAGCGCGTAAGCAACAGAACCCTCAACCATCCCTCATAACATGGTTCCCGGTAAGGTCACGTGGTAACGTCGTAAAGAGCCGAATGTAGGCCTGAGCTGTCTCCCGGATCTCTGTCAGCGAGCGGCGCGCAACGGCTATCACGAAACGTGACCAAGGCTCGATAAAGAGCGACGCGAACAACAAAAGTGTGCCTTTCCAGCGACCGAAGTGTTTGAATCCATACAGAACCCGACTTCGCAGTGAATAAAAGAGTCTGGTCGCCTTTACCTGCTCAGTGATGCCTCCTCCGCGATGATAGGACTTGACATTGCTTAGGTAGACCGTGCTCCACCCGTTATAACGTGCACGCAAAGACAGATCTACCTCTTCAAAGTACACAAAGAACCGCTCGTCGAACCCTCCTAGGGCAGTAAATAGTGATCGTCGAATGAGGAAAAAAGCTCCCATCACCTGGTCGACTAAACGCGTGTCCGCATGATCCCATTCGGTCATGAAGTGCGGTGGGAAGGTTCTTGGCATGGCCTTGTCGAGACCAAACATCTTTGCTACGAAGCGACCTGGGGTGGGGAAGCGGGCACAGGTTGGCGTGACCCGGCCATGGGCGTCCACCAGCTGGATACCGAGGATCCCGATTCGCTCGTTACCTTCTTTCTCCATGAACGAGATGGGATCGGCTACGGCGTTCGTCTCAACCCGCGTGTCGGGATTGAGGAATAGCAAATAATCGGCTCTCGAGTTCTGCGCGCCCTGATTGCAGGCAGCGGCAAAGCCCCGGTTGGTACTGTTACGCATGACCACGAGGTTCAGTTCGGAGTGGCCAATGTCTTCGAGAGAACAATCAATTGATCCGTTGTCGACTACCACCACTCTTTCCAGCCGTACTGACCGCCGCTCGGACGCTGCGACTGCGTCGATGCAGCGACGCAGTTGGTCGCCTGCATTCCAATTCACGATGACGATATCCAGGGAGCGGCCCATCAACGGCCTATGTCGGCTGCACTAATATCTTCATTTCCCGCAACTTTGCTTCGCTTAGAAAACCGAATAATAGTACGCAAAGTGCGGAATACTGGATCCAAGTCGAAAGCACACTCAGGTACATGTCCTGAAAGACCTGCATCACGAGCGGAAAAAGGGAGAGTGAGAATAGAAAAACGTAGATTGCGCGAGGGTTGTGGACCGTCGCCTTCTTGTAAAGGAGTCCATGAATGAACCCAAAGAAAAACATGGTCGCGATGCCCCCGATGCCGAAGTCCTTAATGTACGGCTGATAGACAGTATAGACATTCATCGGCATCGGTATATCAGCATAGGGCTGTACTAGTGGTACGAGGGGCGTCCCAAAACCTACTGCCCTGAGCACGGCGAGTAATGTTCGGAAGGAGTTTATGCCCATATCGAGGTCGGGTCCCCGATTGTGCAGGAACGTGTCAAACGAGGGAATGCTGCCAACCGAATACAGCACAAATGACTCACGCATCCCTACCCAGTTATCCTGAATAGTGCTGGTGAAGTCCCCTCCCTTTCCTAGCGCAAGGCCTACCAGAACAAAGAGGCCGACAACGACAATTCCGAGAGCTCTTGCTGTGCGAGCGGGACTACTCACACGCAAGGCAGTTGGTATGATCAGGACAATAATGATCAGTGGTAGCAAGACACTTCTGCCGGACGATAGCACGCCAAAGATGGTGCCCATACACACCGAGACAGCGACCAGAAGGCGCGACGACCTCGGATGTGCAAAGCCGCATCTCCCGAGCGCAGCAGCTCCTGCAAGCACGTAAGCCGCTGGAATAAAGTAGGAGAGCACACCGAGGTCGCCTCCTGTCTCCTCCCAGGTGACACTAAGGGCATAACGGAGATTGATGTAGGGATTCGTGGAGGGCCCAGTCGAAGCGAGGGCAGATGCTCGATTGACATACAGCACCAACCCAACAAGAACAACGCACGCCAAACCAAGTAGCAGACCCTTGCTCGGTAGCGAGCCTTCCATTAGCCGGTTGCGTACCAAGACAGGGCGATGGCCGTGTGTGGCCACGAATGCACCCATTGCAAAGAGCACTGATCCGGCTAGAAACAAGCCAAAGATGCCCTCTGATACGGGTATGAACGTTCCGCGGGTGAAAAGAAAGAAGACAATTGCTACAAACCAGATGAGAGGTTGAAGAAAACCTGGGTAGAGGAGGTCGTCGTGTAGACGGTAGTTCACGACCACAACAACCAGAAGTAAACATGCGAAGAGTACGGCCATCAAAGCCCAGCCGCCTGGTGGGTCCCGACTTCATACCAAAGAGACTGTCCCGGATCCCAGCGAAACGTGTAGAGAACCTGGGTGTTGTTCGCAGGATTCGTTACCGCCGAGAAGCGGTAGCCACGCGCTGAACGTGAGAAGGTGGGCGCCTTTCTCAGCGGACCGCCCGATGTGTTGCGGATTGCAATCGTCATGACCTGGCTCCGCGACGCCGGGGGATTATTCGCCGGTGCCTGGATCGTGACCGCTACATCTGACGTGATGTTGCAGGTGAAGTAATTGCCCCGCGCGGCGTCAACTGTGACCACGGGATTCGCGCCGCACGTCAGGTCGACGGTTTCATCCTCCAGGCGGCCGTTGGAGACAAACAATGAATTCTGATTGATTGTGGCGGTACCAGCTCCGTTGTTGCCGGCTCGAAGCAAAAGGTTTCCTGCGGCGTCCACATTGATCTGCCCCCACTTGTCCGCATTCGCGTCGTCGCGATAGTGAAGCACGATCGGCTGGCCTCCCTGGTTCGCCGAGCTGCCGGTTGAACCAAGCGAGAGACCCGTCGACGCTGCGGAATCACGTGTTAGAAATCCTGTGGACCAACGCGCCGCGCTCAACCCGGGCCCGAGTGTCTGGACCACAAAGCCGGTCCCAATGCCACCGCTGTTCGATCCCACCATAACCGCACGAACGCCTACGGGATTGGCCGCGGAGCCGGTATAACTCGCTATTCTGTTTTGGAGGTTCATGTCCACTTCCACTCCGTTGAGCACTCCCACCGCTCCTGCTGTGTCCTCTGAAACGAGGGTGGCTGCCCAACAGGAGGAG
>WNGO01012504.1_pt1 | contig 10736 bp, 11 predicted proteins | sample 5400511 | NCBI WGS metagenome assembly WNGO01 (sample SAMN13153380, study PRJNA577476) | soil metagenome | isolation source: 20 cm soil or saprolite under Garry oak tree replicate 2 | place: USA:California | collected 2016-06-15
AGCGCATTCCGGAGTTTTCCGTCTTCTGCCTTTAATCTGGGAAATCTGCGGACGGATATTCTCAGGTTTGCTACAGCTCTTTGTAATCGACGGTGATGGTGCGGAAGGTGTGCGGCGGTTTTTCCGCGGAGAAGTAAAAGAGCTCGAGCAAGGTCGTGCCGACCATCCATTGATAGCCGACCAGGGTCTGGACAATGTCGGTATCCGTATCGCGGGAGCGCGACACTAATTTGCCGACGCCGTATTTGCCGTCGAAATAACGCCGGACTGTTCCCATCTGTTCGTTGTAACGCTCGATTGACCAGTCGGGATATTCGTACTGCAACTCCACCTCCATCAGTTTGTCGTTCTTGAAAGTGAAAAGCGTTCTTTGCAGTCCCGGATGAACCAGTCCCTCCACTGTCCAGACGGAACGACTTCCATCCTGTTTCCGCTCGACGATTTTCGCTTTCGCTCCGTTCAGCACCGCTTCGACTCGCCGCGGCGGATCGCCCCAGCGAAAACCGAATGGCGGTAACAATTCATTCATCGCCACCACGGGCGTGGTAGCAGCAAGAAGGAGGAACAAGCCGGCAACTAATCGGCGGGTCATTCGTTGGCAAAATTGTAGACGATATACCGGTGGACGAGCGGCTGGACCATGGCATCAATTGCTCCACCTCGGCGCGGATCGTGCTCGAATTTCTCCAGCGCTTCTCGGTCGCGAAAGATCACGACGACGCCGAGATCGAACGATTGCTCCAAGCCGGGCCGGTCTACAGGCAAAGGGCGGCCAACGCGCACGTCGTTCACGCCGCGGAAGCGGCGAAGCGTGCGCAAAGCGCGCAGAAGAACATTCTGATCGTCAACGTTGCCGGGTCGTTTCAGCCAAAACAGCATTACGTGGGTGACCTGGCCGGAACGCGCGTTGGCAGCCTCCGCGTTGAATGAACTCAGGGAAAGGGCAAGCCAAATCAAAAAAATCGGAACGCGCATACGAAAAAATGCATTTGCGGGAGCCAACACAATCGCTCAAAACCTGTCAGCCGGCATCCATTTTCGATTGCTCTTTTCGGACTCGTTTGCGCGAAGAAGTCGTCGCCCCGAGGGAAAGACAGGCCGCGTTCAACCGATTTTTTTCAGTCAAGAAATTTTTGTGCGGCACTCAAAAATAAAGTTCAGATTTTTGCTTGTCGGTTTTTCTCGCCGTTTCTAATCTCACGCCACGGGCAGGGAGCAAGGGAATCGTCAGGTGTGAATAAAGTGTGAACAGAATTCAGCAATTTCGTAACATTGATCTGGCGGAAAATCGAGCGCGACGTCGGGAGCGCGGCTCGCATGGGAGCCCATTAGCCGCAGCACCGCGAATGGCCGATGGAGTGTTTTTTCATTTCCCCTCGGAAAAAGGAGGTTTTTATCAGGAGAGCTTCTACTTTTCCTTTACACGCGAGCAAAATAATTTTCATATTTCCTGCCACTTCTACCACCGCTTCCCTCGAGGGGGTTTCCCCGGAAGAGGCATTTTTGGCTGTTAACAACTTGGTATGGACGAGAGGTGCAAAGCCCTTTGGGAGAAACTGTCGGCTGCGCTCAAGCCGCAGGTCAGTACGGACACTTATAAGCGATGGTTTTCCGCCGTGGAGTTAACCAAAGCTACTGAGGATTCCCTGACGTTTCGCGTTCCCAACAACATTTACCAGTTCTGGATAGAAAGTAATCACATGGCGGCCTTGCAATCCGCCATCACCAGTGCCGTCGGCGCGCCGCGCTCGGTCCAATTTTTTAGCTCGACGGACTCCGATAATGAAAATGATTTCGGCACGCCGGAAGCGCAAAAATCCTATCGCTCTAGCAGCAAAGCCACTGGACTGGGCCTCGGTCTCAACCCGCGAAACACATTCGAATCATTCGTCGTTGGTCCGAACAATCAGATTGCACACGCGGCCAGCCTGGCAGTCGCGCAGGCGCCCGCGCGCACATACAATCCGCTCTTTGTTTATGGCGGCGTCGGACTCGGAAAGACGCACCTGATGCAGGCGATCGGCCAGTATGTCTGGGCGAAAAAGAAAACGTCGCGGGTGATGTACCTGTCGAGCGAACTCTTTATCAACGAATTCATCGACGGCATCCAGCACAACACTCTGGTGAAATTTCGCAAACGTTACCGGCAGGCGGATCTGCTCCTGATCGACGATATTCAATTCCTTGGCGGGAAGGAGCGGTCGCAGGAGGAATTTTTTCACACCTTCAATACTCTCTTCGACGGCCACAAACAGATCGTGCTGTCGAGCGATCGGCCGGCCTCGGAGATCGCCAACCTGGAGCATCGCCTCGTCTCACGCTTCGAATGGGGCCTCACGGCGGAGCTGCAACCGCCGGATATCGAGACACGGCTGGCCATTCTCCGGAAAAAAGCCTGCACTCTGCAGATCAAATTGCACGACGACGTTTATCAGTTCCTTGCCGTCCGCATTCGCAGCAACGTGCGCCGGCTTGAAGGCGCACTGATGCGGGTGGCGTCGTTCGCTTCCCTGAGCGGTAAAGAACTGACGCAGGAAACGATCGAGCATTTGCTGAAAGACATTTTGCTGGAGGAACGGCGGCAGACGGTAACGATCGAGCAAATTCAGCGGAAAGTGGCGGAACATTTCGATGTGCGGCTGGCGGACATGACGAGCAAGCGTCGGCCAGCCAGTATTGCCTTTCCGCGTCAGGTGGCGATGTATTTGGCGCGTGAGTTAACCAAGGCATCGCTTAATGAAATTGGGGATGCATTTGGAGGCCGCGATCACGGCACCGTCCTGCACGCCTGCAAACTAGTGAAGAAGCGGATGAAAGAGCAGGACAACATTCGGCAGACGATCTCTTTCATTGACAGCGTGCTTCAGCGTTGATTGAGAGAGAGGTTGCGGATATAGGAGCAACGCCTTAAATCTTAGGCTTTCCGAATGAAATTCAGCGCGACGAAAGAGAAAATACTCGAAGGACTTCAACAGGTTCAGAACGTCGTCAGCACTCGGACCACGCTGCCTATTCTTTCCAACGTCTTGTTGCAGGCAAAAGAGGGAACGGTCAATCTCACCACCACCGATCTCGATGTCGGGGTGCGTGGAGGTTTTGAAGCGAACGTGGACAAGGCGGGCGCGACCACGTTGCCGGCGCGACGCCTCTTCACCATCATTCGCGAGCTGCCGTCGAGCGAAATATCAGTCGAAGTCGATGGCAAAAACGCGGCTTCGATTCGCAGCGGCCAGAGTTTCTTCAAAATCCTCGGATTGCCGGAAGAAGAATTTCCACCGTTGCCGAAGTTTGAGAACGACAAGGTCGTGACGATGCGGCAGAAGGATTTGCGCGACGGTTTGCGCAAGACCGCTTATGCCATCTCCACTGACGAGACGCGTTACGTGCTCAACGGGGTTCTCTTCAGCTTCAAAGAGAACAAACTCATGCTCGTGGCCACGGACGGGCGCCGCCTTGCCATGGTCGATATCGAACTGGAATTTCCGCGCAGCCACGAAGCCGACATCATTGTTCCGACAAAAGCGGTCACGGAACTGCAACGCCTCCTCACCGATGATGGCGACGTGAAGATCAGCGTAGGCACCGGCCAGATCGCATTCGATCTCAATAATACGCTGCTGGTCTCGAAGTTGATCGAAGGCAATTATCCGAATTACAAACAGGTGATTCCGTCGGAAGCGAAAGAGCGCGTCACGCTCGAACGCGAGACCTTTCTCAATTCGCTGCGCCGGGTATCGCTGCTGGCGAGCGACAAATCGAATTCGATTAAGCTCAGTTTCAGCAAGAACAACATCGAGATCACGGCCAATACGCCGGAGGTGGGCGAGGCTCGGGAATCGCTCCCGGTGGTGTATAAGGGGCGCGATTTTTCCATCGCTTTTAATCCGGAGTTTCTCATGGCACCCCTGCGCAATTTGGCCGAGGACGAAATTTTCTTCGATCTCATCGACGAGATGAGTCCGGGCGTTTTGAAAATCCAGACGCCATTTCTTTATGTGCTGATGCCGATGCGCGTCAGTGCGTGATGGCGTCGCGCACGGTTGCGACGGCTAGCTGAGTCAGATCGTCGTTGGGGGCGATCAATACGCTGACGTCTTTATTCTGCGGCGCCCAAACATTCGGGTCAGTCGGCCCGAAGAGAATGATACCGCGCGCTCCCGCGGCGGCCGCGAGATGAGAAATTCCCGAATCGTGGCCGATAAAAGTGGATTGCGCGAGAAGCGCAGCGAGTTGGGGCAAAGGAAGCTGGTAAGCAAAACGAACGCGCGATTCGTTGTCAAATGATGTGCGCAATCGTTGCCTCGCATTTTCGTCGGCTTCGCCCGAGACAATGAGGACGGTGCGAAACAAGTGTGGGCGACTTGGAAGTCGCCCTTTGTCTAGACTGGTCCCGCTGCAGGAGAGACAGCTGCTCCTTGAGGCCGCGATCCCGCTCAGTACCGCTCTAATAAGTTCGATCCAATTTTCGATCGGCCAGTTCTTCTTTTCGCTGCCACTGCCGGGATGGACCGCCAAAATTGGGGGCTCGCAATTTTCCAGAAAACTACAGGCAAATTCCCGATCCTCTGCGGATGGAAAAATTCTCGGCGCCAGATCGATGACAGTTATTCCAAGTTCTTGCACGGGCTGAGCTAGTTGTTCCGCCGCGGACATGCCTGAGACGATTTTCGACGGGCCTCGCAAAATATTTTCCGCGCCGCATCGTCGTAAATTCTCTTCGAAGATGCCGTCCGGATCGTAGAGATAGCTGAGGATCAAATCGAAACCCGCGAAATAGTCGCGCAATTCGGATGGAAGCTCGGCCCCTCGCGCGAAAAAGCGTGAGAGCGCAGCGTACTCGATCGAGCGGACTGCGTCGGCATAAAATCGCTTGTCGGCGATCGCTGCGATGTGCGGGTAACCAAGAATTTCAATATTGGCCTTTGGATGCGCAACACGCAGGGCCTTGAGCGCAGGCAATGTCAGGACGAAATCGCCAAGCGCGCCGCCGCGGATGACGAGGATTCGTTTAATAACGGGTGAGGGCGAGAGCGATCAGCGCCACGCCATAGACAAAACCAAAAACGTTTATGCCACGCCACCGGGCGCTCGTTTTGCTGAACCAGTTGATTTGATCGCGCAGCTTGTATGGCACCATTACCCAGGTAAGACCTAACACCACTAGCACGTAGGCGAACACGGTGAGGACTAGCCGGGTTCCGCGACCAACAACGCGAGGATGCCCAAGGCACGCACGGCGAGAAATTCATCCACGAAACGCAAGGTCAGAAAAAATCCCACCGGCAGAATAACCAAAAACGGCCGGCGAAAAGCCGAGAACTCTCCCATTTCCATGCTGGCGACCAGCCAGAAACTCCAGACCAGATCGACGGCAAGAATCACTATTCCCGCGGTCCGTGAGCGTGGAAAAGCAGCCATGAAATTGCGCGCCGAACCATCCATGACAAAGCCCACTGCGCCGAGCAGGCAGAGGATCAGCCCGGTCACGAGCCCTGCAAGTTGCAGTGAAAAATGATAGATCATGGCGTCAATCGACCGGGTGTCCGTAAAGGCTGAAGCCGTTGGCATGCTCGATTGCGACATCAAAAATTTCGCCGATGCGATCCCTTCCCGCCTCGAAGACGACGACTTTGTTCGTTCTGGTGCGGCCCATCAAACGCGCAACGTTTGTTTTGCTTGGGCCTTCACACAAAACCTCAACGCGAGTTCCGACCAGTTTTTCATTCGCGCGGCGGGTCGAGGCGTTGACTATTCCGAGCAGGTCCTGATTGCGCGCCTCCTTTGTTGCCTCGTCGATTTGATCCGGCATGGTCGCGGCGGGCGTTTCGCGCCGCGGGGAATAGCGAAAAACGAAAGCATTATCGAATTGGAGGTGTTCGACGAGATCGCGGGTTGCTTTGTAATCGGAATCGGTCTCGCCCGGGAAGCCGACGATGATGTCGGTCGTCAATGCGATCCCTGGGCGAGCGGCGCGAATTTTGTCGACCAGTTGCGCGTATTTTTCTGCCGTATAAGTCCGGTGCATCGCCTTGAGAATTCGATTCGATCCCGACTGCAGCGGCAAATGCACGTGCTCGGTCAGTTTCGGCAAATCGGCGATGGCCTCGATCAGGTCATCACGGAAGCCGATCGGATGCGGCGAGGTAAATCGCAAACGTTCCAGCCCGTCGATTGCGCTGACGGCTTCGAGCAATTGCACGAATGGGCTCTTTTTGAAGCTGCGGGCAGCGACCGCTACAGAGAGGAACTCGTGGCGACCATAGAGGTTCACGATCTGGCCAAGTAACGTCACTTCCTTCACGCCCTGCACGACAAGCGCGCGAACTTCGGAGACGATCTCGGAAATGGTGCGGCTGCGTTCCGCTCCGCGTGTGCGGGGCACGATGCAAAAGGTGCAATGCATGTTGCAGCCTTGCATAATGGAAACGAATGCTGTGGCCTGCTTTGGGGCCAGCGACTGTTCGCGAATCGTCGACTGCGAACCGGCTTCTTGCTCGACGTCCACGATGGAGAAACGTGGATCGTCCATGCGGCGGAAGCCGGGATCACCGATACCGGCCACAACAGGTTTGTGCACAACCAAATCATCCACGTAATCCGCTACGCGATGGAATTTTTGCGTGCCGATCACAAGATCGAGATGCGGAATTTCCCTCAACAATTCCGCGCCGCGGGCCTGCGCCATGCAGCCAAGAAATCCGAAGACAGTTTCCGGGCGGTTCTTGCGGATGCGGCCGAGCATTCCCATTTTGCCCAGCGCCTTCTGCTCCGCCATGTCGCGCACACTGCAGGTGTTGAGCAGAACAACATCGGCCTCGACCTCGGAATCGACGCGCTCATAGCCACGTGCGATGAGCGAATACGCGACCTGCTCGGAATCGCGTTCGTTCATCTGGCAGCCGTAGGTCTTGATGAAAAATTTCGGCACGGCTCGCGAACGATACACAGGGCCGGCGAATGTGCCATCACCTCAACGAGCAGCTGTCTCTAACGCCCAGTGCGGTTCTGACTACCGATCCCAGAATCGGCGGTCGGAATGGCGTTTCCTCTGCTTGTTGTGGTGCCTTTCATCAAGGCGATCCCTTCTCCCACCGGGAGAATGGTGTTTCCGCGCAGGCGACAAACATGAGTAACACGACGAGAGCGAGGAGTCATCCCGAGTGTAGTCGAGGTCGATCGGCCGCTCCGTCATCCGCCAGTGCGGCTCGCACCGATGCTGAGAATGAGGTGGCTGCGTCGCCCTGAATTTCGACATCGAGGTCCGAGCCGGACTGGCGGATTCGTTCGGGATGACCGGGAAAATTGGCTTCGCTTTTTCGTTCTGCTTCCGTTTCAATTCAAACCGCGGATGAACGAGCCAGCGATCGGGATTATCGGCGGCAGCGGCCTCTACCACCTGGAAGATTTTGCCGAGTTGGCCGAACACAAGATCGAGACACCCTTCGGCGCACCGTCTGACTCCATAGCCGGCGGAACAATGTTTGGCCGCAGCGTTTATTTTTTGCCGCGACACGGACGTGGGCACCGGATCCTCCCGCACGAACTAAATCATCGCGCGAATATTTACGCCCTGCGTTCTCTCAACGTCCGCTGGATTATTTGCGTGACAGCAGTGGGCAGTTTGCAGGAAAAATACGCTCCGCGAGACCTCCTGTTGCCATCGCAGTTTTTTGATCGGACGAGTCTGCGCTCCTGCCACACGTTTTTTGGTGAAGGAATAGCGGCCCACGTTTCCTTTGCCGACCCGATCTCGACCAAGCTGCGGGATATGTTAGCGGACGCTACGCGCTCCGCCGGCGCCACCGTTCACAACGGCGGCACTTATGTGAACATGGACGGTCCGGCTTTCTCCACTCGCGCCGAGTCGGAATTCAATCGCTGCAACGGGTTCGATGTCATCGGCATGACCAATTTGCCGGAGGCGAAGCTGGCGCGCGAAGCCGAGATCGCGCTCGCCACGATGGCGATGATCACCGATTACGATTGCTGGAAGGTGGAAGAAGAACCGGTCTCGGTCCAAACAGTGATTGGTCATCTGTTGGCTAACGCGGAAACAGCAAAGAAAGTTCTCGCACGTGTGATCCCCGAAATCCCGCGCGAAGCAACCTGGCCCGAACATCGCGCGCTCGAAAACGCCATAATCACGGATCGAAAATTGTGGCCCGCGGCAACGATCAAAAAGCTGGGGCCCATTATCGAGCGCTTTTTGTGACATTAGTTGCGAGGGAAAACGGCAACCTTTACTATCGCTATCGGACGCCGCTCTTCTATTTTGTCATCCCAAGCATCAGCGAGGGACCTCATATCTGGGGATAAAATCACCCAATTTTGGGTAGTCAGTCCATTGGGAGAGATCCTTCGGTCCGAGCCGGACTGGCGTTATTCTTCGCGGCTCAGGATGACATGCGTGGGTCTACTTCGAATTATGTTCAATCGTACCACGCGCGGAACAATGCTTGCCCAAAAACGATGGCGAGATCATAACCAATCTGATGTCTCAGCGTTTTGCGCTTTTCGTTATAAGATTGACTGCCGTTTTGCTCGCAGTGGGGTTTCTCTGTATTTGTCAGACCGCGGTCACCCCCAACGCCAAGATGAAACCGGCGTTGGCCGAGCGTCTCGCGGCGCTCAATACCGAAGAACCGATGCCACCAGCGGAAGGTCCGGAAGACGTCACACCCGGCCCGGCTCAGGATCCGATTCGAAATCCAGGCTTAGTTCCGTCGCCATTGTCGCGTTATTCCGCGGTGTCGATGACGCCTTGATACACCCACGCGAGACGCGTGTGGTACCCGCGAGGCTGCGCTCCCCAGGCTAGAGCCAGAGACCCCAGGACAGCAACGAGGCAGCGTCGGTCCAGACGCCGGATTTGGTATCGCCGAGGACGACGACAATTATATCGCGCCCCGGTCGCGAACCGCTCGCAATCAGGCAGTGCCCGGCGGCTTCGGTGTAACCGGTCTTCATTCCATTACAAAATGGAAGGCGTTTCAGAACTTTGTTGGTGTTTTCCAACTCACGCGTTCGCCCGTTGGCGTAGCGAAAGACGAGCTGCGGCAGGCAGACAATGGAACGAATGGTGGGATTCCCATACGCTGAGCGAGCAATGATCGCTAAATCGCGCGCGGTGGAATATTGACCGGGCATAGGCAAGCCGTTGGGGTTGATGAAGTGCGAATGCGTCGCCCCCAGCATCTGCGCTTTCGCATTCATCTTATCGGCAAACGCCTCGAGGCTGCCGGCATTGTCGCGGGCCAGACAGCGCGCCACATCGTTCGGACTTTTCACCAACAGCGCACGTAGCAGATCAATCCGCTGATAAAAGTCCCCCGGCCGAATGTTCAACTTGACCGGCTCGGCCAACGTATCGAGCTGCTCCACCCTCACCGGCCGATCGAGATAACCCGTTTCGGCAATAATCAGTGCCGTCAGCAACTTTTGCGTGCTCGCTGCCGCCCGCGGCTGATCCGCATTTTTCTCATGCAACACAGCGCCGGTGCGCGCATCGACTACCATCACCGAATTCGCGCGCGTATTCGGGACGGCGCCGGACGATCCTGGGTTGAGAGCAGACGCCGGAATTGAAATGTCGTTTGCTGTTGCCGAATCGGTCGAGGAGCGCTTGCGCGTGCTTTTGGTTGTGCGCTTATCCACCCCCGTTGGGCGGACAATGTTGGGTGCATCCTCATCATCTGGTGTGTTTGCGGCAGCGACGCTGCCGGCACCGAGGAGCGCACAAATTGTTAGCGTAACCCAACGCACCTGTCGTTTCATCGCCCGTGAATAATTATCGGTTCAACTGCTCGCGGTATTTAAATTAGCCATTTCCGCGCCCCCGCTGAATCAATTCAATTTCGTAACCTTCGGGCGCGTCGATGAATGCGATGGCGCCGCCGTCGCCAAGCGGATGGGGGCCATCAGACAGCGGGTAACCTTTGGCCGCAGTCTGTTTTGCGAATTTTGCCAGATCATCCACCTCAAACGCGAGATGGGTCAGATCCGGCCCGACTACGACTGGGCCGCTCTGGTCGTACTTGCAGATCTCGATCTCTTCTTCGCTTCCCGGAGCCTTGAAGAAAACCAGCTGCGAGCCGCGTCCGGAGGTGTGCCGTCGTGTTTCCTCCAACCCAAGAACGTCTCGATAGAAGGCGACCGTCTTTTCCAGGTCGGTCACGCGATAACGGGTGTGCAACAATTTCTTGATCATCACTAAACTAATTGCCGCGGCCTCGCCTCGAATTCAAATTCGACAATGCTGTGCCTCGGTTTGGATAGCGGGACAACCACCTGCAAGGGCTTGGTTCTCGACGCTGATACCGGAAGAGTTCTCGCTCAGGCGAGCGTCCCGCATTCGTTTGTCGGAGGACTTCCGCACGGCCACGTCGAGCAAGATCCGCAGATCTGGTCTGATGCAGCCGAGCGGGTGATTCTCACTTGTCTGGAAAAAATCGGAGAGCGTCGCAGCGAGGTGGTGGCCTTCGGAGTAAGCGCCCAGCAACATGGACTCGTTACGCTCGACGATCGTAACCAGCCGGTGCGCCCAGCTAAGCTTTGGTGCGACACCTCAACCGCCGAACAAGCCGAGAAACTGAACCGCGCGCTCGGAAACACAGATACGCTGATCGAGCGAACCGGTAATGCGATGGTGCCGGGTTACACCGCGCCCAAGATTTTGTGGCTGAAAGAAAATGAGCCTGAAAATTTCGCCGCCACTCGCACTATTCTTCTACCACACG
>WNGO01003066.1_pt1 | contig 10731 bp, 9 predicted proteins | sample 5400511 | NCBI WGS metagenome assembly WNGO01 (sample SAMN13153380, study PRJNA577476) | soil metagenome | isolation source: 20 cm soil or saprolite under Garry oak tree replicate 2 | place: USA:California | collected 2016-06-15
AGCGTGCAGGACCGTGGGAAGGGCATTGAGCGCACGGAGCTGCACCAGATTTTTGAGCCGTTTTATCGTGCCAAGGCGGCCCTGGCGGGGCAGATTCACGGAACTGGATTAGGATTGCCCATCGCCAAGAGTCTGGCCGAAGCTATGGGCGGCCGTATTTCTGTGACCAGCGAAGTTGGAGTCGGAAGTATTTTTACCCTGCATTTGCCGGTCGCCGGACAACTCTCTGTACGCAGTGAAGCCCTGGGAAGGACAATAGCGCAATCATGAATGAATGTATTCTGATAGTGGAAGACGAAGAAGGACTGCGAATGACCTTAAGCGACCGGCTTCGCAGTGAAGGGTATGCGGTGGACTTCGCGGCCGACGGTGACGAGGGGCTGAGCAAGGCGACCAGCCTGCCGTTTGACCTGATCATTCTCGATATCATGCTACCCAATCGCAGCGGGCTTGATGTATGCCGCGACGTGCGTGTTGCAGGCCTGGCGACGCCCATTCTGCTGCTGACGGCACGCGATCAGACCGCCGACAAAGTGATTGGGTTGAAACTTGGCGCCGACGACTATGTCACCAAGCCATTTGACACATTGGAGTTGATGGCCCGTGTCGAGGCTCTGCTGCGACGTTCCCCGGGGCGCGCAACTCATACCGTTCTGCAGTTGGGGCCTTTGCGGATGGATGTTCGAGCTACGGAGGTGACTCGGGACGGCAAGGAGGTTCCGCTTTCGGCGCGGGAGTTCCAATTGCTGCGTCATTTCATGGAACATCCGGGTGCGACACTTTCGAGAAGCGAGTTGCTGCAGGAAGTCTGGGGCTATGAAGACGGTACGTTCACGCGCACGGTGGACGTTCACATTGCCAGTCTGCGCCAGAAACTGGAGAAAGATCCCAAGCACCCGGAATTGATCCTTACTGTTCCGGGCATGGGTTACAAACTCAAAGTGTGAAGGGTCAGCAAGCAGGGGTGCTGCCGGTCAGTGCTTCTTCTTGGGGTGCAGGGCCGATTCGGTTTTGCGGTGGTGCTTCTCGGTGTACCAGGACGGCGCATACTCTTCCAGTAGGTTGCGCAACTCCGAAAGCGCTTCGACCAGGAGAGTGCGCTCCGCTGGAGTGCCGTTCTCGTGCACTGAGGAAAAGCCGGATTCAGCTTTGCTGTGCAATGTGCGATTTCCCGTCGATCCCATCACAATTAACATCTTCACTCCCCTTTTCATTTGATAGTACAAATGCGCTTGCCACAGTAGCTCTGCCTCGTATCACAGGGCCGCGAGGAGTGTATGCCTAGAAGCATTTAACCCCACTGCAAGAGCGATGGCGGCAAAAAGCCTGTAAATTCCTTGTTAAGCGTTTGTCACCGTTTTGTAAGCAAGCCTGGGTTTTGAGAGCGCTGAAAGAGAGTACCTCTCTAACAATCCTGCAAATTGAAGTCGCATGTTGATGCGGCTCCTCGTCGAGGTTCTGCTTGCCGGCAAACAAGAAGAGTGACGAAGGTCACAGCGAAGCCGATTCCGCGCAAGTACTCTCGTTAAGCTGAGCCGATTGGGCTCACAGGTTCTCTGAGAGAGCCATACCGGCGCCTGCATCGGTAGTGTCCGGAGTGCCACACTCGGAAGAGATGACGAGTTCTGATGAAAACATCAAAAACGGATCGGCCAATCTTGACTCGGATCCTGCAGACACTCCCGCAGGACATCCGGTTCAGCGTGAGATTCTTCACTTCAAATCCAAAGTTCGCTTTGGTCGCAATGTTCACATTGGCACTGGGCATCGCAGTCAACGCTACCGTGTTCAGTTGGATCGATAGCGTGCTGCTGCATCCGTACCCCGGAGTCACCGACACCCGCGGGTTGGCTCTCATCGAAACTGTGACTCTCAGCGGCGAACATCTGGTCGCGACATCTTATGTGGACTATCGCGACTACCGCGACAACCTGAAGCTTGTTTCCGATATCGCGATCGGACGATTTACGCCGCTCACTCTCGGATTGGAGGGCAATGCAGATCGTGCATGGGCCGAACTTGTGTCGGCCAACTACTTTGACGTGCTGAAAGTGAAGCCCGTTCTCGGACGCGCTTTTCTTCCGGAAGAAGGATCGGACAAGCCCGGCGCGTTTCCGGTGGCCGTCATCAGCTACCGAATGTGGCAGAATCGCTTTCATGGCGACCACAATGTATTGGGCAAAGAAATTCGGCTGAACCGGCATCAGCTGACCATCATCGGAGTCGCTCCTCCCGATTTTCGTGGCAGCTCCGTGGGCCTGGTTTATGACGCATGGATGCCGATCTCGATGGCCGACGATATGGGCACAGGGGGCGGCACGCTCAACTACCGGGGATGCCGCGATCTTACCTCGACGATCGTGCGGCTGAAACCCGGCGTTACGCTGGAACAAGCAAAGGACGAAGTCAGTGCTCTGGCGAAGCGGCTGGCAGCGGATTATCCCAATACCAACCGGGGAGTAGATGCGATTGTGGTGCCAGTGTGGGCCGGGCACTTGGGCGCACAAGGAATTTTGCTTAAACCACTGCAGATCCTTATGGCGGTGTGCGCGCTCCTGTTGATTATTGTTTGCGCCAACGTGGCTAACCTTCTGCTTTCGCGCGCGGTGACTCGTCAGAAGGAATTTGGCCTGAGGCTGGCTTTTGGAGCAGGGCGCGGCCGGATCATCCGGCAATTGATGACCGAAACGTTTCTGCTGGTAACGGGCGGAGCAGTGCTGAGCGTCCTGCTGGTGCTCTGGATGGGAAGGTCGCTAAACCAGCTCCTGCCGAGAGTGGATGTTCCCTTCGATCTGCATGGAGGTCTGAGTCTCTCGACTCTCGGTTTCACGCTTCTGATTGTCCTGGCGGTAACGGTTGCGGCGGGACTGATTCCGGCGCTGATTTCGATTCGCGGAAACTTGAGCCAGACGTTGAACGAAGGCGGACGCGGCGGGATTGGCGGGACTCGTACGCACCGGCTGAGAGGACTTCTGGTTGGAGTTGAAGTGGCCCTGGCAATGGTTGCCCTGATCAGCGCCGGATTGTTCCTGCGCAGCTTCGGCAACGCCAGCCGCATTGAACCGGGGTTTAATACCAGGAATGTTTCCGCGTCGCAGTTCTACCTATCGAATGCGGGTTACACGGCGGAGGAGCAGCGAAGCTTTTGCCGCAGACTGCGCGAGCGAATGGAGGCGGTCCCCGGGGTCACAGGAGTAACCTATTCGGATTTTGTCCCGCTGACCTCGCCGGGTTCGAGTCCGCAAGATCAACTTGTGGTCGATGGGTATGTGCCAGCGCCGAGCGAGCAAATGTTGATCCATCGGGCCACTGTGCCGCCGGGATACTTCGACTTCATGGGCATTCGTATGACGGAAGGCCGCGATTTTAGCGAGCGTGACGAGGCCGGGGCGCCCGCCGTCATGGTCGTGAACGAGACGTTTGCTCAACATTTTTTCGGCAAGGCAACTCCGATTGGGCGGACGATTCACATCTCGAGGACGAACGTGACCGTCATTGGCGAGGTGAAGGACAGTAAATACGACACGCCGATTCAGGAGCCCATTCCTTATTTCTACGTGCCATTCCAGCAAGTGTTCGCACCCGGGCTGAACTTTTCCATGTTGCTCAGGGTCAACGGCGATCCCATGGCCGTGATTGCCGATCTTCGCCGGGAAGCGCTGGCGCTGAATCAGGACGCCTTTTTTCATTCCGTTCGGCTGGAGGATGCGGTGGGCTATTCGCTCTATCCGCAAAAAGTGGCTGCCACCCTGCTGACGGCGACAGCAATCCTCTGCCTGCTGCTGGCGGCAGTTGGGCTGTACAGCGTGATGAGTTACGCCATCAGTCAACGCACGCAGGAGATCGGAGTGCGGATGGCCTTGGGCGCGAGCCATTTCAAAGTTCTGCAAATGGTGACGCGGCAAAGCGTGCTGCTGACACTTCCCGGGCTGATGCTGGGAATTGTGGCGGCGGTTGTGGCACTGCGATTCTTCCGCAGTATGCTGGTTGGGGTGAGCCCGACCGATCCGCTGACCTTCGTAGGCGCTGCTGTATTTCTGATTGCGATGGCTCTGCTGGCTAGCTATATACCGGCAAGACGGGCGCTGCAAATTGATCCGATGATTGCGCTGCGGTGCCAGTAGGGGCTCCTCACAGATAATCGACGTTGAGCGTATGCTTTTCCGATGCTAAGCAAGAAGAACAGCATCATCGTCGGATGTTTGTTTGCCGTCAGTCTGATGACAGCGCAAACCTATCCTGCAGCGTACCCGCAAACAGAGATATCGAATGGAATGTTGCGGGCGAACGTTTACTTGCCGGACAGAGAGAAGGGCTTCTACCGCGGCATGCGGTTCGATTGGGCTGGGGTGATGGCCAGCCTCGAGTACAAGGGGCACGGTTATTTTGGGCCATTTTTTGAGAAGTTCGACCTGGCTGTATCTGACGTGGAAATTGGAAATCCGGTCGTCGCAGGGATCGCCAGCGCGGCCAGCGGGCCGGTCGAGGAGTTCATTGGAGCCGACGAGTCCGCTCTCGGATACGCCGAAGCTAAGCCGGGCGAGACGTTCTGCAAGATCGGGGTCGGAGCCCTGCGCAAGATCGACAATGCGCCGTACAGTTCCTATGTCAACTATGCGATTGTGAATGGCGGGAAACGGTCCGTGAAGAGCGGACCGGACTCGGTCGAATTCACGCAGCAGCTGGATTGCGCCTCTGGCTACGGTTACGAATATACGAAGACGATTCGATTGCTGAAGAACGAGCCGGTGATGACGATCGAGCACCATCTGGTGAATACGGGTGCGAAGACGATTGAGACAGAGGTGTACGATCACAATTTCCTGATCATCGATCATCAGGGTGCAGGGCCAGCCATCGAGATTACTTTTCCATTCGCACCCAAGCCGACCAAGACCTTGGACCCGCTGGCTGAGGTGCGTGGGAAGCAGTTGGTGTTTCCGAAAGATCTGAGAGGAAAAGATACGTTTTATGGAGAATTCCAGGGGTTTGTTAAGACTGCCCGCGACTACAAGATCCGGGTAGAGAATAAGAGCACTGGCGCAGGCGTCGTCGTCACTTGCGATCAGCCGCTGGCGAACCTGGGAGTGTGGGCGGTGAGAACGGTCGTGGCACCGGAGCCCTACATCGAGATCAAGATTCCCGCAGGCCGAGATTTTTCGTGGAAATACACCTATACCTTTTACGCTCCAGCCGACGGCAATAAATAAGCCACGTGGTTCCACTGTATTTTTTCCGAATCGCGTCGCGTTGTATGCTGTAGCGTCTTACCCTGGATTCTCATGAACCGTCAACGCTGGTTACCTTGCGCGCACGTCGTCATCCTGATTATTGCTTCGTGTTCTGCGTTCGCTAAGAACGGCATGCAGGTGGTCGTGGTGCCTGTTGCCAACATGTATTCGAAACCGACTGAGAAGGCAGATGTGGTGTCGCAGGCGATTTACGGCAATAACGTGAAGTTGCTCGAGGCACGCGGAGAGTGGTCGAGGATTCAGACCCCGGATCACTACAAAGGATGGACTCCCAGTCGTTATTTGCGGATCATATTAACCGGAGACGGCTATGCCACCGCCGGGCCTATCGTTCAAGTCGAGAGCCTGTTCGCCAATATCTACGCCGAGCCTGACATAACCAAGCATAAACCGGTCGTGACGATTCCGTTTGAGGCAAAGCTGGAGGTTGTTCCTGACGATCCAAAGGGGGCCGGCAAAGGTCACCAAGAGAGCCATGAAGGATGGCTGCACGTTCGCCTTGCGGGAATGACGCTTGCGTGGATTCAAACCGGCGATACGGTGGCGGATCCGAAGCCGCTGACGATTGCGGAGTCGATCGAATTGGCCAAACGATTTCTCGGGGTGCCGTATCTGTGGGGCGGGATGTCCAGTTATGGATTCGACTGCTCCGGGTTCACGCAGATGCTAGTCAGGGCGCGCGGGATCAATATGCCACGCGATGCGGATCAGCAGGCGGCCTGGAAGGGAGTCACTCGCGTGGAGCGCAAGGATCTGCAGGCGGGAGATCTGCTTTTTTTTGGTTCTTCCGAGAAAGACATCACGCATACAGGGATGTACATTGGCGACGGTCAATTCATTCACGACACCACCAATGGACATCCCGTCGTTCAAATCAGCCGCTTGGACGATGAGCCGTGGACGCACCTGCTCGTCGCCTGCCGAAGAGTGAAGATGACTACACCTTAGGTCCACTAAGGAGTGGGGGCTTCGTGGTGCTAGTGGCATCACGGGGCGCGGAGACCGATTGCTCTGAGCTTCCAGTTCCAGCGGCGGCGGCCATAGCGTGGCTGCTGCGCTCAGGTGCCGGTTGCTTGCCGCACAGTTCAATGACTTCGGTGATGCGCTGTGTCTCATGCTGCATGGCCATCTGCCAGTTGCGGAGCGCTTCTTTTTCCTTGGCTACCTGATCGAGATTCGCTTGCACGCGCTGGGCGTAGTGAATTCGGATCTTTTCCATTTCTTCCTCGATGCGGGTGTTCTCCTTCGCTTTGTGGGCCTCGAAGTCTTCTAGTTGTTTGCTCTGGGCGGTCTCGTAGGATGTCAGCGCATTCTGCCGGCGGGTGGCGTCGGTGAGCATCTCGTCGGCGGAGATCCCGGCGGCATCGAGCGCCATCAGCACGGACGCTCGCTTCGCGTCGTTGGAAAGGTCTCGAATGCGATCATTGTTCAGCATGTCGACGACCTTGTGGATGCCGTATCCCGAGCCGGGGCTCATAATTCCGGCGGCGCGGTAAATGTCGTCATAATTCAGCAACTCGCCGCGCGGGCCGCTTGGCGTTGGTTCTTGCGTGTTGGGCTTGTTCACTGGAGCCTCCGTGATCTTGGATTTTGCGGGCGCGTCTTCGTCCTGCTTACGGCGCCAAAAATGCGGAAACATCGTCTTGGGTTGCATAACTGTCCTTTCGGGACGAGGGGGCGTGCCCTGAGTGTGAGTTTCTGTGCGCAGGCGCGGGGGAGCCATTGCAACGGCATTCCGGAACGGTTTACGCGAGGGTCCAGGCGTTGGTTTCACCCCTGCAGGCGCGGTCTCGATCCCGTGGACTGGGGCCGGCGACGCTATTTGCGTAGGCTTCGCGTGCGTGGCGGCGGAATTTTCCAGGGTGCGCTCTGCTTTGGCGTCGGAAGCGGCCGCATGGCTGGCGGACTTGGTGGCGGGCACGATTCCTGCCTCTCGCCGTACGCCTAACAAGAAATCTCCCCCATCCGTGCGGCAGTTCCGGGCTATCGCCGGAAACTGCTCGCGGTGCCACTTGATCGTGATCCGCGAACCCACGGCCAGTGGCCGCTTGAGCCGGACGCATGCCCCGGAGCTGGAGGTGTCTTCCAGGACGGCGGGTACACGAAAGGACGTACCACCGTCGTCCTCCCAACTGATCTCCGCCACCGCCCACATCACCTTCCGTGGTTCGATGTTGCGCCCGTCCATGCCATTTGTATCGGCAATCGAACGTAGGAGTTTAGTTACTTGCAGGAATAACGCAGGATGCTATTTCACGAAGAGGCGCATGAGGCCGCTGGCGGGCATATCGGGGGTGAGAAAACGCGCACCTTTTTTTCCGGAGGCGTCGGCCAGGGCTTCAGCGGCAAGGTATCCGCTACGGACCGCGCCCTCCATCGTGGCGGGCCATCCGGTGGCGGTCCAGTCGCCAGCGAGGAACACGCGCGGCCAGGGAGTGACCGGCGTGGGGCGATGGGCATCGATGCCAGGACGCGGCGAGTATGTCGCGTTCACTTCCTTGATTACGGTGGATTTGACCAGATTGGCGTCTCGCGCGGCGGGGAAGAATTCGCGGACTTCGTTGAGGGCGAGTTCGACGATTTCGGCACGCGATTTGTCGATCAGGGCCTTCGACGAACTGACCACGAGTTCGACGTAGCTGCCTGAACTGCCTCCATTTTCGCCTTGCGCCCGCATCGGTTGAAGGCGGGATTTGTGGAACATCCACTGGATGGTGCGGTCCAGTAACACGGCATGATCGAGATCGGAAATCTGCTTGTCGAACCAGAGATGGATGCCGGTGATGGGCGAGTTCTCGAAGTGGCTGATCTTCTCACGAATTGCCTTGCTCTGAGTCTCTGCGGGCAGAAGGGACTCAAGCGCATCAAAGGGGAGCGCGAGGACGAGATAGTCGAAAGGCTCTTCCGCTCCTTCCTTTCCTCGCATTCGCACTCGGACTTGAGGGTCGTCGACGCTAAATCCTTCCACGGGACAACGGAAATGCAGCGTGCCGCCATGGGATCGAACGTATTCTCCCGCGGCGTTATACAAGTCAGTGAGAGGGAGAGTGGGCACGCCCATGTGACGAGCGGCGGGGGTCTTCATGGATTCGCGCACGACCTGGGCTGCTGCGGAGACGGAGATCCGGTCTAGTTCCTCGCTAAGAGCGCTGATCAGGATGGGATGCCAGAAGCGCGCGACAGCATTCTTGGTCTGACCGTGCGCATCGAGCCATTGCTGGAACGACTGCCCGTTGTCGCGTTGTACGGTTAGCGTTAAGGGAACCAGTGCGCGCGAAATCGCCAGCTTGTCAGCAGCGCTCAAAAAGGGGAAGTGGAGAAACGATGGCGCGGTGTGCAGCGGCGCAGGAAGCGGAGAAGATTTCATCACCGAGACCCGACCGCCGGGCTCGATGAAATTCATCTGATCGAACCAGCGAATCTGATCAGCGACACCGATGTGCTCGTAGAACTTGACCAGGTTGGTGCAGATGCGGAACAGGACGTGCTGGCAATTGTCGACGACTTCTCCGGTGCCGGGATGTTCGTAGGAAGAGGCACGGCCGCCAAGGAAGGGACGTTTCTCGAAGACCGTCACCCGAAACCCGGCGTCGGACAAGGCGCAAGCGGCAGCGAGTCCGGCGAGACCGCCTCCGGCGATGGCGACTGTAGGTGGGGATGAGGTCGGGGGCATTTCTGTCGATATCAATCCTTTTTGTCATCCTGAGCGAAGTTGTTGTTCGCGAGGCGAACAACAACGCAGTCGAAGGATCCCTTGCTGCTTGACACCAGCCGGAACGCAGCAGGAAGTTCCGACCTCGGGGCGAATTTCATCTTGAGAACTCCTTCATGAGTTCATAATCGCAGGATAGTGAAAGGGATCCTTCGACTCCGTGAACGCTTCGCATTCGCGAAACGTTCACTCCGCTCAGGATGACAAGATCGATGGGAAACTCATGTGAGCCGTCTGATGAAGCCTTTCCCCAGAACCCGCAATTTTTCCCACCTGCTGAGCGCCACCCTCGTGGTGAAAACGTCATACTGCTTCAGGGCGATTTTTTCGAGCAGGCCGCGGTAGATGTTGATCAGCACCCACAGGGCCGGCTGACTGTCTTCAGATATATATGAGATGAGTTCGTCCCCGGCGGTGTAGAACTCGCGCGCGCGGTCGGCTTCGAGCGACAGCACGGGACGAAGACGCGCAGGGTCCGAGACCGCCAGAACGTCCGACAGGGTCAGACCGAATTTCGACAGATCTTCTTCGGGCAGATACACGCGCCCGAGACTGGCATCTTCTTTCACATCGCGAACGATATTGGTGAGTTGAAAGGCAAGGCCGCAATGCTCGGCAAGAGGTTCAGCGGCTGGATCGCGGTACCCAAAGATATGGATGCAAACCAGACCTACAACCGATGCGACGCGATAACAGTAGAGGCGGAGATCCTCAAACGTTCTGTAGTGGATGACACCGGACCCGGTTTGCATGGATGCCTCAGCCTCTTCCACGTCCATGGCAGTGCCGTGTGCCAGTTCATCCAGCAGGCCCGCCGGAATCGCGTAGCGGCGCTGGGCGTCGGTCAAAGCCAGCAGGATAGCGTCATCCGTGGGATTGCCTTGCTGAGCGTTATGCAGGGCGTTGAGCCACGCTTCGAGCTGCTGACGGCGCTCAACCATACTCATTTTCGGGTCATCGGTAATGTCGTCGCAACGCCGCATGAAGGCGTAGACGGCGCATAACGCTTCCCGCTTGCGTCGAGGCAGGACGAGAAACGCATAGTAAAAGTTCTTTGCCGCCATCCGTGTGATGCCCTTGCAGACGGAGTATGCCATGACGAGCTGAGGTGGAGCCGGGGTCCACGGCATAGGGACGGGCTGGGTACCGGCGCTCATCGCGTGCCTCCCGAGAGCCCGAACATCTTGGCGAGGGCTGCATGTGCGACGAGGGCCAGTTTCCGAGATTTGGAAATTGCTGGCCGATTGCCGAGGACGGCATAGTTCTGTTTCTCGATTGCGTTCAGGATTTCCATGCCGCCGCGGCTGAAGAGATCGAGGTCAACGGCGAGTTCGCGGTCGACCTTGCCGACAAGCGGCAGGCCCTGACGGAACCAGTCGCGAGCGCGCTCGACTTCGAACTTCATCATTTCGCGAAAGGCAGGCGTGTTCTGATTGCGTGTAATGTCATCTTCGGTCACTCCGAAGCGCCGAAGATCTTCGAGTGGAAGATAGATCCGGTCTTTGGTGTAGTCGACGCTGACGTCTTGCCAGAAGTTGGCCAATTGCAGCGCGGTGCAGGTGAAGTCGGAAAGCTGCTGGCGCTCGGCGTCGCGGTACCCGCAGAGATAGAGAACCAGATGGCCGACGGGATTCGCCGAGTAGTGGCAATACGCCAGAACATCATCGAAGGTTTCGAAGCGGGTGACCGTCTGGTCCTGGCGGAAGGCGGTCAGCAGGTCAGAGAACTCGTGCTTCGGAATATCGAACTGGCGAACCGTTTCGGCCA
>WNGO01003573.1_pt1 | contig 10731 bp, 9 predicted proteins | sample 5400511 | NCBI WGS metagenome assembly WNGO01 (sample SAMN13153380, study PRJNA577476) | soil metagenome | isolation source: 20 cm soil or saprolite under Garry oak tree replicate 2 | place: USA:California | collected 2016-06-15
CTGAATGTCGTCGCCGAACACCGCGTCGTGCGCCAGCACCATCTTGAAGCCGTTGAACTCGGACGGATTGTGCGACCCGGTGACCTGGATGCCGCCGTCTACCGGCAGCGTCTTGGTCGCGAAATAGAGCGCGGGCGTCGGCAATTCACCCACGTCGACCGCCGCGCCGCCGGCGGCAGCGATTCCTTCGGCAACTCCCTGGGCGAGCCTCGCGCCCGATGGACGGTTGTCGCGTCCTACCGCGACCCGCGGCTGCGTGGTACCCCCGAGGCGCTGCCACGCGAACGTCGTGTACGCCTGCCCCACCGCGCGCGCCGTAGCGGGCGTGAGCTCTTTATCGACGAGACCGCGGATGTCGTACTGGCGAAAGATCGTGGCGGGAAGCTTCACGGCCTTCAGGGTGGGGAGACTGCGGTGGTCGCTGAAGACGGTTGCACGCTGTTTCCAGCAGACTTGGCCAGCTCGAACAGCGGGTTGGGCCAGATGCCGAACACCAACAGGCCAAGCACCGCGGCTGCGACGGCGGTGCGTGCCCACCGGTCGAGCCGCACGTCCACGTGGGCCGCTTCATTCGGCTCGGGCTTCATGTACATCGCCATGATGACGGGAAGATAGTACCCCGCCGATACCACGCTGGTCAGCACCAGAATTGCGGCGAGGACATTCTGGCCGGCACTCGTCGCGGCAATCAGGACGTACCATTTCCCGATGAATCCCGCGGTGCCGGGGAAGCCCAGCAACGAGAGCATGCAGACGGCGAGCGCGAACGCGAGCCAGGGATGGTTCGCCGCGAGCCCGGCCATGTCGTCGATCGTGACGTCACTCTCGCCCGCCCTGCCCTTTGCCTGCAGGATCGCGAAGGCGCCCAGCGTCATCATCGTGTACGCAATGGCATAGACGAGAAACGCGCTCGTGGCGGCCGGGCCGCCCGCGCTGACCGCCACGAGCAGGTAGCCCGCGTGGGCCACGGACGAATACGCCAGCATCCGTTTGACCGATCGCTGGCTGAGCGCGAACAGGTTGCCGCCGACCATCGTGACGACGGCGAGCCACCACACGATCTCGTGCCAGACGGGGACCGGCCCGAACGCCTGGTTCAACACGCGGAACAGCGCGGCAAACGCGGCCGCCTTCACACCGGTCGCCATGAACGCGGTCACGGGTGTGGGCGCGCCGTCATAGACGTCGGGTGCCCACATGTGAAATGGCACCGCCGCGATCTTGAAGCCGAACCCCACGATGAGCAGCGCGAGCCCGGCGTGGAGCATGACGCTCGATCGACCGAGGACGGCGGCCTGCGTGCCGATGAGCCCGAGGTTCGTGGTGCCGGTCGCGCCATAGACGAGCGCGATGCCGTAGAGGAGAAACCCCGAAGCGAATGCGCCCATCAGGAAGTACTTCAGCGCCGCTTCGGCCGAGCGGGCGCGGCGCCGGTCGAATCCGGCGAGCACGTAGACCGCGACCGACATGAGCTCGAGTCCCAGAAAGATCACCATGAGATCGGCGCCGGCCGCCATGACCATCATGCCGAGCGTGCCGAAGACGAGCAGCACGTAGTATTCCGGCGCGAGCAGCCGTTCGCGCTCGAGGTACGCGAACGAGATCAGGACGGTGAGCGCCGCCGCGGCGAGAAAGATCCAGTCGGCCACCCAGCGGAAGTCGTCGGCCGCGACCATCGCGACGAGTCCCTGCACGCTGGCGCGGTTCCACCACAGCCACCACGTGGCCACCGCGGTCGACGCGAGCGCGGCGAGCGTCAGCCAGCCGGCGATGCGCAGGTCGCGGACGGTCTGGTGCCTCCAGGCGACGAAGAGCAGCAGCACGAGCGACCATGCCGTCAGCACCAGCTCGGGCAGCAAGGCGAGCACCAGCTCGTGATACAGGGAGGGATCGAGCCTCATGGCCCACCCCCTGACACGGGCGGCTGCGCATTCGGGGCAGGCCGCAGCTGCTCGATCAACGCTCGCGCCGCCGGCTCCATCCGCTGCAGGAACGGCTTGGGGTAGATCCCCACCCACAGGACTCCGACGAGCAGCGGCACGAGGACCGCGAGCTCGCGCGGCGTGAGGTCGGTCAGTTTCTCATTCTCGGGATTCGTCAGCGGATTGTAGATCACGCGCTGCAGCGCCGTCAGCAGGTACGCCGCGGCGACGATCACGCCGGTCGTCGCGAGCACGGTCGCGAGCGGGTAGGTGCGGAAGGATCCCAGCAGCACCAGGAATTCGCCGACAAAGCCGTTGGTCCCCGGCAGCGCGATCGACGACAGCGACACGATCGTCAGAATCGCGGCGAACAGCGGCACGACCCGCGCGATCCCGCCGTACGCCTCGATCAGCCGGCTGTGCCGCCGCTCGTAGATCATGCCGACCAGAAAGAACAGCGCGCCCGTCGAGATGCCGTGATTGATCATGATCAGCAGCGCACCCTGCACGCTTTGCAGCGTCAGCGCCCAGATGCCGAGCATGACAAACCCGAGGTGCGCCACCGAGGAGTAGGCGATGAGCTTCTTGAAGTCGGGCTGCACCATCGCCACCAACCCGCCGTAAATGATGCCGATCAGCGAGAGGATCACGATGACGAGCTGCACCGTCTGACTCAGCGCGACGGCCGGGAAGAACGGCAACGCGAACCGCAGGAAGCCGTACGTCCCCATTTTCAGCAGAATGCCCGCCAGGATCACCGATCCCGCCGTCGGCGCTTCCACGTGGGCATCGGGCAGCCAGGTGTGCAGCGGGAACAACGGCACCTTGATGGCGAACGCCAGGAAGAACGCGCCGAACAACCACCAGGCGGCCGGTCCGAGATCCTTCACCTGGCCCAGGAGGTGCGCGTAACCGAACGAATAGACGCCCGTGGCGCGACCCGCGTGCAGGTAGAGGACCAGAATCGCCACGAGCATGAGCAGCGAGCCCACGAACGTGTAGATGAAGAACTTGATCGCGGCATACAGCCGGTTGTCCCCGCCCCACACGCCGATGATGAAGTACATCGGGATGAGCATCACTTCCCACATCACGTAGAAGAGGAAGAGATCGAGGGAGACGAAGACGCCGATCATGCCGGTCGTCAGCACGAGCAGGAGCGCGTAGAACCCGCCCTCGCGCCGCGTGATGTAGCTCCAGCTCCCCAGGATCGAGAGCGGCATCAGGAACGTGGTCAGCAGCACGAGGAACAGCGAGATCCCGTCCAGGCCGACGGTGTAGTGAATCCCCCAGGCGGCGATCCACGGCTGATCGGCCATGAACTGCATGCCCCCGTCCGGGACGAACGTCCACCACAGCGGCACCGAGATCGCGAACTCCACGAGACTCGCGGCCAACGCCACGTACTTTGCCAGCCGGCTCGGCAGCAGCAGCACGACCGCGCAGGCAAGGAGCGGCCAGAGGAGCAGCGCGGTGATCACCCAGTGCGCGTACATCAGCTGAGCGCTCGCCACAAGACGAGCAGCACGCCCACGACGAAGACGGCGACGTAGGTCCCCACCTGCCCCGTCTGCAGCCAGCGATTCGCCCAGCCCAGCGCGCGCGCGCCGCGGGCGGCGCCGTTGACGGCGGCGGCATCCACGATGCGTTGATCGATCTCCTGCCACAGCACCACGCGCGAGAACCACACGAGCGGTCGCACGAAGAGCGCGTCGTAGATCTCGTCCACGTACCATTTGTTACGGAGCACGCGCGCGAAGCCCCGCTCCTCGGGCGCGCTGCGGGCGGGAACCAGCGCCTCGGGCTTGAGCAGGCGCCACGCGCCCACGATGCCGACGATCGCGGTCACGACGGCGATGCCGACCAGCAACCACTCCGCGCTCGGGGACAGGGGCACCACGGGGATCAGCGCGGCGCCGGACTGCGCCACCGGCTCGAGCCAGTGATGCAACCACGCGTTCCCGTGATATAGCTCGGGCACGTTCAAGAGACCGCCCGTCACCGTCAGCAGCGCCAGAACTACGAGCGGACCCGTCATGATCCACGGTGCCTCGTGGAGGGAGGGCTGCTCCTTCTCGCCTGTGCGATTGGGACCGTAGAAGGTGTAGATCATCAAGCGCGTCATGTAGAACGCCGTCAGCAACGCCGCCAGCAATCCCAGTCCCCAGAACACGAACCAGACCGGTTCCACGTGACCACGAGCATGCGCGGCGGCGAGGATCTCGTCCTTCGAGAAGAACCCCGCCAGCGGCGGAATCCCCGAGATCGCGAGGGATGCGATCCACATCACCGTCGCCGTCCACGGCATGTAGCGCGCGAGGCCGCCCATGTTGCGCATGTCCTGCGCGTCCTCGTGCGAGTGCGTGTGATGGTACGCGCGATGTAATGCGAAGATGACGCTGCCCGAGCCGAGGAACAGCAGGGCTTTGAAGAAAGCGTGCGTTGCCAGGTGGAAGATGCCGCCCGCGATCGCCCCGGTGCCGACGGCGAGGAACATGTAGCCCAGCTGCGAAATCGTGGAGTACGCGAGGACCTTCTTGATGTCCCACTGCTTCAGCGCGATCGTCGCGGCGAACAGCGCGGTGAGCGCACCGACTCCCGCCACCACCGCGCTCGAGATCGGCGCCATGGCGAATAGCAGATTGCAGCGCGCCACGAGATAGACGCCGCCGGTCACCATCGTCGCGGCGTGAATCAGCGCCGAGACCGGCGTCGGACCGGCCATCGCGTCAGGCAGCCAGGTGTACAGGGGGATCTGAGCCGATTTGCCGGTACAGCCGAGGAACAGAAACAGCGTGATGGCGGTGATCGCGGCGCCGCCGGGCGCCAGCGCCATCGGCGCGTGAGCGAACACGGTGTCAAAGTCGAGCGAGCCCACGGACCAGAAGATCATGAACATCGCGACCATGAACCCGAAGTCGCCGATGCGGTTCATGATGAACGCCTTGCGCCCTGCGTTCGCGTTCGCGGCGTCCGAGTACCAGAAGCCGATCAACAGATAGCTGCAAAGTCCGACGCCTTCCCAGCCCACGAACATCACCGGGAAGCTCGCCCCGAGCACCAGCACCAGCATGAAGAAGACGAAGAGGTTCAGGTACGCGAAGTAGCGGGCGTAGCCCGGGTCCTCTTTCATGTAGCCGACACTGAACAGATGGATCAGCGAGCCCACGCCCGTTATTACCATGAGCATGACGAGCGACAGCTGGTCCACCTGGAACGCGAAATCGACCTGCAGCGTGCCGACCGGAATCCACGACCAGTACCGGTAGATGAGCGGCTCTTCGGGGTGAAGGCCAACGAACGCGCGGAAGACGACCATGGCGACGGCGAATGCGGCCAGCAGTACTCCGGCGCCGATGATCGAGACCACCGTCTTCGCGTTCGGCCGTACGAACGCCACCGCGCCGTTCAGCACGAAGCCGAGCAGCGCGAAGGCGGGCGCGAGCCAGATCAGGTCGACCGCGGTTCCGGTCATCCGTCTTTGAGGAGATTCATGTTCTGGAGGCTGACCGACTGCTTGTGCCGATAGACGGCGAGAATGATCGCGAGTCCCACCGCCGCTTCCGCGGCGGCGACGGCCATCACGAAGAGCACGAATACCTGCCCGCCCACTCCGATGATCTGCGCCAGCGCGACGAACGTGAGGTTCACGGCGTTGAGCATGAGCTCGACGCACATGAAGATCACGATCGCGTTGCGGCGGAGCAGCACGCCTGCGACGCCGAGCGTGAAGAGAATCGCGGAGATGACGAGCGCGTCGTCGAGGAGCATGCTTAGAGCTTCCGCTTCGCGAGCACGACGGCGCCCACGATCGCCGCGAGCAGCAGTACGCTCGCGATCTCGAAGGGAATCAGGTACGCATCGAACAACGGAGTGGCCACCGCGCCCACGATGCCCCGCTGTTGCTGGAGCGCGGCTACCGAGCCCGGCGGCAGTTGGATCGACGTCGGGAGCGCCGCCTGGCCCAGCGGCCGGAGCAGGAACAGCATGGCACCGGCCAGCGCGACGGCCACGCCCAGCCCCAGCGGCCCCTTGATGTCGGTGGGTCCGGGACGGCCGAGGTTGAGCAGCATGATCACGAAGAGAAACAGGACCATGATCGCGCCGGCGTACACCAGGACCTGCAGCGCCGCAATGAACTGCGCGTCGAGCAGGACGAACATCGCCGCCAGCGCGAACAGGGTGACGACGAGCCAGAGCGCGCTCGCGACGGGACTCCGGCGCGTGATGCACAGCAGCGCGCTCACGATCGCAATCCCGCCGAAAATCAAGAAGACGGTGTGGGTCAACTACTCACCTTTTGGATCTGATGGATCCCACAAGGTCGAAACGGGATGTGTCTGCGCCGTCAGCCGCTCGAGATCGTAGACAAACCGGTCGCGCGAGTATTCCGAGTTCTCGTAGTGCACGCCGACGTGGATCGCCTCTTCGGGGCACACTTCCTGGCAGTAGCCGCAGAAGATGCAGCGGAACTCGTCGATCTCGTAGATCAGCGGATAGCGGTGTCCCTGTTCGTCCTCGCCCGGGACGAGCTTGATGCAGTTCGCCGGGCAGATCTGCGGGCACAGCCCGCAGGCGACGCACTTGGCCCTGCCCTGCTCGTCGGTGAGCATGCGGTGCGTGCCACGCCAGCGCGACGACAGCGTCCAGTCTTTGGAGGACTTCTCTTCCGGGTACTGCATCGTGACCTTGGGCCGGAGCAGGTGGCTGAACGTGAGCGCCATGCCCTTGAGCGTCGCGCGCAGATAGGAGGTCTGCGCCGTTGGCCGCTTCATGACTTTCACGCCGATTGGCATTACGCGGTCTCCTGGGAGACAGAGCCCGATACGATGCGGCCGCGGTCGAGCCACAGCACCAGCACGAGCAGGAGCACGAAGTTGAGACCGCCGAGCGCCCAGGCCAAGCCGGGACCATAGTCCCAGCCCAGCTGCACGCGGAAGAACCAGATCGCCACCGCCAGGAGCGTGATATAGATGAGGGCGAGCGGCAGCAGCACCTTCCAGCCCAGCGCCATCAGCTGGTCGTAGCGGAACCGCGGCAGCGTCCAGCGCACCCAGACGAAGGTGAACAGGAAAAAGAACGTCTTGAGGCTGAAGAAGGCCAGCGTGGCCAGCGTCTTGATCACGCTCGGATCTCCGGTCGAATCCCAGGTGGTGAACGGAATGTCCCACCCGCCGAAGAACAGCGTCGCCATGAGCGCCGATGCGGTCACCATGTTCGAATACTCGGCGATGTAAAACATCGAGAACTTCATCGAGCTGTATTCGGTGTGATAACCGGCGATCAGCTCCCCTTCAGCCTCCGGCAAATCGAACGGCAGCCGGTTCGTTTCCGCAAACGCGCTGATGAAGAAAATCAGGAACGCGACCGTCAGTGGGACGATGAACCAGGCGTGCGCGGCTTGTTGTTGCGCGATGATTTGCGACAGCGTGACGTTGCCCGCGAACAGCAGCACCGCGACGGTGCTCATTCCCAGCGCGATCTCGTACGAGATCATCTGCGCCGAGGCGCGCAGCCCGCCGAGCAGCGCGTACTTGTTGTTCGACGCCCATCCCGCCAGCACGATGCCGTACACGCCGAGCGAGCTGATCGCGAGGATATAGAGGAAGCCGATCGGCAGATCGGCGACGACCATGGGGACGGCGCCCCACTTGGTCGGCAGCGGCGCGGCGAACGGGATGACGCCGAACGTGAGCAGCGCCGGCACGAACGACACGAGCGGCGCGAGCGTGAAGAGCGTCTTGTCGGCCATGGCCGGCGACGTCTCTTCTTTGAGGATGTTCTTCAGCCCATCGGCGGCCGGCTGCAGCAGCCCCTGCGGGCCCACGCGGTTCGGGCCGAGGCGGTCCTGCATCCACGCGCAGACGCGCCGCTCGAACAGGGTCAGCATCGCCACGCTTACCATGATCAGGTTGAAGACGACGAAGACTTTGATGATCGAGGAGACGAGGAAAAAAGTCATCGCGCGGCCTCAGCGACCCCTATCGCCGCGATCAGCTCACCGAGCACCCACGCGGCCGGTTGCGCCATGCCGGGAGCCGGCTTCGCCTGGGAGTAGCGCTGGTCCTTGCCGTCGCGATTGGTAAACGTGCCTTCTTCTTCAGCCACATTGGCGATCGGGAGAATCACGTCGGCGCGCCGGCACGGCGCGGTCTCGGCGAGGACCGTGCCCAGGTAGATCAACGCGCCGTTCGTCTCCACGGGGCAGTCGGGATCGTCGAGCACCAGCACGACAGCGGCGGTTTTCGCGGCCTCGAGTGCCTGTGCGTACTCGCGGGTGTAGCCAAGGTTCTCCGCGCCCTTGGCATTGGGCGCGCGCTCGGCGCGCAGCGCGAGATTCGGGACGCCTGCGAGCGGCGCCTCTTCCCCCATGACAACCTGGAAGGCGCCGGTCCAGCTGAAGCTCGACAGTAGCCGCTTTGCCAGGGCCAGCGCTTCCGACGACGCTCCCGGCGACACCAGGCCGACGGCCTTGCCCGAGGCGCCCCGCAGGATCCCCTGGACACGCGTGAGCGCCTCGTCCCAGTCGGTTGCCTTGAGCTCGCCGTCACGCCGCACCAGCGGCGCCTCGATGCGGTCGCCGCGATTCATCCACTTGTAGTGCATGCGGCCGTGATCGCAGATGAAGTAGCGGTTCACCTCGAGGTTCGACCGTGGCCGCACCCGCACCACGACTTCATCGCGCGTGTCGAGCGTGATGTTGCAGCCCTGCGAGCATCCGGTGCAGATCGAGGCCGTCTTGTCGAGCTCCCAGGCCCGGGCCTTGTGCAGGAAGTCCTTGGAGAGCAAGGAGCCGACCGGACAGAGATCGACCACGTTGCCGGCCCAGGGGTGGTCGAGCCGCGCTTCGGGGTGGATCCCGATGAAGGCGCGGTCGCCGCGCTCCGAGACGTTGAGCACCGGCTCCTGCGCCACGTCGTCCATGAAGCGGACGCAGCGCGTGCACAGGATGCAGCGGTTGGGCACGTAGAGCACGTCCGGCCCGAAGTCCTCCACCGGATTGAACCGCTTGGCGAATTCGGCGTAGCGCGTGCCCTGCCGGCCTTCCTGGAACACGAAGTCCTGCAGCTCGCACTCGCCGGCCTGATCGCAGATTGGACAGTCGAGCGGATGGTTGATGAGCAGGAACTCGAGCACGCTCTGGCGCGCGTCCTTCGCCGCCGGGGCTTGCGTCTTGACGACCATCCCTTCCGTTACGGTCGTCGCACAGGCGATCGCCAGCTTCGGCGCCTTTTCGATCTCCACCAGACACATGCGGCACACGCCCGCGACCGGCAGTCCCGGGTGATAGCAGTAGTGCGGAACGAGAACGCCCGCCTGCTTCGCCGCTTCAATGACGAGGGTACCGGCCGGAACCGACACCGGCGCGCCGTCGATGGTGAGATTGATGAGCTGATCAGGCATAGAAGCGGTGCTCTGGTTCGTTTGGACCGTGCCCTAAAGGGCCGGCTCGGCGAGAGCGCGCGTCCTGAAGGACGCCCGGGTCGACCCGCCCTTCAGGGCGCGTGCCTTGGCCGAGCCGGCGCTTCAGCGCACGGGTAACGAACTCGATGACGACCCGTTTCCTCTTCATCCGACCATCACCGGTTGGCGTTTACCCGCGAGATAGGCTTCGAACTCGCCGCGGAATTTCTTGATGCCGCTCACGATCGGCGCCGCGCACGAATCGGACAGGACGCAGATGGTCTTGCCCGTCATGTTCTCGGAGAGATCGAGCAGCAGATCGAGATCCTTGGTCTTGCCCTGCCCCGCCAGGATCCGCTCCATGATCTTGGTGGTCCACGCGGTGCCTTCGCGGCACTGGGTGCACTGCGCGCACGACTCGTGCGCGTAGAAGCGCGCGAGCCGCATGATCTGGTAGACCATGTCGGCCGAGTCGTCGAACACGATCACGCCGCCCGAGCCGAGCATCGAGCCGCTGGCGACGACGCCCTCGTAGTCGAGGAGACAAGCTTCGGTCTCTTCGCGCGTGAGGATCGGGACGGACGAGCCTCCCGGGATGCAGGCCTTGAGGGTGCGGCCCGCGGGCGGCCCGCCGCACATGTCGTAGAGCAGATCCTTGAGCGGGAACCCCATCGTGACTTCGTAGTTGCCGGGAGCTTCGTACCGGTGCTTTTGGGATTCGACAGGCAGAGCCCTTTGTACCAGGCCGCGCCACGCTTGAGGATGTGCGGGACCGCCGCGAGCGTCTCGACGTTGTTGATCGTCGTCGGCATGCCGAACAGCCCGGCGGCCGCCGGGAACGGCGGTTTGATGCGCGGATTGCCCCGCTTGCCTTCGATCGAATTCATCAGCGCCGTCTCTTCGCCGCAGATGTAGGCGCCCGCGCCGCGATGGAGATACACCTTGATGCTGCCGAACACGCCGGCCGCGTTCGCCTCTTCGAGCGCCCGCGTCATGATCGTCCACGGCTCGGTGAATTCGCCCCGGATGTAGATGTAGGCGATCTCGGCGCGGATCGCGTGCGCCGCGATCGCCGACCCTTCGAGCAGGGCATGCGGCGTCCAGCGCATGATCTCGCGGTCCTTGAACGTCCCCGGCTCCGACTCGTCGGCGTTCACGCACAGGTAATGCGGCTTCTTCTTTTCCTTGGGCATGAACGACCACTTGAGGCCCGTCGGGAAGCCCGCGCCGCCGCGGCCGCGCAGCCCCGACTCTTTCACCACGTCGGTGACCGCGTTCGGCTCCGTCTTAAGCGCCTGCGCGAGCGCCTCGTAGCCGCCGCGCTTCACCCATCCCTTGTAGGTGCGCGCATCGGCGTCCCCGAAGTGCTGGGACAGGACGACGGTCTCTTTGGGATGCGGTTTGT
>WNGO01013972.1_pt1 | contig 10726 bp, 25 predicted proteins | sample 5400511 | NCBI WGS metagenome assembly WNGO01 (sample SAMN13153380, study PRJNA577476) | soil metagenome | isolation source: 20 cm soil or saprolite under Garry oak tree replicate 2 | place: USA:California | collected 2016-06-15
ACGCGACTGCCCTCACACGTGCGCGCCCCCGCCGCCGCCCACGACCGCGGTGATGAGATGGCACATGCGCACGATGTGATCGAGCTTGCCGTCCGAGAGGACGTCGAGCAGCGAAAACCCGCTGATCCCGGCGGCCAGGCCGGCCAGGTGGTGGCTGCCGAGCGGAATGCTGATCTTGGGCTTGGGCGGCTTGCCGGCCTCCTTGCGTAGCAGGTCCTCGAGGATTGTCATGCACCACGGCCAGCTCTTCATCTTGCCGTGCTCGTCGCGCTGCCGAATCTGGCCGGCCATTTGTGCCTTTTTGGTCAACTCGACGGCGTCTTCGACCAGTTCCAGGAAGCGTTCCTCGGATAGACCGCTGTTGATGCGCATGTGCTGCAGCGTCTGGATGGTGCGCTGGGCGTTGTTGTCGTGAAAGCCGTGTTCCCGGGCCAGCACGAACGTCTCCAGGTTGGGGTCGACGTTCAACTCGCGCTTGCTGGGGGGCGCGTCGTCGTCTTTTTGAGCGATGTGATCCTGATCTATCAGTCCAGCGGGCGCCGCAGGCGCTTCGTTCGGCACGTCTGCACCGTTTTTTCCTGCCGTTTTTGCCCGGCGGGATATTCCGGTTGTCCGGTACCCGGTTTCCCGGTACCCGGTTTCCCGGTTAACCGGTACCCGTTGACTCTCGAGCGGAGTCCTCGGTGGAGTCCTCGGTGGACTCTCATCAGGACTCTCCGTTTCTTCCTCGGTTTCGTCGCCAGTGGTGCGTTGCTCGCGCTTGGCCTTGGCCCATTTGGCACGCTTCTTCAGCACGTCCACTTTCGAGTCGTTCCACTGCAGGTAGTCGTGGACGGTGTAGGCGCCCTCCTGGTCACCTGGCGTCCACAGCCCGGCTGCGACCAGCTCGTCCGCGATCTGCTCGAGCGGGGGCATGCCGCGACGGCCCAGGTGCAGTCGGCCGGCGAGCGTATCGACGTCGGCAACGCTGAGTACGCCGTCGCGTAGGAAGTGCGCCGACAAGATCACCGACGACATGTGCGTCAGGAGCGCGTCGTTGGTGAGCGTCTTGGTCTTGTCGTGAAACAGGTAGTTGTCGTCGAAGCGAGCGCTCATCGCCGTACCTTCCCGATGGCCAGCGCAGGAATGCGCACCCAGCGATGCAGCCCCAGGAGCCGATAGCGCCCCTGCCCCAGGTCCTGCCACAAGCGCAGGCGCACCAGGTCCTGCAATTCGTTGGCGGTGAGCTGATCATTGAACTCGGTCAAATCGAAGTCGAGATCGCGGCGGCCACTCATGCGACTGCGGCTGCTGATGATGCCGACGCTCAGCATGTAGGCGCCCATGACACCTGCCGCGTTGGTCGTGGCGCGATCGCGCACGTAGCCGACTAGGTCGCAGTTCCACTCGAAAGGCGTCATAGCCGTGCCCTCACGGCCGAAAGCTCCGCCCGAAATGCGCCCATGTGGGCATAGCGGTAGCCGGACTGGAAGGAGTAGGATTCATCCAGTTTCCTTTTGGCCTGGTATCCCGAGCTTTGCTCGGCAGTGGGATGCCAGGCCTGTTCTTTGGTTGACGCAATCCTACCGTCGAACGCCTGTGCTGTCAGTTCACCGGCGGCTTTACCGGCCGGGCGTTGTGACTGTTCACGTGACTGTGATGGCTTTGTGCTGCAGGAACAAGTTGGCGGCCGCACGCATGTATGCCCCCTGACACGGAGTTTTTCTTGATCGGTTATAGGCGCGGCCCGTTTGCCCCACGGACCGGCGCCATTTTTAGATAGCCAGTGCGAGCGCTGAGCTTTGCGTTGGCCGCGCGTGCAGATAACGGCCAGTCGTATCCAGCCGCGCGTGGCCGAGCGTGGCCTGCACGACGTGGACGGGCACGCCTGCCTCGAGAGCGTGTGTGGCGTGCGAGTGGCGCAGCCAGTGCGGGCTCGCCTCGAACCCGACCCTGGCCGCGGCGAGCGTGACGATGCGCCGTGCCTGGCGCTCCGACAGCGGCCCGTGCTTGCGCGAGTAGAACACCGCATCCTCGGCGCCGCGTTTTTCCCCACGCAACGCCGCAATATGCGGCCACAGTTCAGCCGGCAGGAGCACCACGCGCTCGTGGCTGCCCTTGCCATGCAGCAGGACCTGGAAGCGGCCCCCGTCGCGCGGCGCAATGTCGCACCAGCGCACGGCGCACGCCTCCGCGATACGCGCGCCGGTGGCGTACAGGAAGCGCAGCAGCGTCTTGTTACGCACGGCAGGTTCGTGCGCGACCATCGCGTGGTAGCTGGATTCCTCGAGGAAGCGGAAGCCGAGCGCGCGATCGGCCGGCTCTTTCCAGGCCGCGCCGACGTTGAACTGCAGGTAGCCCAGCTTGACGGCGAAGCCGAGCAGGGATTTGACGCTGGCGACGATCCGGCGGCGCGAGCTGGGCGCCAGTCCCAGCAGGCTGTCCTCGAAGCGGTACAGGTCCTCGAGACGGATGCTTGCAAGCGAAACACCGACCGTGCGCTGAAAACGCTCGATGTCGGTGCTGTAGGCGCGGTAGGTGTGGCGGCTGCGGCCGTGCAGCCACAGTTGAGTGAGACGTGAGTCGTTCTCGGCGCGGGCGAGCGCAGGCAGCATCGTGGGTCTCCCGACATGAACCGAACGCCACGGGGGTCTACGGTCGGTGGGGCGTTGCGTTCGGCGTTGCAAATGCCTGCTCACGGAAGGGCCGCCTTAGCTAACTCCACCGCGTGGCAGGCGCGTCAATAGTCAAACGGTCACGGATCGGTATGTTGTGTGCGGCTGTGCCGGCCCTCGCTCTCGGCTGAGCTGGCGCCACTTGCGCTTGCGCTCGCGCGCCGCGGGATCGGCCTTGCCGCGCGGCCCAACCCGCCCGGCGATCTCGTACAGCCCGTGCATGCGTCCATTATGTGACAGGTTGTAGGACGGTGCATGGCCGGCATGGCTGAATGTCCGGGTTGTTATCGGGTTGTCATCCAGCCCCAGCCCGTGTTGCAAACGCAGTTGCGCGGCAGGACACTATGAGGCGCATGGCGAAGGCCTCGGACACGAGCGGCGAATGGCGCCAGGTGACCGTCGAGCGGGCCAACAAGACCGGCGTGTGCGTGGTCGACGACGACGAGTGGCTCGACTACTCGCGTTTTTACAAGGGGCCCAAAGACCTGGAACGGGGCTGGACGGGCCGCCTCAAGATCGACGGCAAGTGGATCATGGAGATCGAGGGCGCGAGTGTGCGCGCCAGCAACTCGTCGGCGCACGACCAGGACCTGGACCAGGAGCGGCTGCTGGCCGGACTGTCGCTGTTGTGCGCGGTGATCTACTGCGGCAAGGGCGCCGATGATGGCGCGCTCGAGACCGCGGCGACAAGATTCCGCGAATGGATCGGCTGATCATCGCGGCCAGCGTGTGGTGCGGCCTGAGCGTGCTGGTTGCCTGGGCGTTCAGCCGCTGGTTGCGCTTTCAGCGCGCTGCTGACGAGCGGGATGCACGCGCCGCGGCGCTAGCGCCTCATCCGCGATGCGATGCGCGAGCGGCATATCGCTGAGGCCTCGGAGCTTCCCGATCGCCGCCCGCAGTTGCTCGATTCGCACTGGTGCTTCGCCTGGGCATTCAGGCAGCGGCCTCCCGTCAAGTGCGTCATGAATCTGCTGTCCCCATTGCCGTAGTTGCTGGACCTCGGCGCGCAGTTGGGCCACCTGTCGCGCTTCAAGCCCACAGTCGCAGCCAGCGCAGGCATCACTGTCTGGCCCGCGTCCGCAGGGCGTGATCTCGAGTCCTGCGCTGCTGGTCTTGTCAGACATTTAGGTCTGTCGGCGGATGGGCGTGCGGCGCGGCGGTAGCGGCGCCGGCACAAACGCCGCCTTCGGTTCTTTCGGCCTGGCCCACTGCTCGCGGCGGCGCGCGGTCGCCTGATCCCGCCAGCTCGCCGGGCAATCGCGCGAAAAGACTTCAAGCCACGTGCGATCAAACGGGTCCCAAACTTGTAGCCAGCCCTTTTCGCGTGCCCAGCGGACGTTCACATCGGCAGCGCTAACCAGTCGGCGGGCGTGCGATGCGAGCTTCGCGCCACTCACGGAATGCGCGGATCAATCCCCACACCTGCGCGTCTTCGAGTTCGAGTACCGGGCCGCGCAGAAACTCGATGAGGAACGCATCGGTCAGGCTCGCCTCGCTGGCATGGACGATATTGCGGGCAAGGTCTTCGGCTTGTTCGATGGTCAACTGCGCCTTGCCGTCAGGCACCTCGATCTGCACCATCGGAATGGCGTTGTCCCGACCGTAGAGCGTGGTCACTGTGATCGCGTGTGCTGTGTCAGACATTCGGCAATTAGCTCCGGCCAAGCGCTGTGCTGGCCTCGTGCGCAAGTAGACCGAGCACTACCTGCTTGGCGCGGTGGCGCGCTTCATCGCCCGATAATCCGAACTCGCCGGCGAGCGGCATAGCCACTTTGAGCATCTCGGGCAGCACGAACAGGTGCTCAAACCGCGAATTCCAGCGCGTAGCCTGCGGGTACTTCACCCAGATGCGCTTGCCGTCAGCGTCCCGCTCGATCACGTAGGCGTGCAAGATGCTCATGCCGGCCTGGTCTTCGCCGGTGATGACCAGTGTGTCCTGGACCAGGTCCGGTGGCAGATCGTGCACCTGAGTGACCCCATAGGTCTTGAGCGTCTGCCCTTCCGGCAGCCTCGCCGACCACATAGGCAAGGCGAGCACCGCGCACGATGGCTCGGTCTTGGCAATCAGCAGGCGAGCCATCGGAGCGATGATGAAGCCTGGTCCAACGGCTAGCCCGGCAATGATCAGCCCGCGTGGGTGCATCGGCTTTCCGTCCTGATCGAAAGCGCAATCGGCCATGTGCAGCATGGCCAGGTCGTCATTCGGGTCAGGGTCGCGCAACTTCACGTCGAGGACCATCTCGACGAGCCCATTGAGCGTCGTGATGTCTGGCATCGTTACGTCGGCAGCGGGTGGCCGCTTGAGAGCAGCGGGCCGCGCGTGCGGACCGCCTGCCTGGCCCTGCAGGGAGGACACTCGCCGCAGTCGACCGGCACGTACAGGTCGGGTCGCCGCGGATTGATCACGTGGCGACCGTGGTTGTGGCAGGGCTGCGCGCTTTCGACATGCGCTATGCCGCGCTCCGACAGCACCTCGATGGGCCCGCCGGCAATGTCGATCGCGTCGGCCGCGTGCCACCAGCTCGGAATCTGCCCGAGCTCGTCGGGCCGGATGGCGCGGTGCACGCACAGCGTCCCGCGCATGCGAAAGCGGCGCTCGCGGCTCGGCTCGCCGGCGTCCTCGAGCGCCTGGTCAGCCAGCTTGTGCGCGTGTCGCCACTGTCGCTCGGTCCACTTGTCCGTACCGATCTGCTTGTCGCGGCGGTCCCACAGCGAGATCGACGCGAGCCACACGGGCTCGCCGCCAAAGGCGTCGTTTCAACGATTGACGGTCAGCCCAACCGTGGCGTTCTCGCCGGTTGGCGAAATGACGCTCTCGAAGTGTTCGCCCTGCACCTGGCGCGCACGCGCGGCCGGCGCGGCCATCGCCTGGCGCTGCAGCTTGGTCCAGTCTGGCATCAGAAACAGGTCTCCTCTCTCTACATCGGCAGCGGGTGGCGGCGCGGCTGGAAGGCGTGCACGAACCAGGTGTTCTTCGGGCCGGCCATCTGCAGCATGTGGCCGAGATGCTCGGCGCACGCCATGAGCATGACGCTCGGCGCGACAGCGCACCAGTCGGCCATCTGCTGGCAGTCCTCGTGGTTACACGGTGGCGGCGCCTGCTCGAGAATGTCCTGCAGGGCCGCGTAGTCGGGGCGGCTCATTCGTCATGTCGCCTCTGAAAGGCGCGCGTCACTTCGAGCGAGCGGAGCAGCAAGGTGCGTTCCTTCTCGCTGAGCGTGGCGAGTTCTGTATTGCTGGCTCGATGCACTGCGGGCGGGTCATCGTAAACAAGGATCGTTGAGCATCGAGCGCATGCGCTGAAGTCACCTGGATTCGGCTGCGCCCCTTCAAGCTCGACATCGGTCGCCGCATCCAGGTTCTCACCACAAGCGGGGCACGGGGCGCCGTGTTCAAAGTGCGTCACCTTGTCAGACATATGCGCGCGCCACCGTGCAGCCGCAGAAGCGCTCGCCATTCCAGGCGATGCACCAGGTGCCGCCGCGGACGACCTGATCGCCGTGCAGGACCTGGCGATGCGCACACGCCAGGCAGCGCGGCTCGTCGTTCATACGGGTGGGGGGCATAGCAGCGCCTGGAGCTGGGCGCGGTAGTCGCGGTAGGCCACTTCCAGGCGCTCGCCGCAGCGCTCCAGGTCGACCAGCGCCGGCTGTTGCGGATGGTTGATCAGGTGCAGGTAGGCGCCCGTGTGGAAGGCGTCCAGGGCGCCCTCCAGGTGGTCGCGCATGATGCCCATGCGCAGAAACAAGCCGGGCGCGCTCATGGGTGTCGAGCATCGCCGCTGGCCGGTTGCGGATGCAACCTTCCGACAAGAGCGACCATGGCTCACTCGTCATCCTCAGCCGCAATCTCATCCAGCACTGTTCGCAGCCGCTCGATCTCGGCGCGTGCTTCGAGCAGCTCGCTGAGCGGCGCGGTGTTGCACTCACGGCAGGCATACACCCCGCAGTGGACGTAGTGGCCGCACACCGCCTGGTACGCGCCAGTCGGGACGGGCGCCATCTGTTCGCGTTGAGCCCAGCCGCGCGGCGCGCTCACGCCAACGCCAACTCACGCTGGGCACATGCGCGCCAGGTGCGCACGCGAAAGAGTCGCAAGCAGCGTCCACAGCGCCAGCGATAGCCAGGGAAGCGGCGCACGCGCGCGAAGTGATGGCGCGCCAGCGGATCGTGCATCTCGCTCGTCACAGCGGCAGGACGAGCAGGCGGCCGAACCAGTCGCCAAGCACTTCGATGTCCTGGTCGGTCAAGCTGACGAACTCGGGCACCTTCGAGCGCACGATGAGCGCCGGGCCGACGATCGTCTGCCCGAGCAGCGGCGAGAACGGGTTATAGGGCAGCTCCTTGCGCTGGCCGTCCTCGTCGGCCAGCCCGATCAGGTTGCGCGCGTTGAGCTGCGCTGGCAGCGCAAACGGCTCCAGGTAGCCGTCCAGCAGGTCGTGCAGCGCACGCGCGTCGTTCCTGACTTCGGGAAAATCCTCGATCTGGCCGTTCGCGCTCAGCCGCACCAGGCGGATGGTGCCCTCTACTGTGCTTGCCATGGCTCCATGGCTACTGTGCTTGCCATGGCTCCATGGCTACTGTGCTTGCCATGGCTCCATGGCTACTGTGCTTGCCATTCGCCCGTCAGTGCCGCGCGCAGGTAGAAGTGCGCATTCAGGCGTGCCGCCCGGGTGCGGTGCAAGCACCGCCGGCAGGCATACCAGCCTTTCCAGCCATCAGTCAGCGAAAACGTCGCCGCGCGATCGCACGTGCAGCAGGCGACCACAAAGCCATCCATCATCAGTGGTCCATCTCGCGCACCCAGCCCATCTCGGCGGTCAGGTGCAGCAGCGGTGTGTCGGGCTGGTCGAAGATGGGCTGCAGTTGGCGCCCGAAGCCCTCGACGATCTGGCGCTGCGTGTCGCTCAGATTGGGATGCCGCCAGGCGAGCTGCAGGCACGCCAGCAGCACGTAGGCCTCGAACGGCTTGATCGTGAGCGGCACGGCATCGCGGTACTTGCGCTGCAGCAGCTTGATTTCCTCGGCCATGTCGCGCGCGTCGATCGCGTACAGCCGCGCGCGTGCATCCGCAACGCTTTTCGGGGGGTCCACGAGCCCGAGTCTAACGCCGCGCGGCGCTGTCCGGAAGGGGCTCCAGCAAAGCCGAAACCTCGCCCATGAGCTCGCCCCAGCGATCGCCAAACAGGTCGAACTCGTCTCGCGCAACCCACTCTTTGCGCGCCTGGTCGAGGACATACATGGCCGCCGCGGCGCCCATCCAAAAGACGCTCATAGTCGCGTTCAGTTCGTGCTCGGTGGGCACGTAGTCGCCGGCTTGGCGGTGCAGGTAGTCCAGAAAGGTGCGGCAGCAATCACACGAGCAGCACCAGCAGCACCACGCCGACCAGCCCAAAGCCCGGGCCGGCGTAGCTGTAGCCGCCGCGGTAGCCCCAGCCGCCGCCGGCCAGGGCGACCACCAGCAGCACGATCAGAATGAGCGCCAGCGTGCTCATCGGCGTCTGCCCTTCGGTCGATTCAAACAGGTGCGCCAGTGCGACGTGCCGAGCCGCTCGCCCGCGCCGTTGACGTCGAACGGGCAGCGTTTCCTGTTCGCCCGGGTCTGCCCCCACCAGATGCTCGCGTGGCAGCCCTCCTGCCGACAGAAGCTGATCGGCGCGCTCGCATCAACCTCGAGCGCATCGTTCGGGTACGCCGCCCACGTCTCCGCATATGTCGGCATTGCGTATGCACCCCCGTGCATGGGCCCATCCTACGCCGTCATGTGCGCGGCCCGGAGGCCCCTGCCCTGTAAGCTGCGTACCCGCATGACAGCGCGCACGGTCGATGAGCTGCAGCCGTGGGAGGAAGCGCGTTTACGCGAGGCCTACGACAACCGGCTGCCGCGCGAGTCGGATGGCACGAAGCGACAGAGCAAAGAGGACTTCATCGCCGGCTGGCTGGCATGCCTGGAAGCCCACCACGTCGGCGGCGCCTTCAAGCCGCGCGTCGATCAGTGACGACGAAGTGCGTCAGGACTTGCGAAACAAGAGCCAGTCGCGCTTGACGTCATCGGTCGATTTGGCCATGCCGACGTAGCGGAAGCCGTACTCCGCGAGCAGACTCCGCACCGCCGGCCGCGCCGATTTGAACGGCCTGAGCATGAATATCCCGCCAGGTGCCGTCGTGCGGCGTATCTCTGGCAGTCCTTCGCTGATCAACGCCAGATAGTCCTCGTCCGTTTCCCACACGGGACCAGTCGCGTGCAAGGTGCGCCCGTGCGATCGGAAACGCCACTCGGTCATGCCGTGGCGCAGGCCTCCGAGCAGAACATGCGAAAGCGGGGCTGCCCGTCCACGAGCTCCGGCGGCGGCACCTTGAGTGTGGTGTGGTCAACCTTGCCCGCGCAGCGCTCACATACCCACTTCGCCTTCTCGAGGAACGCCGCGAACGCTCCGCGCAGCGTGTCCGGCGTTTCTCGCTCGAGCAGCTCCTTCACGTCGCTGCGCAACGGCACCGCGCGCTCGATGTTCCGACTTTCCGTCCTCATGTGTGGTGAAGAAATCGGAACTTCCGCGGGCGGCACCCAGCGGAACACCGCGCTCCGCGCTGGCCAGGTCGCCATCTGCTCGTCCGCCACATGCTCGAAGTACACGACCTCGTCGTGCGCCGTCTTTTTCCGCTCAGCCATCGCTTGGCTGCTTGCGCCACGCCGCCTCGACGCCTTCAACGAACGACCCGGCGACGAGATAGGCCGTCTTACGCTGCGCCCCGAATAGCAAGCACGTCTCGATCACCCATGCGCCTGCGCGTGCGAGCCGGGCGTCTTGCTCGGGCGTGAGCTGCTGCTGCGTCAGCCGCGGTTTCTTGCGCTCAGCCATGCCTCGCCTGTCCAGCGATGAAGTGCGCCGTGTTGCGCTCACCATGCAGCCAGGTTGCGCTGCAATGCGAGCACGGCGCATCGGCGGTGCGCTGGAGCCGTGCGCGCAGCTCGTCGCGTTCGATCTCAGCCGCCTGCAGCAACTCGAGCGCCGTGTTGAGCTGCGCCTGGTTGTCCTCGGCGATGCGCCGCCAGGTCCAACGCCGCTCAGCCATCCAGTTGCTGCGGCAAGGCGTCCTCAGTGAGAAAGCCGTGCTCGACCGCGGCCCGGTAGACGTCGTTGATCGCCGCGTAGTTCAGCTCGTTCTTGGCCACATACGCCGCGGCCAACAACTCGAGCGCATTGGCCATGCGCCGCCACGTGTCCAACTCGTCGGTCGGCGCGATGCGCGGCCCACCATCCTCAACTGCCATGCTGCCCGACCCTAGCCCCGCGCCCCCGTCGCCCGCGACTCCGCTGCCCTTTCAGCCATCGTCGTCGGTACGCCCCGTCACCACCGTCGCTGCCTTGCCGCGCGGCCGCTCCGGGCAGCCCTCGTGTAGCCGCGCGAAGCCGCCCAGCAGCTCGACCATCTCATCCACCTGCACCCAGCCCACCACGCGCAGCGTCGACCCACACTCCGAGCACGACGCCGTGTACGGGTCCGGCCCGACCACCACGTGCGCCCCACTCGGCCGCTCAGCCACGACATGCAACTCTACGCTCCGCGTGCGCGCGCACACTCCGTGGACTCCGTGTGCACCGTGACACTGTGTCACCGGGACGCTGTGTCTCCGCGCCTCAGCGGCCCCGGTGTCTCCGCGGCAGACCTCCACCCCGAATCACCGAGCGCTCTCTGCTGGGTCTCTGAGCTGATTCACCAAGCGCTCTGTGTCGGGTCCTCACGTGGTGAATCCGGGCCGCCGCCCGTCCCAACACCCCCCATTCCCTTGGCGTTGGTCCTGGTCGTGGGCGCTGGGACAGGGTGCTCGCGGAGGGGTGCCCCTGTTTGGTGTGGTCGCGGTGCTCTTGCGAATGGCCGATAAGTCGGGTTATCGGCCATTCGGCCCCTGGCCATTGAGAACGCGGAGCTGGGATTGGGAGGGGCTGGACCAGGGCATTCGGGGCGCTCTGGACCTGGATGACGTCCCGTGGCACGGGGTTCCTGGGGCTCTCGGAGACGCTGAGACTCCGTGGACCAGGCGAGCGAGCGACGGGCTGGCGCTGTTGTCGG
>WNGO01003068.1_pt1 | contig 10725 bp, 8 predicted proteins | sample 5400511 | NCBI WGS metagenome assembly WNGO01 (sample SAMN13153380, study PRJNA577476) | soil metagenome | isolation source: 20 cm soil or saprolite under Garry oak tree replicate 2 | place: USA:California | collected 2016-06-15
TACTCGAAGGACGAAGACGACACCCTCTCGGAGCAGCAGAAGCGAGCGCTTCGAGCGGTGGTTGAAGGCATCAAAAAGGAACGGTCGGCCTAAAGGAGTGGGTCATGGATCAGAAAATCTTTGCCGAGTTGCTGGAATCGGCCAATGAAGCCCTCGAGCATGCCAAGGGCAAGCGGGAGCTGCGAACAACCGAGCTACCTCCTCCGCCCAAGCCTGTGGATGGTGGCGGCATTAGAAGGCTCCGGACACGCCTGAAGATGTCCCAAGCAGTGTTTGCCCGTTACCTGAACGTCAGCACGAAGCTCGTGCAGGCCTGGGAGTCCGATCGCCGGACGCCCGAGGGGCCGGCGCTGCTGCTTGTTAGGCTAGTGGAGCAGAACCCTGCTTTGGTTCTGTCGCCTTGGACGCTGGTGAAGCGTGGTCGCCAGCGGGCCAAGAGGGACCCGAGGAGCATGGATCGGGCGCGCAGGGTTCGGACGAGAGCATGACCGAAGATCGTGCTGCGTGTCGCCCCCGCCGTTCTCGGACGTGCAGCCCGGTGTGAGGTTCCATGGTCGTCTTCATGAATCGTATCCCGAGTTCTAAGGCGCGTAGCCGCTCTCCCTTCGCGGCCGCATCCTTGGCAGCAGCTTGACGTTGACAATCCAGCTCACAGACACGACTGTCACGCTGGGGCCTGTGCTGCTCACGTTTGGCAAAGAGCCGAGGATGGGACCATGTTAGTTCGTAGCACCCTCGTCGTCTCCACTTTCTGTATCGCATCGCTCGCCGCGCAGGAGCCGGCTCACCCGCCGGTGGTCGGCCGCTGGGACCTGACGGTCAGCGGCGGCGAAGGCCGTCACCTGCCCTCCTGGCTCGAGGTCCACTGGTCCGGCGCTCGCGTCCTGGTGGGGCAGTTCGTCGGTGTCGTCGGCAGTGTCCGGCCGATCGCCCGGCTCGATTTCGCGAACGACACGTTGCGCTGGTCGCTCCCGCCGCAGTGGGAGGGCGGGAAGGGCGATTTCCAGTTTACGGGCGTCTTCGCGGGCGACTCGCTCGCGGGTTCGCTGACCACGTCGGATGGGCGCCAGCTCGCCTGGAGCGGTCATCGCGCGCCGGCGCTCGAGCATAAGGGCGTGGTACAGTGGGGCGCGGCGCGGCGGCTCTTCAACGCGCGCGATCTCACCGGTTGGCATGTGGTGGGTGGCGAGAATCAGTGGAAGGCGGTCGCCGGCGTCCTCACGAATACGCAGCGCGGCGGCAATCTCGTGACGGACGCGACGTACAGCGACTTCAAGCTGCACCTCGAGTTCCGCTATCCCAAGGAGGGCAACAGCGGCGTGTATCTGCGTGGCCGCTACGAGGCGCAGATCGAGGACTCGGTCGTGAGCAGCGCGAGCGGCGAGGCCACGGGCGGCGTCGGCGCGATCTACGGATTCCTGATTCCCAACCAGAATGCGGCAAAGGGCGCCGGCGAGTGGCAGACCTACGACATCACGTTAGTCGGCCGGATGGTGACCGTGGTGCTCAACGGCACACAGGTGATTTGCCGGACGAACATTCCTGGACCCACTGGAGGGGCGCTCGACAGCTCTGAGGAGAAGCCGGGGCCGATCATGCTGCAGGGGGATCATGGGCCGGTCGAGTTTCGCAACATCGTGGTGACGCCGGCGCGGTAGCTCGCCCCATGACGACTTACCGCAGCACAGCGTGGACGGCACTGGACTGGTTGGCGCGCGCGCTGGCGCTGGCCGCCGCGTACTTCGTGGTCGCCAAGATCGGCCTACGCTACGCGACGATCGGACCCTCCATCTCCCCGGTGTGGCCGCCCACGGGCCTCGCCGTGGCCGCGCTGGTTCTGCTGGGCCCCCGCTATTGGCCGGCCGTCCTGCTCGGCGCGTTTCTGGCGAATGCGACGACGAGTATTCCGCTCCTCGCCGCGGCTGGCATTGCCTGCGGCAACGCTAGCGAAGCGGCGGTCGCCGCCTATCTGCTCCGGAGCCGAGCCGGCCAGCACGGGGTGCTCGATGATCTCCTCGGTGTGCGCACCCTCGTGGGCGTCGCGGCACCGGTGGGGGCGTTGGCGGCTGCCGCCATCGGTGTCACGAGCCTGTGGCTGGCCCATGTGGTAGCAGGACCGGGCGTCTGGTCCGCCCTGAGCCTCTGGTGGGCAGGTGACTACCTCGGCGCCCTGGTGGTGGCGCCGGTCTTCCTCACCTGGCTGGGTCCGGCTGGCCGGCACATCGCCTGGCGTACGGCGCTCGAGCTGTCTCTCCTGGTGGGCGGGGCCGTGCTCGCGATCATGGCGATCTTCGGGGGCCTGCTGCCGGTATCGCTCCTCCCGCCGGTCGAGTACCCCTACCTCTTGTTCCCCTTCGTGGTAGGGGCTGCGCTGCGGTTCGGCCCCCGGGGGGCCTCGCTCCTGACCCTGACCGTGGCGACGCTGGTCGTCGGCTACACCGTGCGGGGCGGCGGTCCCTTCGTCATGCAGACCGTGCCGAGCACCAATACCGCGCTCATGCTCTACATCGGCATCCTGGCCATCACCGGATTGTCCCTGGGCCCTGCCACGGCCCGTAACGAGCGGGCGGAACGTGGGCTGCGAGAGGCCAACGAGCGTCTCGCGGCCGTGATTCAAAGCTCGCCGCTCGCCATCTACACGCTCGACCCGACGGGTTCGGTGCGGACCTGGAATCGAGCAGCCGAGGCGCTCTACGGGTGGCGCGCGGAGGAGGTCATCGGCCGCCCGCTGCCGACGATCGCGCAGGATACGGAGGACCATCTGCGCTTGCGCCACCGCGTGTTGCGCGGCGAAGCGCTGCGGGGCGTGGAGGTCACGCGAGGCAGGAAGGACGGGACGCCGGTGAACATCAGTCTTTCCGTTGCTCCGCTGCATGATGCCGCGGGGCGGGTTACGGGGATGCTGTCGATCGCGGCGGACCTGACCGAGCTGCGACAGCTCGAAGGGCAGTACCGCCAGGCGCAGAAGATGGAGGCGGTCGGGCGGCTCGCCGGCGGCATCGCGCACGATTTCAACAATCTGCTGACCGCGATCATTGGGACGACCGCCCTGGTGCTGGAAGATCTGGGGCTCGAGTCCCGAGTTCGCCTGGACATCCAGGAGATCGAGAAGGCCGCCAAACAGGCCGCCGGGCTCACGCGTCAGCTGTTGATCTTCAGCCGGCAGCAAGTGCTCGAGCCCCGCGCGCTCGACCTGAACGCGTTAGTCGGCAACCTGGAGAAGATGTTCCATCGGCTCATCGGCGAGGACATCGAGCTGCGGACGAAGCTGGCCGCTGCGCTGGGGGCGGTGCGAGGCGATCCGGGCCAGCTCGAACAGGCGATCGTGAACCTGGTGGTGAATGCCCGGGACGCCATGCCAAAGGGAGGACGTCTCACGATTGAGACGGCGGATGTCGAGCTCGATCGCAGCTATGTCGCAGCGCATGTACCAACCCAGCCAGGCCGGTACGTCCTGCTCGCCATCAGCGACACGGGCGTGGGCATGGATGACGCGACCAAGGCGCGCCTGTTCGAGCCCTTTTTCACGACCAAAGAGCCGGGGCGGGGTACGGGGCTCGGGCTCGCGACAGTCTATGGTATCGTCAAGCAGAGCGGCGGGTACATCTGGGCGTACAGCGAGCTGGGTCACGGCACCACCTTCAAGATCTACTTGCCGCGCGTGGCCGAGACTCCGGCGGCGCCGGAGTCGACGACGGCTTCACCCACCGCACTGCGCGGATCGGAGACGGTGCTCGTCGTGGAGGACCAGGACGACGTGCGCAAGCTGACCAAGCGTGTCCTGGAGGCTCGGGGGTACGCGGTCCTGGCCGCTCGGCACGGCGCCGAGGCGTTGGAGATAATCGCCCACCATCCGACGCAGATCCATCTGATGATCACGGATGTGGTGATGCCCGGGATGAACGGCCGCGAGGTGGCGCAGCTCGCCTGCGCGAAGCGGAGCGACCTGAAAGTGCTCTTTGTGTCGGGGTACACCGGTGAGGCGGTGCTCCAGCACCGCCTGCTCGAACCGGGCGTTGCGTTTCTCCAAAAGCCCTTCACGCCGGACGCGTTGGCGCGCAAGACTCGCGAGGTGCTCGATGACGCCAAGGGAACGTAGCTCTCATGCGCGGGCATACAACGCGGCCCTGCTCCTCGTCGTGCTTGCCTGCGCAGCGCACTCCACGGCGCCCGCCCCAGGAGGAGGTCCGCCGGGCGCGCACGACTGGACGCGCTTCGGCTGGGACGCCGGAGGGTCGAACGCCCCGCCCATAGCAACAGGGATGACCGCGGCGAACGTCGCTACCCTGGTGCGGCAGCAGGTCGCGATCGACGGCACGGTGGACGCGTCCGCGATCTACCTCCACGGCGTGCCCGTCAACGGCAGTACCCACGACGTCTTCTTCGTCACCACGACCTACGGCAAGACGCTCGCCATCGATGCCCAGAATGGCGCCGTCTTGTGGCGCTATACGCCAGCCAACTACGCCTCGTGGGCGGGATCGGCACAAGTCACGACCGCGACCCCGGTTGCCGACCCGAACCGTCAGTTCGTATATGCGGCCGCGCCGGATGGGGCGATCCGGAAGTTGACGGTGGCGGACGGCAGCGTGGTCTGGACCACCGCGATTACCCTGCGGCCAGGAAGCGAGAAGATCGCGTCGGCTTTGAACTACTTCAACGGCCGCGTCATCGCCACCACCACCGGGTACGTCGGCGATGCGCCTCCGTATCAGGGGCACGTCGCGGTCCTGGACGGCGCGACCGGCAATCTCCTGTCCGTGTGGAATTCCCTGTGTAGCAACCGGCCGGGGCTCATCGATCCTGCATCCTGTGCGCAGTCCGGCTCTGGGATCTGGGGCCGCACCGGCGCCGTCATCGACTCCTCGAGCGGCACCATCTTCGTCGCCACCGGCAACGGCCTCTGGGACGGTGGCGCCAACTGGGGCGACGCCGCGCTGGAGCTCGATGCCGACGCCACCCACCTGATCGGGAACTACACGCCGACGAACACCGCTGCGCTGAACGCGGGCGATACGGACCTCGGATCGACGGCACCGGTCCTGCTCGGCGGCGGCTTGATAGCGCAGAGCGGGAAAGACGGGCTGATCCGGGTGCTCGACTGGGGCGCGATGAGCGGCGTAACCCCGCACCAGGGGGGCGAAGGGCAGGTCGTGTCCACGCCCAGTGGCAGCGGCCTGTTCAGCGCGCCGGCCGTGCTGCGCGGCGCGACGGGCACCTGGCTCTTCGCGGCGGACGGCGGCGGTACGGCGGCATGGCGGTTGAGCAACGGCCAGCTGCAGCCGGTCTGGGGAAATCAGAACGCCGGGACGAGCCCGGTCATCGCCGACACGCTCCTCTTTGTGTACGACCCGAACGGGGGCGGACTGCGCGTGTACCGGTCGGACACCGGGGTGCAGCTCGCGGACCTCGCGTGCGGGGGTGGACACTGGAATAGCCCGATTGTGATCGACGGGAAGATCGCGCTCCCGGAGGGGAACTCGAATGCCCACGCCACGAGCGGCGTGCTCGACATCTGGCGCTTGCCCTGAGAGCGGTCTTCTATTGAGCCTTGCTCTCGAACTTGTTCGCGATGCGCTCGATCGCGCGCACCAAGCGGGTGGCCAGCGTGAGGAGGTAAATCACTGCCGCGAGCCAGATCAGACCGGCGAGATAACCAACCCCCCAAAACCCGTGTCCCCAATACATAGGCCGCCTCGGAAGAAGTTGACCTAAGGTCCGACCAAACCCTACAGAGAGGCTGTACTGCGGGTTTCACCTCTGGCAGTCGTGACCAGCCTGTCCGTATAGGGGTGAGTGTTGGGGATGTCGTGTGGTCGGCCGTTCTCCGCGTCCCAGTAGACGTCGGCGTAATGCCAGGTGGCGTGGTGGTAGACGTGCCAGGGCTGGTTGCGGCTGCGCACCAGGTCGGCCCACGTGGCGGCGTTCAGAAACAGGGCGCGATCGCGCGCGGCCTCGCTGCCGTCGGCGGGGCGGAGCGAGCCAAAGTTGGCGAGCGCCGGGCCGTGGCCCGCGGCGTCCCACCGCGCGGACGCCGGCAGCGCGAGCAGGGCGGCGGTGACGAGGGTGGCGCGGCTCACAGCTTCGGGGTCCATACCCCCACTATGATCGAGTCTTGGGCCGCGGGTTGGCACGACAGCAGGGCGGGCTTTTGCGACTGTGGGTAACGGAAAAGCCGGAGAGCTCGACGCTCCCCGGCTTTCGTAGCGTAGCGACACGGGCTACGCAGAGACCCCACAGTATTAAGATCATAGGGCGCGGCCACCGAGTCAACAGCCCGCAAGCGGGGGTGCTGGTGGCGGGATTCGAACCCGCAAGGGCTTACGCCCAGAGATTTGTGGGGTCTCTGCGTTTACCAGTTTCGCCACACCAGCACCTTTTCGGCTGCGAACCCTGGCAATCCCGAAGGCCAAGACGCGACATCCCACACGTGCTGCCGCCCGCGACGGCACGATACGCGCGCGCCTGCAGACGTATTGCATCCGGAAAACGCGGGTCGGATCGAAATCCCGCCACCATCGTGCAATGGACCCGCTCATCACCGCTGGCATAATGCTGCGGCATGTGTATCGTCTTGTCGCGTCCGACTCAAGTAGCCAGGCCGCCAAGCTTGACAAAGGAGGAACTGGTAATGAAAAGCCAACGTATACGGACGATTGCCAGCGTTGCCGTGCTCGTCAGTGCCTTGGGCGGCAGCGCCATGTCCGCCCAGGACAAGTACGCCTTGAAGGTGCCGGGTGGGCTCGCGTTCTCCGAGTTCAGGGGATACGAGGCCTGGCAGGTTGTCTCCATCAGTCAGGACGGACCCCTGTTTGCTGCGATCCTCGCTAATCCTGTGATGATCGAGGCCTACCGGGCCGGCGTGCCGGGGAACGGCAAGCCTTTCCCGGACGGCTCCAAGATGGCGAAGATCCATTGGAGCCCGAAAAAGCTGGAGACGTTCCCCGCCGCGACGGTGCCAGGCACGCAGCATGACGTCGACTTCATGGTGAAGGACAGCAAGCGGTTCGCAGACAGCGGTGGGTGGGGATGGGCCGCGTTCAACTATAACGCGGCGTCCCGCACCTTCTCGCCCGGCACCACAGCCGACGTGCCGCCGCAGGGGAACGACGCCAAGTGTGGATTGGGGTGCCACACGATCGTGAAGACGAGAGACTACGTCTTCACGGATTACCAGAGCCGCTGAAGCGCAAAGCCCGAGAGCTCGACGCTCCCCGCACGGCTGACCCCGGGCGCAAGCCCCGGGATCACCGCAGGGATCGTCGCGTCACAATGTAAGGTTCCAGTCAGGGCCGCAACCTTTTGCTGCGGCGCTGCATCCAAGGGGGTATCCTCGCCCCCATGGCCACCATGTCGAGACTCGCCGTCCTCCTCGCCGTGCTGTGTGCCCCTTCCTTGGCAGCGCAGAACATCCATCCGACGCCGGCCCCGGAAGTCCAGGCGGTGCCGCTGCACGAGGAGATTCATCTGGACGGTCGGCTCGACGAAGCGGTGTGGCATAGCGCGCCGGCGGCGAGCGGCTTGCGCCAGGCACAGCCGCACGAGGGCGAGCTCGCGACGCAGCGCACGGAGGTCCGCTTCGCGTTCGACGGTGCGGCGCTGTACGTCGGCGCCCGCATGTACGACGACTCGGGGGCGCGAGGCGTGCGCACCCGCCTCGTGCGGCGCGACGCGGACATGAACTCCGATTATCTCGAGGTGATTTTCGATACGTACCACGATCACATCGGCCGGCTGTTTTTTCAGGTCAATCCATCGGGCGCGAAATCCGATGCCAATGGTCTGGGCGGTGGTGAAGACCCGTCGTGGGATCCGGTCTGGGAGGTGAAGACCGCCATCGATTCGCTCGGTTGGACTGCGGAGCTGCGCATTCCGTTCTCGCAGCTCCGGTTCCGCTCGACCAGGGACGAGCAGACCTGGGGACTGCAGATCTGGCGTCAGGAGAACCGTCTCAACGAGCTGTCGCAGTGGGCGTTCTGGAAGCTCAATGAAACCGGCGGCCCCTCGAAGTTCGGGCACCTGCGCGGGCTCGTCATCCACAGCGCGCCGGGCCGCGCCGAGGTGTTGCCCTACGTCGTCGGCCGCTCGAGCAACGTCCCCGGCTCGGTGGGCGATCCGTTTTACGACCCGCACGCCATGGATGGCCGCGTCGGCCTGGACGGACGCGTGCTGCTCACCTCGAACCTCACGCTGAACGCGACGGTGAACCCCGACTTTGGACAGGTCGAGGTCGATCCGGCCGTCGTGAACCTCACCGACTTCGAGACGTCCCTCGACGAGCGGCGGCCGTTCTTCGTCGAGGGCGCGGGGTACTTCGGCCTCGGCGGGCTGAGCTGCTTCTTCTGCTCGAACGTGTCGAGTCTGTCGATGCTCAGCACGCGCCGCATCGGTCGGGCGCCGCAGCTGACGGCCTACCGTGACAGCTCGGACGAGTTCGTCGACGAACCGCAGAACACGACGATCCTCGGCGCGGCGAAGTTGACCGGCCGCACGCCCAGCGGCTGGTCGATCGGCGCCCTCGATGCCGTGACCAGACGCGAGCACGCCGTGGTCCAGCGCCTCGACAGCAGCCGCGTGCAGTACACGGTCGAGCCGCTGACGAATTATTTCGTGAGCCGCGTGACGAAAGATCTGGGCGGAGGCGCGACACAGATCAAGCTGATGGGCACGTCCGTGTACCGGAGGCTGGACGATTCGTTCGCCATCAGCAACCTGGCGCGGCAGAGCTCCGCGCTGGGCGTGGGGGCGACCACGTGGTGGGGCAAGCGGACCTACGATCTCAATGTGCAGCTCGCGGCCACGCGGATCGCCGGCGACACCGCGGCCATTGAGCAGGTGCAGACGTCCCCGCGCCACTACTTCCAACGTCCGGATCGCGGCGCTCCGCTCGATCCCACCCGTACATCATTGACCGGGCTCGGTGCGTACGCACGCGTCGCGCGCGATCAGGGCAGCCTGCAGTGGGAAGTGTCGGGCAACGTGCGCACACCCGGATTCGACAACAACGACATCACGTTCTTCAGAAACGCCGATTATATCTGGATGAGCGCGAATATCCTCCCGCTATGGACCAAGCCGACAACGTGGTACCGGCAGCTGCTGTTCATCGGCGGCGGCCAACAGCAATACAATTTTGAGGGCGATCTGACGGATCGGCAGATGCAATTGTATGGTCAGATTCAAACGCTCAACTACTGGAACTGGAGCTCCTACTGGATTCACCGGCCGGCAGTTTTCGATGACCGGCTGACCCGCGGTGGTCCCGTCGTGCGTCGTCCGGGGCGCGACGACTGGTTCGCGCGCGTCAACACCGACTCACGCAGGCGCATCGTGGTCAACGCCACCGGGCAGGACGGATGCAATCGCGAGGGATACTGCAACCGCTCGCTCGGTCTTCAGGTCCAGGTCCGCCCGTCGCCGAACGTGCAGCTCAGCGTCGGACCCTCGTGGAGTCGGAGCGCAAACGGCGCGCAATACGTGCAGACCGTCACGGATGCGTTCGCGACGGCGTTCTACGGCCAGCGCTACGTGTTTGCGGCATTGGTCGACAACACGCTCGCCATGGAGACGCGCCTGAACGTCACGTTCTCCCCTGCGTTGACCCTCGAGGTATACGTCCAGCCGCTGATCGAGAGCGACGGGTATTCCGGGTATCGCGAATTCGCCGCCCCCCGCCAGCTCCGGAAACTGATCTATGGAGTCGACGTCGGCACCGATTCCGTGCCGGCTGGCGCACCGCAGCAACACTGGATCGACCCGGACGGGCCGGCCGGGCCCTCGCCGAAGTTCCTGATCACCGATCCCAGCTTCACGTTCCGCTCACTCCGCGGCAATGTCGTGCTCCGCTGGGAGTACCGCCCCGGCTCGACGCTGTTTCTCGTGTGGACTCGCAGTGGGTCGTCGCAGCTCGAGCGCGGCCAGATCGACTTCAGAGACGACGCCGGGGCGCTGTTTCAGGGCCCGTCGTCGAATGTCGTTCTCTTGAAGGTGAATTACTGGCTGGGATTCTAGGGACACTCGCAGGGAGTAGAAACCCGAATGCTGCTTGAAAGGTGAAAGCCGGAGAGCGTCACGCTCCCCGGCCTTCATTGGCGTAGCGAATGCGGCTACGCGGACGCCTCGCAAGCACCTTCAAGATACTCTCGAAACATGTGTCGGGCAACCAACGGCCGTGCCGGCGGCGGGAGTCGAACCCGCACGGGCTTTCGCCCAGACGCTTGCGAGGCGTCCGCGTCTGCCATTTCCGCCACGCCGGCACCGAGCGGTTGCGGACCAGGGCAGGGCAGAAAACGCCGGAACGCGCGCCACGCAAGTGCTACCGAGCCGCCGCACGAGCATAGCAGATCGAGGATCGATTCTGAGTACCAGATCGTTTCGGCCGGGAGCCGAGCATTGCGGCGCGGGCCTACAGTGCTTTACGGCACGATATCGAAATGGGCCATCATACCAGCGGCGTGATGCTCGAGGATGTGGCAGTCATACATCCAGCTGCCGGTCCGATCGTCGGGCAGCCAAGCGATGCGTACCGTTGCACGGGGTGGCACGTTCACGACGTCCTCCCACGAGCGCCACGGCGGCGGCTCACCATTCACCGTCAGGACCTGAAAGAAAAAGCCGTGCAGATGGAAGGGATGGTCCATCAGGGTCGTATTGACGATGTCCCACACCTGCGGCTCGCCGACTTTCACCGGCTTGTCACGATGGTGCCTTTCTCTGTTGATCACG